>Ga0209089_10004151_pt1 | contig 12134 bp, 10 predicted proteins | sample ArcticOcean_MG_C_FD_187431 | JGI IMG/M metagenome (GOLD analysis project Ga0209089, IMG submission 187431) | Marine microbial communities from western Arctic Ocean - ArcticOcean_MG_CB2_150 (SPAdes) (version 2) | ecosystem: Environmental > Aquatic > Marine > Oceanic | place: Arctic Ocean: Canada...
GAAATTACAGAGGAGAAAAATATTCGCCTTTCAACCGTCAGGGCACCTCATTTTGCCTTGGCTACTTCGTTTGAAAGGACTTTCCCATATTTTTACTGGCTGATGATATATTCACATCGCAAGTCGTATGATGTGCCGGAAAATTCACATATTTTTTTGTATGAAAACGAGTCAGTTCTTGTTCCCCAAAAAAGGGACGTCATTCGAAATCAGGTGTCTGGTGTTGCCGTCCTGAAAACACCTGACAACTCACTGCGGATTACACTGCTGAATTATCAGACATGGCCATTTGTTCAAAAAGGTTTTGCCTCACTATTCACCTGGGAGCAATACAAACAAAACATGGAACTGGAACTAAAGTTTTTCCGTCTGAAAACAGAAAAACAAAAAATGATGAAAAATGAAATTGAAACAAATCAAGTTTTTTTGACATACACCCAAAAATTTACTGCATACTAATTTATCTATGTTTGTCCGTATTTTCACTACTTTAAATCAATTCCCCAAAACAATCCTGTTGGCAGTTCTGGTCCTGAGTGCCTTCTTTTTTGTTCAGGCAAGGGACGGCTTGTTTGATTCTGAAACAGGGAGATTGCGCATCAACAGCACAGTTGAACCATTTATTGAGCGGGATTCAGGAGCCTACCAGCAATTCCTTGATGCAAGAAAAGCATTTGGCAGTGAAGAAGTGGTAGTGATTGCTCTGCACAATACAGAAAAAAAGCCGATAGGGCTTGAATTCATTGTGACGCTTGGTCACTTGAAATCAGACATTGAAACTACAGTTCCCGGTATTACAAAAGTCTTGAGTATGCTGGATATTCCACAAGCTTCAGGTGAATGTGCAGGAAAATCGTATTTTCATCAAATGGGTATTGGCTCTGTTTGTTTCTCTGTTGTTGAAAAATATGAACAAGACATTTCCTGCCTGAATAGTACGGCTTCATCTTCAACACCGGATACAGAGGAAAGCCTGGAGGAAAGCCTGGAGGAAAGCCTGGAGGAAAACCTGGAGGAAAGCCTGGAGGAGAATACAGATGATACAACTGGGTTACAGTCTGAAACAGAAACGCCTGAGGACACGGTTCCGGACTGTTCGCTTATTAATTCCGGTGCAAGTTCTGAGAAACTACGGGTTGAAGCAGAGACTGAAATCAACAAAATTGTCAGCAGTCTAAAAAATCACCCCCTATTTGAAGGAGATGTGCTTTCCAGAAATTTAAGCACAGCCGCACTGATAATTTCCTTCAGTCCAGGATCAAAACCTGAATCCGATAACACTCAAACAATTCTGAAAGGGTTGTTGTCAAAGTACCAGAAAAATTCTGAAGTAGCTAAAAGTCTTAGAATCGCTTATGCGGGACAACCAAGGCAAATTAACAAGGCCAGCCGTTTGATTCGCCAGGATATGGCACTTATTCTTCCTTTAAGTTTGATGCTGATTGTTGTTGTGCTTTTAATTGCATTTCGGAGTATCAGGGCTGTAATTGTGCCACTGTCAGTTGTCTTATTCGGAATTCTCTGGACGGCTGGAATCATCGGTTTGATTGGAGACCAACTTAATTTGGTAACCATGGCCTGTGCGCCGATAATTGTTTGTGTCGGCAGTGCTTACGTGATCAAGTTTCTCAACCAATTCCAGATAGAATCTCTGCAGATCCGGGAAGCAAAGGAATCCGGGGTGCCTCAACCGACAATTCCGGAAGTAGTGTATGCAACTCTTTCCTCAGTAACCGTCCCTGTTACAGTGACAGCCCTAACCACAGTCGCAGGTTTTATTGCACTTGTAGTTAGTCCAATTCCTGCTGTTCAGCAACTAGGACTGTATTCAAGTGTAGGTATAATTTTCATCAATTTATTTACTCTGACATTAGCACCTGCTTTACTGCACTTCTTCCGTCTGCCGGATTTAGCCCCAACGGAAAATAATAGTGGACTGCTCGATCGTTTTTTACAAGTAATTGTAGAATGGCTTCGGTTGTATTCCAAACGTTTGATTTGGATTTGGCTGACAGTTGCAGCTTTTGCAGCTCTCGGCATGTTGGACCTGAGTATAAACAGTTCTACAAATACTTTTCCGAAAGACAGTCAACTGGTTAAGGACTTAAAGTTGATAGAAGATGAATTGTCCGGCACAGATACGCTACGTTTATTATTCAGGGCAGGAAATGAAAGTAAAAATCAACAAGATTTATCATACAATCCTTTAAAAACCGCAAAAACCATTTTTGGACTTAAGGAGCTTCAGGATTGGCTTTTTCAGGTAAAAGACGTTACTGAAATTGGTAATATTGAAGGACTTAGAATCGATAAAATGCATTCTCCTGTTGATGTCCTCGAACATTACAGGAGGGGTCTGGATAAATTATCTGACAAAGAAGTGGTTCAGTTTTTTGATAAAACTGCTGAAAATGGCCCAAAATTCTTAAGTGATGCAGAAGATGTGATGCAGGTTACTTTGAGAATGCGCAGCAGCGGTTCCACTCCTTTTCTGGAACTGAGGGATTTGCTGTTACAAAAGGTTCCTGAACTGTTACCTCATTTAAAGTTCAGTTATACAGGCGGAAGTGTACTCTCCAGTGAATCTGCAAACAATATTGCTCAGGGGCAAATAAACAGCGTTTTTCTTGCCTTGGTTATAGTTTTTGTCATTTTGTCAATTCTTTTCCTTTCCTGGAAGATGGGTGTTATCGCCTTGTTTCCAAATGTAATAACAATTTTGATATTTTTCGGTTCACTAGGTTGGCTGAATATTCCAATTGGAGTAACTATTTCAGTTATTGCCGCAATAGCACTGGGAATTGGAGTTGACGACACAATCCATTTTCTTAGTCACTACAACGAAAATGCCAAAAAACTACGTAACAAACGAAAGGCATCATTGGAGACGTTACCGATTGTTGCACGTCCAATGATATTTTCTACTATTGCTCTTTCAGCAGGATTCATTTTGTTTGTACAATCAGAAATGGAATCTCAAGTTTTGTTTGGTGCTTTTACGGCATTCACATTACTCGTCTGTCTGGCAATTGATATGACATATTTGCCTTCAGTTGTGATGGAAACAGGGCTGATAACAGTTTGGGATTATGTTGGGCTTAAATTTGATGAACAATTTATAAAGGGAATTGACCTGTTTCAGAATATGACTGTCAGGGAAGCTAAAATTGCCAGTCTGATGGCCTACACGAAAGACTTGGAAAAAGGAACTTTGCTCTTCACTCAAGGTGAAATTGGTGACGAAATGTATGTGGTTTTGAGTGGTTCAATATCTATCTTTTTGGATAAAAATGGAAAGCGTACTGACCTCGTTCGTTTAAAAAAGGGAAATACTTTTGGTGAAATGGGATTGTTCAGGAAGGCAGAAAGAAGTGCAAATGCAGAAGCCTCAGAAAAAACAAGACTACTGGTAGTTAATCGTGACTGCCTGGAACCTCTTAAAAAACGTAATCCAAAAATTGCAGCCAAATTATTTTTGAACCTGGCTCATCGTCTTCAATCTTCCTTGAAGGAGACAGATGAGAGGTTGCTTACACAAAAAGAATTTGACCTTACAAGTCTTGAGGCTAAGTTAAACGCAAATGAGAATTTAGAACAGACAGAGATATCGATTGAGCCAGCAGAATTCTGGGAGAAACTTGGTAAAAAATGGCGCAGAATAATAATGTCTTATTGTGAATCGCACTCTATTATGAGTGGCAAAAAAATAACAAAATTTAATGCCAAAATAGGTGACTATTTGTTTATTACTTCAGGAGAAGTGGAGATTGAATCAAAAGTGTCAGCAAAAAGCGATACATTTTCTGTGGGCTATTGCTGGACTCGAAAAGATTTTGATTTAATTGGAGAATTTTCACTATGTACAGGAAATGCCGACTCTGCTGCACAGGCAATTGCAAGAAAAGATTCAACTCTTCTGCAGATTACTAAGACCGATCTTTTATCTCTTACCCAAGAGGAACCTCGAATTTCCGTTCAATTCATTGAAAACTTAGTCTGTATCCTTTCAGACCAGCTTGCAATTGCAAATAAACGTTTACAGGATCAATAAACAACTATTGCAGCCAATTCTATTGCACCCATTAAAGATGTTGAGATTTGGTTTTCTGTCATGCAGTATTACCTAAAAAACTGAAAAGCTGTTGATATGTTAAGTTTGATACATTTAGAGTCGTTGTAAAGAAGTATGCCGGCTGAAAGAGATCTAAAAATTCTTGTTGTTGATGATTTTGCAGCAACACGAAATATTTTAATTAATACTCTTGCACAACTGGGTTACAACAACACGGATGAGGCAGATGACGGTTACTCGGCCCTGGTTAAACTTAAATCAGCTATTTTTGATTTTGTGGTCCTGGAATGGAATATGTCAAAAATGAGTGGAATGGAGTTGCTGGAGCAAATACGCGCTGTTCCAAACCTCAAACAAATTCCTGTGTTAATGGTCACCGAAGATGGATTACAGGAAAACATTGTTGCAGCAGTAAAAGCCGGTTTGAATGCTTATGTAATCAAACCTGTTGAAGTAAATAAATTTGCAAAAATAATTGAAAAAATATTTGAGTAAGAGTCGGTTATTTTACTTGTTTCTCAAATCTCCAAGCAGAATCACGAAGGGGTTGGATAGGTTAGTTATTAGAGAATTTTGAATTCACTGAAGTCTTCGATAGATCCAGGAATTTTTTCTACACCACTAACGAATGCTGCCGAAGGTCCCTTATAGCACCATTTCACAAAATTTTCAACTGCAGTATTCTCTCCTTGCACTGTCACAAAAACCGACCCGTCAGGTTGGTTCCTAACATAGCCTCTAATTGCCATAGATTCAGCTTTGAGCTTCACGGAATAACGGTATCCGACACCTTGCACTTTCCCAGTAATGAGCAAACTGATGCGCTTTTGAACGGACATTATTTACACTGCGTCCTAACTATTTTTGCCTTTTTTTAAAAAGAATTTTTGCATTATACTGCAGCAGGTTAGCACTATTTCTAATTGGTTGTTCCCACAGGCGGGTTATTCGGTCGGCAAGCAGGTTAATGTCTTCAAGAATATCAGAATTGGGGGCCGCGACATTCAACGTCTTACGTTCCTTAGAGGTTTTTGAAACTGCCGGATCGGTAAAAAGACAACCAAAAAAATCGCTTCTAAGCATTAAAATTTGATTGAAAGTATTTTCCATTGATCCAAGTTGATCTAATTCGTTTGGCAAATTACATTTGTTGAATATAATCCTAGGTCTGTAACGAATCCAATTCTGTTCGGCTTTTTGTGCTACAGTCCTGTCAATTTTAGAAATTTCATCCAACAGACCTCGTACGGTCAGAACTTCATCCATCACAGTGCGGTTGTAGGAGTCCCTCAACTTTTCGTCAAGGAAAGTGTTTTTTGGCATAGAACGCTCAATTACTCTAAAAGCAAAAAGTTTTAGGAAAGTAAGCATGTTTACTGTTGAAGTATGCTCAGCAGTAGTGATAATCATCCCCAATTGTGTTATTCCAAAAAAATCCAAGGTATTGTAAGTACTTCCGCTTCCAAGGTCCAATATAAGATATTCACATTCCAATTTTCTCAGATTGTTAATGAGTCGCATTTTTTGGGAGTGATGCATGTTTGCCAGAAACGGACTTCTAACATCACCAGCAAGAAACTTGAGATTCTCATTTTCTGTTTCTACGAGCAAATCTTCCAGTTTGCTGTATCGTGCGCGCAAAAAATCTCCGATGCCAGGATTAGTATTGTGTATTCCCAGACAGGTATGAAGATTTGATCCTCCGAAATCAAGGTCTGCAACAATAACCTGTTTGCCAAGTTTCGCCAATGCAATTGCCAAGTTAGCTGCTATAAAGCTTTTACCAACTCCACCTTTTCCACTTGCAATTGGTATAATAGTTCTATTCATAGCTGATCCAAGTTTAGTTATTAAAAGTATAAATAAAATACGTCAGGTCTAATGGAGACAGGATAACCAAGAAAAAACATAAAAGCAAATAAAAGAATTCTCTGTAATATTAAGCTACTGTCAATTAATCCAGAGTAAGCTCAAAAAACACAACTTCCGGATGTGGATTGTTGTAATATTGATCTATCTCAACAAACCCAAGAGACTTATAGAGACCAACTGCGGATTGCATGCTGTTTAAGGTGTCCAACTGCATTCTGGTATATTTTTTATCAATACCGAGTTGCACAATTTTTTCAGTCAGCAATCGCCCTAAACCAGTACCACGGTATAATGGTTTAACGTAAAGACGTTTCATCTCGCAAACATCATCACTTAAAGGCCGCAAACATAGGCAACCTACACAATCCAACTCATCTCATGCAAGGAGGATACAGCCTTTAGGTGCTGCGTATTTTCCGGGAAGATGTTCCAGTTCGTCCTCAAAGCCTTGAAAAGACAGACTGAACCCCAATGATTCAGCATAATCTATAAACAGCTTTCTCGCATTGTCAAAATCAGCTGGACTATTAGCAAAGTCGATTCGAACGGACATTTTATAAATTATCCATGAAGAATAGTTCAAAATGAGTTGTCATTTCAATAAATGCAGCAATATGGGATTTGTAAAAATCTGAAAAATTTGTCCTCAGCCGGGATCAAACACACTGTCATGAGTTCCCAAATTTAAAATGAATTAAAATAATGGTCAAAATTTTTGTTTGTCTGAATTCAATATAGTCTATTTTACGTAATCCAAATATGATTCTTAAACCCACCAAATAAAAAAATGAACACAATCAACAAATAGGTATCCCATCCCAAGTAATGAAAATTTATGTTACAGTTAGTAAAGAGTACTGAAGGCTGACTAAGTTATCAGCAAAATAATATTTAAAGAACTGTTATTAATGAAAAAATAAAGCTAACTGTGTGTTGAATATTATTAAATGGCTTTTCATTTTGCATGTTTTTAAGTAGCATTAAAGCTTAATAAAAAATTACAACAATATTTGTCATTAAGGAAAAATTATATGAGTAAAAAAGCAAAGCCAAAACCAGAAGTACATGAATATCAGGCTGAGATGCAGAAGCTTCTCGAAATTCTGGTACATTCATTATACACGGAACGAGAAATCTTTCTCCGTGAACTTGTCTCAAATGCCTCTGACGCACTGAGCAAGGTTCAATTGACTACATTGACAGAAGAAAAAGTTCTGGACAAAGACGCAGAACTACAGGTCACAATTTCTTTGGACGAAGAGGAGCGAAAGATTGTTATAGAAGACTCTGGTTGTGGAATGACAAAGGAAGAATTGGTTGAAAATTTAGGAACAATTGCAAATTCTGGAACGCTAAAATATTTAGAGCAGTTAAAAACTGAGAACAAATCTGCAGAAAATCTGATTGGACAGTTTGGAGTTGGTTTCTATTCAGTTTTCATGGTATCAGATCGTGTGGAATTAACCACACGTTCCTGGCAAGAAGATGCTAAAGCCTGGCAATGGTCTTCCGAAGGAGGAGGTCAATATGAAATTATTCCTGTTGATTTTAAGCAGCGTGGCACACGTATTACTTTGTTTCTAAAGGAAGATGCCAAGGAGTTTTGCAGTGAGTGGCGTCTTGAATCAATTATAAAAAAATACTCTAATTATCTTCCTTTTCCGGTAAAAGTTAAGGATAAAACGATCAACCAGGTAAAAGCGATTTGGACGCAGTCAAAATCTGAAGTGAAAGAGGAGGAATATAAAGAGTTTTACAAGCAGATTTCTCATGGTCAGCAGGATCCGTTTCATCATTTGCATTTTAATATTGACGCCCCAATTCAGTATTATGCCCTGTTGTATTTCCCTGAATCAGTAGGGAATGAAGTACTTTATGCACGAGAGAGCAAAGATATTGCGCTTTATGCGCAAAAAGTTTTGATTCAGACCGGCAACACAGACCTCCTTCCATCATATTTACGTTTTGTGAATGGGGTTGTGGATTCAGAGGATTTGCCATTGAATGTGTCCCGAGAAAACGTACAAAAAAATGCGCTGATTGAAAAAATTAAAAATAGTTTAACTTTGCGTGTGTTGAAAGAGTTGCAGACACTGGCAGAACAAAATGCTGAAAAATACGGAAAATTCTGGCAAACATACGGAACTTTGCTCAAAGAAGGAGTTTCTTCTGACTTTAAGAACAAAGACAGATTGAAGGATCTGTTGCGCTTTAACTCTTCCATATCAGAAGATTCTTCTACAGACGTGTCTCTTAAAGATTATGTCAGCAGGATGCGTGAAGGACAAAAAGACATTTTCTATGTTACCGGAGGTTCGCGTGACGCAATATTACACAATCCCAATCTGGAATATTTTCGGAGAGAGGGCTTGGAAGTTTTGTTTCTAACAGATCAAATTGATGATTTTATGGTTGTTGATCTAAGGGATTATGACGAAAAAACTTTAAAAAATATATCCCAGGGAGATATAGAAGGGATTAATGACAGTGACATGTCTGCAACAGATTCTTCTCTTTCCAAGGAAGAAAAAAGTGATATTCTTGCATTTTTCAAAAAACAGCTTAAGGACCGTGTCAGTGATGTCTCTGACTCAAAACGCCTGGTTGACAACCCATGTTCTCTGGTGACTCCAAAGGATGGAATGACTGCACAAATGGAAAAGATGATGAAAATGATGGACCAGAAATTTCAGGGGGAAAAGCGTAACCTGGAAGTCAATATGGGACACCCAATAATTCAAAATCTTTCTGAAATTCTACAGAAAAATAAAAAACACCCTTTTCTCGAAGAAACTGTGGAGCAACTCTACGAAAATTCATTGTTGGTTGAAGGTTTACTCGAAAATCCAGTGCAGATTTTGTCCCGTTATCAGATGTTTATGGAGTCGGCAAGTGCGTATGAATTGGAGAAACTCAACAGAGTAGAGTGAGAAAGGATTTTTGGGGAGATCCGATAAACTGTTGGAAGAAAAATGGTGGTGGGCAGTCGTTTGGAATGTAAGAAATATTTTAGTTACATAATGTATTATTTGAGATTTCTTCCTCTATTTTCATTATGTTTTCTTCATACTCATTTAGAGCCGTTTCAATCTGTTCGGAATACTGGTGCAGTTCATTAAGCTTGTTTATATTTTGTTCGACAGCATCATTGTGCAGCTGAATTTCTGATGGATGTAGTTCACCTTTTTCCAGTAACTCTTCACAATCATCTGTAAGGTTTCCCAAATCTTCTTTAATAGATATCAGAAAAAAGGAATCAGTATCTTGGTAGGAGAGGATCAAGTCTGAATTATATGGCATATCTTCATGTTGTTTACAATGATCTTTCATGTATTCTGAAATTTTTTTCAGTAAAATATTGTAACGTCCAACCAGATCTTCACAGTCATTTTGGTATAATTGAAGATCACTGGGCAGTTTAGAGGGGAATGAATCAAAAAACACTCTGTAATAGTGGCGCAAAATATGATAAAGAGTGTTTATCAAAGTCATCAGTCTTTTGGCAAGTAATTAAATTTTAACCTGTAATATAACTTGAATAGAGCGATTTGTCAATTAGAGAAGTAGTATAATGCTTAAATCAATTATCAGTTTATAAGGAATAAATGACAATTTCAATGACAGGATTTGGTGCAGCAGATGCTCAGTGGGAAACATGGATTTGCCAGGTGGAAATACGCTCTGTTAATCAGCGCTTTCTGGATATTCGCTGTCGGTTGCCTTTAGGTTTTCAAACTATGGAACCTGAAATTAAAAAACAGATCAAAGCTGTTAGTTCACGCGGAAAAATTGACTGTTCAATCAAATTGGAAAAAGGTGCCTCAGAAGAGAAACTGAAACTTAATCTGGAACGTGCACAACATTACAATGAGTTATTGGCAGAATTTGAAGCTTTGTCTGGAAGAAAAGTTGGTGTTGACGCACGAGACTTATCAAGTTTAAATATAATTGAAGAAAACAAATCCTGGGAACCGCCGGAAAAGTGTGAAAAAGTGATCCGGGAATGTCTTTCAAGGGCATTGGAAGGACTGCAGGAAATGAAGGAACGTGAGGGACAGGCTATGCAAAGTGACATTCAGCAACGACTTTCCTCATGTGGAAACATCGTAAATTCAATTGAAAAACTCTCGCAAGCAGAACCGGAGCGATTCAGGGATCGCTTACAGGAACGTTTTTCTCAACTGACAGTGGGTATTGAAATAAATCCTGAGCGTCTGGAACAGGAAATTGCTCTGCTTGCGGATCGTCTTGATATTAGCGAAGAAGTTGTACGATTCCGGACTCATCTGGAACACATGGATGAAATTATGTCTCAACGTGAAGTTGGTAAAAAGGCAGAATTTCTGATGCAGGAATTAAATCGTGAGGTCAACACGATGGCTTCCAAGAGCAATCATGCCGGGATTAGTCAATCCTCGGTTGAAATAAAAAGTGAGCTGGAAAAAGTCAGGGAACAACTGCAGAATATCGAATAGAATCTTGATGAAAATAACTTTGGCCGGAAGCCCGGGTTCAGGTAAATCAACCCTGCGTCGTATGCTGGCGGAGCATTATGGTTTAAAAACTAAAGGGACCGGTGATTTTATGCGTGAATTGTCCAGTAAACATGGCTACAGTGACATCACACAATTTCTCGTGGAGTATGTGTCAGAGCATCCTGAAGTGGATCACCAGGTTGATGAGGAGCAGAGGATCTATGGAGAGCAAAATGAGGATTTTGTTTTGGATGCGCATTTGGGATTTTACTTTGTTCCGGACTCGGTCCGAATTTGTCTAATCTGTGACTTGAAGGAAGCGGCAAGGCGTATACTGGAGGACACTGAACGTACTACTGAAGAAGCTAAAACTATCAGAGAAAGTATTGATACCAGCCAAAAACGAAGGGATACAATGCGAAGAAATTTTTTAAGTCTTTATAAAGTTGATATTGATGACAGATCAAATTTTGATTTGTTGCTGGATACGTCCATTCTTTCGTCGGCAGAAGTTTTTGAGAGGGTTTCAACTTTTATTGATGAACAGACTTCCAATATATAATTCGTTTTTCGAAAGCATGACATAATTTATGGTTTGTCTCCTATCATTTTTATTGTGATACTTTACAGAACTCCCCTTACGCACCAGTAGCTCAACTGGATAGAGCAACTGACTTCTAATCAAATACCTAAACCTAATTAACCTTTAGGATTAAAATACTTAGCCATATCTTTAATTTTTATATTCCTTGTATCTTCCTTTTAGGGAACAATTAGGGCAAGGTAACACTCATTTGGAGAGAAATATGGGAATGAAACGAACCAGAAAAAACAAAATACGTTGGATGTATGTTGTAAATTTCCCACGTCTTCATTTTTAAGTCTGGAAATCCCCCGCAAAAATTTGTATCAAAACGGGGGCTATAATTTGGAGGACTTTTCTTCAAATAAATTAATGATTATTTTTTTGAGTTAATTACTGTTTAGTAAATACTGTAGAACTTACTGATGTTACATTATCTGCTGTAGAAGTCCCGAATTGAAGACTAGTTCCATTTATGTAATATAAAATATAGGTTTTAGCCCCAGCTGAATCCTGTGTTGATGCACCACATGTTAGCCCTGCTATATCTTGAGCAGTATTGATAACCCATTCTTTCCCACAAAATGAATCAGAAGTAGCTGTATTAGCTAAGGTTGAGGTATAGTACGTTAATAATGTGCTAACAAGTGTTACAACCCCTTTATGTGCTGTATTCCCATCAGCTAATGTGTAGGCATCACCCAAATCTAATTTAAATGCATCTATATTACCTGTGATCTTTGTTGAACATTCAGAATCTGAGAACTGGCTCCAGTCTGCACTGAAGGACGTTCCTGAAGACACAAAACTTTGAGCCCCATAAGTACTATTATCATCAGATGTAGAATCACAGGCACCTTTCCAAGTTCCATTCAAACCTATTGCTGCTATTGCAGCTGTTTCTGCTGCTTCTGCTTTCTCAGCATCAGTTTGAGTTTCTTCGTCCTTGGAACATGATGCGATTAAAATGGATATGCTTCAAATTATTGCTATAAAAAATACTAATTTATTCATACTTTTTCCTTAGTTTAAGTTATTATTCAAATATATTTACTTATAAGAAAATATTAAAGGATATTAGAACCAAAACATTTTCCCCTTAAAACTCTTCAGTAATATACCTACATTATTT
>Ga0209089_10004161_pt1 | contig 12123 bp, 6 predicted proteins | sample ArcticOcean_MG_C_FD_187431 | JGI IMG/M metagenome (GOLD analysis project Ga0209089, IMG submission 187431) | Marine microbial communities from western Arctic Ocean - ArcticOcean_MG_CB2_150 (SPAdes) (version 2) | ecosystem: Environmental > Aquatic > Marine > Oceanic | place: Arctic Ocean: Canada...
AATCCCTCGGTGCCCTCATGGATCACGTCGTAAGCAAGAGCGTTGCCGAGAATACCTTGATTCTTTTTGTCGGGGACAACGGATCGGATGCCCCCTTGGGTCCAGTCCACGGATATTCCAGTTCGGTCCCCCTCCGGGGCAAAAAGGGAACCTGCTACGAGGGAGGGATGCGCGTCCCCTTCATTGCGGGCTGGGCCAAGCCCGGAAAGAAAAATTCCTTTCCCGTCGTAAGAGGCACCCTCCACAATGAACAGATCGGAACGGTTATGGATCTCTACTCAACCATTCTCGAAACTGCAGGGGCAAAGAATCCCGAGGATCACGTCGTGGACGGGGTAAGCTTGCTCAAGCAATTCTCGGGCAAGGAAAACCCCGGACGGCCCGATCATTTCATGTGTCACTTCCCCCATTCTCACCGCAGTTCCAATTTCACCGCCTTCCGCAAGGGAGACTGGAAATTGATCTACCGTTACAAGGGAAAAGCCAAATACGAACTGTACGATTTGCAGAATGATCCGTACGAGAAGAGCAACCTTGCCAAAAGCGACCCCAAGAAACTGAAGGAAATGACCAAAGCCATGATAGCCCGGCTCGAGAAAGAGGATGCCCTCTATCCGACTGACGGTGAGAAGGCGCTCAGGCCCCTTCTACCCTGAGGCGAAGGCATGAACAAGAGCCTGAAAGCGGCTATGCTCCGCACCACACTAGCCCTCCGAGTATTGGCGGTTCCCTTGCTTGGAATACTAGTCACGAAGGCCGGCTTGGTTGCAGAGACCAGGCAAGACGGGTGAAGAATTGAAAGCTGAAGGGATTGATAACACTGATCACCAGTATAAAACCGAGTAAAGGTGATGAAGCATTCCAAAACAAACCAAAAAAATGCCACTAGCTACGCTCGCCTTAAGGTTGGAGAGGGTTACATCAGTGGCTATCTCTCCATTTTTTTTGCGTTGGTTTCTTTTGGCGGTGTTTTGTGTTTTTTATTTCCAGAGATCCTGACAACTCCGGAATATCGCCACAATTATCCAGTGGAAATACTGCGCGGCGTTCTGCTGATGTGCATGTTGTTTTCATTCCTGTTCGCGTTGGTTAGCTTGATCCTCTGCAAAAGCAAGATCCCTTCGTTGTTGGCTACAGTTATCAGCGGACTTTCCATCTTGATGGGCGGTGCTACTGTTGAGATCAAGCAATTCAATGATCTTGGTTTTTATGTAAGCTTGGACTGGCTTTTGTTGGACTTGTTGGTCTTGGCGTTGATTTTCATTCCAGTGGAACTTTTTTTTCCAAAGCGAACAAACCAGTCAAAGTTTCACGAAGAATGGAAAACTGATCTGATTTATTTCGCCTTCGGGCATCTTTTGGTCCAAATAACAGCCGTTTCTGTTCAGGCACCCGCAAGCTACTTTTTTGGCAGTCTGCATTTAGAAGGTTTACACCAATTCATTCAGACCCTGCCGCTCTTTTTAGAATTGCCATTGGCTCTGCTGGTCACGGATCTTTTTCAGTATACTGCTCATCGCACCTTTCATCGGATGCCGTTTTTGTGGAGGTTTCATGCGGTCCATCATTCAATCAGATCAGTGGACTGGATGGCGGGTTCCCGGTTGCATATCATTGATGTGCTGTTAACCCGGGCCTTTTCTTACCTGCCTCTTTATGTGCTGGGTTTCTCACTCGAAGTGTTTTATCTGTACGTCATAATCGTCTCTTTGCAGGCTGTTCTTGCACACGCCAATACGCGGATGCAATTTGGCTTCCTGAAATATTTAATTGTTACTCCGCAATATCACCACTGGCACCATTCCGACAATCCCTCTGCATACGACAAAAATTTTGCCATTCATTTTCCATTCATAGACTTTTTGTTTGGGACTTACCATTTGCCGGGTGACCAGTGGCCGGAATCCACCGGACTGGCCGACACCTCGTTCCCCAAGGGATATTTCAGGCAGTTTGCTTTTCCGTTTTGGAAGAATCCTTCCGATCAGCAGGATATGAAAGACCCTTCTCAACGATAAACGGTACTAAAATACAAATGAAACACCTCCTACTAACAACAATCGCAGCCCTGCTTCTGGTGGGGTGTGGTGAGTCGCAGCAGTCGGCTCTTCCGCCAGAAGTTGAACCCGCTGAACCAGTTGCCGTAGCTACAAAGCCAGAACCGACGACAGTCAAAGCACTCTACAAGATTGAAGATCGGCAAGGACTGCTGGGACACTGGAAATTTGAGGGAAACGTTTCCGACAGCTCAGGCAATGACAACGACGGAGTTGCCATTGGAGGGCCGGGATTTGGAGTGGGTAAGATCGGTAAAGCGCTGAAACTAAACGGACTCAGTCAACGCGTTGAACTACCGAAGCTTGCCTCGGGTATCGATCAGTTGACCATTGCGATCTGGATTAACGTGGACCATATGCCATCGAGCGAAAAGTTTGTGTCGATCTACCACAACAACGGGTGGACGGTGGGTGATGTCCATTTAGGGTACGCTGGGCAAGAGGGAGTCTTGGACCTGGGAATCAATGGGAACATGCCCAGTATGTCCGTCCCAACCTTCAGGGTTAAAGACCTTCAAAAGCGTTGGGTCCATCTGGCGACTACCTACAATGGGGACAACAAGAAGGAGGTCCGGTTTTATCTCGATGGTCAGCCGGGGGAGGTCTTCAAGCTCGAAGAGGCGAACCCAGTGAATCTGGGCCCGGCGCGGATCGGTGCCTGGGACGTCGAACCGCGCTGGTTCGATGGCCAAATTGACGAGCTATATATCTACGAACGGGTGCTGACAGACGAGGAGATTCGAGTGCTCTTTGAAGTGGGCTCGAAAAAACCGCGTTAACACAGTGCGCGGAGCAATCACAGACTCGCCTCTCTACTAGCACAGGCATCCGAATTTTTTTACGAAAATCAAACAATCATATTCTAAAGGATTCACGTTAATCGAATTGCTGGTGATGATTGCCATCATCGCCATCCTGGTGGCAAGACGGGTGAAGAATTAAAAGCTGAAAACAAATGAAACACCTCCTACTCACAACAATCGCAGCCGTGCTTTCAGGCAATGTGCTTCTTGCAGAACCCTTCGATCAGAAGCTCTATGATACTAAAGCCCGCACCTATTCGCCGGAAGAAAGTATGGCGATGATGGAGCTCCAGGAGGGCTATCGCGTCGAGCTTGTGGCCGCTGAACCGATGGTGCAGGAACCAGCAGCGATTGCATTCGATGGCGATGGAAAACTCTACGTGGCGGAGTTGAACACCTACATGCAGGAAATCGATGGCAAGAACCAACACGACCCGATCTGTCGTGTTGTGCTCCTTGAGGATACCGATGACGACGGCCGCATGGACAAACGCTCGGTGTTCGTGGATGGGTTGAAGCTGCCGCGAATGATCCAGCCGATCGATGATCGGGTATTGATTCGTGAAACGGATACCTTTGACCTGCACAGCTATCGAGACACGGACGGCGATGGCATCGCCGATGAGAAGAAACTGGTCTACGAAGGGGGCAAGCGCGGGGGCAACCTTGAGCACCAGCCCAGTGGGCTCGAGTGGAACATCGACAACTGGATGTATGTGACCTACACCGCCAAGCGTTACCGCTGGGCAGGGGACAAGGTGATCGCTGAAGACATTCCCGGTGGCTCTGGTCAATGGGGCGTGACGCATGATGACGTCGGGCGCAATTTTTTCTGCACGGCCGGTGGGGAGAACCCGGCAATGCATTTTCAACGACCGCTCGTCTACGGCAAAATTTCTCTCCCCGGTGAGCAGGTGAATGGTTTTCGCGAAGTGTTCCCGCTAGTACAGATTCCCGACGTGCAGGGTGGCAAGGGACGATTCCGTGCCGACAGTCTGACGCTCAATAATTTCACCGGCTGCGCAGGTCAGCACATTTTTCGTGGCGATCGCCTGCCCGAAGATTTCTACGGCGACTACATCATTCCAGAACCGGTCGGGCGGCTGGTGCGTCGTGCAAAGGTTGTGAATGAGAATGGTAAATTGGTAGTGCACAATGCCACGCCAGGCACAGAATTCCTGCGCAGCCGCGATGCCAACTTTCGGCCCGTCAATGCCAAGACGGGGCCGGACGGGTGCCTTTACCTTTGTGACATGTACCGCGGGATCATTCAGGAGGGCAACTGGGTGCGCCCCGGTTCGTACCTTCGGGCGGTGGTCGAAAACTACGGGCTGGATAAGAACATTCAGCGCGGACGGATCTATCGCATCGTCCATGAATCAACCGAGCGCCGAAAGAAACCACAGATGCTCAAGGCACCGATCTCAGAACTGGTCGACACGCTTTCTCACACGAATGGCTGGTGGCGGGACATGGCTCAGAAGTTGATCGTCGTGCGTCAGGATAGGGGTGCTGTTCCTGCGCTCAAAAGCCTGGCCGAGAGTGGCGGGAGCCCGTTAGGCAGGCTACATGCGTTGTGGACGCTGGAGGGACTCGGAGTTTTCGATACAGATCTGATCGTGAAAAAAATACGAGACCCAGATGCCCGTGTCCGTGCGGCGGTGGTACGACTTTGCGAACCCGAACTGCTGAAGAGGAATACAGCATTGCTCGCTGCAATCAAACCGCTTGCCTCTGATGCCGACATCGATGTCGCGATTCAAGTCGTGTTGTCGATGGCCTACACGGGAGTCGAAGGCGGCGATGAATTGGTGGAGGCAGCCAATGCGGGCCATCCCGGTAGCGAAGCAATGAGCCGCATCACCGAGATCGGGCATGCCCGGTTGGTCGATGCCAAACGCCGTCAGGAGAAGAGCAAATTCGCGGCCCAGGGTGAGGTGAATTTCCAGACCGTTTGCGTTGCCTGCCACGGAGCGAACGGCAAAGGCACTTCCGCTCCCGGTTTGGATGGAGTAATGCTCGGATCCCCACTCGTGGGTTCGCCTCGCGTTCTCGGACGGAAAACCATCCCCATCAAGATCCTGCTCAAAGGGATGCATGGCGAGCTGGATGGCAAGTCGTATCCTGGCCCAATGTTGCCGCTCGAATCCTATGATGATGAATGGCTGGCCTCGGTGCTGACCTATGTTCGCAGTGCATGGGGAAACAAGGGCGAGTCCGTCAGTAAGGATGACGTCGCAACGGTTCGTGCAGCCCTCGCCGATCGCAAGGAAATGTTCCTGTCATCAGAGATCCTGGCCATGGCTCCGATTCCTGCAGCCGAGATGGCAAAGTGGGAGCTGACCGCCAGCCACCAGAGCAAAGGATGCGATCAGGCCATCGACAACAATCCGAGAACCCGATGGGACACTGGTCGTGCGCAGCGGAAGGGCATGTGGTTCTCCTTTGATATGAAGGAGTCTCGCGAACTCACCGGGATCACGTTGCGCTGCGAGGGTTCACCCGCCGATTATCCGCGCCGCTACACGCTGGAAGTTTCCGATGATGGCGAGCAATGGAAGCAGGTGGTCAGTCCTCAGAAAGGAAATTCACCCGTCACCGACATCCTGCTCCCGGCAACGAAGACGCGTTTTGTCCGCATCAACCAGATTGGGCTGGCGGATGGCAAGCACTGGTCGATCCATCAGCTCGATGTCTATGCCAAGGCTGAGCGCTGATTCTTCGCAAGTCCGTCCGGACAAAACCAAGAGGAGACCCGCGAGAAAATGCAAAACATCTTATTACGAAAAGCAATCCTAACCACAACGATCGCCGCCCTGTTACTTGGCGGCACCGCATTCCACAGCCTGCACGCCGCTGAGCCGCAGCCCGCGTTCCGAATGGCTAGCATCTTCACTGACCACATGGTTCTCCAGCGCGACCAGCCCCTGCCGGTTTGGGGCAGGGCCGCGCCCGGCCGCGTTGTCACCGTGGAGGTTGGCCCGCACTCCGCCCGCACCCGCGCGAACGCGGAAGGGCGTTGGCGCCTCACCCTGCCGCCCCTCGAGAGCGGCAAAGGTCCGCTGACGATGACCGTTAAGGCTGGCGATGAGACAATTCGCCTCACCGACATCCTCGTGGGCGAGGTCTGGCTCTGCTCCGGCCAGTCCAACATGGAAATGACTGTTTACCAATCTGCCGACGGCAAAGCCGAAATCAAAGCAGCCAACCACCCCAACATCCGGCTTTTTAACATTCCGCGCCCCACCGCCATGGCCAGCGATCCCCAGGACGACGACGTCGGCCAATGGCAAGCCTGTTCGCCCGAGACCATCGGAGACTTCTCGGCCGTCGGGTACTACTTCGGACGCGAAATCCACCAGTCCATCGAAGTGCCTGTCGGACTCATCAACGCCTCGTGGGGCGGAACGATCATTGAAACCTGGACGCGCCACGAAGAAATCTCGCGCCTGCCCGGCATGACCCAGCGCATCGCCGAAGCCCAGGATATTCACCGCGACCCGACGGTTGTTCCAAAAGACATGACCGCCAAGGAAAAACGCGCCGCGGAGATCCACCTGGCGGACTTCAAGGCGAAAGCCAAATACAAAATCGCTTTCAAAGCCAGCCAAGAACGCGCCGCGAAGAGCCGTCAAGCGTTCAACGAGGCGAGAGCCAACGACGAACTCGCTCGCAAAATGACGAGTCCTGACCTTGATCTTCGCAGTTGGAAAACCATGGAGATCCCCAACGAATGGGGAAAAGAGGGTCTGCCCGACTTCAGGGGTATGGTCTGGTTCCGCAAGACCATTGACGTTCCCGAATCGTGGGCGGGCAAGAAACTTGTGCTGCACCTTGACCGCATCTACGAAGGCGATGTCACATGGTTCAACGGCGAGCAAGTGGGAGCCACCGCCATCAACAACTATTACAATCCACGGGTCTACAGCATCCCTGCCAAACTTGTCAAAGCCGGCGCCAACACCATCACCGTGCGCGTCGTCGACACGTTTCGCCCCCGCGGCATGTCGGGCAACGCCGACGCCATGGAACTCCGTGTCCCCGGTTCCGAGGAAACTGATCGCATCAGCCTGGCTGGTCCCTGGCGCTACAAGCCAGGACCCCAACTCCACGCCCAGCTCCATTATCCCGACGACCAGGTCAACCACCCCACGCTTCTTTACAATACGATGATTCACCCCCTTGTCCCTTTCGCCATCCGCGGCATCACCTGGTACCAGGGCGAGCAGAACCACGGCGACGGCATGCTCTACTTCGACAAAATGCAGGCGCTCATCCAATCCTGGCGCAACGTCTTCCTCCGCCCCGACGCCCCCTTCTACTTCGTGCAGATCGCGCCCTATCGCTACGGCGGCGACATGGTGGAATACACTCTCCCCGAGCTCTGGGAGGCCCAGACCGCCGCTATGGACATTCCCCACACCGGTATGGCCGTCATCTCGGACGTCGGCCACCTGCAGGATATCCATCCCAGCAACAAGCAAGACGTTGGGAAACGCCTCGCGCTCTGGGCTCTCGCCAAGGACTACGGCCAGGAAGACCTCGTCCACTCCGGTCCCCTCTACAAGTCGATGGCGATCGAAGGCAGCAAGATCCGCCTGCGTTTCGATCACACCGGAAGCGGACTTGCTTCGCGCGACAAGAAGCCCCTCGACTGGTTTCTAATCGCGGGTGAAAACGGAAGATTCGTCAAGGCCCAAGCCGAGATCGACGGCAACACCATTGTTGTTTCCAGCGACGCAATCGCCAAGCCGACCGCAGCAAGATTCGCCTGGCACCAGGAAGCCGTGCCAAACCTCATAAATAAAGAAGGCCTGCCCGCCGGCCCCTTCCGAACGAATCGCCCGTAGGGGTTGCGATTGGCATAGCGGAGATGGCATCTAACTCCCCTTCTCTTTTGCTTGCACACCGGTTTTTTCTGCTGCTAATATTTATTGCACAATGATTTCTTTAATAAAAAATCTACTGCTCAAAACAATCGCAGCCGTGGTTTTGGTCACAACCGCTTTTGCTGATGCGATTCACGATGCTGCTGCGAAAGGCGATCTTGCTGGTGTACAAGCAGAATTGGATAAAGGCGTGGATGTGAATACAAAGGGTGGTGCTGCTGGTGTGCCCGCTTTGCTTTTGGCCGCTTTAAATGGTCACATGGAAGTCACCGAACTACTCACTGCAAACGGTGCGGATTTGGGGGGGGCGGATAAGTTTGGCAATAGCCCTTTGCATTACGCGGCTCACCATGGCAACAAGGAAATCGTTATACTTCTAATCACTAACAGTGCAGATGTGAATGCAAAGTGTAAGGGTGGCGAAACACCTCTAAGTATGGCCGCCAATAAAGAAACTGCCGACCTCATCCGCAAACACGGCGGCAAATATGGAACATTTATTGCCGCCGTGGCTGGAGGAGACATTGATGCGGTAAAGATGTTTCTGGATGCTGGTTCGGATGTAAATGAGAAGGTACAACATGGATGGACCCCTTTGCATGAGGCTGCTGTGTTTGGTCACGCGGAAGTCACTAAACTACTGATCGCAAATGGCGCGGATGTAAATGCGTGGGATGGTTATGAAACACCGCTAGACGTCAGTGATAATGAATCCGAATTCGCTACTCTCCTCCGCAAACACGGCGGCAAGACGGGTGAAGAATTAAAAGCTGAAGGGAAATGAAACACATACTAATAACAACAATCCTCTCAGCTCCTTTTTTGGGGCTCGCAGCTTTTTTATTCTAATGATCAAAAAACCCGCACCGCCTGAGTGTTGACCAGTGATTACGAGAAAAAAACTAGATTAATATAATGAAAAAAAGCTTGTTCCGTTTACTCCTTTCATTGTGCGCCCTGGTCCTACACGGGGTCTTGGGTTCCGCGGCCTTGGCCCAGTATTCGGACTGGAAGAGCCAAGGTGCCTTAATCCTCCTGACGACCCCGGATGGAGTCGACCTACCCGCCTCCGCCCGGGAAGAAAACTTTCCCGTACTGGTCAGGCTGAACAAGGAAACTTTTAATTTCACACAAACCGAGACAAACGGTGCCGATATCAGGTTTTCAGGAAAGGGGAAGCTCTTGGATTATCAGATTGAACACTGGGATAGAGCCAAAGGCGAAGCAAGCATCTGGGTACGCATCCCAGTCATCCGAGGCAATGAGCGCCAGGAAATAAAGCTCCATTGGGGCAAGGCGGGGGCCATCAGCGAATCGAATGGGAATGAGGTGTTCAATGAGTCGAACGGCTACGCGGTCGCGATGCACTTGGGTGAGGAACTTAAGGACGAAACGGGTAACGTCACTCCCGTCAACCAGGGAACCGATCCATGCCCTGGAGCAGTAGGTCTTGCCCGCCGCTTCGACACGGGCAAAGGCATCGCTTGCGGCGAGCGGATCACCAACCTGCCGACCGGCCTTGGACCATTCACGACTTCCGTTTGGCTCAAGGCGGAAAAGACAAACGGAAGGGCCGTTGGCTGGGGGAACGAGCAAGGTCAAGGCAAGGCGGTCATGAGCGTAAAGAGCCCTCCGCACGTCCGCGTGGACTGCTATTTCTCAAACGGAAACGTCAAGGGCGAGAGTCGCCTGCCGATGTCCGAGTGGGTGCATGTGGCGCATACCTTTCGCGAAGGTGAGTCACGGCTCTATATGAACGGAAGGCTCGACGGCTCAAACAAAATAGGCAGCCCGCTCAATATCCGGACTCCGGCCAGGATGTGGCTGGGGGGCTGGTACAAAAGATACGACTTTGTGGGCGCAATCGACGAAGCGCGGATCTCGAAAGTCGAACGATCGGCGGACTGGGTGAAACTCTCCTATGAGAACCAGAAGGCTAACCAGACCCTTGTCGGAACGCTGGCGCGACCTGGTTTAGCGTTGACGGTTTCGCCGAAAAGGGTCGTCGTGGACGAAGGTCGGAGCATGACGCTGACAGCCAAAGCAGGCGGAGCCGAAAAGGTCTACTGGATTATTCAACGAGGCGACAAGGAATCCGTCGTGTCCAGTGATCGCTTTTCTTACACTGTTGACGCTGGGCGTGTGAAGGGTGACGTGGAGTGGTCACTACGCTTCAAGGCGATCTACCCGAGCGGAGTCAAGACTTTGAACGTTCCCATCACTATCAAGGACACTATCCCAGAACCTCAATTCGCTCTCGAGGTGCCCAAGTCATGGAATGGTAGAGACTCTATAGAGGTTATGCCCCGGATCGATAATCTCGATGCGATGAAGTCCGCAGGTGCCGGAGAGCTGCGTACCCGTTGGCTTATATCAGGCGGAGCCGTCATCAAGGAAGTCACGCCCGATCGGTTGATCCTGCGCCGCTCTCAGTACACAGGTCAGATCCGGGTAACAGCGTTCATCGACAATGGAGGCGAGCAAGCTGAGGCGGCGGTGGACATCCAGGTCAATGAACCGATCAAGAATCCGTGGATTGATCGAACGGCGGAGAAGGAAGAAAAGCCCGAAGAAGGCCAGTTTTATGCCCGCAACGAACGCAACGATGGTACTCTCCATTACAACGGCACTCTCGACCAACCTGCGGACGAGGTGTTCCTCCGGGTCTACGCCGGTGAAAAATTGTACAAGAAGGCAACGCAAAGGACCGGCAATGACCAAAGTTATGCCTTCGCAGTGAATCTTAGACCAGGGTTGTTCAAATACCGTGTCGAGTTCGGAGTCGAAACCAGAGGCAAGGAACAAGTGATCGATCGAGTCGGCAACCTGGTATGCGGGGATGCCTATTTGATTGATGGGCAATCGAATGCCTTGGCTACTGACACGCAGGAGGAATCGCCTCGAGAGACCAGTGAATGGATTCGCAGTTACGGCGGGCCGACCGGCCGTGGGGATGGCGCCGCCTGGGTGCAAAAACGAATAACTAAAGCCGAGGCGTCCGGAGTCGGTCGACCGAATCTGTGGTGTTCACCCGTCTGGAAAAAGAAAGCTCAAGAACACGAGGCGCACCTCGGTTGGTGGGGTATGGAACTGGCGAAACGATTGGTGAAAAGCCGACAGGTTCCCGTCTGTATCATTCAGACTGCGGTTGGCGGGTCCCGCATCGACGAACATCTGCCAGCGCCTGCTGACCGCTCAGACTTGACGACCATGTACGGCCGAATGCTATGGCGCCTGCAACAGGCCCGATTAACCCACGGGATTCGTGCGGTCATCTGGCATCAGGGCGAGAACGACCAGGGCGCGGCCGGTCCTACCGGCGGTTACGGCTGGGAGACGTATCAGGATTTCTTTGTCGAGATGTCCGGCGCGTGGAAGCAGGACATGCCCAATATCAATCACTACTACGTATTTCAAATCTGGCCGAATGCCTGTGCGATGGGTGGAGGGGAAGGGTCGGGCGACCGCCTCCGTGAAGCCCAGCGCACTCTACCGAAACTGTTTTCTAACATGAGCATCCAGTCCACCTTGGGAATCAAACCAGCTGGCGGTTGTCACTTTCCACTCGAAGGTTGGGGCGAGTTAGCCCGGTTACTTCAGCCCATGATCGAGCGCGACCTCTACGGCGTCGCTCAAAAAAGCTCCATCTCCCCTCCAGACCTGCTGCAGGCGAGCTTCACAAGTCCCGCGAAAGATGAGATAGCTCTCGAATTTGACCAACCGGTAGTATGGAACGACTCCCTGATTGGAGAGTTTTACCTCGACAACAAACCAGGTGAAATAACGTCTGGAAAAGTGTCTGGCAACTTTATCACCCTCAAGCTGAAAGCGCCGACCGCTGCGATAAAAATCACCTATCTCAGAGAACGCGACTGGAGTCAGGAGCGACTTCTTCTCGGCACCAATGGCCTCGCCACCTTGACCTTTTGTGAGGTGGAAATCAAACTTCATGGAGGAAAATGAATAGATCATTCCAGTTAAATAACCTGAGAGTTTATTCTGCTTCAAAAACCGGCAAAATAGAATGCGGTAAGGGTTTTTGCCAACATTTGACAGAGAAAAAAATCCAGCTTGGGTTGTAGTCGTAATGGTTTTAAATGGTCTAGCCGGGTTTGTTTGTTTATACGGGTTTGTGGTGGTGTTAGTTAAAGAGCGATAGGGGTTTTAGATTTTTTTAGATCAACCCATTCCACCACTTGAACGCCGCAGGGTTGTTGTTCGGGGACAACAGTTAAATCGACCCTTTTTTCTGACCGCTTGACGGTGAACTGGCATTGGCGTCTCATTGGGTTGTTATGAAAAGATTTGTATTCCTGGTAATATGCATTGCTGTCGGCGCATCTCTGTCAGGGTGCGCTAGTTCCCGTGAAGCGT
>Ga0209089_10004163_pt1 | contig 12118 bp, 9 predicted proteins | sample ArcticOcean_MG_C_FD_187431 | JGI IMG/M metagenome (GOLD analysis project Ga0209089, IMG submission 187431) | Marine microbial communities from western Arctic Ocean - ArcticOcean_MG_CB2_150 (SPAdes) (version 2) | ecosystem: Environmental > Aquatic > Marine > Oceanic | place: Arctic Ocean: Canada...
CTGGGGTCTATGAGCGGCATGAACATCTACTTTGCCCAAACGTCGTCCCGGATGATCCAGATATTGCGGGAGGTGTCTGGCGCTGGTCTGATTATGCAACCCAGCGAGAATGACCTGGCCAACCCGGAACTGCGGCCCTACCTGGAGCGATACATGCGCGGCAAGGGCGTGGATGCCGAATACAAATCACGTTTGTACCGCCTGGCCCACGACTTGGCAGTTTCATCGTCAGGCATGCGACAAGAGGTATACGAGTACTGGCACGGCGGCGATCCCAACAGAAACCGCATCAATCTGCTCCGAGGGTTTGACCAAACCGATATCAGAGGACGTATCGAAGACCTGGTATCTCGCCCCTTACCCCACGGCTGAACACAACGGGCCAAACGAGGACATTCTTGGAATAGTAGGGGCAGGTTTTACAACCGGCCCTGTCTTTGGTAGACCAAATCCGTGTGCGCCAAAATCTCCGTGAACCTACCCCGGCATTTTGGTTTTTACAACATTGGTGGCCGCGAACAGGGCGGGTTAAAAACCCCCACTACGCAGATTGACTGATAACACAAAGGCGGCCCTGATATTTGGACCTATCAGGGCCATCTTTTCCTGTTCGTAGCTAAATTAAAGGCTTGCCTACTAGGCTGTGGGCCGTTGTAGCACGCTTTGGTCCACCTTGCGTAGCACCATTTGTCCGTCGTTGCCGTCGCCCAGAAGTTCCCCATTCTCAACCATGGTCTTACCGCGCAGGATCACGGTAGTAGGCCACCCTGTGACCTCCCAACCCTCCCAGGGGCTGTAGTCGCGCACGTGCAGGTCAGACATGGTCAAAGCCTTCTTCACTGAAGGGTCAATGATCGCGAAGTCAGCGTCACTCCCCACGGCTATTGCGCCCTTTTGCGGGTACAGACCAAGTATCTTGGCCGCGTTGCTGGACGTTACATTCACGTAGCGTTCCAACGACATGCCGCGTTTGACCACAGCCTCGCTGTAGTTCACACCCATCCGAATCTCAATTCCGATGTTGCCACCGCGCATATCCTCAATGTTCCTGCCGGTGATCTTGTCTAGATAGGTGGTGAAGCTGCTGTCAGTAGCAGTGAATGACAGATCACTCTTCATGATGCCATCCCACAGGCTGACAGTATCTTCTTCTCCTTTGAGGGAGGGATAGGTGTGGTATTTCATGCCGTCGTCTTCATGGTAGCGGCTGGCATCGAATGACAATGCCAGCGTTAAGACTTCGCCGTAAACGGGCTGGCCATTGCTGCGAGCCTCGGCAATTACATCCAATCCATCTTTGGCCGTCACGTGGACAAAGTACATACCGGCACCGGTGCGTTCCGCCATGCGGGTAACGTGCCTAAATGCCAAGTCTTCCACCGCCTTGGAGTGAATCAGGTTGGCGTTATACCAGTCCCATTGGTCCCGTTGCTTGGCCATCAGGTAGTTGTACATCACCAGCTCGTCATCTTCACCGTGGACCGCCAGCATGCCGCCGTGGCGGGACACCTGCTCCATCAGGTCGTACAACCGGCCCGTTTCCAGGCGTCCACCGGGGGTCAGAGTCCGGCCCTCATTACCCGGGGGACGGATATCGGTGGTGAATATCTTGGCGCTGGGGAAACCCGCCGCAACCAGTTCTCCGAACCGAGCAATGGAGTCGGGAGTGTTGGAGTTGCGGTAGATGACGTGGGTGGCGTAATCAGTATAAGCCTGACCCTGCCAGACCGACATGAAATCATGCACGCCTTGAGCTAGGTCTCCCTCATTGTTCACCGGGGTAAAGTCGACCACCGTGGTGGTGCCGCCCCATATCGCGCCTAGAGAGTGGACCGCTGGGCCAGCGTTGGGCGTTCCGGGAACCAGTTCTCTCAGTCCGTCTTGTACATTGGCTGCCGCGTGGGCGTGGGCTTCGACTCCGCCAGGAACGACTATCTTGCCGGTGACGTCAATGACCCTAACGCCCTCAGATGACAGCACTCCGGGCATGGCGATGGCTGCAATTTTCTCGCCCTCTAAAGCAATGTCCCATTCTCCGATACCGGCAGGAGTAACTGCTGTTCCGCCTTTAATCACTGTATCAATCATTGTCCGTTTCCTTTATCTCTCGCATTTTCATTTTCCGCATCCTGTGCGAGCGGGTAAATATTTGACCGCCATTCTAGCATCTGGTCTGCCTAGGCATATGTTGTTACGGTTTCAGTTAGAGTAATTCTGTTTATTATTATCAGTTCGTACTATTTTATCAAATTCTTTATCTAGTTATTAATTTTGTGTATTAATATACGAAATAGCTCTCTCATGGAGGTCCCGAAATGCCTAGTATCATAATCAAGGCCCCGCCCGATAAAGTGTTTGAGGCTATGAGCGACCTAACCAGGCACGCCAGTTGGGCAAAACACGATATCGTAATCACTGGAGACGAGGAGGGATCCCCCGCGGTGGGAAATACCTATTCATCTAGCAAAGCTGGCGGCAAGCCGGACCGGTTAACCATCACCAGCCTGACTCCCAATGAAAGTATCGACTTTCATTGGGAGTCAGGCCCAACAAATGGGAGCTGGACTGGCAGATGTCTATCTCGCCAAACGGCGACGGAACCAAAGTTAAGCGTACCGGCCGAATAACTACGATTCCCTGGTATATGGCCTCAATGGCGGCCACGATGGACGGCAAAAAAATTATCCAGAAGATGAAGGCAGACCTAGAGGGCTAAATCGCGTCCGACCGGGTATTTTACTGCCAGTTTTTAGACTTGGGTAGGTTGTTCATGGCGGGCATGGGTTCCACGTGCTTAGCCACTATATTCATGGTGCCACCCCGCCGTGAGACTTCACCCCGGATGATTAACATCGGCTCTCTGATAAGCTGACGATACTTGGCGAATTCGCCGGGCCACACCACCAGTGGTATGTGACCAAATTCGTCCTCCAAGGTGAGAAAGACCGCCTTGGCCAGGGGGCGTTGTCGGCGTATCACCAACCCTGCCACGGTGACGATGTCGCCGTCGGCCCTAGCTTCAATGTCGCGGCTGGATAGTATCCCTGGCCTCAGATGTGGCCGGGCCAGGGCCATCAGGTGCCCCTCCGGGTAGAGACCCAAGATGCGATATTCCTCGCCCATAGTCTCCCACTGGCTCTGTTCCGGCAGTTCTGCCATGTCTTGTTCCACCGGCAACGGCAGCGGCGGTTGTGTATTGAAAGCCCGGTAGCGCAGACCAACCTCCCATAGCGCCTGGCGTCGGCCTGTTTTTTTGTTGGTCTTGCTTGGCTCTCCAGATTTAGTCTTGCTTAGTTCTCCAGATTTTGCCGCTGCAACAGCTTCAGACGCGGCAGTCAGGGCGTCAAAGCCCCCCGCAGTCACCAGGTTCTCGATGGCCTCTCGTTGTAGTCCGGTGCGCTCCATGGCGTCGGCCAGGCTCTTGAATGGCCCGCCTTTATCCCTGGCTGCTATTGCCTGAGACGCCACTGCATCGCCCATCCCGCGAACGTAGCTCAGCCCTAGCAAAAGCGACTCGTTTCTGATGATGCATTTCTCCCGGCTGTGGTTTATGTCCGGATTCAAGACAGCTATGCCGTGGCGTTTGGCGTCTTCCTTCAGGGTCTCGGTGTTATAGAAACCCATGGGCTGTTGATTGAAGATGGCAACGTAAAACTCCAGTGGGTAGTAATACTTGAGCCAGGCCATGTGGTAGGCGGTTGCGCCAAAGGCAAAGGCATGGGACTCAGGGAACATGTAGTGACCGTTGAACTTTTTGAAGATCCGCTCTGCTGCATCTTCCGGAACGCCCAACTCAGCCGCGCCATCCCGAAACTTCTCCCAGTAGTGGCGGATCATGAGTTCATTGTTGCGCCGCCCAAAGGCCCGGCGCATCTGGTCAGCCTCCAGTCCTGTGAAGCCGGCCACGTCCATGGCTACCTGGTTCACCTGGTCTTGGAACAGGATTATTCCCAAGGTCCGCTCCAGAGCCCGTTGCTCCAGCGGATGGTCATAGTCCCAGGGGATACCTTCAGAGCGGCGCTGGATGAACTGGGTGACACCGTCGTTCACTCCCACACCGGGACGCACCGCACCCACCTCGTAGGCCATGTCAGTCAGGTTCCGGGGCTTGATGCGAGGCACGGTCTGCATCTGAGCAGCCGACTCCACTTGAAAGATGCCAATGGTGTCAGCCCGGTGCATGGTCTCGTAGACTGCCCGGTCGTTGAAATCGATACGACTCAGGTCAATGTACTTGCCCTCCCGTTCTTCGATTAAAAGCAGACATTCTTGCATCTGGGATAGGGCGCCCAGGGCCAGGAAGTCGATCTTCACGAACCCGGCTTGGTCAATGCTGTCCTTGTCCCAGTGGCAGATGTAGCGGTCGGAAATGGCCGCCTGTTGCACTGGCACCGTGTCGATGAGGGGCGACGAGCTGATTATCATGCCGCCGGGATGCTGGGCCAGGTACTTGGGGAAGCCGTCCAACTGGGAGGACATCTCAATCAGGTCACGCCAACCCGAAGCGCCGACCTTGTCCTGGTATTCGGGTAGTTGGAGCATCTCTAGCTCCAGTTCTTTGGCATCGTGTGAGTCAACGCGTTTGGCCAGATTATCCATGCCTTGGGCCGGCAGCCCCAGCGCCTTGCCCAAGTCTCTGATCGCGCCCTTCATCTGGTAGGTGCTGATCATGCCGGTCAAAGCAGCCCGGTCCCAGCCCCACTTCTGATGAACTCGAACAATCAGCTGCTCTCTGATGTTGCGGGGAAAATCCAGGTCTATATCTGGCACTGAGCCCAGGTCGTCAGACAAAAACCGATCCAGGGACAGGTTGTACTCCAGCGGGTCGATGTGGGAGAGGCCAATCAGGTAGCCCACCAGCATGGCCACGGACGACCCACGCCCCCTTCCCGGCGGGCGTTCCTCCAGCGGTATCTCGGCATCGCTCAGACCCATTTCAATCATAATCTGCCGGGCCATCTGGATAATCTCGTAGTAGATCAAGAAGAACCCGGCAAGGTTGTGCTTTCCAATCAGCCGGAGCTCTTCTTTCAAGCGGGCTTCGACCTTTTCCCAGTCCTGGGTTCTTTGGCTTGCGCCGCCGTAGCGACGCTCTGCGGCCTGGCGACACAAAGTCTCCAAGTGGCTCTGGGGAGTGGCCCCATCGGGCACTGGGTAGTCCGGAAACCGGTAGACTAGGTCTTTGGTCAGGTCAAAGGAACAACGCTCAGCAATGAGAAGGGTGTTTTTGATGGCCTCAGGGCAGCGGGAGAACAGGGCAGCCATCTCTTCAGACGATTTGAGATAGAACTGATTGTTGGGCCGGCGTTCTTTGTGGCTCTCCTCCAGGCTCCGGTTGTGCTTGATGGAGACCAATGCGTCCTGCAGACGATGTCGTTCCGGAACGTGGTAGTGGACGTTGTTGGTGGCCACTGTGGGAACGCCCAGCCTCTGTGCCAGGTCGATGAGACGTCGGTTGCGGTTGGTGTCTCCCTCCACCAGGTTCTGCTGCAACTCCACAAACACATTATCCGTACCGAACCAGTCCAGGTACTGTCGCAATTGGGCTTCAGCCTCGGCGAAACGACCCTCAGTCAAAAGGCTGGGGATTCGACCGGTACGGCAGCCAGTCAGAAGAATCAGGCCATGGACACGGTCGGGCAGATATTTCAGGTCCAGAGCAGGGTTCTTGCGCTCACCGGCGACATAAGAGTACGAGATGAGGTTTGAAAGCTGGCTGTAGCCTTCCCCAGTCTCAGCCAAGAAGGTCAGGTGAGAGCCGGGTCCAATCTCCGGGCTGTCTTTGCCAGGTTTCTCGTCTTTACTAAGCCTTTTATCTTTGATCGTCATTTCCGCGCCGGTGATGGACTGAATGCCGATAGTCTTGGCCACCTGCGCAAAGTGCATCGCTCCGCACAGGTTGTCGTGGTCGGTCAGGGCCAGCGCCTTGAGCCCCAGGTCATGGGCGTACACCAGCAAGTCCTCCACGGAGGAGGCCCCTTCCTGAAAAGAATAGTTACTGTGACAATGAAGCTCTGCGTACATAAGTGGTGGTCAACGGCCAGCTGTAAGCTTTTTAGGTTGGTTTTTACGAAGGGGAAATCCCCCTGCCCCTTTGCGAGTTACTAGTTTTCCAGCTAGAACACGGCAGATTCTTCGCCACTACGGCTGGCTCAGAATGACAGATAGAGTGGTTGGCACTGAACAAGTTAATCGCTGACCACCCACTACCCTCCCTTTTGCCAGTACCACTGGGCGTTCAGTTGGTCTCGGAAGATGGTTAGGCGGCGATCGTTTTGGGTGGTTATTTGGTAGTAGCGGCGGGATATGGGGCGTTCTCGCCACCATTCGTCATCCACTTGCCATAGGTCGTTTATTGCAGTGACAGCCAGCCTGGTTAAGGCCAAGGTCTGAGGTTCTGGCGCCAGCCGACAAGAACGGGTCGACCGGCTAGAACTGGCAGGCGGCAGGGTCACGGAGATTGGTCGCTCTGAGTTGTTCTCAACAACGTCTATCGGGATCGGCACGTTAAGCGAGCGAAACTGCACGCTCTCTACACCCTGGTTTGCAGTCCCAGTGGCTGTGGGCTTAGGTTTTTGGGCATCTGGCTTTGCAGCCCTAGAATTTGCGGCCCGGGAATTTACAGATCGAGAGGTCATGGATTAAAGGGAACCAGCGCCTGGCGTCTTTCTGGTATTCGCGACCACGGCTCCACCTCCTTCATCTGGTAGATGGGTGGTTTGCCGCCCAACAAGGATTCCAACTGACGCATCATCTCTTTCAATTGTTCCTGCTTGCGAACGTCCGAGAACAGGTTGGCCTGGATTCCAGACTCACCGGTGAACCCGGTCAGGGTCAATTTCATGTCTTCCAATGGTCCAGGCAGGGTCACACTGTCCAACCGGCTTTTCAGCGCGAACATGGTCCGGTCTCTGCTGCCCATGGCTTCTTTGAACCCAAACCGCTTTACCCAGGGCGACTGTCGGTACACGTGGCTTTCAATTGTGGCAGTGCGCACGTAGCGGCCACCAATCTCTGGTCGGGCAAAGGCTCGTCCCAGCAGTGTGCTCAGGGCCGTTAGGATCGGAGTCCAGGTGATGGTTGGAGATGGGAATGTCAGTGACTCTTCCACGATCTGTTGCGGCTCATTAGTTACCAGTGGGCTGTCATCAACCCCGCAAGCCAGCAGCCAAGCACGCCGCCCCGCAGCGCCCAGTTGAGCTTGGACTGCGCCCTCTGACAGGGCTGACAGTTGGCCTAAAGTATGGATACCAAATCGGTGCAGCCGAGACTTGTTGGCCCATGACAGTGGCAGCAAGCCAATGGATAGCCCCTTCAAAAAGGCGGCCATGCCTGCAGAGTCTCGGGGCACCTTGGTGGCGCGCCCTCCCTTGGTGGTCACTGCAGCAATGTAGGCCGGGAATTTCCCTCCTGCCACACCAACCCGGGGATTGAACTCCGTGGGCGCCGTTTGCAACAACGAGGCAATGACCCGCGCCTCACCTCCGTACATCAGGTCCAGGCCTTCCAGTCCCACGTAGGCACAACCCAGACCATCTCTCTCCACCACTGGACTGCGCAGTTCTAAGTCTCTGATCAGCTTGTCGAATGTATCGTTGTAGTAGGGAGAGTCAGCCTGAATCAGGGAAGCCTCTTTGCACCGGGACATGGCCTCTGCAAGAGGCATGCCAGAACGCACGCCAAGGGCTTCCGCTGAGCTATCCAGCACCATATCCTTAGAACCGTAACTCTCGGTGATAATTACCGGTCTTCCACGCAACTGGGTATAGCGGCGAATCTCTGCTTTCACCGGAAGATGGGTAATTAACATGCAGGCTATTGAACGGTCGGTCATTGCTCTAAATTTCCAGAATCAGGGCTGATATTGAGGCTGGTTCCGGCCCTTTTATGAAGCTATTTTCTTGGTGGGCACGGATTATATAGAACGTTTGTACGACATAACAACGACCGCAGGTCACTATCCTTATTTTTTGATTAACCTTTGTTTAAATATGTACCTGGCAAGGCCTTCTTTGCCAAACCGGCTGAGGCGGAATCTGAAGGCTACCGGGCTTGCAAGCGCTGCCTGCCAGACCAAGAGTCCCCCAACGCCAGCCTGGCCCGAAAGGTGTGCAAGTACATTCAAGAGCGGCCAGACCAAATTGAACAATCTGGTCGGTCAGACTCGGTGCCCACCCTAGCCGAGATGGGTCAAGCGGTCTGGAGCAGTCCGTCGCACCTGCAGCGGGTGTTCAAAGAGACCACCGGGGTCACGCCCCGGCAGTACGCATCGGCGTGGCGTCTAGACCGGTTCAAGGCCATAATCAAAGGAGGTCAAAGCATCTCAACCACACTCTACGAAGCCGGGTTCAACTCGCCCAGCAGATTGTACGAGACTTCAGAAGAGCAGTTGGGCATGAGTCCCGACGCCTACAGCAAGGGAGGACAGGGCATGAACATCTATCACACCCTAGTGGCATGCCCAATGGGCCGGCTGCTCGTGGCCGCCACGGACAAAGGCGTCTGCTCGGTGAAACTGGGCAACTCAGATGAGGCGCTAAAAGAGAATCTGCAGTCTGAATTTCCCTCGGCCACCCACCAACAAGACGGAGGTCACCTGGCCATCTGGACCGCTGAAATACTATCTTATTTGGACGGCGAGAAGACCGGTCTCGACCTGCCATTGGACATTCAAGCCACAGCGTTCCAGCAGCAGGTATGGCAGGCGTTGCGGGAGATCCCCTACGGAGAGACCCGCACCTACCAACAGGTGGCTGAAAACATGGGCAAAGGCAACGCCTCCCGTGCAGTAGGAACAGCCTGCGGGGCCAACCCTGTAGCCTTGGTTGTGCCCTGCCATCGGGTGCTGCGCAAAGACGGCGGGCTCGGCGGCTACAGCTGGGGACTGGACCGCAAGCAGTCATTACTGGACATGGAACAGGCCACCAACTAGCCAAGTTGGCAGAGCCATTAGTGGTAAATGGACGTATACTTCATTGAGCCATCCCGATTGATGACTAAATAACCTCTGGTAAGTAGTATCTGATCCAGCCAGATGCCACTGGTAGACTTCATCATCATTTCTGTATCTGCCGCTTCAAACACGAATATATCCAGCCGACGAGCCATTCTGCTGATCATGGCTGCGGTATTGCTGGCCTTATTCATTTCTGTCTTCTCACCAGCCGCTGGCTTGTCTGCCGCCGGTGGCAGCATTGAAGTTATAGAAACAGGTGAAGAGGTTGATTTCCCCGGCAACGTATACTTGTCGGTAACGGCCCGAGGGGATGACAACATTGTCGAAGTCCGGCTCTTTTACCGTACTGTTGGCAGCCGGGTCTGGGCCTACGCCTACCCAAGTTTTGTGCCTTCCAACCGGATCAACGCCAGCCTGAATCTCACGGGAGAAGTTTCAACCTACCTTCCGCCCGGCACGGAAGTGGAATACTACTACGAAATCACGGACGCCCAGGGCAATGTCCTGCTCACCGACGCCACTATTGTGGAATACACCGACACTCGATTTGACTGGGAAGAGGTCAAGGTCGGCCCTCTGACCCTCCAGTACTATGACCAACCTGCATCCAGAGTTAGGGCCGTGGCCAAAAGCCTAGAAGCTGACCTGGAACGTCTCCAACGGCTGCTGAAACTTGACGAGACCAACGAGATCAAGGGTGTGATTTATGCCAGACGGTCACACACCCTGGACGCGTTTCCGCAGCAGAGCCGCACCACCACCGAGCAACAGATATTCCAGGGATTCGCCTTTCCCAGCCGCAGTTTATTCTTGGGTTTGGGAATGGATCGGGGGCTGATTGTCCACGAGACCACTCACTTGTTGCTGAGCCAGGCGATGGGGAATAACGCCCAACCTATTCCTTCCTGGTTGGATGAAGGATTCGCCAGCTTTATGGATCCGTCCGTAAGGGTCTTCAGCGGCGGGAGTCTAGACTCAAGTACCAACCCGCTCCGGGCGATGAACACAGTGACTGGCACACCCCACAACATTGGCTCTTTCTACCAAAAGTCTCTGAGCGTGGTTGCCTTCATGATCAATGATTTTGGTGAGGCCAGTTTCCAGCGCTTCCTTGGCCGACTTGCCAATGGCAGCACCATGGATGCCGCATTGATTGAGGTCTACGGATTTGATGTTGATGGCCTGGATGCCCGTTGGGCAGGGGAGTCCAGCGGTGCTCGGGCTCCAGCGCCTTCAGCCCCCGGCGGTTTTAACCAACAGACCGAACGACCAAATGCCATATTGTTCTTCAATAGCTGGTTGTTGGGCGGGTTGGTCCTGCTGGTCTTGGCTCTGGTTTCAATCCAATTCGTGGCCAACAAACTCCGGCCGGCGGGCGACCCGGAAGAAGGTCTGCAACCGTGGGAAGACCCCAACCTGTGGGACGAAGACGAAAACGTACATTACTAGAGCAAAGTTAAGTCGATCTTTCTCTCGGAGATGCCCATCTGATATGCTCCGTCTGACCAACCAAATCCATGTGTCCAACATTTTATTATTCCAGGTTGCAACCAAATTATGACAACTAGCCAAGGCCAAACACTCGCATTACAACAGTTACTCCAAGCAGCACATCAGACGGTGATGGGCTCCATCGACAGCGTCCAAGAAGCAGAGATACGTCAGATACCCGCTCCAGATGAATGGACGGTTGCGCAGTTGCTGGCCCACATCGCAGAGATTGAGTATTTCTGGATGGAGAAGGCGGTCTTAATAACCAAGGTAGACGACCCAAATATCACCCGCAGTGACGTTGAAAACGACCGGCGCACCGCAGCAGTAGTTGAGCACGCGGACGATTCTTTGGATGAACTGGTGAAGTCATTGGCCTTTGCCAATGAATCGGCCGTAGTAACAGTCGGGGAGATTGCCGCCAGTGACTTACCGAAATTGGGACACCGCGGTGAGAACAACCCCATGACTGTTCAATGCGTTATCGCATTTCTGGCGAAGCACATGGAAGCCCATGCCCTCCAGATAACAGAGTCGCGCAGGCCGATCAGCCTGTCTTAATCAGCCTGTTGGTTGACTGGTTAAGCAAATAATAAGCTTGTCTATTCGGTCAGAACTTACAAGTAAAACTCTGGGTGAATTTTGCCTGAATAGCGGCTTACGGGATTAAATTAACACGCCTGGCTATGGTATCCTTTCGATTATGAAAATAAAACTTCTCCTAGCATTTTTTGCCATCTCAATCACACTAGTTGCCTGTGTTCTGGGGACTCCAGAACCGCAAGCCACCACTGCTCTCAACCCGGAATCTGTTTCTGCCACCGCTTTGGCATCTAATCCCGGCACTGCGTCGGGAAGCGGCCCCGTTAAACAATTTGTTGATTACAACGGCGTCCGCATCGCCCAATATTCAATAGTGCCACCGGTGACGATCGACCCAACTGCCAGATACGTTGCTCTGATCAAAACCAACCAGGGCAACATTGAAATTGAACTGTTCCCTGGCCAGGCCCCAATCGCAGTGAATAACTTCATATTCTTGGCTAATGACGGATTTTATGACGGCGTGGTCTTTCACCGGGTCATACCATCTTTCATGATTCAGAGTGGCGACCCCACCGGGACCGGAACCGCCGGCCCCGGCTATAGGTTCCAAGATGAGTTCGTGCCAAACCTAACCTTTGACCAGCCGGGCAGATTGGCCATGGCCAACTCGGGTCCAGGCACCAACGGCAGCCAGTTCTTTGTGACCACCGTGCCGACTCCGCACCTGAACGGCGCCCACACAATCTTTGGCCAGGTAACAAATGGACAGGACGTGGCAGACGCTATTTCATTAGTCCAGACCAGCGCGGGTAACAAACCCGCGTCGCCAATCGTGATTCAGGGGATAGACATCACTAAAAACCCCTAATTCAGGTCTGATAGTTTTTATTTGCGAGCGAAGAGGCCAGATTGCTTACTTGACCCTCAATCGCCTGGAGAAGCTCAACGCATTGAACGACGACCTGATGGCAGAGTTCAAGTAAGCGATGGGGTTTTTTAAACACCATCAAGCACAACCTGGAGCTGATGACTCTGTTTGCCAACAGCACCAGCCCCGAACAAAAAGAGTTCAACGCCATCAGCAAGGCAGACGGACTCCGGGCGGCCCTGAACTGGCGGGACGCC
>Ga0209089_10004172_pt1 | contig 12107 bp, 11 predicted proteins | sample ArcticOcean_MG_C_FD_187431 | JGI IMG/M metagenome (GOLD analysis project Ga0209089, IMG submission 187431) | Marine microbial communities from western Arctic Ocean - ArcticOcean_MG_CB2_150 (SPAdes) (version 2) | ecosystem: Environmental > Aquatic > Marine > Oceanic | place: Arctic Ocean: Canada...
AATTGTTATGCAACCATGATTCCATTACAGAACCTATAGATAAAGCAATAGATAATGTGCCTCCTAAATAACCATGAATAGCAGCGCCAACCGTACCTGATACAAATACATCAGCTCCCATATTTGCACCATAATTTATGCCAGACACTACTAAATCAAAAGGTTTGTCAGCTATTTTTTTTCTAGCTATCATCACACTATCTCCAGGAGTTCCTTCTACAGCATAAAAATCAATATTGGTCCCAAAATCAATTTTGTTAAATCTCAAAACATCTCTTAGAGTTATACTTGCCCCTTTGCCTGAACTATCTTTGTCAGGAGCAACTACAGTTACGTTTCCATATTTGTTTAATTCTTTTGCTAATTTGACTAATGCAGGGGAATTAATCCCATCATCGTTAGTTAATAATATTTCCATAAGATTTCCTTATTAATTATCTTTTTCATAATTAAATTATAACCATTAAGTCAAAAATGTTTTTTATCTCCACAGATTTTATGGAAGTATATTAATATTTATTAGTATTATTCTTACAACAATAGGAATAAAATAATTTACGAAAAAAGAAATTTAAAAAATCAAGGAGTCACTATGTATCTCATAAGGCGAACATTCAAAATTCAAAAAGGCAAAACAAGAGATGCAGCTGAAGCTGCTAAACAAATTAGTGCTAAATTTCAAGACGCAGGTCAAAGAACACCTGTATGGATATATATTAGTGGCACAACAACTCCTGGATCCGCAGATACTATTTATATGGATTGGGTAGAAGAAAAGCTAGAAGACCCATATAGACAAGAAAATAAAACACCAGATGGTCTAAGAGATTTAATCCCAGGTTTATATGAATATGTTGAAGAAAGTAAAATCGAATTTTTTCAATACTATGGAGATACCTTCCAAGGCACTAACCCATTTACAAATTAAACACACTTAAAATCTGTTGTACTTAGGTACGTGCGAGTTCGAGTCTCGCCCTGGGCATTACCTTCAGTAAACCATTGCTGAAGAGATGTATTTCTTATGTGTTTCAATCTTCTAATATTGTTAAATGGCACCGCTAATGGCAACATAAATAAATTGCATATTGTTTTTTAAACATAATTTATATAACATCCTTCTTATGAAATTACCTTTTATACTCTTACTTTGCTTTGTCGTTTTTGCTTGTAATTCAAATACAAATCAAACAGATAATTCTGTTCCGCAAACTTCAAATTTGAAAAGTACAAAAATTCAATCTCTAGAAAAAAATACAGATAGTAAATCTGACCAACAACCTCAATCACAAAATCCAGAAGATAAATCGAATGTTGATTTAAACAACAGAATTACTAATGATGTAGACTTGGATTCATATATAAAAATTCAAATTTTAAACGCAATCAACAACGGTACGACAAACAGCCTTGATCCATCAAAACTATGTGCAGACATTCCGTCTGATAAAAAAAATATTTGCATAAGAAATACCACAACACAAATACAATATGCTATGGCTATACCTAAAAATCCAACTGATACTAATCAAAAAGCCATAACATCAACATCACAAAGTGAAAAATCCCTTCCGAATATAACTTATTTTGCAAAAAATAAAAGCGATAGATTTTTTGTTGACTTTGAAGATGTTATTGCAGGACATCCTTATGTTGGAGCAAGAAGTCCTAGGCCGCATAATGATGCTCAAGTATATTTTTCAAACACAGATCAAAGGTGGATTAATGCTAAAAAACCTTCTGATTACCCTCCTATCTATGCTGTAGCTGATGGTTATGTTAGTTTACCTGAATCATCATTCTATAATGTGGTTGACCACTCAGACGTAGATCCTGCTTGGTGGCATGTAGCTTACAATTTTACTTTAAGAATAGCCAAAGACGATAATAGTTATATAGAATTCATGTATCAAATGGAACCTTATATGATACCTGACATTATAGGCAAACCAAAAGATTTCTATAAACAATTTATACTTGTTACAAATGGTCAATATGTAAAGAAAGGAGATATATTAGCATATATGTATGTCCCGTCTTTTAGCGAAATGGCTGGGACCAAAGGAGCATCTTCGCATATTGCTTTCTCTCTAATTAAGCAACCAAGAACGGTATATGCACCTGCTATTTTTTCCGAAGAAGTAGTTGCGGAATTTGGTGATATTTATAGAAATCCTAAAGAAGGATGGGAGAGTAAAAGTTTTGGATTTGATTGGAACAGAGGAAGAGGGCTTCCAAATGGGATGGGTTGGATGATTAGTGGTGAAGAAAACCCGTTTGGTGATAATCCTCTAGATGTATTATTGTTTGATGGAATTAAAGATTCAGAATTAGATTCTAAAGCAATGGTATATCCTGAAGACTTAGGGTTTAAATCTTCAAACTTGTTATATAGCAAGCATGGATGGGGAGACACAATTATAGAAAATATTAAAATTGAAGAAGATTGGCAATTTCTATTTTCTGGAATTGGTGCCCCAATGAAAGTTGTTTTCAAATTAGAAGAAAACGGCAAATACAGAGAAAGTAAAGTCCTTGAATTACGACCGGGACAAAATTTTAATTTGACTCATAAAAACAATTTTTTAGGAAATACATCGAAATTTTCTATATTAATTACAGATCCAAATAATTGGGGATGGAGCTTAGCTTTTGCAAATAAAGAAGCTGAATTCACTGCTCCTGGAAGCACAAAAGATATATCTCCTAAATGCCCACCAGGATGTCCGCCTAGTCCCAATCCTTATAAACTTAAAAAATGAAATCTTTGAACTTAGGTTCGTGGGAGTGCGAGTCTCCCCTGGGCATTCCCATTTGCAATTAACTTTCATATCCTTTATTATCATTTTTAAAAAGATACAATTTATTTTAGGAAGGTAAATTATGACAGATAAAATGGTTAATGGAATATTATTTATAATCGCTGGGCTCGGTTCAATAGTTGTTTATGTGGCCCTAGGGCCTGATGGCACAGGAATTCTAGATCAAGGCCACACAGAGAAAATTGCAGCTTATACATTACTTACTATACCACTAGCTTTTATGATGACAAGGAATGTTCAGAGAAATACTTTCATCGACGCAGGGCTACTAATAATAGTTGTTGGGTTAAGTATGGGCCTTGTTTCAGATGCTATAAGAGGTGCTGAATTAATAAGTACTGAATCTAAATCAATGGAATCCACAATAGCGGCGACAGGTTGGTCTTCAATGTATCTTGGAATATTCATAACTGGGATAGGATATTTACGAACCAACTTTTTTCCTAAATGGCTATCGGGTTTATTATCAGTTGCCTCCTTGGTAATGTTTGCTATTTTTGCTCTCTTGAGTAGTGAGCAGTTATCAAACAGTGGTGAGACCATTGTGGGACCTTTATGGATGGTTAATAGCCTAGTTTGGGTTATCTTGGGAATATTCACTATTAGAAGAGCAGAGTATAAGTCAAAATGAAATATAACAAACGCATGCACTCAAACGTTAGGCTAGGCCTGGTAATGATTAAAATGGCAGTACCTTTGAAGGATACGGAGCTGATCCTCTATTAGGCGAGAGAATTCTTCATGAATCATCTTGTGTTTGGTAAAGAAGTAGCTAAACTAGATGCAAGATCATCTACAGATGATGCGAATGTGCTTGGTTGGAATATGACGCTTGATAACATCTACAACAAGTAATCTGAACTTAATTTAATATAAGTTTTTGGTAATTATTGAAAGTTAGCGGTGCATATACCTATTAACAACAAAGTAGCAATCAGTGTTATAAACCCTGCTTTTGCATTTCCAAAGAATTTCTCAAAGAATTTTTCCATAACTAAATTATAACCATCAAGTCAAAAATAAAAAGGCACAACAAGTTATATCAATATCCTTTAATAGCCTTATAATTTTTGTTAAAGTAGCAAATAGGAGATCTGTATAAATCTATGAATTATTTTAGAGAATCTATAAAAAGTGGATTAAACGAGTATGATCTGATACTAAAAAAATCCCGTCATGATTTGCCGTATCTTTAGGTTCATTTGTTCCTATAATCGCTACACTGTCACTAATCATGGATAAATGTCGACCAGCTGCACTGCCCATAAGACCTCGACCAATAACTGCTATTTTGTACATAACATCTCCTGTGTCTACGTATAATATAATTATATATATGTTTTTCTCAAATAAGGAGCTTCAGCTGAGTAGCTTAAATCCAAAAAACGCAATGATTTCAATACTTTTGCTACCTATTGCAGTTCTATATTATACAATCGGTACTCTATTGATGTTTACATGGCTTCCAGTTGGAATTCTTTTAAGGAAACTAGGAGTAGCTAAATCATCTGAGTGGGGAATTAAGATGAGAGATTGGTGGAAAGATCTAGGACACAAACTATCAATTAAATAGCATTATTACTTACAAAAAACGAATAATTAGTTATAGCCACTATAGCCACTAAGTCAAACATCTCTCAAAAGAATTATCTATGTACTTAGGTCAGTGCAAAATTCGAACTCGTACTGAGCAATCCCTTCTGTTTATATTGGCTATCCGAATGGAGATTGAGTTACACTATATTTCTATAGTATGATATCCATTCTCTTATAAATTTAATAACAAAAATATTTCAAATAATCATGCCAAACCGAATTAAATATAACAACATATTCGTATCAAAAAAATTAGATGAATTTGTCAAAAACGAAATGCTAACAGGACTAAATATCGATCCTGAACAATTTTGGCAATCTTTTAGTACTATTATTGAAAAGTTCACTCCTTTAAATAAAAAACTTTTAAATAAAAGAAAAGATATACAAATTAAAATTGATAACTGGCATAAACAAAATAAAATAAAACAATCAGATATAAATGAATATAAAAAATTTCTAAAAAAAATTGGGTACATAGAAAAAGATATTCCGTCTTTCAAAATTCAGACCACTAATATAGATCAAGAAATTGCTAAGATTGCAGGGCCACAATTAGTCGTCCCTATAACAAATGCAAGGTTTTCCATTAATGCTGCTAATGCCAGATGGGGAAGTCTTTATGATTCATTATATGGCACCGATGTTATATCTGAGGAAAATAATGCAGATCGTAGAAATACTTATAACCCTATACGTGGTGATAAAGTTGTTTCATTTGCAAAAACATTTCTAAACAATACATTCCCGCTTGTTGATAGTGATTTTACCAAAGTTGTTTCATTTCAAATAAAAAACGGAGAACTTGAAATCACATTAAATGATGCAACGAAAACTTCATTACAGGATAAGTCTAAATTTGTAGGTTACATAGGAAATCCAACTTCTCCTCAAAGTATTTTAATGATTAATAATGATCTACATATAGAAATATTATTAGACAGAAACAGCAATATAGGGAAAGATGATTCAGCAGGGATTAAAGATATATTAATTGAATCTGCTATTACTACTATTCAGGATTGTGAGGATTCCGTAGCAGCTGTAGATGCTGATGATAAAATTTTAGTATATCAAAATTGGTTGGGATTGATGAAAGGGACATTGGAAGCAACATTTGTAAAAAACAAGAAAAAAATAACAAGAAAATTAAATTCAGATCATATTTATATAAATCCTGACGGATCAAATTTTTCAATTCCAGGGAGAAGCTTGATGCTAAATAGGAATGTAGGACATTTAATGACTAATCCTGCAATATTAGATGAAAACGGAAATGAAGTTTTTGAAGGTATTTTAGATGCAATGTTTACTATCACCATAGCTATGCATGATTTAATGGATAAAAGTAAATTCAGAAATTCATTAACAAAAAGTATTTATATAGTAAAACCAAAAATGCACGGCTCAGAAGAAGTTAAATTCACCTGTGATCTTTTCTCTGAGATTGAGAAAGAATTAGGGCTGAAATCTAATACAGTAAAAATAGGAATAATGGATGAAGAAAGAAGAACAACATTAAATCTAAAACAATGCATCAATGCAGCAAAAGACAGGGTCATTTTTATAAATACAGGATTTCTTGACCGTACTGGAGATGAAATTCATACAAGTATGGAGGCCGGAGCATTTATTCCAAAAAGCAAAATGAAAGAACAAAAATGGCTCAAAGCTTATGAAGACTGGAATGTTTTAACAGGTTTGGAAGCTGGATTTATGAACAAAGCTCAGATTGGGAAAGGAATGTGGGCGAAACCAGATGAAATGTTAGATATGTATAAAAGTAAAATAGCTCACCCTAATGAAGGGGCAAATTGTGCCTGGGTACCTTCTCCTACTGCTGCAACTTTACACGCACTTCATTATCATCAAATTTCTGTAAAAGAACAACAATCAAAAATTTTATCCCAAAATAAAATAATCAATATTGATGACATCTTAAGTGTCCCAATTATGGAAGATTCAAATTCGCTTAGTAAAAATGAAATTCAAAATGAATTAGATAATAATGCTCAAGGAATTCTTGGCTATGTAGTAATATGGATTGATCAAGGCGTAGGTTGTTCCAAAGTCCCTGATATCAATCATATTGGACTGATGGAAGACAGAGCAACCTGCAGAATTTCCAGCCAACATATAAGTAACTGGTTACATCATGGATTATGCACAGAAAACCAGGTAATGGAAACAATGAAAAAAATGGCAATAATAGTTGACAAGCAAAATGAAGGGTCAAAAGGATATATTAATATGGCACCAAATTATAATGGAATTGCATTTTCTGCAGCATGTGATCTGGTATTCAAAGGAAGATATCAACCAAGCGGTTACACTGAAAAAACACTTCATCAAAGAAGGCTTGAATTTAAATCTAAATTCAGTAATTAACAATATTTATATTGATTTGTATTGAGTGTAATATGCAAACCACACTTGAAATCTGTGTATATAGGTACATGCGAGTTCAAGTCTCACTATGGACATTCCATTCAGTAAATATCTGGATTACTGTTGTTATTATTTGGTTAATTATTAATTTCATAATATAATATTCATTATGAAAATTGACGAAATACATATATATCATGTTGCAATGCCATTAATAGATCCATGGATTACAGCTTATGGCGCAGATTATGATACGCATTCTATTTTGTTAAAATTGATAAGCGGCAATAATTATGCATGGGCAGAAACTTGTTCGTTAGAATTGCCAGCTTATTCATCTGAAAGTGCTAATTCTGTTTTTTATAATCTTAGTGAGGTATTTTCTCCGAAAATTTTGGGGAACGATTATGAAAGTGCCGAGCAGCTAAATAATGAATTGAATATTTATAAAGGGAATCCTTTTGCGAAAGCAGGGTTAGATATTGGTTGGTGGTGCTTGATTAGCAAAATAAACAATCTCCCCTTACATGATTTGATTGGAGGAAAAAGAAAAGAAGTTATAGCTGGCGCAGATTTTGGAGTAGAAGATAGCATTGATATATTAATAGAAAAAATACAGGTTGCCGTGGATAACAATGCTCCCAGAGTTAAATTAAAAGTAAAGAAAGGATGGGATCTCGAAGTATTAAAAGCGGTGAAATCTACATTTCCTAACACTTTATTCCATATAGATTGTAATTCAGGATATACCCTGGAAGATATTGATTTTTTTAAAGCCATTGATGGTCTTGGATTAGCTTTCATAGAACAACCATTAAGTAATGACGATATATTTGATCATTCTAAATTGGCCAAATTAATTGAGACACCAATTTGCCTTGATGAATCTATAAGCAGTGTGGATAGAGCAAGACAGGCTATAGAAATTGGAGCTTGTAAATACATTAATATAAAACCTGGCAGGGTAGGTGGTATAACGAATTCATTAAAGATTAATGAAATATCCGAGGAAGCAGGGATTCCTGTATGGATAGGAGGAATGCTAGAAAGTGCTTTAGGAGTTGCTATTTGCATTGAATTGGCAACTTTAGATAATTTTACTTATCCTGGCGATTTGTTTCCCTCCAGTAGATTTTATAATAATGATTTATTTGAACCCTATAATGAGTTTAAATCTCCCTATCTCTTTGATCCTATTACTAAACTTCCTACCCCCAACGAAAAACTTCTAAAGAAATTTACTGTGAAAGAAAGTCACATAACTTAGTTTACAATCGGTAGAATAATATGTGAATCATAAGATTTGTTATGAAATACGGCTTGAGCGGAAAGAAATAGATACTTGTTTAACGCGAAATGTTATAGCCATAAACAGTCCTCTCCATACAATTATTCCCAACCCTTGGACTACAATTGAAACAACAATAAAATTTATCACTAATGGACTGTCGGTTAATACGCCCCTAACAATAATTGCAATAAGTCCACACGAAATCCATATTAAAGGAATTCTCCATATCGTTTGTTTAAGGCCATAGACAGTAGTCATTTTATAAGAGCCAAGCCATGGAGATATAGCAAACCAACTTATCAAGAATGGCAGTGCAGTTCGTGTGTATGATTGCCGTATACTAACTCCATGTTCATATTTACCTAATATTACAAATAATGTAATAATACAGATTTCCCCTAGAGCCACTACAGTTATTATAGGTAGCTTTAATTTTAATTCAGAATTAAGATTAATACCGTTGGCCATAACCTTTTTCTAATTTTTGATTCTTATACAAAATATTACCAATTCAGTATGCATTTAGGATAATAATACGTACAGTGTTTAAGTCTATTTTGAATTATCTCATTCTTGTTGTGACGCAAGCATACCTTTCACTATTTTTCGAGCAGTGTTATCATCTACAACTGGCGTTACAATTGGGAAAGTAGCCATCCCTGACCAGCCCATAATCCATGCAGTTAAGTCTTCTTGATTATCAGTATCGACTACAATCCATCCACAACCATTTGGAAGGTCGTGCCATCGGCCAATTTGTTTTACTTTGCCTTGTTCGTCATCAATTTGTTCTTGGGTCATATTAGCAAAAAACGCTTGCGTGTCAGATTGTTTGTCTCGGTCAATTTGATATTCACACAGAAAAATCATAACTATCTCCATTTATTATATTTATTGCATACAAGTTTATCACCAACTATAAGAATCATACAATCCATTAAAACTTAGAGAGATGTTTTCTAAGTAAGATAAATAGTTCAATTAGAGGCTTTCCCATCATTAATCAGATGTTGTGGTTGTAGGTTGTACCTACCCAGGGCAATTTAATTTTTTGCGAAGTTTTGTATAATAGTTAGATGAAATTATTCGAGAAATTATTTGTAATATTAATAGCACCATTATTTTTAATACTTTTTATTGTGAATATTATTAATAGTCCTTTCAGATTTGTTCGTGAGGCAATTAAAAAAATCTATAATCACAAAAAAACTACAAAGCATTAAAATCTATTTCAGGTACAAATTTAATGTGTCAAATTAGAGTACTTCCTATTAGAGATTGGGAAGTTGAAATCTATGCAAAGCGACAAATGACTCAATGGGTTAAAAGTTTGATGTCGAAATAATTAATAATACAAAGATATAAAACCTAGATTGCAATCAAATCTGATTCTATTCCTTTACTGTGTAAAACCAAATCAGCATACATACATTTATAAACACAAAACGGATGCCCTGCTGCAGCCCATATTTCATCAAATCTATTTAATGATTTATCAACATACACTTTTGCATCCGAAGGTAATCCCAATGGAGAGACTCCACCTATGCTATAGCCAGTTCTATTTTTAACAAAATCAGCATCAGGTCGATATAAATTCCCACCTTTACCTATTAATTTTCCTAAAGCCAAAGTATCACATTTTTTATCTCCAGAAATTAAGGCCATCACTAAATGATCATCTCCAGTTAAATCTACTTTGTAATTAAAAACAAGTGATTTAACTATAGCACCTACATGGACGCCAATAGATTTCGCAGCGTCTTCGGCTGTCTTGGCTGTTGTATCTAAAGCTACTAAATTAATATCTAAATTATTATCATTTGAATACTTAGAAATTCTCTTTGGGCCCGAAGAGTTTAATATTTTATTTTTATCCATAATTCATTATAACCATTAAGTAAATTAATTCAAAAATAACATTTCAGAAAACTATTCACCAAACTTTAAATGCACAAAATTCCCTTCTACCCATGATTCAGATTGGTCACAATAATTTTCAGACCCCGGATCTCCCGAAATACCCTGAGAATCTATAATCCACATACCATCATCACTCATATCAATAAGCAATCTTAAATTTGCTCCCATTGGAGCAAGATAATTCGGATCAAAGCCAGTATTGCAAACTGTTACACCTGTACCTCCAACTTCAAATCCTCCTCTATCATAAAGCCTGCCTAAATCTCCAATAATTGATATTGGATGATTAAGATTAATCTTATGTAAATTCCCCCATCTCCAATTTTCAGTGTTTTTACCGAAATTACTATTCAAGTCATTAATTACTTTTTTCATAGTTTCAACTATCAATTCTTCTCTTGTTTTTGACTTTATCCATCCTTTGCTATCTTCATTTACAATTAAATAATTTGCTATAGCAGCAGCAGAAGGATATATTTCCTGAGTGATATTATTTGGAAACCATTCTTTTGTTAAAGCCAAAGACCAATCATTAAAAAACATTTCAAATATTGTTGTTGCAACGCTATTGGAATTAGTATCGCAATCCCAATCATTCAATATAGTATATGTTTGTTCTAAGCTAGAATCAGATTTAATGATTTTCAACAAATTCGGCAGGCACTCTATAGCTCTTTCAGAATGCATATCATATTGTATAGATTTCATTAAATCCATATCTACTATATCCTCCGATTCCAATCTTTTTCTTATTCTTCTCATTCTATGCCCACTACTCCATGCTCCAAAAAGTGGATACGGATAATCATCTTTGGCAGGTCTATTATTTGCGGTACCAATCCATCCTCTTGCAGGATTTTTAATACCTGGCATATCATCATTAGGGATTAATCCTTTCCATTGATATTTTTTATCCCACCCTGGTTTGATTCCCTTGAAATGCAAATCTCTTGTAGGAATTTTTCCCATGGATTGATAACCAAAATCTTTATCTTTTGTAGCATATACTAAACTTAATGTGGGAACCTTCCAGTCCTGAAAACTATTAAGAAATTCTGTCGAATTTTTACTTAAATTAATATTAAATAAATCAGTAATAAAACTACAATATTCAAATCCAAGCCAATTTAGAGTTACGGGTTCTTTTATATCTACCCATTTAGGTAATAGTTTATTTACAACTGGCCCATTGATGGTAGATTTAATATCAATTTGAATATCATCCTTGCCTTTGATTTTTATAGTTTCATTTCTTTTTTCAAATTGAATATAATTACCATCATGTAAATATTCATCAGCGTTATTCTCATTTGGCTTCTCATAATACAAATCTCTTTGCGAACAAATATTGTTTGTTATTCCCCAGGCAACATTTGTGTTTCTTCCCATAAATATAACAGGAACTCCAGAATAAGACATACCCATCATATTAAATTTATCTCCTTCTAATTGAATTTGATACCAACAAGATACAGCACTAAATGCGATATGAGGATCGCTTGCCAGAAGAGGGAATTTTGTTTTAGATTTTTCAGGGCCTACAACCCAATTGTTACTTCCTAATCCATCTTCAGACGAGGAAGTTGAACCTCCATTCAAATTAGAATTTGGCGATCCTGGAGTATACTCATTATCATATAAAATTGTTTCATCATCAGCCTCTCCGCCTACATAAATGTCTAATAAATCCTTGTCATCTATATATTTCCTAGCATATTCTGGCATTATCAACAAAGGAATTCTAACTGTCAAATAATATCTGAATTCACTCATTATCGCTAAAGAATCAATAGCCTTCCATTTGTCTGGTTTGTAATCAAGTATTGAAAATTCTAGAGGTAATAAATCTCTATTTTTGTCTATATAATGATTAATACCATCTGTAAATGAGTTCAATAACTCTTTAGACCAACTTGGCATTGTAGAATATTCTTTCTTTGCAATTGAGACAAAATCTATTGTTTTAGCAACCAAATCTATATCTAGGGTTTTTTCTCCCATCACTTCTGAAAGAGATCCGATTGCTTTCCGGCGAAGATAATCTAGTTGAAATAATCTGTCATGAGCTAGAACCATTCCATATCCAA
>Ga0209089_10004176_pt1 | contig 12100 bp, 10 predicted proteins | sample ArcticOcean_MG_C_FD_187431 | JGI IMG/M metagenome (GOLD analysis project Ga0209089, IMG submission 187431) | Marine microbial communities from western Arctic Ocean - ArcticOcean_MG_CB2_150 (SPAdes) (version 2) | ecosystem: Environmental > Aquatic > Marine > Oceanic | place: Arctic Ocean: Canada...
TCGTTACGGTCCAGTTCTTCATGCTCTTCTGAGCTTAGAAGTTCTTCAACCGTGGCTTCGTAGCCCTTTGCTACATGAGCTTCTAGCTCGTCACGGGTGGCGCCAAATCCAGCGCGGCGCATAAGATGGGCCATTAAGGCGATATCTTGGTCACTCATATTGCTCCTCTCATTCGGTGATGCTTAATAATTCCAGACATACTGGATTAAGATCCAGGGGGCGGGTTAATTCCAGGCACATCTCTGCCTATGACTCTAGTCACATATCTTAGTGGTGGTTGGAATTCATTGTCAATAACTAACAAATAATCATTTTGCTTTAGGCGTTAAGTTCTTTTGGGCCTATATTGAGTCTGGATACCCTATAGGTTTAGACTCTCAACTCAACGAATCATCAATAGTTTGCCGACGCAGGCGCTAAAAATTCACTGAAAAGGGGGCGAAAATGCGATTAGAAGGAAAGGTTGCACTGATTACCGGAGCGGCCCGCGGCCAAGGAGCCGCTGAAGCGCGGATGTTTGCTAAGGAGGGTGCCAAGGTTGTCCTAGCTGACGTTTCAGATCCGGAAGGCACTGCGGTTGCGGCTGAGATCGCTGAAGCAGGCGGCGATGCCATATTCGTACATCTGGACGTGACCAATGAAGATGAGTGGGACGCTGCAATCAATTCTGCCGTGGCCAGCTTTGGGAAATTGGACATTCTAGTGAACAATGCTGGTATCTGGCGGCGGGGCCACGTTTTGGAGACATCTGTTGAACAGTGGGACGATATCTTGGACATCAATGCCAAGGGTGTATTCCTGGGTACAAAAGCCGCCATTCCGGAGATGCGCAAGGCGGGCGGCGGCTCCATCATCAATATATCTTCCACCGCCGGCCTGGTGGGAAGTCTCACCAGCGCTGCTTACTCAGCATCCAAAGGCGCTGTGCGAATTTTCAGCAAATCCACGGCCATCCAGTACGCCGCTGAAGGCATCAGGGCCAACTCCATCCACCCGGGGCCGATTGACACCGATATGGGAGACCAGGTCTGGCCCGACGCCGAGAGCAAAGAGCGGACCATGAATCGTGTCGCATTGTCTCGTATCGGCACCGCCGAGGACGTTGCCTACGGCGCGTTATATCTGGCGTCGGACGAGTCTTCTTTTGTAACAGGCTCCGAGTTGGTAATAGATGGCGGAGTAACGGCTCAGTAACCTCAGTCTGGTGGACTAGCCGCCCAGCAGGTCAGCCAGCGGGCCAACCGGGCCGAGGTCTTCTAGGTTGTCCATCATCTGTAGTGTCGTTTTTGCGTTGTCAGCCGAAAGGGCAAGGCCGGCGCAGTCCAGGTATTTCTCCCGCACGGCATCAAACGTGGCGCCACGCAGGGCGCCGACGCTGTCGCGCTCGGCTTTTTCGGTGAGCACACGCCCGTCTTTCATATGAATCTCAACCACGTTGAACGGCTCGGCCCAGCTGGTCTGGCCTTCATAACCAGCAGTGCGTTTCATCTCAATCTTTGGGATCAATTCCTGGGCCTCAGGTCGCATCACCTGCTGGTCGGTAAACGTTGACATGCCAATCCGGCCGTCCAAGATTTCAGCGGCCAGGCAGTATTGCATGCTGAACTTGCCCTCAAGTCCTTCTTTGGGTCGGGCGTGAATCAACGAACGAGGCGGGTCAAAGTTTACCGTCACGTCAATCCTTTCTATGTTGGCTGCATCAAGTGTTTCTCTCTGTTGCAGCAAGGTGGTGGCGTCCAGAGCCAGGTGGGCGCTGCCGCAGCAGGGATACTTCTTGATTTCGATGCCCGATTCAATCATGAAGCAGCGGTTGCCCAGAGAGTTCGCCGCCTTTTCCGGGTCATAGTCGTTGCCGCCGGAGAAGGCGCGCATGAAGCCAAATCGTCCCTCCAATGCGTCGGTGCCGGAGGTGAACCCGCCTCGAACCAACTTGGCTGCGGTGATGCCGGACTTGCAAGCATGACCGGCATGGAACGGCTTGGTCATGGTGCCGAAGTTTTGCCGCAGACCGGATGACTGGGATGCGCCGAGAGAGATGGCCATGGCGGTTTGTTCCACGTTCAGACCCAACAGCCTGGCGGAAGCGGCAGCCGCGCCGAGCGCTCCTAGAGGACCCGTGGGGTGCCAGCCCAAATCATCGAAGTACAGCGGACTGATGGCGTCGCCCACGGCGCAAGAAACTTCAAATCCCAACAGATATGCAAGTAGCATGTCGCTGCCTGTTGCGCCAACCTCTTCGGCCAACGGCAAAGCGGCCGGAATCAACACCGCGCTGGGGTGGGTCTTCGTTATGACCGTGATGTCGTCATAGTCCAGGGCGTGGGACATGGCCCCGTTGATCAGTCCAGCTTCAGGTGCGCTGGTCTTGAAACCGCGCCCTATGACGGTAGCCACTGGCTTGCCGCCCAGGTCGTTTAAATAGTCGACCAGAACGTCGGCCAGGGGCTCTTTTGACCCGGCTAAGGCACACCCTAGGCAGTCGATGATCGCTGCTTTGGCGGCAGAGATGGCCTCTGGCGGAAAGTCTTCCAGGCTGGTGTTAACAACGTATTCGGCAATCTTTTTTGTGACTTCCACTGCGCTTCTCCCTGTTCCGACGGCTTCAAATTTGGCAGGCTCTATGCCCCAGTAAACCACGCATACCCGTGCAGTACAACCAGTCGCAGTGAATGGACTTATCCACGAACTTGTTCGTCGAGTGTGGGTATTTCTGATGCTGTTGTGGATAACCGTCAATAAACGGCCGGATAAGTAATTGGGTGTAGTGGAGGGAGAGACCTCTGCTGTTGACGGGTTTTTAGCGGTTGCCGCTCTGACGGTGGCGAGTTATGATTGTCGGCCAGGCCGGTCAACAGCCTGTGAGCTAAATTTTGGGATTAACGGAGGTCATATGAGCACAATGATTAGTGGAAGAGAGTTGCACATAGTTAGAGGAACGGTGTCTCCGGACACAACGGCCCAAACCCCCGGAATGATCCGCAAGCCGGGAATCGATAAGAATACCGCCGGCGCAGAAAAGATTTGGCTGGGGCATGTTGAATGCTCGCCCAATACCATGGGGCCGCCCCACCACCACGGGGAAGCCGAGACGGCGGCCTACGTAATCAAGGGCCATATCAGGGTTTATTACGGTGAGGACTACAAAGAGTACATAGAAGCGGGGCCCGGCGACTTCATCTACGTGCCGGCCAACTTCAATCATATTGAAGGAAATCCGTATGACGAGCCTGCGGAAGCGGTGCTGTCTCGTGGGCCGGACAACATCGTTATCAACCTCTAAGCAAGACGACCGTATAGACTTACCAATAGTGATAATCGGTCCGGCCAATTTCGGCCGGGCCGATTATATTTTGTCGGTCGATTGTCGTCTCAGCTCCCCTAAAATATGTAACGTAGATCAGACAGTGTCACGTCTGGAACGACGGCTAACTCCCTGCGATTCAAGCCTGGTGGCAAGGCTTCTAGAATAAACAGGCTGTATACTATGCCAGGTAACCCCAGCCGGCTGTCCCCCGATTTTTATCCTTATTTATCTGCGCCCCATGGGCCTTTGCCCGTATAGCTTTAGGGAAACCCCTTAGATTTGATCAAAGAACGAATCAAACAGAATTTGCACCTGCCCCGTAATATGTTTTACGGCTGGTGGATTGCCATAATCTCCGCCGGTGCCGACTCGCTGAAACACGGTACTTTCAACAAGGGTTTCACCTCCTACATCATCCCCTTAAGGGCAGACTTGGGCATCAGCTTGGCTGCAATCTCTTTTGCTGAGATGTTGGGCCGGATGGAGGGTGGCTTACAGGGTCCAATCATGGGCTGGGCCACCGACCGGTGGGGGCCGCGGGTGATTCTGGCCTTCGGCGGTCTTACATCTGGGCTGGGCTTCATCATGCTCGCGTTCACCGAGAACTACATTTATTTCGTTTTTGTGTTCGTAGGCTTGATGTCCCAGGGATTCAGGGCCGGCTATAACAATGCGACCATGCCGGCAATCAACCAATGGTTCCGCAGACACCGCGGTATGGCCATGGGTATTGCCGGAATGGGCACAGCCATTGGCGGTACGCTGATTGCCCCACTGATGGGGTTCTTGGTGCTAAGCGCCGGTTGGCGGCCGGCTGCATTTATCTCCGGCGTCATAATCCTGGCCGTAGTGATTCCGCTGTCTTTCTTGATCCGCCGGGACCCGGAGAGCATGGGCTTGCGCGCCGATGGCGACCCAATCCCGGAAGACGAAGTAAACATCTCCGACTTGATCTTGGGTGGCACCTCTGAGGGAGAACGGCACGGGGCAGCGATTTTGCATGCTGGGGAGCCAGATTTCATGGCCGGTGAGGCGATGAAGACGCCCACATTCTGGATGCTGGTTCTGGCCGTTGGAATGCGAAATACCGTCCATTCGGGAACCACGTTCCTGATGGTGCCTTTGGCGGTCTGGTTCCTGATGGGATCGGGACGAACCGAAGACGCCTCTCAGCCGATCGCCGTGGCTTTCGTCGGTGTAATGTCTTTCAGTCTGTTGATAATGACGCCGATTGTTGGTTGGCTGGGCGATCGTTGGTCAAAAAAGAAGCTCAGCTCTGCCTGCATGATTGGCGGAGCATTATCACTGTTGATGTTGGTGAACGACACTGGGAATATCTTCCAACTTGTTGGGTTTGTGGTGTTGCTGGCCTTTTCCGAGACGGCCAACCCACTGGCCTGGGCGATTATGGGAGACTTCTTTGGCCGGAGAAGCTACGCGACTCTGCGCGGTTGGCAGCATCTGCCCGACCAGTTCCTGTCTATGAGCACACCGGTGTGGATGGGAGTGATCTTTGATCGTACGGACAGCTTTTTCTGGGCTCTTATTCCGCTGGTCATCATCTATTGTCTGGCGGCCATCTTCTACTGGATAATCCCTGATCCGAGGACTCCGGCCAGAGTACGGGCCTACCAGGCACAGGGACTGGACGCTCACAGCGGAAATTCCCCAGGCGAGGATTCCTAGCTAGGAATTAGCTGGCAGTGTTTGCCAACGCCTCGGCAAAACCCTTGACTGCTCCCTCCAAGACCCAGTCCTCAACGCAGTATGAGATGCGGAAGTAGCCAGGCGTGCCAAAGCCGCGCCCAGGAACGACCAGCACGTTTGAGTTCAGCAGCGTTCGACAGAAGACCACATCATCGTCGATGGGCGCTTTGGGGTATAGGTAGAATGCACCCTGAGGCTGAACGACGTCATAGCCCAAATCCCACATGTTTTGGCAGAGATAGTCTCGCTTCTTCTCGTAATACCCGGCGTCTACGCTAACATCCTGCAAGTTGCGGACTATGTGTTGCATCAGCGCCGGGGCGTTGACGAAGCCCAGAGTGCGGTTGCAGAAGGCCAAACCAGAAGAAAGCTCTTCTTTATCTTTGTAATTTGGGTTTACTGCCATGTAACCGATGCGCTCCCCCGGCAAAGCCAGGTCCTTGGCATGGGAAGTGACCACCACGCTGTTGTCGTAATGGGGCAGCACCTGAGGGAAGGTCATGCCGTCAAAGATGATACGCTTGTACGGCTCGTCGCTGATGATGAAAATCTCGGTGCCGTGCTCGGCCTGCTTCCGCTCCAGCAATGCCGCCAGCCCTTTAATGCTTTCCTCTGAGTAGACCGCGCCAGAGGGGTTGTTCGGCGAGTTAATCATGATGGCCCGTGTCTTGGGCGTGATGACGGCTTCGATCGCTGGTAGGTCTATCTGGAACTGGTCGTCACAGGGAGCCACCACGGCCACGCCGCCATGGTTGTCTATGTAATAGAGGTACTCCCAAAAGTAGGGCGAGAGGATGATGACTTCATCACCTTCATTGAGAATAGTCTTCAACACCACGTTGGCTGCCGCCGCAGCGCCGCAGCTCATGATGACGTCGGCGCCGGTGAAGTCCAGGCCCGAGTCTTTCTTAAGCGAAGCAGCCACCGCCTGACGGGTCTCCATGTAGCCAGGGTTGGGCATGTATCGGTGCATCCCAGAGATGGGGGCGTTGGCCAGACGGCGCAACTCGTCGTGGAACTCTTGGGGCGGCTCCAACACGGGGTTGCCCAGAGATAGGTCAAAAACCTTGTCAGCCCCAATCTGGGCCTTCAGCGCCATTCCCTCTTCAAACACCCGGCGAATCCAACCACCTTCTTCCATGAACCGCCGGACCTTCTGCGATACCGCCATTTGAACAACCTCCATTAGCCTCTAAAACCGAGCTACGCGAGTGTAGCAACGGGGGTTGTGGGTGTCAAAATCGAGTAGACTGTCCAAACTGCTATATAGAGGCGATTCCCATTTTGAAGACATGGAAACCGAGTTGGTTTTCATGGAATTCGCCCCGCCGGCTGCTCCTCTAGCTATAGCCCCATTCTTGCCTGCTGCAAAAATCCAATGGCTGGGCGCACCTATTGGATGGGAAGGTGACGAACCTCATCCAGTCCCAGCCAGGAGCGTGTTCGTTACCACCCAGGGTGAATACATTGTTATTGCCAGTGACGGGGACGTTAGGAATTTCCCTGTAGGTTCGGTCCTTCTTCTTGAAGACACCTGGGGCGCAGGACACCAGACTTCAAACATCGGTGATATTGACGCAGTGGCATTAATTGTGTCGGTGCCTGATCCGGAAACTTCGGGTTCATAGACCCGCTTAGATACTGACCAGGTTCTCCGCTACCCCGTCCTCCATTCGGAACCCAAACTCGCGGCCAAATTGGTAGACCATGCCGTAGCGTACTAGTTCCAGATCCACGGGCTCGCCTAGGATGGCAGCCATTGATGTTACAGAGCGGTCTGCTATGCCACAGGGGATTATGTTCTGGTAGAGGGAGAGGTCGGTGTTGACGTTGAGGGCCAGACCGTGAAAGGCGATGCCTCGGCTGATCTTGACTCCGATTGCCGCAATCTTGCCCTGGTCCGTCCAGACGCCGGTGTTGCCCGACTCGCAGTTGGCGGTGATCTCCATCGCAGCTAAGGTTGCAATGACGACCTGTTCTAGGGCCCTTACGTACTTCACCGGGCCGCCCCATTCTCTGAGATTGATTATGGGGTAGACCACCAGTTGCCCCGGGCCGTGGTAGGTCACCTGGCCGCCCCGGTCGGTCTCGAAGACCGGGATTCCCTTGGTTGCCAGCTCTTCTTCGGGCAGCAGCACGTCTGTTTGTTTGCTCAGACGGCCCTTGGTGTAGACGTGGGGGTGCTCCAACAAGAGCATTGTATTGGGTTCTGCGCCCGCGTGGACTTTCTCCAGCAGTGCCAGTTGTAGCTCGCGGGCTTTCAAGTAGTCCACTGTGCCCAGCCAGGTGGCTCGGCAGGTGTTGGAGGGAGGCATGGCAGTTTCAAACTTCCTACCGATTGTTTGTGTTGCCAGTCCGTCTGGCTACGCTGAACTTTGGCCGTACCAGAACCAGGTCCTTCGACTAGCTCAGGACGAACGGGGGGCAATGGTGATTGTCTTATACGACTACTTTTTTGATATTTAACCTATCTCAAGGATTACTATGACCGTCCGCTTGCGGTGAGACAGTCGAACCATCTCTTCGAGTTAGCCTTGTTCCCCAGTTTTAATCATGACTTAGGCGCGTCCTTCGACAGATCCGAAAAGTCGAGAGTCTCGATTTTTCGGATCTCAGGATGAGCGGGGCAATATTAGAGGCTAGGGACTGATTGACTAGTAAATAGACGAGCCGGGAGCCATTCCCTGCAATCTGGTTTTTACCGCCGATAGGAATCCGCTGGCCTCTGCACCGTCGTTGATTCGATGGTCGAAGGACAGGCAGATATTCATCATGGAACGGATGGCGATAGCGTCGTCGATGACCACGGCCTTCTTCTGGATGGTCTCAGTGGTCAGAATTCCGGCCTGGGGATAGTTAATGATTGGGCCGGAGCTGGCAGAGCCCAGTGCGCCGGTGTTGTTCAGGGTGAAGGTGCCGCCTCGGACATCGGTCAGCGTAAGCTTCTTGGTTCTGGCGCGGTCGGCCAGGTCTTTGGCGGCGATAGCTAGTCCGGCAATACTAAGTTGGTCGGCGTTATGCAACACCGGGACGATCAGTCCATCGGGTGCGGCCACGGCCAAGCCCAGGTTGACGCTGTTCTTGAGAACGATCTTGTCGCCGCCCCAGGTGGCGTTCATGGTTGGGAACTGTTTTAACGCCTCCACGACCGACTTGATTACGAAAGGCAGATAGGTGAGGGACGCGCCAAGTTTGGGTTCAAACTCTCCGCGTATCGATGCTCGCAGCGCGACTAGGCCAGACACGTCCACTTCCACCATGGTCCAAGCAGAGGGAATCTCCGTGACGCTCTTGACCATTGCCTCGGCGATCATGCGGCGAACGGGCGTGATCGTGATATAGGTCTCCTGTCCGTCGGCTGACGTTTCACCCTGAAGTCGGGGCGCTGGGCTGGCTGTGGCAGTCTGTGTCGGGCCGCTGGCAATGAATTTCAGGACATCGTCACGGGTGATGCGGCCACCAAGTCCGGTACCGGGTATCTGAGTTACATCGATTGAGTGTTCTTGGGCCAAGCGACGCACTGCGGGAGACAATCGTGCCTGTCCAGATGGTGCGCTGGGCGCCGGAGCGACTTGAGTAGTCGCCACTGGTGCTGGTGAGGCTGCTACGAGTCGGGGAGCCGGGGCCGGAGCCTCTCCAGTTGGTTCGGATATTTCCACTGCTGCGCCGCCCGTTGGCCCAACCGGTGTAACGTCCCGCAGGAGATAACCGGTGGTACCAGGCGAGGCTGGTGGCACTGCTGCCGTCGGGGTTTCTGCAGGCGCAGGTGCGGTCTCTAGTTCTCCCGTCTCTAGCTCTATAGAAGCAGTTTCCGGCTCGGCGCCCTCCGGGCTGTCGGCGGTGGCCACTTCAGCGATGGGCGCGCCCATTGGCAGGGTCTCCCCTTCTTCAGCCAGCAGATGGACAACCGTCCCTTCCACTGGAGATGGAACCTCCATGGTTACTTTGTCGGTGATAATCTCCACCAAAGGCTCGTACCGTTTAATGGTCTCACCGGGTTTCTTGAGCCACTTGCCAATGGTGCCTTCTACCACTGATTCGCCGACGTGAGGTAGTTCTATTGTTATTGACATAACTTAATAAGCCGCCAGTTTGCGTAGTCCGTCTGCGATCTTGTCGCCCGTGGGCATGTAGGCGTCTTCCAGTGTCTGCGCAAAGGGCATGGTTGGCACGTCTGGCCCGCAGATCCTGGCAATGGGTCCGTCCAAGTATTCAAATGCCCTCTCGGCGACCAAAGCTGCGATCTCCGCGCCTACGCCGCCGGTAATGTTGTCTTCGTGCACAATGGCCAGCTTGCCCGTCTTCTTCACCGAGTCCAGGATTGTCTCGGTGTCCAGTGGGGTCAGTGTCCTCAGGTCAACCACTTCAATGTCCACACCCTCTGCGGCCATTACCTCTGCCGCTTCTAGGCAATAGTGAAGGGTCAGGCCATATGACACTAAGGTAATGTTGCTGCCTATGCGTTTGACGTCAGCTTTGCCGATGGGCAGGGTGTATTCTTCGTCTGGAACCTCACCACGCACCAACCGGTAGGTCTTTTTGTGCTCTAGAAACACTACTGGGTTATTGTCACGGATGGCCGATTTCAACAGACCCTTGGCATCGTAGGGCGTGCTGGGCGCCACCACTTTTAGTCCTGGTGTGTGGAAGAAATGTGTTTCCACGTTCTGGGAGTGGAAGAGACCGCCCCGAATACCGCCGCCGTATGGCATACGGATAACCATGGGCACCTGGACTGCGCCGTTGGTACCGTAACAAGTACGGGCCGCTTCTCCAATCAATTGGTTAATAGAAGGCCAGACAAAATCAGAGAACTGTACCTCCGGGATGGGCCTCATGCCTCGGAAGGCAGCACCTAGGGCAATACCCATGATGGAGGCTTCAGCCAGGGGCGCGTCGATGATTCGATCACTGCCGAATCTTTCGGCCAGACCCTGAGTGGCGAGGAATACACCACCTCGTATGCCTACGTCTTCGCCGATGACGAACACTTTGGCGTCGCGCTCCATCTCTTCTGCAATGGCTTCCCGAACGGCTTCTATGACACTTTTAACGGTCAAGATTTCTCCTATGGGCCGTATACCGAGTCGTGTAGTTCAGACTCGTGCGGCGGACTGGATGCCTCGGCCAGGTCGGTGGCGTCATCGGTTTCCTTGAGCGCCTTGGCAGCGATGGCATCAACTTGTTTCTGAGTTAGGATACCTTCTTCTATGAGGGTCCGTGCCAGGGTAATAACAGGGTCCTTTTCGCGGGCTCGCTCGACCTCGCCCTCGGGCCGGTAGCGGCGGTCATCGTCGTCGGTGGTGTGAGACATGAACCGTTCCACCATCATCTCCAAGAGCACCGGACCTTGAGACCGGGCGTGGGTAATGGCTTCCCTGGTTGCCTCGTAGCATTGGATCATGTCCATGCCATCGACCGTGAAACCGGGGAACCCGTAGCTTGCTGCCCTGCTGGAGATTTCTTCAACCACCATCTGACTGTGCTGGGGCGTTGAGATGGCGTAGCGGTTGTTCTCGCAGATGAAAATCACCGGTAATTTATGGATTGCCGCAAAGTTCATGGCTTCGTGAACCTCGCCCTGGCTGGTGGCTCCATCGCCAAAATACGTGAAGACCACGGTTTTTTCGCCGGCCATTCTGGCGCCCAACGCGTAGCCGACCGACTGGGTGAGTCCGGCAGCCACAACGTTGGATATTTGGATTACCTTGTTGGGAAGGTCTGCGCCCTGGAGCGGAAACTGACGTCCGCTGCTGTACGGGTCACCGGCTTTACCCATGAATGACATCATGGTTTGGACCGGAGTTAACCCTGCAGCTACCTTGAGGGCCAGGTCTCTATAGTAGGGAAACAAAAAACAATCGCCATCTTTCTCGGCGGCCAAAAGGCTGCCTAACTGGGCAGCTTCATGCCCCTGACTTGAGGCGGCGATGGGTACCTTCCCCTGGCGGTTTAACGCCCAGATGCGCTCGTCCAATGAACGTGCCTGAACCATCCTGGTGTAATAGTCCACCAGGTCGGCTTTTTTTAGTCCTTTGGGAAGTGGGGATTGGGAACGCGCCCCACTGGCGTGAGTGCCAGTTGTCCGCTTCCTTGGCATTTTAGCTCCCTGTCCAATAAGGTCCGGAATATTCCAGTTCGGCCCGGCTGTCTTAGATAATAGGTCTTGGAGAATAGGTTGGGGCTGATGAGAAGTCCCCTGTGTGAATCATGATAATCAGCGCAACTAGATATTTCGCGCTCTGAGGTATGACTGGCTAGTCACCCGATTATATATTGCAGACTGGGGCACCGCAAATGATCGGATAAGCCATCGTGCTCCAATTCCGCTTAAAATAAACGCAAAGGCAAGGGCGGTTTTAAAATAATCCGATTTGGTTGGTCGCTAGATTTAAAATCGCTGATTTTAGACTAATTTACAGTTAAACTTTTAAAATAATAAAAAACAGAATTGCCCTAATTCCCTGTTGACATTCGTTCGAAGATATTGCTAATGTCCGAGTATCAACAGGGAACGGCAACTGAGTCACGGTTCTGGGCCAAGTTCCTGGGAATCGAAACTCAAAATTCCGGCACCAGATCAAATAGCAAAGTTTCATTCCGAAAGCCTAGCGGTCACTGCCGCAGGTGGCCAACAAGCAACGGGTTGGACAAGACATGGTCACTGCCGCAGGTGACCAATAAATGACCGGTAGACGTTTACTCGGTACAGGCCCTGATAGGGTCTGACCGTCACCACAAGTACACAAACTGGCGCGGCTATTTTCAATTAGGGCGGAAACGTCGATAGGTGTTTTGTCGCCTTTTTTTAGAGGCAATTGCACACTGGACCGGCTGAAAAGCAGGATACTTGAAAACAGAGTTTATTGGCGAGACGGGTAGGGTGCCACCGGTAGGGTGCCACCGGTAGGGTACCAATGGACTACTAAAGGGCACATAAAGGGCACAAAAATTTTAGTGAGGAGTGAGGAGTGAGGGATGATGGGGAGAGTGTGGGAGCTGCAACTGGGGTGGGAGCAGACTCGTGAGTGAGTCTACGGCCCGTGAGGTATGGCGGGCAGTGTTGGGAGACCTCCAGTTGCAGCTCCC
>Ga0209089_10004187_pt1 | contig 12085 bp, 11 predicted proteins | sample ArcticOcean_MG_C_FD_187431 | JGI IMG/M metagenome (GOLD analysis project Ga0209089, IMG submission 187431) | Marine microbial communities from western Arctic Ocean - ArcticOcean_MG_CB2_150 (SPAdes) (version 2) | ecosystem: Environmental > Aquatic > Marine > Oceanic | place: Arctic Ocean: Canada...
AAAATGTTTTGAAGACGGAATAACAAATAATATTGATCCTGGAAAACCTGAATCGAGAAGTATGTATGAAGCTCAAGCCGCAGGAAAAAAGGTTAAAAAATTACCTTTAAGCCTTGGTGAAGCATTAGATCGTTTAAAAGAAGATGAAGTTATTAAGTCAGCTATGCCAGATGAAATGTACAAAGTCTTTCATTGGTATAAAAACGATGAATGGGAAAAGTTTTTAGGTGCCACAACTCAATGGGATCTTGATACCTATTTGGATTGTCTACCGTAGTCAAAAAAAAGGAAATAAATTATGTGTGGAATTGCAGGGCTAATACATAAAGATAAGTCTGTAAATATTGGTGATGAATTACAAAATATGCTTCAGGCACTAAAACATAGAGGGCCAGATTCAACTGGATATGCCCTTTATGGTGACACTGACGGACAGAACTTTATCATGAGATTTAAAGTTGGTGAAAACGTTGGAGAAGGTAGTTCGTCTGTAAATGAAGAAACCTCTGTTTATGATGAAAGAAAAAAACTAGTTGATAAACACCTCGCGGATATGGGGGCAACAATTATTAAAGAAGAAAGACTTACGCCCTACTCATTAAGATACGAAATTAAATACGATAAAGATCTAATGCCTTTTTCAAAAAAAATTGAAAGTGTTCCAATGGTAGAAATTTTATCAATTGGAAAATCACTTGAGTTAATTAAAGATATTGGTGATGCAAAACAAGTTTGCGATAGATATAATCTAAGCAAAATTAAAGGTACTCATGGCATTGGTCACGCGAGAATGGCCACGGAATCTGGAGTTGATATTAAATCAGCCCATCCGTTTTGGGGTTATCCTTTCAGTGACGTTTCGGTTGTTCACAACGGACAATTAACAAATTATTGGAATAACAGAAGAGCTTTAGAAAACAAAGGTATGAGGTTTATGTCAGAATGTGATTCAGAACTTATAGCTGTTTACCTTGCAGAAAAAATGAGAAAAGGAGCAACATTGGCAGAAGGAATGAAAGACTCTTTGACGGGACTTGATGGTGTTTTTACATATTTTGTTGCAACAAAAGATTCTTTGGGAATGGCAAAAGATACAATGGCAGCAAAACCATTGGTTCTTTATGAATCAGATAATTTAATAGCAATGGGGTCAGAAGAAATTGCAATAAGAGCAATTTTACCACAAGAGATTGATACCTACGATCCATATGAGGGAGAAGTAAAAGTATGGCAAATCTAAAGAATTTATCTAAAAAATCAAAATCCCAATCAATGGGTATGCATACTGAAGTTTTAAAAGGTAGAACACAACAAAGGTTTTTTGATTCTGAAGAAGCTGAAAATTTTTATTACTTTGGAAATTACGATGTTGATTTTAATAAAAGAACAGAACTTGATGTAAAAAATATGGAAGCTCCTCAAGCTAACAAAAAAATTGATGAGTTAATGAGTCAAGGATATGGAACAATTGTAATTAAGAATCCGCAAGGAAAACATAGCTTAGGTGTAGGAATTTTAAATAAATTAAATCTTATTTTTGAAGGAAGCCTAGGATACTTTGGTGTCGGATCTTGCGATGGACCAAATGTAAGAATTACTGGGAGAGTTGGTTGGTCTTGTGCTCAAAATTTAATGGCCGGAAAAGTTGTTGTTGAAAAAAATGCAGGCTCAAGTTTCGGAGCCGCTATAAGAGGTGGTGATTTAATTTGCAAAGGTAGTGTTGGTGCTCGAACTGGTATTGACATGAAAGGAGGCACCATCATAGTTGGCGGTGATGCTGGGGCTTTTACAGGCTTTATGATGCAAAGAGGAAGAATAATTATTTTGGGGGATGTTGGAATAAACCTTGGTGACTCTATGTACGACGGAACAATATTTATTGGTGGTAAAATTGGATCGTTTGGTAGCGATGCAATTGAAGCTGAATTAACATCTATTGATAAAGAGTGGTTAAAAAGAAAATTAAAAGTTGCAGAAATTGGTGAAAATTTTGATGTTAATAAAATCAAAAAAATAGTGGCCGGTAAAAAACTTTGGAATTATGATAATTTAGAACCTACGGAGAAAAAAGGAGCAATCTAATGGTGAAAAAAAATAAAATAAAAAATGGCAAAACACCTGTTGCTCCTGATTATGATGGTGAGGGAAGAAATAAAAGCCTTTTAGGTAAAAATGCGATTTTTACACCAGAAGTTATAGACGATATTCATATTAAGGCACAACTAGGTAGATACAGAATGCGTGGAATGGCTTTAATGAAAAAAATCCCAACATTTGATGATTTAGTTTTTTTGCCAGGAACTCTTACAAGATTTGTAATTGAAGGTTACAGAGAAAAATGTGAAACAAAAACTATAATTGGTCCAGGTTGCGAAAACCCAATTGAATTAGATATCCCAGTTTATATTACTGGAATGAGTTTTGGTGCACTTTCTTATGAGGCAAAAACTGCTTTAGCAAGAGGAGCAACAATGGCTGGAAGTGCAACATGTTCGGGTGAAGGTGGGATGATACCCGATGAAAGAAGATATTCTGAAAAATGGTATTACCAATGTATTCAATCAAGATATGGATTTAATCCACACCACGCACAACTTGCCGATGCAATAGAAGTATTTATTGGACAAGGTCAAAAAGTTGGAATGGGTGGACATTTAATGGGTCAAAAAGTTACTGATCAAGTCGCTGAGATGAGATCGTTACCCTCAGGTATTGATCAAAGATCTCCCGCAAGACATCCTGATTGGTTAGGTCCGGATGATTTGTTTTTAAAAGTTCAAGAGTTAAGAGAATTAACAAAAAATAAAGTTCCTATTCAATTAAAATTAGGAGCTGCTAAAGTTTATGATGATGTTCGTATGGCTGCAAAATGTAATCCAGATTCTATTTTTTTAGACGGAATGGAAGGTTCTACTGGAGCAGGACCTCATATCGCTGCTGCAAATACAGGTATTCCTGGTATTGCCGCAATCAGAGAAGCAAGAAGAGCTCTTGATGATGTAAATAAAACTGGAAAAGTTACTTTAATTTATGCAGGCGGTGTTAGAGATGGCGCAGATATGGCAAAAGCTTTGGCTTTAGGTGCTGATGCAATAGCAATTGGAACTGGAGCATTGATTGCTCTAAACTGCAATAAAGATATTCCTGAAGCTAACTTTGAAAAAGAGATGGGTGTTAAAGCAGGAGAATGCTATCACTGCCATACTGGACGATGTCCCGTTGGTGTTGCAACACAAGACCCTAAATTAAGAGCAAGATTAAATCCTGATGACGCCGCGTTACGAGTTTATAATTACTTGCACTCAATGACACTAGAAGCTCAACTTTTAGCAAGAGCTTGTGGAAAAACTAATATTCATTCATTAGAGCCAGAAGATTTAGCTGCATTAACTATGGAAGCTTCTGCTTTAGCAAAAGTACCTTTAACTGGAACTAATCACACGGTTGGTGTTGATGACTTTCACAAAATATAAGGATTAATTATGGCTAAGAAAAAAACTAAAAAAATAAAAGAAAAAAAAGTTAAATTAGGTAAATCAAAAGAAACTGCTAGAGAAAAAATGATCGGACAACATATTGGTTATCGATATGATGTAAACTTGCTGCCTGATTATAAAAAAATTACTCCATTTCTAAAAAAATATGTTGAATATATGGGTTGGGACGATCTTAATTGGTTAGAAGATGTTCATATGGGTTACGAGGAAAATCGTCCTGCTGTTTTTTGTAGAAATGCAAATGGTTGGGTTACTATTCCAAAAAAAATTAAATTACCGGACAATCAACAAGATAGAGATATGATTGCAAGAGAACTACTGGTTAAGTTTCAAATGTCTCCAAGACACCCACTTGTTGATTTAAAAAAAGCCTACAAAAAAAGTTAAAATCTGCAATTACAGGTTGTTTCAATATTTAAAAGCACTGTTAAATAAGAATTCTACAGTGTTGTACTACTTGTCGCAGAACATAGAATAATTCTAATTTATTAAGGTAATTTATTAAGGGAGGTTAATTATGACCGATCAATTAGGCGCTCTTACTACTATATTTACAGAATTTTACTACTGGATCACAGTAGTACTCATGTTTTTAATTCACGTGGGTTTCTGTATGTATGAAGTTGGAGCTTCACGTTACAAGCACCATCAACACACGTTGATGAAAAATACTATGCTGATACCACTGGTAACAGTCACATGGTATTTATTCGGTTGGTGGCTTTATTGGGCACTTCCAACTGGACCTGGTATCGCTCCGTCAATAATGACGGAAAGTACAGGTTTAGTATTGGGTGGAGGATTTGGAGCAAACGAACTTGCTAATCCTACAAATGCTTTAATGGCAGTTAATCTTAACGACCACATCATGGGAGTGTTCTGGGCTGCGTTCTTGCTATTTGCTTGGACAGCGGCTTCTATCGTTTCTGGAGCGGTCATCGAAAGAATCACGACGTTTGCATTTGGTATATTAGCCATTGCAATTGGTTCAGTGTTTTGGACGATTGATGCGTCTTGGGGATGGCATTTCGATGGTTGGATGCTTAAGATTCTAGGTTATCACGACGCATATGCTTCTGGCGTAATTCACGCAGTTTGCGGTGGATTTGCTTTAGGTATACTTGCGGTATTAGGTCCACGGATTGGAAAATTTTCACCTAGTGGAGAACCAAGAAATATTGGGCCAAGAAACCCATGGTTAGTTTGTATAGGACTGTTTTTAATTTATACAGGCTTCTGGGGATTCTATGCAGCGTGTAATATTCCAATATTTGATTTGGGACCTGAATATGGAATGGAAGGCGTAACATTCTTTACAGCGACTAACATCTATGTAACACCAACAACACTAAGCGGTATTACAATGAACTTCTTGCTATCTTTATCTGGAGGATTGTTAGCGGGGTACTGGATATCTAAAGGCGATCCATTCTGGACTTACTCAGGAGGACTAGCTGGTATCATTGCAGCTTCAGCAGGTAATGACTTGTATCATCCAATGCAATCACTAATTATTGCAGGTGTTGGTACAGCAATTGCATATAAATTGCATTACTGGGTTGAACGTAAGTTTAAAATTGATGATGCTGTTGGCGCAGTTGCCGTTCACGGATACGCAGGAGTTGTCGGACTTATAATTTGCGGTTTCGTTTTATGGGGATATCCTTCATCAGGATACGGTGTAGGATCAATGTGGGTTGGTACAGATTATGCACCAATCAATCCTCTTGGAATGTTTATCGGAGCGATTATTATGTTCGGAGTTCTTGGTTTCTTACCAGGCTGGATACTTGCTAAAATACTTCATGCTGCGGGTAAATTACGTATACCGCGTGATGTTGAATTAGCTGGACTAGACTACAACATAATGGAGCAAGCTCGAAAAGACGAAAGAGCAGTTGCTTCATCAAATAGATAGGAGAAACACTTATGGCTACAGTAACAAATTGGATAGAACATCTAACAACTGATGTTGATACAGCAACCGAAGGAGTACAGGTTGCCGGAAGCGTTTATCCGTACATTGGAAGTGAGTTGTTGTGGGTACTAGCTGGTGTCGTTTTCTGGCTTGCGTGGACATTTTTCACAGCAGCTGGAGAAGAAGAAGAGCAAGGAAAGTTAGCTAGGAAAAAACACGGAACAAACGATTATAAAAATAATATTACTGAGTGGTAATATTATAAAATATTAAAAAATTAGGGCGCTGATTTTTGTCAGCGCCCTTTTTTTATGGTAGATTTAAAAAATTATTATGACTGACGAAGAACAAAAAAAACCAGAAAAACCACACCGAATGAGTAGAATTGCTTGGCCAAATGCTAAGTATGGTGTTTATCTAGCCATATTTATTGTCATTGTAGTTTTATTCTTTAGTTACAAAGATTTGATATTATAGATTTCAAACTCCAGCATACCCAAATTCTAAAGCGGCATCAGTGATATGATGATAAAATGTTTCACCAAAACTTCTTAAGGCCAACAAATTAAATGTATCTGGATTGTTATTAACAAAATCAACCACAACAGTAATTCCATTAAACACTGTTCCAGCACAATTATTTACTTGAATTTCATTAATATTAATTGGACATCCTTTTTTCAAAACTTCCTTTGCTTGAAGACCTTTTATTTGTATTACAGCTCTTGAGTGTGAAATATCTGTAACAGCAAAATTTTCATGATCACACTTGTCTTTAATATTGTTAATTATATTTTTTTTACTAGATATGATCAACCAAGTTCTTGGTGCACTCCAAAGAATTCTTGTTTCTTTATTTGCTGTTACTTTTTGATTTTCTAAAGGTAAATCTAAATCTTCTACCTTGATAGCGTTAGGTTGAATTTTTGATCTTTTATATTGGACTAACTGAATTATTGTTAAGTTTTTTACTTCAGAAATTTGAAGTAAATTTTTTCCATCTTGTTTTTGGTAATTTCCAAAACGACCTTTTTTATGAATATGTTCTAAAGAAGTTACAGCTATCATGATCTTACTCTTTCTCCTTTAGGATCTACATAATGAGAGGAAACTATCTCTACCTCAATGCTTTTATTTTTTAATGGTGACATAGCATAAAGTTTTTCTCCTATTCTTTTTTTTCCTTCTTTCAGAATAGCTAAAGAAAAAGGATTACTATATTCAACACTCCAACAGGAAGCGGATATATGACCAAGTTTTGGATTAGGTAAAGCTGCATTTTTGTCTTTAACTAAATGAGACCCTTCTGGAATCATAGTTTTTTTATCTACAGGTATTACACCAACAATTTTTTCTCTACTGGGATTTAAAAATGCTTCTCTATTTAAAGATCTTTTTCCAATAAAATCTTTTTTCTTGCTTAACATACCTTCAAGAGAAAGGTCATAAGGAATTGTTCTACCATCAATTTCTGATCCTGCTACGTGTCCCATTTCTATTCTTAATGTTGAAAGAGCTTCCGTGCCATATGGTTGTATGCCCATATGTTTTCCTAATTCTATTATTTTTTTCCACATAAAAATTCCGTAGTCAGATTCAACATTGACTTCATAAGCTAATTCGCCAGAAAATGAGATTCTAAAAACTCTTGCTGGAACTTCAAATAAATTTTCCTCTTTGAAACCCATGAATGGAAGACCTTCATTTGAAGAATCCATTTTAGGAAAAAGTTTTTTTAGTAATTCTCTTGATTTAGGACCAGCTACGGCTGCTCCCGCCCATTGTTCAGTTGTTGACAAAACATTTACATTTAATTCAGGCCAAACTACTTGCAAATAATATTCTAAATGTGACAAGACATTTACTGCTTGAGCCGTTGTTGTTGTCATATGAAAGTGATTTTCTGAAATTCTAGTTGTTGTTCCATCATCAAAAACAATCCCATCTTCTCTTAACATCACGCCATATCTTGCTTTTCCAATTGGCAGTTTCATCCAAGCATTTGTATAAATTCTATTTAAAAATTCTGCTGAATCAGGACCTTTGATATCTATTTTACCTAACGAAGTAACATCACAAATTCCAACATTTTTTCTTACGTTTGTAGCCTCTCGTTTTGCGGCCTCCTGCAAAGTTTCATTTCCTTGTTTATAATAGCGAGGCCTTAACCACAGGCCAGCGTCAACAAATACGGCATTATTTTTTTCATGCCATGAATGCATCGGAGATTTTCTTGTGGGTCGGTAATGTTTTCCCACTTCCCTTCCTACAATTGTTCCAATCGTAACCGGTGTATACGGAGGTCTAAAAGTAGTATGTCCAACCTCAGGTACAATTTTATTTTCTATATTTGAAACTAATTGCAGTCCATTTAAGTTACTTGTTTTTCCCTGGTCTGTCGCCATACCAAGCGTTGTATATCTTTTTACATGTTCAATAGATCTAAATCCTTCTCTTATAGCCAACTCTATATCTGAAACATAAACATCATTTTGAAAATCCACACATCTTTTGTAATCTTTATTTTTTGGTAATGGCATACACCAAAACTTTTCATGCTTACCATAATTTTTTTCATTAGAGCTTGGAGTATCACTTTTTATATTTTTTTTAGTTAGCTTGTTTGATACTTCAAAACCTTTATCAAAACCATCTTCTAATGATTTTTTTAAAGTAAAAGATCCATTTGCAGACCCTACCGCAGTTTCATTTTGACGTGATTGATTAGGTATAAAAGCACTAATAATTTCATCAAATTTTAATTTATTCCCAGACTGTGAAGATAGATGTACCGTAGGAGTCCAATTTCCCGAAACACATATGCAGTCACAAGAAATATTTTCTAAATTCTCATAGCCAGACCTATCGTTACTTAATTTACCGACTGTAGCCGAATTTACTCTCAAGTAACCTTTTGTGTTGGCGATCGCATGAGAAAATTTAATATTGATACCCAAATCCCTTGCTTCTTTAACGACTGTACTTTCTGAATTTTTTCTAACATCAATAACCAATGGATTAACACCGTTTTTTTTAAATTCTATTGCGGTGTCATACGCACTATCATTATTGGTAAAAATAATTGGTTTTTTCCCGATTAAAACACCGTATTTTTTTATGTATTCTTTTGCTGCTGACGCTAACAGTATTCCCGGTCTATCATTATTACCAAAAACCAAAGGCCGTTCTATGGAACCTGTTGAAACCACAACTTCTTTTGCTCTTATATACCAAAGCTTTTGTCTTGGTATGTATTCACTTGGAGATTCAATGTGATCTTTTGTTCTTTCAAACATTACCATCATATTGTGATCATAATATCCAAAAACTTGCGATCTATTTTTTACAACTACATTGGGCATTGATTTCAATTGTTCTATCGTTTCATCAGCCCATTTTTTTCCTGTTTTATTTCCAATAGTAACTTGATCAGTAAGCAAGCTTCCTCCAAATTGTGATTTATCTTCTGCCAAAATAACTCGGGCTCCATTTTTTGCTGCAGCTAAAGCACTTGCTAATCCGGAAGGACCCGAACCTATGACCAGAACATCGCAATGCTCAAATTTGTGTTCATATCTGTCAGGATCTGGTTTTAAAGGAGCCACACCTAAACCGGCAGTTTTTCTTATAATAGGTTCGTAAATTTTATACCAAAAACTTTTTGGCCACATAAAAGTTTTGTAATAAAACCCAGCTGGCAAAAATTTACTTAAAAAATTGTTTATTGCCCCAAGATCAAAAGATACAGATGGCCAACAATTTTGACTTTTTGCAACTAATCCTTCAACCAGCTCAACTTCTGTTGCAACAGCATTAGGTTCGGTTTTTGCTCCATCATATAGCTGAACTTTAGCATTAGGTTCATCTTCTTTAGAACCTACAAAACCTCTTGGTCTATGATACTTAAAACTACGACCAACCAAATGAATTCCGTTTGCTAGCAAAGCTGATGCCAACGTATCACCTTGGTAACCAAAATATTTTTTTCCATTGAATTTAAATGAAATACTTTTTTTTCTATTGATGTAACCCTCTTTATCTAGTCTATATTTTTGAGTCATAAAAAATTATAATTCCTCAGTTAATTTAGCCGTTTTAAAAATTTCATGGGTTGATGTATCTCTTAAGACTTTAAACCACTGTCTACATCCAGCTACATGATGCCATAATTCTGAGTGTTTACCTCTTGGATTTTTTCTAAAATAAATAAAATCGTCCCAGTCCTTATCTGTAACTTCTTTTCCAAGCTCTGGTCTTTTTACACTTGAGTCTCCCCCATAAGAAAATTCATTTTGAGATCTTGATCCACAATGAGGGCATTTAATTTCTAACATTTATTATCCTATCCAAGTTTTTGTTCCCAAACCTTTTTCATCAATAAGATGTCCTGTATTGAATCTATTAAGCCTATATTTTGAACTCAGTTCATGAACTTCATCTTTTGCAATTGTGTGGGCAAAAGTCCATCCTGAAACCGGTGTTGCTTTGAATCCTCCATAACACCATCCACAATTTAAATAAACGCCATCGATATGAGTTTTGTCGATAATAGGGGAACCATCCATAGACATATCCATAATTCCACCCCACGTTCTTAACATTTTTAATCTACTTAAATTAGGAAACATAGCTACACCTTCTGTTAAAACATGTTGAAGAGTAGGGAGGTTTCCTCTTTGAGCATAACTATTATAACCGTCTAAATCTCCACCCATAACCATTTCACCTTTATCAGACTGACTACAGTAAAAATGACCAGCACCGAAAGTTACTACATGGTCAAGAAAAGGTTTTACTGGCTCCGAGACACAAGCTTGAAGAACATGGGACTCTATAGGTAATTTCATATTTAATTTTTCAGCAAGCAACGATGTATTGCCCGCAACACACAATCCTACTTTTTTTGTTTTAATATTTCCTTTAGAAGTTTGAACGCCCTGAATTTTTCCATTTTGAACATCAAAACCTGTAACTTCACAATGCTGAATGATATCTACACCCATAGAATTTATTTGTCTTGCGTAACCCCATGCTACGGCATCGTGTCTTGCTGTGCCTCCTCTTGGTTGCATCAATCCTCCAAAAATTGGAAAACGCGCTGATTCAGAAAAATCTGCAAATGGAATCATTTTTTTTAATTCATCTCTTCCTAACATAACAGCGTCAATACCATTTAATCTCATTGAATTACCTCTACGATAAAATACATTTAGTTGTGCATCTGAATGCGCAAGATTAATAATCCCTCTAGGTGAGTACATTACGTTATAATTTAATTCTTGAGATAAGTTTTCCCACATCTTCATTCCATGTTCGTAAAAAAAACCATTAGGATCAAACATATAGTTGGATCTAAGAATTGATGTATTTCTTCCAACGCTTCCTCCTCCTAACCATCCTTTTTCTAATACAGCAATATTAGTAATCTTGTGTTCTTTGGCTAAGTAATATGCGGTAGCAAGACCGTGTCCACCAGCTCCTATAATTACGACATCATATTCTTTTTTAGGTTCCGAATCTTTCCAAGCAACTTCCCAATCTTTATGGCCGCCAAATGCATTTTTGATTAAGCTAAATATAGAATATCTTTGCATACAATAATCTTATATAAACTTAGTAAATTGTAAAATGGATTTTTTCCATAAACATAAAAAAATAATAGAGTGGTTGGACACACTAAATTAATTGTATTATAAAATCGTTGAGATATATGATTAATCAAGGGCCCTCGTGATGAAATTGGTAGACATAAAGGACTTAAAATCCTTGCCCTTTTGGGAGTGCCAGTTCGAGTCTGGCCGAGGGCACCATTATGTAATAAAGATGTATATATTTTAATGCTTTAAAATAATAATGATTAAATTCCATTTTGCTTTTGACAAAACAAAAAAGTCTCAAAGTTTAAAAAAAAAAATTTTTAAAAAATACATTAATAATTCTCCAAAAAATTCAGATGTTATAATAGTTGCGGGCGGCGATGGATTCATGCTTCATGTCCTAAAAAAATATGTAAAATTTAAAAAGCCATTTTATGGAATAAATTGTGGAACATATGGTTTTTTAATGAATAAATATAATTCAGGTAATTTAGAAAATAAAATATCAAAAGCTAAAAAAACTATAATTAACCCTCTTCAAATAACAAGCTTCAACAATAAAATTTATAAGAAAAGAAGCTTGATTGCAGTTAATGAGATATCTCTTTTTAGACAAACTAAACAGACCGCATCTTTAAAATTAGAAATTGGAAAAAAAACTTTAATTAAAAAATTGATAGGTGATGGTGTTCTTGTTTCAACACCTGCAGGTAGTACAGCTTATAACTTGTCAGTCCGCGGACCAATTCTATCTCTAAACTCTGGCAAGTTAGCTATAACTCCAATCAGTCCTTTTAGACCTAGGAGATGGGAGGGAAAAATTGTTTCTAATAATGTAAAAATAAAATTTACTAATCTTGATCCAAAAAAAAGACCCGTAGCAGCTGTCGCCGATAATATTGAAATTCGAAATATTAAAACTTTAAATATTAAAGTTAATAAAAATATCAACTTAACTTTACTTTATGACCCAGGAAGAAGTTTAGTAAAAAGAATAAAAGTTGAACAGTTACGAGTAAATTAATATAAACAATATAATAAATGAAAAAAAATTCTTTTTTAAAAATTTATAA
>Ga0209089_10004188_pt1 | contig 12084 bp, 12 predicted proteins | sample ArcticOcean_MG_C_FD_187431 | JGI IMG/M metagenome (GOLD analysis project Ga0209089, IMG submission 187431) | Marine microbial communities from western Arctic Ocean - ArcticOcean_MG_CB2_150 (SPAdes) (version 2) | ecosystem: Environmental > Aquatic > Marine > Oceanic | place: Arctic Ocean: Canada...
AAGGGGTTGCCTTGCAGTGTGGTCCGCTGCCCCTGCTTGACGAAGCGGAACTGCCCACTCTCAATTCCGGCAAGCCGAATCTGGTGTTTGTGCTGGATGGCGTGGAAGACCCACACAATCTGGGAGCGATTGTGCGGACGCTCGGTTTTTTCGGAGTCGGTGCAGTGGTGATCCCCAAGGATCGTGCAGCCGCCCTCTCGCCAGTTGCGGCCAAGGCTTCGGTGGGCGCACTCGAATGGTTCCCGGTGGTGAGCGTCACGAACTTGCATCGTTTTTTGGAGGGGCAGAAAAAGCGCGGCTACTGGGTGGTTGGACTGGACGGTGCATCCCGAAACCCACTCCGGCAACTGGCATGGGATCGTCCGCTGATGGTGGTGTTGGGTGCCGAAGGCAGCGGATTGCGCCCCTTGACGAAACGTAGCTGCGACTGGCTGGTGAGCATTCCGGGAACACCGGAGGTGGAATCGCTCAACGTGAGCAACGCCGCTGCAGTCACCTGCTATCACTTGCGGAACACCGTGAGTGTCCCGGAATTTGCAACTCCCTTGCAAACAGCACCTGCTGGCCATTCCTCTGAGTTCGTGTCGTGAAGAAATTTCGGTTGCAGACCGCCTTGAAAGTGAGAGAACGCCTAGAGAAACTCTACCAAAAAGCACTTGCTCAAGAAGTGCAGATCTATCAAAAACTGCTGGACCAACGCCAAGTGCTGCACGAGAGTCGGTCCGAAAACGGCAGCGCGTTGGACAACTCGAAGCAGCACGGGTTCACGATGCCCCAACTGCAAGTCCGGGATCGCTTCGAGCAGCGACTGCAATACCTGATTGAAATCTCGGATGAGCAAATCCAGCAGCAAGCACAGATGGTGGAGGTCAAGCAACAGGAACTGATTGGAGCCACCCAGAAGAAGCGTGTTCTGGAAATCCTCCAAGAAAAACAGGAGCGCGAAGAGCGCGAAATAGAGGAACGCGAAGAGGGCATGGAAGCGGATGAAATTGCCCAGAATCTCTGGCGCAGACCTCCAGTCACCTAAGTCAGGTTTGCAAAACAGACCTGGAACGATGAAAATTTAACCTCACAGTTGAAGACCAAAACCAGCAAGTGTCATGAAAACCACAAATAAAATTATTGCCTTGGGAGTTTTCTTGGTGGTGACTTGTCAGGCAAGGCCCGCTTATAGCATAACCACAGATGAACTTTCAGAATCGGTCAAGGCACTCTGCCGGGATTACGGACTGGAGTTCTGCGCCGGGCCTCCCAAGGATTCGGCAGGAGACGCACCGAAAAAGCGCGAGTTCACGGAGACGGAAAAGCAAATCCTCTCTCGGCTCGTTGAGCAGTCGGAGCAGATCAAGCAACGGGAGACAGACCTCTCCCGGCGAGAGGCGCAGTTCAAGGCGTTGCAGGAGGACATCCAGCGGCAGATTAGCCAACTGGAGAAACTCCAAAAGAAGATTGCGGACGACATCTCTAAGAAGAAGTCGCAAGATCAAGTGAAACTGGACAAGGCCGTCTCGTTTTACGCTAAGATGGACGCCGCCACGGCGGCACAGTCCATTGCAAAGCTCGATCAGTCAACGGCAGTCCGCATCCTCATTCGGATGAAGGACAAGCAAGCCGCGGAGGTGCTGGGCAACATGGGGCCAGACAAATCTGCTGAGCTGATTGCCGAGATCACCAACAAATAAACGACCCTCAGCACGGTGGCGGAGGGTCTTCGGAAAGGACGCCAACGTGTTGATTCCCTCGATGACGGGGCAAACCCCGTCTACGCCCAACCCGGCAGCCGCTGGGGGTGAGGCCGCCGAGTCTTCCCAAACACATTCTGAATTTGAGGCTCTCTTGAATGGAGCCTCAGGTGAGCCAGACCTCGCCTGGGCATTGGAAGCTGACCAAGCCCCGGAACTCTCCGAAACTCTGGAGGGCGAGTTTTCGGCGGAGGCGTTTGCCGACTTCCAAGCGGAAGAGAAATTTGGCGACGTCGAGGATTTCCTGCTGGCCGCCTTGGCCCCGAACGCCCTTTCCGAAGATCTTCGTGCATCCGGAGCAGCACTCAACCCCCGCAAGGACTTTCCCGGATTCCAGTCATTGCCCAAGACTCCGGAAACACTCAAGTCCGAGTACTTCCAGAACACAACGGCCCTCAAGTCCGAGATGTTGGAGGTGCCTGATCCTCGTATCGCCGATTTTGAGACGATGCGCCCTGCTCCCAGCCTTGAAGAACAAGTTTTTACCGAGGAGGTGGCCAAGGAAGACATGGACCTGCCGGAGTTTGAACGTTTTCTGCGGTCGCCGCAGGAAACACGTCACCTTCCGGAAGCCGAACCACTGAAGGCCAAGGACGTGCTGGCGCAGTCTAGGCTTGCAGAGGTTCCGGTCGAAGAGCTTGAGCCGTCACAGCTTTCAGCGGCACGTCAAGCGCTGTATGCCAAAACAGGAGAGGCGGAGCGGTTTGAATTTTCCATGCGCGACCTGAATCAGGTGCTGACCCGCACTCCGGAAGCGCAAGCCGTGCAGTCCAACACCAGTTCGGTGATTGCCCCGTTGGCTATAGACGCGGCTATGGTTCGCATGGAAGCCGGAGCCTCCGTGAAGGAAGTTCCGATCTTGCAAGCCTCGCAAGACCTTCCCTTTGACATCGAGCAGGTCGTCAGCCGAGTCCGTGTGATGAGCAACGGTGAAACGCAGGAAATCACCCTGCGGATGGAACCGGAGCACTTGGGGCGTGTGTTGCTGAAGGTTCGGCAGGCCGGCAACCAACTCACCGTTGAGATGCGGGTGGACAACCCCGCCGCCAAGCAAATGATCGAAGCCGGGTTTGACACCCTGCGCAGTCGGTTCCTTGATCAGGAATTCGCCTATCAGGAGATGCGAATGAACGTCAACGTGGATCAACGCGGATCACAACAGCAGGCGCAACAAGAAGCGTTTCATGAAGAACTGGTTGGCAACATCCGGCCCGGCGAAACGGAAGCAGATTCCGTACTCAACACCCCCCGGACACCGCGCCACGACGGCAGCTTGAGTGTCCTCGCCTAACACAATGAACAGTGCTAACTGCTAACTAATAACTGAACATGCAAGCAAGTCAAGTCCAGCAGGCCATCACCACTGCTAAATCCACTCAGCAGAACATGACCGCTCGGGGAACGGCGGACAACCGTGAGTTGGGTAAGCAGGATTTTCTGAACCTGCTGATGACCCAGTTGGCTAATCAGGATCCCACCGATCCAATGAAGCCGGAGCAGATGATGCAGCAGATGGCGTCTCTGGGAACCGTTGAACAGTTGCAGAACCTCAACGCCCAAACCCGGCAGGTGATTGGCTTGCAGAAGCAAATCGCTCGCGCCAGCGCCAGCAGCCTGCTCGGACGCGATGTGGAAGTGGGTTCGACCAGCCTGTCGGTGCAGAGTGGGGTGACGCAGCCTGTCAGCTTCAAACTACAAGGCGATGCCGAACGGGTCGCGGTGCATGTCTTCGGCACTGGAGGAGACCTCGTGCGCCGTGTGGACCTCAAGGCTCAAGGCATGGGCGAACACCAGTTTGTCTGGGATGGACTTGACGGCGACGGCGACACCATGCCGGATGGCAACTACCGCTTTGATGTTGTCGCCAAGACTGCCGAAAGCGGCGAGGTTCCCGTGGTGATCTCCAAGGTCGGGATGGTTGCCGGAGTGCGCTTCGATGGCGAGCAACCGCTGGTGAAGATCAACGGTGATTGGATTGTGGCCAACAAGATTATGGGGATGAGCAACCTGAGCGAACGTCGCTTTGGGCAAGCCACCCCGCTGCCTCTCAAAGAAGATTTGCTGCCCGCAGCCACGCTGGTGGAACTCCAGCGTCGGCAACTGCAGGTAGAGGATTGATTTTCACAGACGATTTTAACTCCGGGGCAGCACGCCCCGTAACCTGAACAAGGAGCGCATCCATGGCCCTTCTGGGATCTCTTCAAACAGGCGCAAGTGGTGTCAAGACCTATGGCAAAGCCATGCAGGTCACGGGTAACAACATCTCGAACGTCAACACTTTCGGCTTCAAACGCAACATCATCGCCTTTGAAGACCTGCTCGGCAACGACTATCCGCAAGGCCTCTCGTTCACCAAAGTCAGCAACGGGGTGAAGATTGGTAGCGTTGAGATGGAAGTCTCTCAGGGTGCCTTGGAAAGCACTCAGCTCACAACGGACTTGGCCATCGCTGGAAGTGGCTATTTCACGGTAATTGACCCCAGCACGAGCAATGAGTTCTTCACCAGAAATGGGCAGATGTCGTATGACAAGGACGGATTCTTGGCCACTCCACGGGGTTATCGGGTGCAAGCCTTAGAGGTGGACCGGATCACCAAGGAGAGCAAGGGGTTGCCGGGGTCGCTGAAGATTTTGGGACTGGTGGACCCGCCGCAACCGTCAGGAGATGGACGTAACAACACGGGTATGAAAATCGCGGCCAATTTGGACGCGAACGCCGTGGTGAAGGACGTGCCTTTCGATCCCACCAACGTTCGGGACACGATGTATAACTATACGACCTCGACGACGGTGTACGACCAGTATGGGAACACGCACACGGCCTCCGTGGTCTTCCGCAAGCGTCCGGACCTCCCGGAGCAGGTGGACGGGGCAACGGGCCTGCCCGTTCCGGGCAGTGGTGTCCGCAACCAGTGGGAGTACTACCTGCTGTTTGACGGAGCCTCGCTCGGACAGGTTCCCGGAACGATGCTCGCGGTGGGGGGCGGGTTCATGCAGTTCACTGGAGATGGCAAGCTGATCGCTGCTACGAGCGGAAGCTTTGAGGCTCAACCTGGTGGAGTCGGTCCGGACGGACAGCCGTTGCCGGGAGGGCCACCCCGTTTGATTCCGCAGCCGGTTGATCCGGAAACCGGAGTCCCGCAGTTCGCGGTGCCGTTCAACGGCGAGGACCCGATCGTCTTGGGCCTGCACCTTGGTGACGGCTTCAACCCGGACGATCCCACGGATCCCCGGACAGGTTTGGATGGAATCACCCAGTTTGCCGGGAAGTACAACACTGTTGAAGCCAGTGCCGATGGCAACGGCTCTGGAAATTTGGAGAGCATCTTCGTCGAAGGGGACGGTACGGTGACTGGGGTTTTTGATTCCGGATACAACCGCCCGATTGGTCGCATGATCCTCACCAAGTTTGACAACCCAGGTAAGCTCGCCCAGCTTGGCGACAATCTTTTGGTCGAAACATTGAGTTCCGGCAAAAAGGTGAGTGGTGAACCCGGAACCGCCGGATTCGGCGAAATTCGCAGTCAGATGCTGGAGCAATCCAACGTGGACCTCTCGCTGGAATTCGTGAAAATGATCGAATCGCAACGAGCCTTTCAGGCCAACGCTAAGACCGTGACCACCAGTGACGAGATGATTGTTGATCTTGTCAACATGAAGCGCTAATTGCTTTCCTCCTGAGCTGCGGGATGCTCCCGCAGCTCGTCTCTTTTCCCAGTAATTTCCAGACAAGTGCTCCTTCACGCAGTGCGTGGTTTTATCCTTAGACTAGTGTGAGCAGCACGGTCAGGGTGAGCAGGCTTAACATGGTGGAAACCAGCACCGTGGTGGTGGCAAAAGCAGGCTGAAGGTTGTGCTCCATTGCCACAATGGCAACTAGCACGGCAGCGGGCATGGCGAATTGCAGAACCCCGGCGGCGCGAGCGATGCCCTCCAAACCAAAGAGCGGCATCAGCAAGACAGCAATTCCAGGCCCCACCAAGAGTCGAAGGCCGGTGGCCACCCAGACCTCCCAAGTGATCTGAATCTCCTCGATTTCGGCAAGCTGCACTCCTAGAGTCACCAGCATGACTGGCACCATCGCCTGACCGAGCAACCCCGTCATGCGTTCGAGCAGGAGGGGCACCTCCACTCCAGAAATGTAAAACGCCAGCGCAGGCCAGAGTGCCAGCAAGGCTGGAGTTCGGAAAACCTGCAAAACCGCGGACAGTCCTCCGTGTCGAACTAAATTCGCGGCGGCCACGGAGATCGTGAACGAGGTCATCGAGACGGTCAGAAAATACACCGCCGCCAATAATACCGCCTCCGTACCCAAATGAAACTCCACAATGCCCAGCCCAAAATTTCCCACGTTAGGGAAAACGGCAACCATGATGAACGCCGCAACGGTTTCCTTGGGACGGCGCAGCAGCACTCCGGTTAATCCTGCAATCGTGGCCATGGAAAGCTGTAAAACCAGCGTGAAGCTGAGGATGAGTAGAAACAACGATCCCGGAACCGTCGCGTTGCTGATTGTGCTGAAAATGAAGGCCGGAACAAAAACGAAGTAGGCGATCTTGGTGAGGCTGCGGGACTGCACTTCCAGACGCGGGCCCACAAAATAGCCGATAGCCACCAGCAGGAAAATCGGAGTGATGGTGTTGAGGAAAACTTGGATGAGCGGCGGCAGCCCCGGGTTGTCTTGCACAAACCATCCAACGAACCCTGAGCCAGCAATGAAGCTGCCCAGAAAGATGGCAAGCAGGAGCAGGGTTCTCAAATGAACTCAGGAGGTAGCGTTTTGAAGCGCTTGATCGAGGTCTTGGAGGATATCGTCCACCCACTCCAACCCCACAGAGATGCGCAGGACTTCTGGACCTGCTCCGCAAGCAACGCGCTGCTGGTCGGTGAGTTGGCGGTGGGTGGTGGAAGCCGGGTGCAGGATGAGGGTTTTCGTGTCTCCGATGTTAGCAACGTGGCTGATCAACTCGACTTGCTCCACGACCTTGATGCCCGCGTCGTATCCACCTCGCACTCCAAAGGTGAAGACCGACCCAAAGCCTCCGGAGAGGTATTTTTTTGCGAGACCATGACTAGGGCTTTTGGGAAGTCCGGCGTAGTACACCCACTCGACCGCCGGATGGTCGTCCAAAAATTTGGCCACCTGCTGGGCATTGGCACAGTGCCGTTCCATGCGCAGGGTGAGGGTTTCGCAGCCGTTTAACGTCAACCATGCGTTGAGCGGGGCAAGCGTGCAGCCCAAATCCCGGAGCGACACCGCGTGGCTGTACATCGTGTAGGCCAGATCGCCGAAGGTTTCCGCAAAGGTGATGCCCTGATACTCCGGCGCAGGCGTGCTCAAGCTGGGATATTTGGGGTTGCCAAACCACGGGAACTCCCCGGAATCAATCACGACTCCGCCCATCGCGTTGCCCTGTCCGGAGAGAAACTTGGTGGTGGAATGCACCACGAGGTCCGCTCCCCATTCCAGCGGACGGCAGAGCGCGGGTGTGGCCATCGTGTTGTCCACCACGAGCGGCACGGTGGCATCCTTGGCGACTTTGGCGATGGCCTCCAAATCCATCATCATTCCGGCGGGATTGGCGATACTTTCGATGAAAATGGCGCGGGTGTTTTCGGTGAGCGCCCTTTTGAAGGCATCCGGATTTATGGCATCCACAAACACCGCCTGCCAGCCGAATTTCTGAAAGCTCTTGCCCATCAGGTTGATGGTGCCGCCATAGAGTTGGTCTGCAACGATCACCTCCATGCCCGGAGCCATCAGCGGAAAAAGGGCCAGCGTTTCGGCCGCATGTCCGGAAGACGTTGCGGTTGCGCCACGTCCACCTTCCAAGGTCGCCAGCCGTTCTTCAAGGGCGGCAACCGTCGGGTTGGTGAGCCGGGAGTAAATGAACCCGGGAGTCTGGAGGTTGAACAGGGAGGCGGCGTGATCCGCGTCTTCAAAGACGTAGGCGGTGCTTTGGTAGATCGGAAAGGAGCGGGCGCCCGTTGTGGGGTCCGGTGGCGTCCCCGCATGGATTGCGAGGGTTTCGAGTCCGTAAGCGGATTTGGGTCGAGGCATTAGTAGCGCCGCCGCTTGCTAGTGAGGACTCCAGTGTTGACCCCGTGCCAGCCCAACTCTCCAAAGAGCCGGGAGTATTCGATCTTGGGGCAGCGGTCCATCACCACCTGCATTCCGGCGTTTTCCGCCAAACGAGCCGCTTCGTCATTACGAACACCAATCTGCATCCACAGCACCTTCGCGCCGATTTGTTCAGCCGCCTGCGCCAAGCCCGGTGCCTGCTCGGCTTTCCGAAACAGGTCCACCATGTCCACGGCTTCCGGAATCGATTCCAAGTTGGACTGCACGGTTTCGCCCAGCAGCAGTTCTCCTGCTGAAACCGGATTGACTGGAATCACGCGGAAGCCTTTGCGCTGGAGGTATTTCATGACGAAGAAACTGGGGCGCTTCCAGTTCGTGCTGGCCCCGACCATCGCAATGGTGCGGACGGAGCGCAGGATGTCCCGGAGGTAGGAGTCGGGGTAGTGGTCGTGGAGGTTCAATTACCGTAAACGCAGGTGAGTTTTTGGATAATCAACTTGCACTGACTTTTGCCCCGTCGACGATGAATGGTGTTGGGCAGTTTCGTGCGCCGCAGCACAAACTCCACGTTCGACTCCCCGTTTTCATCCACCGTGTGCCGGGGAACCAGCTCGTGATGTTCTTCAGGAATCGTCCGGGCCTGCGCTTGTTCCAGTTTTTCAACCACCCGATCCGTGGTGGTTGAAGTCTTTGACGCACAGCTTGTCAGAACGAAGCCCAACAACAGTGCAATCAACACCCCAGCAGCCAGCCCTCCTCTGATTTGCTGTGCACGGAACATGGCTTAGCTGGGTTCGTAGGCAACATGAACTGTAGAGGCACCAAAGCAAAAATCATGCACCTCCACTTGCTGGAACCCCAGCTCAAGCAGGTGCCGCTTGAGGGTCTCCTGATTAGGATACTGTAACGAAGAATGCGGAAGATAGGAAAACATTTCCTGTCCGGGCATGAGCCATTCCCCAATGCGGGGAACAATCCGGAACAAGAAAAATTGACTCAACCCTGCAAGCACCGGAACCCGAACCTTTCCGACATCGAGGCTGACCAACTCCCCTCCCGGCTTGAGAACTCGGCGAATTTCGTGCAGGCATCCCGTGAGGTCCGGGACGTTCCGGAGTCCGTAGCCGATTGTTACCGCATCAAAATGCCGATCTGGAAACGGCAGTGCCATCGCGTCGCCCCGGCAAAACTGCACAGGGTTCTCGCCCGCGGCTTTCCGCCGTGACGCGAACACCAGCATCTGCTCAGAGAAATCCATTCCGATCACCTCCACCTCCGGATGCATCCGTTTGACCGCTTGGGCGATGTCCCCGGTTCCGCAGCACAAATCCAAACAACGCTCGCCCGGACGCAAACCCGTCTGTCGTGCAACGAACTGCTTCCAGTAGCGGTGCAATCCAAAGGTGATGAGGTCGTTGAAACGGTCGTACTTTTCCGCGATCTCGTCAAACTTCTGCTCGACGTAAGCGGCTTTCGCTTCGGGCGTGGGGAGTTGGTAGTTCACGGATTCTCTAACGGATTTCAAACGCTTTCGGCTCATGTGTGGTTTGTGGTGAAGTAAGCAATTTTTCCATTGAGTTTATTGATGAAAATTCAGTATTCCACCTCAAACCACACATGAGTCAAAAACTTACGTTCCCGGAGGCCACAGGGTTTCGCCGAGATCGAGGCGGTAGTAGCTGCCGAGGCAGCGCAACTTGCGGATGTCCTCGTACACTTGGTCGCGAGCGGATTCCAGAGTGGGGCCGCAGGCGTTGAGGTCAGCGATGCGGTGGCCCATGTCAAGGTTCTGGTGGTGCGTCATGTAAAGTTGCCCTGCTTCGGAATCCACCTCGTTCCACCACAGGTCGGAGGAAACTTCCCCGGAAACTTGCACCGGAAGCTTGGGCACGCTCGGCACGATGTAGGGATAACCATAACCCGCCAATGTCAGTGAAACTCCGAGCTTCCGCTCCGGATGCCAAGCTGGGGCCGCCGCTTCGTCACGCACCAGTTGCCCCAGCACTTCCAGCGGGTTCTGGAGCATCCGTAGCAGCAACGCTCCAGTGGTCACGCCAAGCCGCACGTTGTATTCGATGGCGTGCCAAACCCTCTCGTGCTGGATAGCGGTCACTTGCAGAATGCCTTGGAATCCGGACGCTTCCAGCCAAGGCTTGAGTGGATGGATAAGCTGGCGGGCGAGTCCGTAGCGGTCTTCGGAATCCTGCTCGACGATGCCCGCAAGCGGCGCTCCGGCCACCGGGCCAAGGTTTCCGGTGTAGGCCCGCTTGTACTCTTGATTGGTGACGAGACTGACGATTTCCCCACCACTGACTGCAACGAAGTGCCCAGCCTCTGTCGTGCCAAGGTACTCTTGCAGGAACACGCCCTCGGCGTAGTCGATATGTTCCAGCCAACCGAGCGTGTCCTCCACGGTTTCACAGACAATCGTGTGGATCGGACTGAACGGGGAGCAGAGCGGGTTTTTCAGGACATAGGGCCGAGGTTGTTCCCGCATCAAGGCCAGCGCCTCCAGACGATTTTGGACGAGATGGGACTGTGGCACCGGAATGCTGTGTTCCTGACACAACGCCGCCGAATGTTCGCGGGAAACCTCGATGGTCAGCGCCTCACCCGTGGGGGAAAGCAGTGGCCAGTTTTCGGCAAGTGCCTCTTCAGCCCAAGGCTGATCCCACCAATCCACGCCCATCGGAATCACGAGATCTGGGCAAAACTCCCGGAGGATGGGCAGCGGTGAGGGATGGTCGCGGTGAAACCAAGTGGGTCCAACAGACTTGGGGCCGTGATGCCCATAATCGCGGGTGAGGTAACAGCCGACCTCTGCGCCGTGTTCTTTGAGAATCTGGAGAACGGAATGGGCAAAGGCTCCCACTCCGAGAACCAGAACGCGGGCGGGAGGCTTGGCCATGATGCGGGTCCGTCGGTCGCGTCCTGCGCGACTCAACCGAGGAGCGAGGTTGTCAGCGAGGGTCCCAGTTGAAGATCATCAGCAGGAGTACCACCGTCACAAGGCAGGTAAATCCTAGCATGATTACGGCCACGCGGTTGTCCCAGCCCACGCTCTGGCCCTCCTCTCCGGAGTGGATGCGCTGCTGAATTTCCTTGTCGTGGGCTTCCTGCTTTTCTCGGTCGGCCACTCGACTTGCGGCATCGGTTTCAAAGCCTTTAATCACCTCTTCGTTGTATGCCTGCTCGTCCATCATCACTCGTTGGTTAGGCGTTGAACTAGTTCCAGAAAATCTACCATAACCAGGAGCATTCTCCAAGCGCTCATTTCGCCGTGCGTGAAATCGCCTTGTTCGTGTGCAGAATTCTCGGCAGAATTTCATTTCTCTGTAACCTTACACCTTGAATCGCCATGCCCATCGCCAACCATGAAACCTACTGCCGGATGCTCGACAACGCGCAGCAGAACGGCTTTGCCTACCCGGCCATCAACGTCGCCTCGACAACCACCGCCAACGCGGCGCTGCGGGCCTTTGCCGAGGCCAGGAGTGACGGCATCATCCAGGTTTCCACCGGAGGAGGCGAGTTTGCTTCCGGACAGGCGGTGAAGAACGGGGCGCTCGGTGCGATTTCACTCGCCCAGCACCTGCACCTGATGGCCGAGCAGTACCCGGTTCAGATCGCCCTGCACACCGACCACTGCCAGCCCAAGAAGGTCGATTCGTTTCTGCGGCCCCTGATTGCCGAAACCGCCAAGCGCCGGGCGCAGGGCTTGCCGAATCTCTTCAGCTCCCACATGTTCGACGGCTCCGAGCTGCCGCTCGACGAAAACATGAAAATCTCAAAACAACTGCTCGCTGAATGCGCGGAACAGCAAATCATCCTTGAAGTCGAGGCCGGAGTGGTTGGCGGTGAGGAAGACGGCGTGGACCACGGCGATCAGCCCAATGAAAAGCTCTACACGACTCCGGAAGACATGGTGCAGGTCTATGAAGCGTTGAGCGGGATTGGCCGCTTCATGTTTGCAGCCACTTTCGGAAACGTCCACGGCGTGTACAAGCCCGGCAACGTCAAACTTGAGCCAACAATCCTGCGGGACGGCCAAGCCGCCGTGACCGCCAAGCATGGGACTGCCGCCGAGATGGACCTTGTCTTTCACGGAGGTTCCGGTTCATCCATTGAGGAAATTCACGAAACGCTCAACTACGGGGTGATCAAGATGAACGTGGACACCGACACCCAATATGCTTTCACCCGACCCATTGTTGATCACATGCTGAGCAATTACGAAGGTGTGCTGAAAATCGAGGGC
>Ga0209089_10004189_pt1 | contig 12082 bp, 12 predicted proteins | sample ArcticOcean_MG_C_FD_187431 | JGI IMG/M metagenome (GOLD analysis project Ga0209089, IMG submission 187431) | Marine microbial communities from western Arctic Ocean - ArcticOcean_MG_CB2_150 (SPAdes) (version 2) | ecosystem: Environmental > Aquatic > Marine > Oceanic | place: Arctic Ocean: Canada...
AACTGCAATTTGTTGAGCATTATCTGAACCTTCTTGTTTTTCAACTCTAATTAAATAATCAGAATCTACACCAAATTTCTGTATAGAGACTTCTCCAATATTTAAATTTGAAATATTATTTCTTATGTCTGCTATACCAATATTTGAAGTCGTTCTTACTTCTAGTAAAATCCCCCCTTTAAAATCTATACCAAAATTCAAGCCTATAAATATAATGGAAAAGATTGAAGCTATACATAAAATAGCTGAAAATGAAAAAGAAACTAACTTTAACTTTATAAACTTAAAACTTGTATTATCAGAAATTAACCTTAACACTAATAAATTCTCCTGACTTATATATTTAAACTAGTTGGTTTAAATTTGTTATACCAAAAAGTGATTATACCTCTACTTAACAACAAAGAACTAAACATAGTAGTAATAACTCCAAGTGCTAAAGTAACTGCAAAACCTTTAACTGGACCTGATCCAAATTGAAATAGTATTAGTGCTGCAAGTAATGTAGTAATATTTGCATCAACAATAGTTCTAAAAGCTTCTTTGAATCCATTATCAATAGCTCCTATATCAGACCTACCTGATCTAGATTCCTCTCTTATTCTTTCAAAAATTAACACATTTGCGTCAACAGCCATTCCTACAGTTAATGCAATTCCCGCCAATCCTGGTAAAGTTAGTGTTGCATCTAACACACCAAGTAATGCAATTATTAATAAAATGTTTACCATAAGCGAAATATTAGCAGCAACACCGAAACGCGTTCCATATATAATTATCATATAAATAATAACCAATATAATAGAGATTAATGCAGCATACATTCCAGCATTTATAGAATCTTTTCCTAGTGAAGGTCCTACTGACCTTTCTTCAAGAATTGTTAATGGAGCAGGTAACGCGCCGGCCCTTAATAATACAGACAAGTCACTTGCCGATTCAAATGTAAAATTACCTGAAATTTGACCACTACCTCCAGTTATAGCTTCCCTTATTACTGGAGCACTTATAACTTCTCCATCCAGTACAATTGCAAACCTTTTACCTACATTTTTTGAAGTAAGTTCACCAAATTTTCGAGAACCAGATGTATCAAACCTTAAACTAACTACTGGTTGATTGTTTTGATCCATAGTTGGATTAGCATCAACTAATTGCTCTCCTGAAACACCTATTCGCTTATAAATAACGTAAGGAATAGATTTTTCTCCTGTTCTTTCATCTATTTCAAATAATAAATCAGAACCGGGAGGAACTCTTCCTGATAAAGATTCTTCTATACTTGCAGTTTCATTTACAAGCCTGAAATTCATTCTAGCAGTTTTACCTAATAATTTTTTTATTCTTTCAGGATCATCTAAACCAGGAAGTTGTACTAATATTCTGTCATCACCTTGCCTTTGGATCAGTGGTTCATTTGTTCCCACTTCATCAACTCTTCTTCTAATAATCTCAATAGACTGCAAAATAGCATAATCTCTTATTTCTTTTATTTTATCTTCAGACATGTATAGCGTTATATTATTATAGCTATCTTTATTAAAAATTAATTCTTTATCAATAGAATCTATTAAATCTTTAACCCTTGATTCCTCTTCATTATTTATCAGAGTAAAAATTAATTCCGTACCCGACACTTTTAGATTTTTATATCCAATTCTAGGAGAAGCACTTCTCATAGCTAATCTAAGCTCATCAGATAAAGAATTTAATCTATCCGTTTGCAAACTTTCTGATTCTACTCTTAACAAAAGATATGAGCCACCTTGAAGATCTAAACCTAGTCTAATCTCTCCTGATTTCATGAAACTTAAAGAATTATTTACTAAATCTTTAGATAAAAAATTTGGTAAGGAAAATATAATCGCAAAAGTACTGACTACTAATACTAATATTCTTTTCCAATTTTCAAAAATAAGCATTTATTATCCTATAATTAATTTAATTATTAATAATTATTTTTTTTTATTATTATTTGCGGAGATTACTTCAGTTATAGTTGACCTAACAACCTGAACCTTTACATTCTCAGAAATTTCAACAGATGCAATTCTATCATCTTCTATTTTTGAAATAGTTCCCAATAAACCTCCAGCAGTCACTACTTTATCGCCTTTTGATAAAGACTCTACCATTGACCTATGGTCTTTCATTTTTTTTTGTTGTGGTCTAATTAGTAAAAAATAAAAAACTGCAAATATTAATACTAAAGGAGCAATTTGGATTAAAAAACCTGAACCCCCTCCTGCGCCTTGTGCCATAGCTTCTGAAATAAACATTTAATCTCCTTAAATAAAAAATATAACTTCTAACCCTTATATTGCAAACTATATAATGAAGGTTTATCGTAATAAATATTAAATACTATATTATTGCAACAAAAACTATTATTCTTTTAACGGAAATAAAAATATGAATATAAATGCTAAAATTTTATCTTTACTTGAAAGAACAACTAAAGCCTTAGAAAAAATTTCAAAATTAAATAATGAACATAAAATTAAGATATCTGAGGAGAGTGGGTATTTGTGGTCTTCTCAGAAATTTGAGTTAATTCCTATAAAAAATATTAATGCTATAGATATTAATTTATTAAAAGGAATAGATCATACAAAATCTATTCTTATAGAAAATACTTCACAATTTTCTGATGGTTATCCTGCTAATAATGTATTGTTATGGGGTGCTAGAGGCATGGGAAAATCTTCATTAGTTAAATCAGTTCATAAAGTAATATCTTCAAAATCTAAAAATAATCGCTTAATACTAATTGAAATTTTCAGAGATGATATCAAAACACTCCCCTTATTAATGTCTCAATTAAATAATTTTAAACATAGATTTATTATATTTTGTGATGACCTTTCATTTGATAACAATGAAAATAATTATAAATCACTGAAAACAATTCTTGATGGTGGAATAACAGAAAGAACAGAAAATATAATATTTTATGCTACATCTAATAGAAGGCATTTAATGCCAAGATCTATGATTGAAAATGAAAAATCTACATCAATATCACCTTCAGAAAGTGCAGAAGAGAAAATATCTTTATCAGATAGATTTGGACTATGGTTAGGCTTTTATCAATGTTCTCAAGATGAGTATTTAAGCATGATACAATCGTATGCAAGTTATTTTAATTTAGAAATAAAGGAGAACGAGTTAAAAGAACTTGCCATAGAATGGTCAGTAACAAGAGGGTCTAGATCAGGAAGAGTAGCATGGCAGTTTATTCATGATATGGCAGGAAAATTAAAAATTAAAATATAAAATTTAGGGTAAATACTTTAATGGATTTAGTGGACCATTTGAATTTCTAACTTCAAAATGTAGCTGTGGTAAAGAGACTTTACCACTATTACCTAAAGAAGCTATAATTTCACCTTTTTTGACAGACTGACCTTTTTTTACATTAATCTTTTCAAGGTGAGCATAAGCAGTAGTATTGTTATCAAAATGCTTAATTAAAATTAAATTACCAAATGCCTGAATTTCATTTCCAGCATAAACTATTTTACCTGATTCCGCAGCAAAGACTGGATCACCTCTGTTTGCAGAAATATTAATTCCATCATTACGTAACCCTTTAGCTAATAAACCATATTTTGATAAAATTGAGCCTTTTACTGGCCATAAATAGCTTGAATTAGATATAACTTTATTATTATTTTTATTTTCATTTAGCCGCTTTTTAACATGAATATTAGTTATAGTTTTATTTGAAATACTATTACAATCTGCCTTTAAATTAGGATTACCTCTAGGAATAAATAATTCTCTGCCTTTATAAATTTTGTCTTTAATTTTTAAATTATTTAAACTCCTAATATTATTGACAGACACTCCATAACATTTTGCTATTTCCCATAAAGTATTACCTTTTTTAACTATATGAATCTTTGATAGAGGTATTACAAGTTTATCTCCCTTATAAAGAATAAAAGGCGGTTTTAAATCATTTGCTTCAATAATAGAACGTATAGTTACCCCTTCTCTTTTAGAAATAGAATAAAGGCTATCACCCGAATATATTTTAATCATTTTAGAAGAGTATTTTTTACTCTCAGAAGATTCATTTTTATTTATTACTGGGGCTAAATATTTACTTGTAGTACATGAAGATGTAAAAATAATTATGGATATAAAAATTAAATTTTTAAGTGTCATAAGCAATCTCAAAAACATATTATAGCAATAGAGTTCTATTAACTTGATAAGTAGATTTAACTAAACCTTTACCATTATGTGGTAAACAACTACAATAAAATTGTTTATTATTATAATTCTTTGCTGCGATCAAAACGCCTGCACCTTTAACTAAGTTTGAATACAGGTATTCTGGCTCCTCTTTTATACAACTATCTATATATATAGCATCAAATGGACCTGCATCAACCCAACCTAATTTACCATCTCCATGCTTAAATGATATTTTGTTTGAAATATTTTTTAGAATATTACTAGAAAAATTATAAGCTTCTTTATCTAATTCAATAGTATATACACGATTATAAACCTTTGACAGTATCGCTGATTGCCAACCAGAGCCAGTACCTATTTCCAAAACATTTCTTACTTTATTATTAAGACTTAGACCTAAATATATCATCTTAGCAATATCACTTGTTTTAGAAGCAAATATATTATTAAAAATTTTAAAATCTAAATCTTCCTTATAAAAACCTCTTAAATTTTTAGGTAAAAAATCTTCTCTAGAATAAAAACTAATTGCATTATAGATTCTATCATCTAATATACCATTCTGTCGTAATTCCAGAAGCATCATTAAATTTCTATCATCAAAATTATTAATTTCTATTGAATTGTTCCTTATAATTATTAAAATTAACCTTTTCAGTCATATCTGAATTAAGAGGGCTTATAGAAATATATTTATTATTTATCGCCCATATATCACTATTTTTAATTTCTTCTTCTTTTGACCTATCTGTAGTTAACCAATAGTAAGGAATATTTTTTGCATCTTTTCTAACTATATAATTTCCAATCGGCCTTCTTCTTGCTAAATAAGTTAACTTTATACCCTTGACATCATCATCACAAATATTTGGAAAGTTTACATTAAAAAAATTATTATTGAATAAATCTATTTGTAAAAAATCAAGAATTATATTTTTTAAATACTTATCAACTGTGGACCAATTGTTTTCTTTATTATCTTTTGAGATTACTTTTGATAAAGCAACTGATTTAATATTTCTTAATGAACCTTCTAAGGCTGCACACAATGTTCCAGAATATGTTGTATCATCTGCTAAATTTTCTCCCATATTTATTCCTGATAATAATAAATCAGGAACGACATTATTTAGAATATTAAATAAACCCAGCATGACACAATCTGTTGGTGTTCCATCGCAAGTGTAAAAATTATTACTATTCTTATTAAGCCTTAATGGCCTTGACAATGTAATTGAATGACCAAAACCTGAACAGTTACTTTCTGGAACAACTACTATATAATTATTAGTAATATCCTTAACTATATTAATAAGTGTATTAAGACCAATTGTGTCAGGGCCATCATCATTTGTAATAAATATTAAAGGGTTATCTTTAATGTTATTCATTAATAGATATCTTATCTAAGTTATTCATATACGGCTTTAAAACAGTTGGTATATTTACACTTCCATCTTCATTTTGATAGTTTTCTAGTATTGCTAATAAAGCTCTTCCTACTGCCACTCCTGAGCCATTTAATGTATGAACAGGCTTAATATCTTTACTTACACTTCTCATTCTTGCATTCATTCTTTTAGATTGAAATCCAACACAATTAGAACAGCTAGAAATTTCTCTATACTGATTTTGAGAGGGTAACCAAACTTCAATATCATATGTTTTAGATGCAGAGAAACCTAAATCCCCACAGCAAAGAATCACTACTCTATATGGTAATTCTAATTGCTTTAATATTTCTTCAGCACAAAGTAACATTCTTTCATGTTCATTAATCGAATCTTCTTCTTTAACAATTGAAACCAATTCAACTTTTTTAAATTCATGTAGTCTTATCATTCCTTTCGTATCTTTACCCGCAGACCCTGCCTCTGATCTAAAACAACTTGTCAATGCAGTATATCTAATTGGCAAAGATGCAGCAGGAATTATTTCATCTGCAATAATATTTGTTAAAGGCACTTCAGCTGTAGGTATTAACCAATGGTCTGAATTTGTTTTAAATAAATCCTCAGAAAATTTTGGAAGTTGTCCCGTCCCATATAAAGCTTTGTCTCTTACTAAGCTTGGAGGGCTTACTTCAATATAATTATGCTTCTGAGTGTGAGTATTAAGCATGAAAGTAGACAAAGCTCTCTCTAGTAATGCTAATTTATCTTTTAATATAACAAATCTTGACCCTGACATATCTGCTGCCTTCTCAAAATCCATCATATTTAATTTTGAACCAATAATATCATGAGAAAGAGGCTTGAAAGTAAAAATAGGTATGCTTCCAAATTTTTTAATTTCCTTATTTGAATCCTCATTCAATCCATCTGGAGTATCTACCGATGGTATATTAGGAATTACTTCTAATATGCTACTTATTTTAATATTTATAGAATTACTATCTTCCTGTAAGGCAATTATTTCTAATTTTAGATTAGCTACTTGTTTTATGTCTAATGTAGCATTTTCTCCTTTAGATTTTTTTGAACCAATAATTTTTGATAAATTATTTCTTTTATTTTGTAATATTTGTAACTTAGATAATGAAATTACATAAGATTGATATAAATTAATAACTTCCATAGAAACACTTGGTATACTTCTTCTTTCCATAGCTATATCAAATATTTCTATATTTTCTTTAATCCATTTTATATCATGCATAGAGAGTACCTTTAATCTTCAGAGAAATCTGTTTCCGGAATATCATCAATATCATCAATATTATTTGCTTGATCAGACTTCATAGTATCATCTGGATCATCATCTGGATCATTATCTTTATCTGTATTTCTTTTTCTTTCCATAATTGCAGCTAAGCGAATAGAAATTTCATAAAGTATTATTATTGGTATACCTAATCCTACTTGACTAATTAAATCTGGAGGAGTTAATAAGGCAGCTACTCCAAAAGCCCCAACAAAGGCATACTTTCTTTTTTCTCTCATTCCTTTTGAGGTTACTAAGCCCGCTCTTGCTAATAGAGATACTGCAACAGGAAGTTGAAAAGCTAACCCAAAAGCAAACATTAACTTAAGAACTAATGACAAATATTCATTCACTTTTGCTTCAAGCTCAATAGCTAAACCAGTATCTAAACCTGTACTTTGAAATCCTAAAAAAAATTTCCACGCTAGTGGAAAAATAAAATAATATACTAAAGATGCTCCAAGTACAAAAAGTACAGGAGTTGCTATTAAAAATGGATAAAAGGCCCTTTTTTCATTCTTATATAAACCTGGCGCAGCAAATTTATATATTTGAGATGCTATAACAGGAAAAGAAATAAATAATGCTGAATAAAAAGAAACTTTTAAATAAGTAAAAAAAGCTTCTGTTAAACCAGTATATATCATTCTAGGGTTCTCATAACCCATATCTTGATATGTAATTTTTAAAGGTTTAACTAAGAAGCCATATATATGGTCAGCAAAAAAATAACAGATTAAAAAAGCTATAAAAAATGCTATCACTGCCCATTTCAATCTATCTCTCAATTCAATTAAATGTGAGACTAAAGGAGCCTTAAAACTTTCTACATTATCATCATCTAAATTATTATCTGTCATTATATTTCATAGAATTGCTAAGTTGTTGGAGTTGTTTTTTCTTGTTCTAAAGTATCTTTAATGGTTTCTTTTTCATTATTAACATTTTTGTCATCTTTTAATTCATTATCTTTAGTGCTCACTTCATTATTCTTATTAAGTGGAATTGGCCAAGCTGAACTCGGTTTATCTTTTTTATCCTTATCCTTAACATCCACACCACGTAACATTTCAGTTAAATCTCCCTCTGAGTCTATGGCTTCCGTCATACCTTTAGTAAAATCTGTCTTTGCAGATTGAATCTGCTTCTTAACTTCATCAAGCTCAGAATCTCTAACTGCATCTTCTACAGTATTTTGAAACTCTCTAGATAATGACTTTAGTTTACCTATCCATACCCCTACCGTCCTAAGAGCCTTAGGAATATCTTTAGGCCCCACTACAAATAGAGCTACAACAGTTATAACTAAAATTTCAGTCCAACCTATATCAAGCATAATAGTCTCCTTTAATTAGTAGACCTCTTTTTAGCTTGATTTAGAGTCTTTATTATCTGTCTCTTTTTTTGCTGAAACACTATCATCTTTAACTACTTCTTCCGTATTTTCTTCTTCTTTCATACCAGTTTTAAAGCTTTTAATTCCTTTTGCTACATCACCCATAACACGCGGTATTTTCCCAGCACCAAAAAGAATTAGAACAATTGCTAGAATTAAAACAATTTGCCAAATTCCTATACTCATAAAACTTACCTCCATTATATTCTTGTTAAAAAAAATCTTCTAATAATTAACTAAAAGAATAACTTTATAATTATTAATGTATATACTTTATTTATTTATTAGGAAACACAAAAGCCCAATCTTTATTAAATAATAATTTATTCTTCGTACGCAATTCTTCAAAAACATTTGAATATATCAAGAATTTAAGATTATTACCTTTGATATTATCTTTAATTTCAACTTCTGTTAATTGTCCCATATACTTAAAACGTAAAATTTCTATATCTATACCTTGATTATTATTTTTCGGAATAGTAAAGGCATCTGGCCTAATGAGTATTTCATAATCATTATTAACAGTACTATCATTAATTTTTATTGAGCCAAATGGAGTATTTATGAACCCATTATTTGATCTATATATATAACAACTTACAGGACCCATTAAACGAGCAGAAAATGAATGTTTCGGGTTTTGGTATAAATTAATTGGAGAACCTTGATCTATAATTTTTCCTTCAAGCATTACTACTATCCTATCAGCTAGCTTCATAGCTTCTTGGGGGTCATGTGTAACCATGATAGTAGGTGTTTTAGACTCTTTTAATATATTTATAATATCATAGGCTATATCATATTTAGACCAAGCATCTAATGAACCAAAAGGTTCATCTAATAACATAATATTTGGATTGTTTGCAAGAGCTCTAGCTAAAGCAACCCTTTGTTGCTCTCCGCCAGACATAGAACTACCAAACCTATTTAAAAAACCTTCTAAACCAACTTTTTTTAATAAGTTATTAATAACTTTTTCATTAAATTTATTATTAGAGAGAGAAAAACCTACATTATTTTTAACTGATAAATGTGGAAATAAAGCTATATCTTGAAAAAGCATTCCGATAGATCTTTTTTCAGTTGGAATATAATTTTCCCCAAATACTATATTATCACCAACTTCAATTTGGCCAGATGTGGGGTCTTCAAAGCCAGCTATCAACCTTAATAAAGTAGTTTTCCCACAACCACTTGGTCCTAATATACAAATTACTTCGCTTGGCGCGACTTCTAAATTAAAATTATTTATTGAATTACCATTTTTATAAGAATGGCATAAGTCAGTTATTTTTAAAGTTTTATTAGTTTCCATATATATTTATATTCCTAATTATTATTATTGTCTAATTACCTTTATTAAAAAATATAACGGTATTAAACATACTAATATTATTGCAAGAAGCGGAATTGCTGCATCATTTAACCTTTCATCAATAGCTAATTCATGGGCTTTTATTGCTAAAGTTGATAAACCAAATGGACGCAAAATCATAGTAGCAGGCAACTCTTTTAATACATCTACAAAAACAATTAATAAGCCTAAAGAAATACCACCCCAACCTATCTTCATATGAATATTCGTAAGAATTTTTCTATTTGATTTTCCTAAAATTTTTGCTGCATAGTCAATTGATTTTGAGATTTTAATGAAAGAGTTTTCAACTGATTGCATGGATAAAGCTAAAAATCTTACTAAATACGCAAATAATAATGCACACCAACTCCCAGTAATTATTAAACCTGTAGAATAATTAAGATATTTTAAACTTATATTATTAATAGTATTATCTAACCAAGCTAAAGGGATTAATATTCCAATTGCAGCTACAGCTCCAGGAATTGAGTACCCCAAACTCGCAACCCTTGCAAATGGAGAAACCAGCTTAGAATTTGTTCTCATACCAAAGACTATTATCAATGCAAACATTACACATAATAAGGAGGCTGATAAAGCAAGTCCAAAAGAAGAAAAGACAAGATTTATAAAATCATAAGAATAAATAATATCAATACTACTAAAAGACCATAATATAATAGTAGCCAATGGAATTATAAAACCAAAAAATACAGGAACAAAACAAGCCATAATAGCAATTACAGCAGAAGTTCCATATAATGTTTTCATTTTAAGATGTTTATTACTTCTTACTTCATTATTATATTGTGCTTTTCCTCTAAGTTTTCTTTCAAAAGTAATTATAAATGCAATAGTTATTAATAAAATTGCGGATAATTTTCCTGCTGACGTAATATCACCTAGATTAAACCAAGCTTTATAAATACCTTTAGTAAATGTATTTATTCCTAAATAATCAGAAACTCCATAATCTGCCAAAGTTTCCATCACAACTAATGAAACTCCTCCAACTAAAGCAGGTCGAGATAAAGGGAGAGAAACTTTATATATGATTTTTAGTGGGTTTAATCCTGAAATTTTTGCTATTTCAGTATAACTTGCAGATTGAGAAATAAAAGCTTGTCTCATTAATAAGTAGACATAAGGATATAAACTAAAAACAAATACAAATATTCCTCCATAAATTGAATAAAAATTAATGGACTTTAAATTATCATCAAAAATAAATGAACTAATATTGGTAATAAAACCTCCATATCCTAATAAATCTGCATATACATAAGCCAAGGCATAAGAAGGAATTGCTAAAGGCATAAATAACAACCATTCTAAGTATTTTTTATAAGGAAATATATACATTGCTACTAACCATGCATTGATTGCTCCTATTAAAACAGTTCCAATAGAAACAAATAATATTAAAATAATTGAATTAAAAACATAGGAAGTTAAAACAGTTTCACGTAGATGTATCCAAGTTGTGTCACCTGGAATAATGAAGAAAAAAATTACTGTTAATATAGGCATAATAACAATTAAACTTAAGAAAATTGATAGTAACGCCCAGCCATTTTTTATATAACTAATCATTTATTAATTATATACAAAATATAATTTATTTCCAGCCTACTCTATCAGCTAATTTTATAGCTTTATTAGCTAAACGACCGTATTCAGAAGTATCTATAGTATCTTCTTTAAAATTGCCTAAATATTTTAAATTTTTTGAGACTTCAATATTTTTTACTACTGGATATTCATAATTAGTAAATGCATATAATCTTTGTGCCTTATCACTTACAAGAAACTCTATCAACCTTGTCCCATTTATAGAGTTTGGTGCATTTTTAAGTAGCCCCGCCCCACTAATATTCACATGTACTCCCATATCTTTGTCACTAGGAAAGTAAACACCTAAATTATTAAATAAATCTTTCTTATCTGAATCAAGCATTTTAACAATATAATAAGAATTAACGATAGCAATATCTCCAACTCCTGCAGCAACCGCTTTAATTTGATCTCTGTCGCCTCCAGCCGGGTCTCTTGCAAAATTATTAACTAAATTTTTAGCCCATTTTTCAGTAGTTTTTTCTCCATATTTTGCTATCATATGTGCTATTAAAGATTGATTATATATATTACTTGAAGACCGTATTAATATACGTTTTTTGAACCTAGGATCAGCCAAATATTTGTACCCTTTGAGTTCATTAGGAGAAACTCTATCTAAAGAATAAACAATAACTCTAGCTCTTAGACTTAATCCAAACCATCTATTTTGAGGATCTCTATATTTTTTATTAATTTTTTTTAATAAAATATTTGAATTAATTTTTTGAAATAAATTTACATTTGATGCCTTCCATAAATTACCTGCATCAGTAGTTAATAATACATCAGCAGGCGAATTA
>Ga0209089_10004193_pt1 | contig 12076 bp, 15 predicted proteins | sample ArcticOcean_MG_C_FD_187431 | JGI IMG/M metagenome (GOLD analysis project Ga0209089, IMG submission 187431) | Marine microbial communities from western Arctic Ocean - ArcticOcean_MG_CB2_150 (SPAdes) (version 2) | ecosystem: Environmental > Aquatic > Marine > Oceanic | place: Arctic Ocean: Canada...
AGTCTTGATTCCGACTACAAATATAAACAAAAACCTATGCTGATAGATCCTGAGACAGGTGATCACGTACCAATTGGTTCAGCTGATTTAGCAAATACTAAAAGGGTTGCAGGATCTAAGAAAATAAAATTAAAAACCCCATATGGCACTCAAACACAGAAAGACACAGAACAACATGCATACAATCCTCATGTAAAAGACACATGGAGAAGAGACGTTCGTGGTAAAAGAGTAAAAATACCAGGTGCATTTTCAACTGATAAATCTGAGATTAGTTATGATTATGGTAAACACGGAATGTTTGATAAGCAAATCGCGGCGGCAAAAGCAAAAAGAGCACAACAGAAACAAGCAACTGCCGGAACAGGTATTCAAACCACATCAACTTCGTTCGGCAAATCAAGTGATATTAATAAACCAAACGTAATTACAAAAAAAATTGGTAATTAGTAAAAAAAGACTTGACTTTGATAAATAGATTTGTTATAATAAGTACATGAAGAAATATGTCATGTACACTAGGCTAATACATAGACTTAGTACTTAGGCACAATAATAGGCTAATATAGGAGAAATAATGGCTACACTAGCAGAAATACGAGCAAAGCTCTTGGAAAAAGAGCAACGTACAGGCGGAGGTTATCAATCCGATAACGCAATTTACGCCTTTTGGAACATCCCAGAACATTCAACAGTAACTTTAAGATTTTTACCAGATGCAGACGAAACAAATACGTTCTTTTGGAAAGAGCGTCAGATGATTCGTTTGGCATTTCCTGGTATCAAAGGACAGGACGAATCACGTAGTGTGACAGTCCAAGTCCCTTGTGTAGAAATGTGGGGCGATGCATGTCCAGTTCATGCTGAAATTCGTCCTTGGTTTAAAGATCCAAGTCTCGAAGACGAGGGTCGTAAGTATTGGAAAAAACGATCTTATATCTTTCAAGGATTTGTTATTGATAATCCTATGAACGATGATCAACCTCCAGAAAATCCAATTCGTAGGTTCGTTATAAATCCGTCCATTTACAAAATTATTTCGGCGGCATTAATGGATCCCGACTTTCCGGAAATTCCAACTGATTATGAAGCAGGAACTGACTTTAAACTTACAAAATCACAAAAAGGTCAGTATGCAGATTATACAACATCTAATTGGGCTCGTAAAGAGCGTAGTTTAGATCAAACAGAACGAGATGCAATCCAGACTAATGGTTTGTTTACTCTCAATGATTATATGCCAAAACGTCCAAACAATGATGAGGTTAAAATTATCTTTGAAATGTTTGAATCATCTGTAGCAGGAGAACTATATGATCCAGAGCGTTTTGGTTCGTATTATACTCCCCAGGGTGTACAGCTGAATAACAAAAACAAACCAGCACCTAGCGGCCCGTCGCAGGTTTCTAAAGCACCTGAACCAGTTGTTGCAGAAACAACAACAACTCCTACCGAAGAGAAAGTTGAAACTGAAACTGAAACTGAAGGCGGAGAAAAACCTTCAGCGGATCAAATTCTTAAAATGATCCGTGAGCGAAAAGCTCAATAATTTTATTCAAAGGGGAACATCGAGTTCCCCTTTTACTTTCACTTTCACTTTAGAGGAGATAAATGAGACCATTTGATATATCAAAATTTAGAAGAAGTATTACAAAAGCAGTTCCGGGAATGTCGAGCGGATTCCACGACCCCGTAGATTGGATTAGTACTGGAAACTTAGCACTTAATTTTTTAATTTCAGGCGATTTTAATAGAGGCATACCATTAGGGAGGGTTACATGTTTTGCTGGTGAAAGCGGAAGCGGAAAAAGTTTCATTGCCAGTGGAAACTTGGTGCGTAATGCCCAACGGCAAGGCATCCTCCCTATTATATTAGATTCAGAAAATGCCCTTGATTCTGATTGGTTATCTGCATTAGATGTAGATGTGTCAGAGGATAAACTTTTGAAATTCGGCGTAGCAATGGTAGATGAAGTTGCAAAATTTATAAGCGAATTTATGAAAGGCTACCGTGAACAATACGAAGATGTACCGTATGAAGAACGACAAAAAGTATTGTTTGTTGTTGATTCGTTAGGTATGCTACTTACTCCAACTGATAAAGACCAATTTGAAAAAGGAGATATGAAAGGTGATATGGGTCGTAAACCTAAGGCACTTACCTCATTGGTACGAAATTCTGTTAATTTAATTGCAGGAAATCCAGTAGGAATTGTTGCCTGTAATCACACCTATGCTTCACAAGACATGTTTGATCCAGACGATAAAATTAGCGGAGGCCAAGGATTTATATATGCTTCATCTATTGTCGTTGCAATGCGAAAACTTAAACTTAAAGAAGATGAGGCAGGTAATAAAATAACAGATGTTCGTGGTATCCGTTCGGCTTGCAAGGTAATGAAAACACGTTTTGCAAAACCATTTGAAAGTGTCCAAATTAAAATACCGTATGATACCGGAATGGATCCATATAGTGGTTGTTTAGACTTATTTGAAAAAGCAGGTGTAATAGTTAAAGAAGGAAATAAACTAAAATACACAACTAGAAAAGGCGAAGAAATAAAAGAATTCCGCAAGGGATGGAACCAAGAAAACTTACAAAAAGTTATAGACGACTTTAACGAAAACGATGCTCCTCTGGTAAATAACGATGATGTGGTACCAGAGGAGGTAATCGATGAAAATGAGTGAACAGGAAGTCCATTTGATTCACGATTTATGGGATGTAGTAAAATCATATTCTTCGAATAAAGATCATGAAATATTATGCGAAGAATTATTTGAAAAATTTGATAATAACGGTTTTGTAATTGAAGATAATGTACGAGAGTTAAAAGGATACGACGGAACAATGGACGACGTATTAAAAAACATGTATTATGAAGAAGAAGAAGAAAGAGATGAAGAGTATTTAGATGGCGAAGATCCCGAAACATACGATTACTGATGAGTACATGGTATAGAAAAATACAAGAAGACTTAGGTGAACTTGTTAATTGCATATCGGCATATGAAGTCATACTCGATGAAGCAAGAGTGGAGTGTGGCATGAAAGGTAACTTAGAAAAGTTATCTAGAGAAATGCCAGGTATTGTTGAGCATAGGTTTAATCAATTACAAGAACTAGAAGCAATATTAGAACACCTTAATATAGAGCTTCGTAAAAAACGATCCTTCGTTTTTAGAAAATTCACAGAACATTATAACAAAGCATTAAGTTCTAGAGATGCTGAAAAATATATAGATGGAGAAGACGACATAGCCGATTTTCAACATCTAATTAATGAGTTTGCATTACTGCGAAATAGGTTTCATGGCCTTATAAAAGCACTAGATGCAAAACAATTTCAAATTAATAATATAGTTAAACTGCGAGTAGCAGGATTGGAGGATATTGGTCTATAATGGGTAGTACTGAAGATTGGTGGTATAGTGAACGCCTACCTGAGATAAGAGAAGAAGAAAGAATTAGAAAAGAGAAAGAAAACTCTGAAGATCTTATCAAAATGGTAGAAGAAATGAAGAAAAACAGAAAGAAACTGCCAGAAAATGAAGAAAAAGGTTGACCTTTTGGGTGCAAGGCCGTATAATAGTAGTATGATGAATAAGAAAACAAACATTAACCCAAAGCAAGGATACGCCATGCTAGTAAATGTAAAGGTACATTCCGGAAACTACGGTGGAAAAGAAGTAGCAAATGAAGTTTTTCCATTAGTAAAAGGTTTTGCAGTAGGCAAAAACGGAGGCTTTATTACAGTAGATGGTACAGAAGTTCGAGGTTACCCAGACCGGGAAATTCGTATTAAACTTGTTAGTAAGAATGATTACGAAATAACCCAGTCAGACTTTGCCTTTGGTGAAGAACCAGTTACAAGTCCGATACTTGTTGATAAGACACCAGCCAAAAAAGAAGCTACTGATGAAGAGAGATTGAACGAAATCCGCGAACGTTTTGAGATTTTAGACGAAATGACACAAGGCTCAATTGATGGTGTTGTACGAGGAATGGTTGTAACAGGACCTCCAGGAGTTGGTAAAAGTTACGGAGTTGAAAAGGTCATTGAGAAGAACAGTATGTTTGATAAACTTGCCGATAAGCCACTCAAGTATGGAACTGAAAAAGGTGCGGCAAGTGCAATTGGTTTATACCAGTTACTTTACAGGTACGCTGATCCAGGTAGTGTTTTGGTACTTGATGATTGTGACAGCATTCTTTGGGATGAAGTTAGTTTGAACTTGCTTAAAGCGGCACTTGATTCTAGTGCAAAGCGAATGATTAGTTGGAATACAGAAAGTACAGCATTACGCAGAGAAGGTGTTCCAGAGAAATTTGAATTTTGTGGATCAGTAATTTTTATTACTAACCTTAAATTTGATAATGCTAAAGGTAAGATTAAAGATCACTTAGATGCAATCCTTTCAAGATGTCATTACTTAGACTTAACACTTGACACAATGCGTGACAAGATGCTCCGTGTAAAACAAATTGTCGGAGACGGAATGCTTGAAAAGTATAATTTTAGTAAAGATGAAGTTGCTGGGCTTGTTAGTTATATGGAAGAGAATAAAGATAAGTTGCGTGAAGTGAGCTTGAGAATGGTAACTAAGATTGCAGATCTTAAGAAGATGTCCCCTACACGTTGGGCAAGGCTTGCAGAAAATACTTGTATAAAACGTAAGTAACTTTTATTAACCCTTAATTAAAAAGGAGTTCTTTGAACTCCTTTTTTTATGACCTAATGCCAGAATGTATAATAGAAATAAAAGATGAAGTAAATGTAAAGATACACAATCTTGATCTAATTACAAGACGACAATTAGAAAAAAAGTTTAAATATTTTTTACCTCATGCGTTCCACGTACCTGCTTATAAATTAGGACGATGGGACGGGTGTGTTTCTTTCTTTAGTATGGGCGGAGTTACTTTTCTTAATTTATTGGATGAGATTATTCCTATATTAAATGAAAAATATGACATTAAACTCAAAGATAATCGAAAGAATCAAATATTTGATTTTAATATAGTTACAAATACAATACATGATAAATTAACATGGCCTAAAGGACATACTCATAAAGGGCAAAATATTGTACTTAGAGACTATCAAGTTGACATTATAAATCGATTTTTAGCAGAACCCCAATGCTTGCAGGAGATTGCTACAGGGGCGGGTAAAACGCTAATTACGGCTACTTTAAGTCACTCTATAGAACAATATGGGCGTAGCATAGTCATTGTACCTAATAAAGACCTTGTTACACAAACAGAAGACGATTACAAGAATTTAGGACTCGATGTCGGGGTATATTTTGGGGATAGAAAGGATTTCGGTAAGACCCATACAATATGCACCTGGCAGAGTCTTAACTCAATGGACAAACGATTTAAAGATGGCGAAATTGATATAAGCATTAAAACATTTGCTGAAGATGTAGTTTGTATTATGGTAGATGAGGTACATATGGCCAAAGCAGATGTGCTTCGCAAATTATTAACAGGACCGTTTGCTACAATACCTATACGTTGGGGGCTTACTGGCACCATACCAAAAGAAGAGTGGCAGTATGCTAGTTTAAAAGTATCATTAGGCGATGTAATAAACAGATTAAGTGCATCAGATTTACAAGAGCAAGAAGTTCTTGCTAATTGCGAAATAAATATTATACAAGTACAAGATACAGTTGCTTATCCAAATTATCAATCCGAACTTACTTACCTAACAACAAATTCGGATAGGTTAGATTATCTTGCAGAATTATTCAAAAATATAGTAAAAAACGGCAATACTCTTGTTTTAGTAGATCGTATTAAAGCAGGAGAAATGCTACAAGAAAGACTAGGAGACGAAAGTGTTTTTATATCAGGTTCCGTCAAGTCGGCAGATAGACGAGAACAATATAATGAAGTACAAGACTCTAACAACAAGGTCATTATCGCTACTTATGGGGTTGCATCTGTTGGTATCAATATTCCTAGGATATTCAATTTGGTCCTCCTCGAACCAGGTAAAAGTTTTGTTAGAGTCATCCAATCAATAGGTCGAGGTATCCGCAAAGCCCAAGATAAAGACTTTGTAAACGTATGGGATATTACTTCTTCGGCAAAGTTTAGCAAACGACATTTAACTAAGCGTAAAACGTTTTATGCTGATGCTAAGTATCCTTATTCAATTCAAAAAGTTACAATATGAAAATATTAACATTAGATAATTTACCTTATGAGTTAGATTCAGTACCTGAGGAAATAGATGATATACGTTATTCGGTATTAGATTATACAGATCCAACTGACGCAGATTATATTTTTATGCCTTTGGTATTTTTAGAATCCTTTAACGCACCGGCCGCTGTATGTAGAATAGGTCCACATAAACTTAATATTCCGTTAGATTGGAGTTTAGTTATTAGTGAACCCGATATCGGTGATGCCGAAGTAATGCCATTAATGACATTAAATGATAGAAATTTTAAAGCATTTTGTTTAAATCCACTTAGTGATATTATGCCTAGTTTTTTACCAATTGGAATAGAGAATATTTTTTCTGAAACCAAATGGTTTTTTCCAAAATTAAAACCAGGGCATATCCTAACAATACCGTTAGAAGATAAACCAAAACCGGCATGTGCATTCTTTTTAAAAGAAACAAATAAAGTACCAGAAGTATTAAAGATTGACCAAATATGGATTTAAATGAGCGTTCCACTAAAAGATGTTTGTTTAGCGATTGACAAACGGAATAAAAAGTTTTATAATAGTTTAGATGCCGAACAACAAAAAAAGTTTAGTTCGTGGCTTTATATGCGATATGCTTCTAGTGTCGACAGCCCGATATTTAGAGATCATTATTTGGAAATGGTTAACGATTTAGTAAATGTCAATTTTAATGATTTAACTAAACATAAAGAATTACAATGGTTGCTTATGTCATTATGTGGTATAGGTAAAAAACAATTCCATCCTTGGCTTAAGCCAGGTAAGCGTAAAGAAAAACCTAAAATAAAAACTTGGCTAGCAAAGGCATTTCTTAACTTAAAAGATAGTGAATTGGATACCCTTATAGAATTAAATACAATTGATGAACTCAAAGACTATGCTACTCAACAAGGACTCACAGATAAAGAAATCGACCGAATTTTTTAAGTGTAAATTTTGTAGAAAATCATTTAAACGTGAACGCACCCTTGCCGTTCATATGTGCCAGCAGAAACATCGATTTAATGTAAAAGACGAGCTACCAAGTAGAATATCCTTTGAAACATTTTGTGTATTTCATAAGACATGTATGCCTGGCAATATTAATGGCCAAATCCCCCCACTAGAAAAATTTATTAATTCTCCTGAGTATAACGGATTTTATACATTTGGCAAATACCTTGCAGAACTTAAATTACCCACCGACCAACAACGAGAATTTATTAAATTTGTTATGGTTCAAGGCGTCAAGATAAAAGATTGGCCAAAGAGCTTTGTATTAGAAGAATTTATTAAATTATATTCATTAAAAGAAGATCCTAAGAGGGCAGTAGAATCTGTCATATTACTAGCAGAGGAATGGAGCAATGAAAATAAGAAACATTGGACAGAATTTTTTGATAAAGTATCCGCGAGTATGGCAACTCATTTTATCATCACCGGACGTATTAGCCCTTGGATTATTTATGGTACTAATGCTGGTCAGCGGATGGTGGATAGATTAAATGAGCGAGAATTAGAATTAGTAGTTAATCACATTAATGTTAATACGTGGAAACATAAATTAAAGAAGTATCCTGCATCATTGAATGAACTAGAAATTATTGATGAAACTTGTATCACATAATAACGTATTATTATTTCCTGTAAAGGTACATAAATTTAGTATAGAAAATTTTGATCAACAGAAATTTGCAAAATTTGCTACTAGATTACAACATATATGTCAATCACAACTACGATCCGGTACTGGTTGGCAAAGCCCATCTGATATACATGATATAAACAAATATTTTAAAGATAACGAAGATATTGATTGTATGACAGAATTATTAAAAATAATATCTTGGGGATTGCCGGAAATAGAAAAATATTATAAATTTAAAAAATTAAATTTAGATTTAGAAGCTAGAATAATATCTTTATGGGTTAACATAAATTATCCTGGAGCTCATAATAAAATGCATAACCATGGAACAGCAGGATTTTCTGGAACGCTTTATATACAAAAAGATGAAGATCAAGGCGAGATTGTTTTCGAAGATGTTAGACGAGAATCAAAATTATGGGTAGTTCCGAAAACTAAAACCTCTGATGTTCCTACAGATAGCCAATGGATAAGTGAAAACATATTTGGATATCAAGAAATAGAAACAAAAACAGGAGATATAATATTGTTACCTTCATGGTTGGATCATATGGTAGGCATAAACAAAACACAAGATCCCAGGATATCTGTTTCTTTTAATTTTAATTGGTACGAAAAATGACTGATATTGATATTGATTTAAAAAATAGAGAAGATGTGTTGACTAAGTTAAAACACATACCAGCAAGTATTATAACAGATACTGTAAAAAAACATAATACAGGTGTTTATTTCCACGATATGCCTCATGATCCTAGTACTAATTTAAGTACTATAAATTATAAAGAAGCAGAAAATTTGGGGTATTTTAAAATAGATTTGCTTAATGTAAACATTTATGAGCATGTTAAAAATGAAGCACACTTAAATGAATTATTAGAAAGAGAACCAGATTGGGACTTGTTATTGCATAAAGAAATAGTTCAACAATTATTTCATATACACGATCATTATGATATAGTTGCACAAATGCAACCTAGATCTATAAATCAACTTGCTATGGTACTTGCAATCATACGACCAGCAAAACGTAACCTGTTGGGACAAGAATGGTTAACAATAGAAAAGCAAGTATGGTTAAAACCGAACGATAATTCATATTACTTTAAAAAATCCCATGCTGTGAGTTATGCTTATGCAATTATAGTTCAGCTTAACTCGTTTTGCGAATTAACTGAATCTGCCGGCGTTTAACCCGCTTTTGCATTACATTTTGCAATGAAATAGTAGGTCCGTATAGTATTTCAAAATCTTTAATTGTAAAGGTAGATAATGCAGGTTTAAATGGTAACCATCGATTACCTAGTATAATATTAATAGGAATGGTTCTGTTTGATTCCCACCACCATTCTTCACCTAAGTCTAAGAATGATTTTTTTTCATCTTTTTCTTTAAGTTTGTTATATATATAAACGGAAGCTATATTACTACCAACATTTTGGACTATTCCGATGTACTCGTTTGTTCCATATCTACATAAGCTGAGAAATGGAAATTTGTCTAAAAATTCTTTAATTTCTGTTTCTAATTCCATAATTAATTTGCGATAAATATATTTAAGTGAGATAAACGAATGGCAGACACGCTAACACTATTTAAGTATGATGCTAACATCCATTTTATGTTGGCCGATAATTCTAACAAAACGGTGAATCCTCCTATGAATAATAAAATTATAAAAATATACAAAGGCGTTGATAGCGTCTTAAACTTCTATGTTAAAGACAAAGATCGAAAGCCTGTTAGTTTGACGTCTGGTGTACTTACAGCATATTTAGTAAATCACACCTCAGGCAATTTGCTATTTTCTAGGCTAGTAGAAGAAATAGATAATTCTACAGGTCAAGCAAAACTAACAATTCAAAACAAAGATTTAGCAAGTACTGAATTGGGATTTTATGATCTATCATTAACATTTAAAAATGTTGATGGCGAAACATTATCATTATATGCAGATAGAGCAGATAATGTAAAAGTAACAGTTGAAGTTAAAGATGGACCTATTCCAACATTCATCGAATCAACAACAATAACGTTTACAACCGACGGAGGAACCGGTTCTAAAGAATATAGTTCAGCAGTAGAAGTTGCATCAGGAACACCTGATGCTTTTGGAATTCATACTTTTGTTGCATATCTAACAGATTACACAGGTAATCTTTATGCCGAAGGATCTATTGAACAAACAGCCGCAGGGTGGTTTCCTATTTCAATTGGTTCGGGAACAGAACATAAAGTATATTCGGGGTCTACTACACTAGATCCTATTAATTTTACTGCAAATCTAAACTGGATCCGATTTGCACATAATCCAGATGCTAGTAATGCAGGAACGGTTGACAAAATTCTTTATAGAAGTTAAACTATATGTATGAGTATAGTTCTAGATGTTGTTAAAGCAAATTTACCTATAGATGCGAAACAAACCCCGTCTGGTTGGCTAACATTAAATTGTCCTTGTTGCATACATTTTGGACAAGCAAGACCTGATCGACGGCACAGAGGAGGGGTAATGTTTACTCCTGACCAAGGTATCGTTTATCATTGTTTTAATTGCAATTATAAAACAGGTTGGAAAAATCCTGATAGATTTTCTGATAAATTTAAAAAATTATTAAAATATTTAGGCATTCCTAGATCTGATATTCAGCGACTAACATTGGAAACAATGCGAGAAGCAGATTTAGTCCAACCAACTAAAGAAGAAATACCAGAATATAAAATAAATTGGCCCGATATTAAATTACCTAGCGGATCAAAACCATTAGATCAATGGGAATTTAATCCATTATATAATAGAGCAATAGAATATATTAGTCACAGAGGGTTACTTGATTTAGGCGATTGGTATTATAGTTCTGCTATACCTGGCCAAATGCAACATAGAATTATATTACCGTATAAGTACAAAAATAAGATAGTAGGTTTTACAGCAAGATGGACTGGTGAAAAACAACATAAATATCCTAAGTACTACCAACAACAACCTAAAGATTTTGTATTCAATTTAGATGCTCAAAAAAATAATAGAAAATATGTACTAGTTACTGAAGGACCGTTTGATGCAATTGCAATAGATGGGGTATCAATAGGTGGCAGTAATATAAATTATCAACAAGCACAAATAATAAACCAGTTAGGTAAAGAAGTTATATTTGTACCTGATCAAGATAAAGCAGGTATTGATGTAGTACGACAAGCATTATATTATGATTGGCCTGTAAGTTTTCCTCCATGGGATGGAATAAAAGATTGTTCAGAAGCAGTAAACAAGTATGGTAGGCCGTTTACTCTTAAAAGTATATTAGATTTTGTGGAAACAAATAAAACAAAAATACAAGTAAAAAGTCAATTATGGAAGTAGATTATCTATTATCAAATAAAAATTTTAAAAAGGAACTAAAATGAACGTAGGAATAATTGGAGATTATAATTCTGTCATGACCGGAATGGGTGCAATGAAAGGGATATGGGATAACCGTCTCCGCGACGGTGGGGACGATACTGAAGGAGATCCCACAGGATGGGAAGGATGGTTAGCTAACAAAATCGAACATGTAAATTTTGAAGTCACGCCATGTGGGAGTAATCAAGAAATTATAAATCAATTAGCAATATCTATTCAGCGTAAACCAAAAGATTTATATATTGTCCAAACTACATCATGGTATATGTCATCGTTTGGTATCATAGATCATGATTATTATCAATATTCACCAAAACACAATCTTACATATAATTTACCAGATCCGCGTAGTTATGTCGGAAAACGGTATCCGTCGGCAATGGTGCCATATCATCCTAATTATACTTTTAATAAACCACCATTTACTGCAGGAGGGCATCGCGGTGATGTGTCGACACCTAGATGGACTTCACAAACAGATGCAGATGTTGCTATTGATACTTCGGGATTATTTGAATCTGTTTTTACTAGTTGCATTGATGATATAACAAATCCAAATTTAATAGATGGCTTAGATGATGCTCATAGGATGAGATCAATTTATGGAGAATTAGGTAAGGTCATGTTACATGATCATTTGGGATCACAATTAAAGCAAGAAGAAATTTTTGCAACAATGAATTTATTAAATTTATTAAGCCAGACACATAATAATATTTGGTATTTCCATTGGCATCCTCCGTTAGGTAGAGTAGAAGATTATAATTTTATGGAAGATCCTCATGAGTCTGGCTCAAATATTGCAGACCACAGACGGCAACATAGAAAA
>Ga0209089_10004195_pt1 | contig 12075 bp, 8 predicted proteins | sample ArcticOcean_MG_C_FD_187431 | JGI IMG/M metagenome (GOLD analysis project Ga0209089, IMG submission 187431) | Marine microbial communities from western Arctic Ocean - ArcticOcean_MG_CB2_150 (SPAdes) (version 2) | ecosystem: Environmental > Aquatic > Marine > Oceanic | place: Arctic Ocean: Canada...
TAGATTTTGCACAAGCCTATTACGCTTTTGATACTCGTTACGGTGGACAGGGTATGGCGTATTTTTTATTCAGTGATATTTTAGGTGATCACAAACTTCAATTGGGAACGGAAATGGTGGTGGATTTGCAGCGGTCAGATTATTTTCTTTTGTATAGGCTTCTACCCTATAAAATTGACTGGAATTTTGTATTTTATCATCTTGCTTATCAATACAGCCGCTTTACTTCAAATAATTATTATAGTGATGTTACCCTTTATCAAAATATCGGAAGCAGCATAAGTGCCAGTAAACCTCTTTCCAGATTTAATCGAATCGATGGAGGTATAGATTTCAACCACATTATCAGATCAAATATAACCACATTATATGATAATTATAATCAACCCTATGATGAAGAAATTAACCATATTAGTTCATTTACTACGCTCATTCCATCCATAAAATATACTTGGGATAATGCCTTGTGGTCTTACACATATCCCATCGAAGGATTCAGGTATTATTTGAAATATCGAACCAGTCCCGGAATTAATGAAAAATCGCTCTCTTTTCATTCAGCAACTATGGATGGAAGAAAATATTTTCGCCTTTTTAATGGAGTCAGCCTTGCAGGTCGATTTTTTGCAGGAACCAATTGGGGTAAAGATTCACAGAAATTTCGGCTGGGAGGTGTGCCTTGGCTGTTCTCTTCAGATCGATATAGTGAAAGATTTTATGGAGGGCAGGAGAATGCTCCCAGTGTAGAGGAATTATATTTTTCAGAATATGTAATGCCGCTTAGAGGCGTACAAATTTCAAATAAATTTGGTCAAAATGTATTTTTAGCAAATTTAGAATTACGACTACCATTTTTAATTTATTATTTCCCTGCAATAAAATACTTAGGTCAAATAAATGGTGTACTATTTACTGACTTTGGAGCAACATGGGATTCTGAGTACCCCGAATTTTGGGACAACTCAAATTGGCAGAATAATAGTAACACTGGCTGGCTAATGTCCTATGGATTCGGTCCCAGATTCATCTTTCTAGGAATGCCCTGGCAACTTGATTATGCTTGGGAATATAATCCCCATAGAGGAACTATTTCAGACCGGAAATGGTACCTCACAATTGGCTTAGACTTTTAACCCCAACCTTTTTAGTAATTAAAAACATTTGAATATTACTTTTCCATTTTCGGGAGAAATATTTTCACTTTGCAGTGCAATATTCTGGGCTTTAGCGGTCATTTTTTTAAAACAGGCGGGAGAAAAGATTCACCCCATTGCTTTAAATTTATTTAAAAACGTCCTTGGAGTTTTTCTCATTTCACTAACATTAGTCATAATTGGGGATCCAATTATTTTCCCTTATAAAGAAGTCTTCTCAAATGAAGATTACTTTCGAATGATTATAAGCGGAGTCATTGGAATGGGAATTGCTGATATCATTTTCCTTCATTCGCTAAATATTATTGGCGCAGGAATATCAGCCTTAGTAGATACAGTTTATAGTCCATTTGTAATTTTCTTTGCTTATATCCTTCTTGGTGAACATTTGGCACCATTACAATTTTTGGGCGCGGGATGTATTATTGGTGCAATTATTTTTGCTTCTTTGAAACTACAAAATATTCAAATTACCAGAAAGCGCTTAAAATATGGTATTCTTCTTGGTATTTTTGCAATTAGCATGATGGCATTTGGCATTGTGTTAGTAAAGCCAGTGTTAACTAAATTTCAAGGAGATGTCTCAAAGCTATTGTGGATTGCTGGATTTCGGTTGGTGCCAGGGAGTTTAGTGCCTTTAATTATATTTCTGTTTCTCAATAATAAATATAACTTACTTAAAGCATTTAAAGATCGACAAATATGGTTCCCACTAATTGGTGGTTCTGTATTTGCAACATATTTAGGAATATCATTTTGGATAATAGGAATGAGTCTTACAAATGCATCTACTGCCAGCATTCTTAATCAAACAGCGACAATTTTCATTCTAATTTTTGCAAGAATTTTTCTAAAAGAACCCCTTACACAGCGAAGAGTAATAGCAATTATAATTGCAATGATGGGAGCCTATTTGGTTTTTATAGGGTAAATTTTATTTCCTTACCCAATGAGAATAAGTTGCATCAGCACATAGATCAATTCCACTGATTTTCTCAAATTCTTCCTTAATTTTCAGCAAGGTTACAGGAAAATAAGTATCGATCCCTTCGGTGTTTTTATCAACAAAAGTTATATGAAGTTCATCAGCCCGGTGAATGAAATTTCGATATACTTTTGAACCTCCAATAACAAACAGAGTTGACGTTCCTTGAGCATCTAATTTTTCAACACATTCCTCCACTGAAGAATAAGACTCAACTTCGGGCATATTTTGGCTGCTTAAAACAATATTTTTTCTATTAGGTAGTGGCTTGATTGGGAGGGATTCCCATGTATGTCTGCCCATTAAAATTGTAGAGTTTAAGGTAAGCTTTTTAAAATTTTTAAGGTCATCAGAAATATGCCAGGGAAGTTTCCCATCCTTACCGATACCGCCATTATTATCCTGTGCCCAAATTAGATGAATTTTCATTACTAAACAGCCACCGGGAATTTAATAACTGGGTGATGTTCATAATTATTTAAAGAAAAATCCTCAAATTTTAATTCCCAAAATGGTTTATCTGCGATTTCGAGAGTGGGCATTGTGAGTGGTTCCCTGGTAAGTTGTTCTTCCAAACCTTCCACATGATTCACATAAATATGGGCATCATTAATATAATGTGAAAATTCTCCCAGCTCTAACCCCGTTTCTTTAGCGACCATTTGAGTAAGTGTTGCATAACAAGCAAGATTAAAGGGGATACCCAGAGCAATATCACCACTTCGTTGTGTAAGATGGCAATTAAGTTTACCATTGGTTACATTGAAGATGAAAAATGCATGGCAGCTTGGCAGGGCAATTTCATCCAACACAGCAGGATTCCAGGCACTAACTACCATCCTTCGGGAGTTGGGGTTGGTTTGAATGAGTTCAATAACGTTTTGTATTTGGTTTATGTGCCTATGATGGATTTCTTCATTTCCTGGTTGTTTTTCATAGCTGTCCCAATTCACCCACTGATATCCATACATTTTACCCACTTCCCAGTTTTTTTCTTCGGAAGTCCAGGCATCCCATATTTTGGTATGCTGTCTTAAATTTCGGATATGAGTTTCACCCGATAAATACCAAAGTAATTCTCGGATTACAGATTTGAAATACACTTTTTTTGTGGTGATGAGTGGAAATCCATTTGCCAGATTAACTTTATAATGATATCCAAAAACCATTAAGGTATCAGTCCCAGTACGATTGGTTTTTACTGTACCATTTTTTAATACATGTGAAACAAGGTCAAGGTATTCTTTCATAATTCAGATGATGTGGTTAAGTGTGAAATTAATATCTAATTGAACGGTGAAATATAAAAATAATATTCTAATTATTTAGTGCTGATTCCATATAAAAAAAAGACTTAATTTTAACTTGTTGATTTGCAGGGAATTAGCTTGATAAAATAAAATAATGTTACATTTTGTAATATTTCATTTTGCCAACGACCACTATATAGGGTATATTTTTTACAAGAGATAGGCGTATATTGTGTTTAAGTGCATTTCTTATCCGACGAGAAATAAAACACAAAATTGAAAAATTCCAGCCTCCAATCTGGAAAGTAAGACACCCAATTGTTATACTGCTTTAGCCTAACCATCTCTGCCTCTTAGGAGAAAACCCAAAATGGGATATTGAGATAAGTTTTTTTATACTCATATCCATTAAAATAGCAATAAAAAACGACTTATTTGTTAAGGAAAGTTTATGTCAAATAGACATTTTGAAGATATGTTTAATCACCAAGGTAAAACGGTGAATATAATTGGAAAAACCCGAGTTAAAACTTATCGAGATCTTTATCGACAACTAACGGAATTACAAGAAAAAAAAGTAATTCCGGTGCACGATAATTATTTAGGTGATAATGTATTGGCGCAAAATCTGTATAAGAAAAAATATTTTATAAAAGATTTAAATTCCGATCTAATTGAAGAAACCCCTGAAGATGTCTTTAAGAGATTAAGTTCATTTCTTGCCACTGTGGAAGGCACCAAAGCAAAACAGAAAAAATGGGCTACCAAATTTTACGAAGAATTATTTGAAGGGCGGTTCATTCCAGGTGGTCGTGTATTGGCAGGAGCTGGCGATCTTTACCGCCTTAAAACTTTAGCCAATTGTTTTGTAACAAAAATTCAAAAAGACGAAATTGATTCCATCTATAAGGCTGCCTTCGAATGTGCCCGAACATATTCTTATGGTGGGGGTATTGGAGTTGATATATCATCTCTCAGACCAAAAGATTCCATAGTACATAATGCGGCAGACAGTTCAACAGGTGCTGTTTCATTTATGGAACTTTACTCTCTTACTACAGGATTAATTGGGCAGAGTGGACGTAGGGGTGCTCTAATGCTAACCATCGACGTTAAACATCCTGATATTGAACATTTTCTAAAAGTGAAAAAAGTCCCTAACTGGGTTACTAATCAAATTGTAGATCAGTGTAATTGGTCAGGTCGGTTTAACAATCAAGAGCTGGAAACCATTAAAAAACAGGTTATGGAAAACACCCAAGTACGTTTTGCCAATATATCTGTAAAAGCAAGTGATGAGTTCATGCAAGCTGTAGATGAACAGCGAGAATTTCGTCAAGGTGAATTTTTAATCTATAAGAAAAAGAAAAATAATATCCTAACAAATGCACCGCAGGATATCGACAATATTCACTATTCTATTAATATTCCATCTAAGGATATTCACAATTATAAAATGATGGATAGTTTTACCACATTTGCTCGAATGAAAAATTGGTTAGAACAGAAATATAATGTCAGTATAACAAAAACAAAATTCAATGACAAATTGAAAAGAGATGTCTATGGAGATATTTCTATTGAATTAGACAATGAAAATTATGATTTGGCAATTCGTCAGGCGGGTGATTTCATGCTGTATTTCAGTAGTGAACAAACAGGGGAAATCCGTAGAATGGTTAAAGCCCGCGATATTTGGGATCAATTCATTGAAGGAAATTATAAAACAGCTGAACCGGGGTTAATTTTTTGGAGTACCATGAGTAAATATTCTCCATCGAATTATGTTGGGAAACCTATTATCTGTACTAATCCATGTGCTGAAGTTCCCCTTGAAGATGGAGGTGCATGTAATTTGGGATCATTGAATTTATCCTGTTTTATAGACAATGGCTACGAAACTAATGCAAAAATAAATTGGGACCAATTAGCAGATTCAACCGCGATCCTGATTCGATTTCTTGATAATGTTGTCACCTGGAATGAAGATTTAAATGCCCTTGAAAAACAGAAACTAGCAGCCCGAGAAACTAGACGTCTCGGTTTAGGTATAATGGGAATTGCAGATATGCTGAACCAATTGGGGTTGGGATATGACAGTGATGAAGGAATCGCCATTATTACAAAAACTATGCAATTTATAACCAATGCGGCATTTCAGGCATCAGCCTCACTGGCAGGAGAAAAAGGAGCATCTCCCATTTATTCAGAAGAAGAATATATGGAGTGTCCATTTATTGAGGAAGCACTCAGCAAGGAGACGCAAACACTTATCCGTGAAAATGGTATCCGAAATATTGCCATCATGTCGATTGCACCAACAGGGTCAATTTCCAATATAGTTAAAGGAATTCAAGTTGGAAATAAAAATTACATTGGTGTTTCAGGAGGAGTGGAACCAATTTTTGCTCTCTATTATACACGGAGAACGGAATCATTCGGCAAAAATGAATTTTATAAGGTATTCCATTCATCTGTCCAAGCGTATATAGACAAAATGGAGTTAACGGATGAGCTGGAGAAGGCAGACAAAATTGAGGATATCCTACCAGATTACTTTTTGCGGACAGCACACCATATTGAACCGGATAAGCGAGTAGAAATTCAGGGATTAATCCAAAGGTATATTGACCATAGTATATCATCAACTATAAATCTTCCTGAAGATGTACAGCCAGAAATAATTTCGGATATATATCTTAATGCCTGGAAACAAAATTTGAAAGGAGTAACAATATATAGGGATGGGAGCAGGTTCCCAATTCTCAGTACAGAAAGAGAACTTACAGAATTTCAAAAAGTAAAAGAAAATGAGTTCAAAATTTCAGTTGATGGAGATGAGATCATTACTGCAAATGGAGAAGAAATAATTAAATTACCAGACGGAACCCTAACGACAGTTTATCATTATTTAAAAAATAGTGATGTGGCAATAGAGAAAGTATTAACCAACACAGAATTAGAGGGAATAGTAACATGATTAAACTTGGAGCCGGTACAAAGATTGAAGAAATCTCCAAAAAAAAGAACTCGGAAAATAAAGTTTCAATAATACCCACTAACATTGAACAAAATACAAATCGACCTGAGGTAGTAGATGCAAAGGTGTATAAATTAAAATCTGCATTTGTTAAAAACTCGGTCTTCATAACCTTAAGTTATGTTAATGAATCCGGTGTAATCCGTCCAATTGAGATTTTTATAAATTCCAAAGACTTAACCCGGGCACCTGAGTATGTAGTACTTACCCGATTAGTATCCGCAATTTTCAGACGATCCAATGATCCTATGTTTATTCTTGAAGAATTGCAGGGAATATTTGATCCCAATGGTGGAACTTATAAAGAAGGTAAATATTACCATTCTTTTTATGCGGAGATTGCTGAAGTTATTGAGCGTTTTTTCTTTGAAGTTGGTGTTATTGAGCGTCCAAATGCCAACCCCGTTGAAGATAATGGAACCGTACCAAATGTTATTCAAGCGAAGGAAGAAGGAAATTCAGGCAATACAGGTTTTAGAATTTGCATAGAATGTAATAATAGAACTTTGAAAACAGAAAATGGGTGTGATATTTGTATGGACCCAGATTGTGGATATAGTAAATGCGATAAATAAAAAACTAAAAGTACCTGGTAAACATCTTTTTCCTCCTCCTCCTAGTTGTTTGCCAGTAAAGCAAAAAGCTCGGCTCCTTCCGGGCTTTTTGTAATTTTAGAAACAAAAAAACCTCCAGAACCTATATTGCGAAAAGTAGGTATCCTGAAGGTTTTATGTAACTATTAGCAAAAACCAATAGTAGTAGAGTTAACCAGTTTCATTTCATTCATCACTTCTGGCAATTCAAGCGCTAGTCTGCCCCCTCATACCAATTACCGGTGGGTTGACCAAGTAACGAACTAAGTGAAAGTAGATTGGTAGCCCGTAGGAGAATCGAACTCCTGTTACAGAGATGAAAACCCTGGGTCCTAACCACTAGACGAACGGGCCAATCAAGATTATAAATTTAGAGGGATTTAATAAATCTCACCAATAATTAATTATGATATGAATTAGAAATTATTATTGTATCAAATAACCCGCACTGGTTGTTGGATTACTATCTATCTAAAATAATATTAATAGTGGCTATAATATCCTGAATGTTAAGAATTACATCCTCATTTATATCACCAGCAGAAAATTGGGCATCATCTGGGTCATCAATCCCGAGTACAAAATTGACCAGTAATATAACATCCTGAATATTTACGGTTGCATCAAAATTAATATCCCCAGATATAACTGAATTCATATCCATCATAAAATCCCAAATTCCTCTGCCATAAGTAGCAAACCGAGCAGTATTTAATTCGGGAATATATTCTACAGACCAGTAAGTCTGATCAGGAGCAGAAATACCCGCTAAATCGCTCCAGCTTTCATCATCACTAATATAAACGTATGGTCCCACCTCCGTAGCTGCAAATAAGTATTGGTCATCAGGAGTACCCGATATTTTAAAGACCAATGTATTTGGAAAGCCGTTATTTAATTCTTCAAAATTAACGCCATGATCATAACTAATATAGACTGCCGAATTTGAATATCCAGAACCACCAATTATGACTGTACCAGATGTACTTTGAGATGCCCAAATGGTAGATCCATAAAAATAATGCGCATCCGGTCCATCAAACCCATTGGAAATTTGCCAATTTAATCCATTATTACTACTATGGTAAAAACTACCTCCGCTGGTGAGTACATAACGATGTTGCGGTTCCAGAGGAGAGAATGCCATAGCCGAAACTGTGCCGTTAAAACTATAAGGCTGCTCTTCGTAGGAAAGGGACCATCCTCCCATTGAAAGGTGAAATAAATGATTTCCTCCGGACAATCCACCACCACCAAGATAGGCTTTATCACTATCATAAGGGTCAGCCATAAGCGGAGCAATCCATAAATGACCTGAGCCCGGAAAGTCAAGTGTTTCACCGCCGCCATCAGTTTCCGGATTTTGGTAATACATGGTAAAACCGGGATAATTACACCAGATAGTTTCTCCACCATCTCCAGAAACAAGATGTCCGTAATCTCCACTGATAGATTGTTCAAAATCAAGTATGCCTTCACCCGGATTTATACTGCGCTGAAAGCCCTGATCCTGAGCGCCAGCATACACATTAAAAGGGGAATTACGCTGTGTGTACGTAGAATAATATTGGCTCACTCCCAGTCCGCTCATTGACAAATTCTGAACACTCTGTAAACCATCATCTGAATAATACAGCCCACCATCAGTAGAGATGAGGGCAACTTCATTAAATTCAGGATCTAAGAAAAGACGGATTTCAGGAATATCTGCATGAAGTTTGGTTTCTTCACTTCCATAATAATCCCACCAATTGTTTACCAAAGTCCAATTGCTGCCGTTATTTGAACTTCGAAATACTTCCATGCCACCCCAATAGATTAAATCCCGATCAATATTACTGCTGTTAAAACTATTTTGTAAATTAAAATACCACTGAGGTCTTTCACCACGATCTACCCAGGAGTTACCTCCATTCATGGAATAAAATATTCGACTTCCTACATGGGCATACAGGAATGGATAGTTTGGTCCCATACCTCCTGTTAGGATATTTTCTCCACTTCCAGAAATGGGGATATTCGAAACAAACTCTAATTGGTCAGAACTGTTTATTCGGTAAAATTCATCATTATGAATTAGATATAAATCACTTTCAAAATACCGTGATGTCCATATATCATAATGATCAGAATTCTGATTAGAAGACATCCCTGAACTGGTATCTAGAGTAATAATTTTATTAAAATTTCTTCCATAGTCTGTAGATTTATAAATGGTTCCTACTGCATTCCAATTTCCTGTTCCTTCAGTAGCTAAGAGATATATTGTTTTATCTTCAGTTATTATTACCCGTTTTAAATAGTTTCCTCCCCATCCCGATAGAAATTCAATTCCATTACAGAGTTGAAGTGTAACTCCTTCATCATCTGTAAAAAAAAGATTATCACCATTGGCAAATAAGAGCCTTCTTGTATCTTCAAATTCAATTAGCCTTAGAAAATGGATGCCCTTAATCTGCAGATAATCAGTAAGGGAAGACCAGTCATCACCGGATAGACTTCCACGCCAAATATTTCCACCATCTGATGCACAGTAAATCAATCCGTTTTCCCAATCAATTTCAGAGGTTCTGATTCTCCCAGATAGATTATTGCTGCCCCTTTCATTCCAGACTCCACTGAGGTTGCGACTAATTTGTTCTAATTGGTTATTAATTAAGTTGTCATCCCTATTCAAAAATAATTCCTGCCGAATTTTGCGCACATTGTCAGTCCGCATTTTCCGGGTATCAGCATCCATTTTTTTCCAGTCAGCATCAGGATGTGCTCGGTGCATTTGCTGCATATATTCTTTACGTTGCTGCTTGAAATCCTTGCGTTTGGATTTTTTCTCTACAAATTCGGTAGGTATCGGCTTCCTGCCCATTATAGGGGAATTGGTTTCCGTAAACCATATTCCTAGAAAGAAAATAGCTGTAAAAACCAAGAATGGTGTCATTTTTTTCATAGTAATAAATTTAGGTAGAAAAAAGCATTCCCTGAAAGCGAGGTAATATGTTGTTACAATTACACTTTTAATTGAGAGTTTTGTTTAATTACAACTTTGGAGAAATCATCCTTAGGATACAGAAATTAGAAACATATTATGAAAATTATTGGGTAAAATATAAAGTTTTAATCCTCAAAAGGATAATTTATACAGTTGAAGTCCTATTATTGGTTCCCGAGACTCTTACTCTTTTCCCCTTTCTTCTAAACACCTTATTTCTCTTACCTGCGTATTCCCAAATCGTTTTAAATTTCTACGGTTGCTGTTTTGGACTAACTACTCATCATGTATATTTTCCTAAAATTTGTCAGTTGGAAATTTCAACTCTTTCCCCGAAAATGGTCACTCTTTTTTGGGCGGATTTTGGGTTTATTTTTTTATTATATCATCCCTCTGAGAAAATCTGTAGCGTTGAAAAATGTGTCCATGGCATTTCCGGATCAGTCCAAGTCTGAAAATAACCAATTAGTCAAGGACTGCTACCGTCATTTTGGTATGATACTAGCGGACTTCTTCCGTCTACCAAAAGTTAAACGAGAGAATGATATTACAATTGTCAACATTCCACCTGAATCCATTGAATTATTTAAACAAAACCAGGGTGGTATAATCCTCACTGGCCATCTTGGAAACTGGGAATATATTGGTCCCTCTTTGAGTTTGAGGGGAATAAAATGTGCAGGCGTTGCTCAAATACAGCATAATAGTACTTCTGATAGATTCTTTAATGAGCTTCGGAAAACTGATTTGATGAGAATTATTCCTGTGGATGCCGGCAGTAAAGTTATGATTCAGTCTATTCGGGAAGGATATTATTTAGGTTTAATCAGCGATCAGAATGCGGGGCGGAAAGGCACAAATGCTCAATTCTTTAACAGTATGGTTTCTGTCCCTAAAGGTGCTGCTGCCTTTCATTTGAAAACAAATTCCCCCATTTTACTAGGATTTTGTATATTATCACCTGATTTTACCTATCATCTTTCCTTTAAAGAATTGGATGTTGAAGGATTACCTGATAATATAAATGAGGCTATTGTAGAAATTAACCAGCGATATTCAAAACTTCTCGAGGAAGAAATTAGAAAAAATCCGCAGCAGTATTTTTGGTTTCATCGAAAATGGGGAAAAAATAATTATAAGGGATTAACCCGCTTTTAGCACACATGATCTATCCTGCTACTGATCAATATATAAATCTTGCAAATGATGCATTAGAAAATGGTGAAGTAATTGTTTACCCCACGGATACGCTGTATGGATTCGGAGTAGATGCAACCAATACTGAAGCAATTCATAAATTGAACCGCCTCAAAGGACGAATCCAACCGTTAAGTATTGTATTGGAATCAGTAGAACATTTACATGATTTTGCAGAATTTGATGATGAGATTGAATCCCAAATGAATGAGCTTTTCCCAGGGCGTTATACGGCTTTGCTCCCTGCAAAAGAATGTGATCTTTCACCATTTGTTCAAAATGGATCTCCAAAAATCGGAGTTCGTATTCCAGACCATTTTTTCCCAGTTAAACTGGTTAAACTTCTAGGAAAGCCTATTATCACCACCAGCATCAATCGCCATGGGAATGACCCTTTAAACGACGTTACCCAGGTTGAAATTGATTTTCCCAATGTAGATATTTTTGAAGATTCAAACCATTCGCCCTCAAAAGGCTCAACTATTATTGACTTTTCTTCTTCACCTCCAACAATTGTTCGGGATGGAGATGGACCTTATCCTCTGTGAATTTATATTTAAGAGTTCTTAGCTACGTCAAACCATATCGTTTGATGGTGGCTCTTTCGTTGCTGTCTTCCATATTGTTTGTCATGTTTAATGCCTTTTCAATTTGGATGGTGAGTACGCTTATTTCTACTATAATGAATCCCGGAAAACCGGATGTTCCAAATGTTTTGAATGCAGCATCACTACATGAAAAAATGGAAGGATTAACCTACCAGCTTATCGGCAGCGGTTCCCAACTGGAACAACTGAAAATGCTCTGTATAATCCTGGTTTTGAGTTATTTAATGAAAAATGTATTCTTTTACATTAATAATGTTTC
>Ga0209089_10004196_pt1 | contig 12075 bp, 14 predicted proteins | sample ArcticOcean_MG_C_FD_187431 | JGI IMG/M metagenome (GOLD analysis project Ga0209089, IMG submission 187431) | Marine microbial communities from western Arctic Ocean - ArcticOcean_MG_CB2_150 (SPAdes) (version 2) | ecosystem: Environmental > Aquatic > Marine > Oceanic | place: Arctic Ocean: Canada...
GAAAAAAAAATATGAGAACGTCAGAGTTCCTGTGGAAAATGCTCTGGGGGCCAGAGGTTCAGGTCATCAAGCAGCACAAGACAGATTAGGCGCTGGACGTGTTTACCATTGCATGAACACCATTGGTCAAATGTGGAGAGCCTTTGACATCATGGTCAAGTACTCGACAGAACGTGAAGTCCACGGAGGTAAATTAGAAACGAAACAGTTTATTCAAGGATTCATTGCGGATTCTTACATGGACATTCAAGCTTCAAGATTAATGACCATTCATTGCGCGGAAGTGATGGATAAAGAAGGAGATGCGAGGGTGGATATATCGGCCATAAAAGTTTTTGTTCCGTTGGCAGGCGGCAGAGTGGTGGATAGGGCCATTCAAATCCATGGCTGGCGAGGAGTATCAGGAGACACACCTCTTGCTGGTATGTTCCAAGGGTTCAGAACGCTAAGACTAGCGGATGGGCCTGATGAAGTTCATAGAATTCTAATTGCTAAAGAAATCTTGAAGAAATATCACGACGGTTTGTCTTGGGATTTTGGAGTTTAACTCTTAATTTGGACAATCTTCACAGTAGAAGTTGCCGTAGCGACCAGCTTTTTTTGTTGGTATAAACGACTGGACATGAAGGCCGTGCTCTTTCCACGTTGCACCACTTCTGCCACACAGTTTAGTTTGCCCGGTTTTGACGGTGCTAAATAACTGACGTTTATATCCAAAGTCATAGGTGTAATTGGCTCTTCATAAAGACCCATCAGTAAATGCGCCATAGGTGCATCTAACATAGCTGCCACAAATCCACCCTGAACAACCTGGCCATCAGAGTGAGTAAATTCATATTTTGCTTCAAACTCTATTTCAATTTCAGGTGGTTCTGATTGAAATCTAATGCACTTAAGCCCCAAGGTTTCACCACAAGGTGCTGAATGAGAATTCAACTTATTTAGTATTTCTGCGTCGTTCATATATATATTTTTTTGATTATAAAATTAAATCAGCTGCATTATAAGCACAACAGGAGTAGAGGTTTAAAAAAATGGTGGCGGATGATACTCAGCTGCGCCCAACCAAAAATTAATTTTTACGAGCACCACCCACCAAAGGGTGCGGGATGCAGATATAAAATTCAGCTTGGAAAGCTAAATATGGGTGTTTCCACATCCCACTTTGAACTAAGAAGGTTTACCTTGGAGAGGTTTTTTCTGGGGAGAAATTAACGCCTCTTAGTATCAAAATAATATCAAGAGAGTTTACCTTGGAGAGGTTTTTTCTGGGGAGAAATCAACGCCTCTTGATATTGATAATAATTATATACAGTTATAGATAATTTGTATAGTACTTAAGAAATAAAGTTGGTCGGGACGGCAGGATTTGAACCTGCGACCACTTGACCCCCAGTCAAGTGCGCTACCAGACTGCGCCACGCCCCGTTTTTATTTTTTGAGTTCTTGTAAGATATCTTCTAGATCTTGCAGAATCTCTTTAGAATCTAAACCACTTCTCTTTCCATCAGAAGCATTAGAATCTAAACTTTTTTTTGCACCTGATACTGTAAGTCCATCAGTATGAAGCAGCGATTTAATCTTCATGACCAAGACAATATCTTTTCTTTGGTAGTATCGCCTATTACCTTTCCTCGTAACAGGACTCAGCTCTTTAAATTCTTTTTCCCAAAACCTTAGTGTGTGTGTCTTGAGATCACATAATTCAGCAACTTCACTAATAGAAAAATATTTTTTTTCTGGTATCTGGAATTCTTTATCCATCCTGAGACGCGACCTTTCTCCTTAATTTTTGACCGGCTCTAAATGTGACTACTTTCCTGGCAGAAACTGTAACGGCCTCTCCTGTTTTAGGATTCCTTCCTGGGCGGGCATTTTTTTTAATGATTTCAAAGTTACCGAATCCAGATAATTTTACATCTTCATCGCGGAGCAAAGATTTTTTTATTTCATAAAAAAAACTTTCCACTATCTCTTTTGATTCACTCTTGTTAAGACCAAGAGTTGAATGCAGATGATTAACAATATCCGATTTAGTTATGGTTTTACTCATTAAGATCTCAATTCTGCTTTAATTTTTTTAGACAAGAAGTTTACAATTTCTTCCACCGCACGATCAACATCTTCATCAACAAGTGTTTTACTCAGAGATTGCCATTTTAAATTAAACGCAATACTTTTTTTACCTTCAGGAACATTATCTCCCTGGTAAACATCAAATGTTTTTATCTCAACTAATTCTTTTCCCGCTTTGGATTTAATAAGTTTGATGAGCTCACTGTTTGATTTGGAAGCTTCGACAATAAAAGCTAAATCTCTTTGCGAAACAGGGTAACGTGAGAAGTTCTTGTATTTTATATTCTTATTTGGAATTAGCATTTCTAAATCCAAAGCAAAAACTAAAACTTCACCTTTCAATTCTTTTTGATTCATAACCCCAGGATGCAATACACCCATTTCTCCGATTACTTTACTGCCAAGCTTAATCTTTGCTGATTTTCCAGGGTGAAGAATAGAAGAAGAAGCACTTTTAAAAGTTACTTCCTTTCTAAAATTAATGAATAAACTTTCTAGGTCACCTTTCAGGTTGTAGAAATCTAAAGCGGAAGGCTTAACCTTCCAGTGAAGAGCCATGGCTTTTCCAGAAATCAAACCACCAATTTGAAGAGTTTCTCTAACCTTCCCTTTCTTATCTTTTTTAAAAACTGACCCCACCTCAAAAAGCTTCTGATTTTCTTCCCCGTTATTGAGGTTATTTATATAAGTGTTAATTAATCCAGGCCATAGGCTTGATCGCATGACATTCATGTTTTGTGAAATAGGGTTAGAAACAGTTAAGTGATTTTTTTGGGCATCCAAAAGGCTCGCATCTTGCTGGTCTATAAATGAGTATGTGATAACTTCGCTGTATCCTTGAGAAACTAAAAAGGAGGACACTTCATGGCTGCTAGAAGTCTCTTTTTTCTTTGTGAGAGGCTTTAGAGATTCAGTGGGCAGTTTATTGTATCCTTCAAGTCTGGCTACCTCCTCTATTAAATCCGCTTCTATGCTTAAATCGTATCTCCACGATGGTATAAGTGTCTTGATCGTTTCTTTATTCACTTGTGGCGAAAGACCCAGCCCAGTGAGATAGTTTTTAACTTTTGTCTTTGAGAGGCTTGCACCTAAAACCTTATTGGTTGAAAGGATATTTACTGATACTTTATTTTGTTTTGGAAGACTCTTCTTTTCAGTGACCACTTGCAAAGGACCAAAACGACCCCCCACAGTATTGCTTAAAAGTTTACTGGCCCTTTCGATGGCTAATTCTTGTATATTAAAATCAACCCCTCTCTCAAACCTCATCGAAGCATCAGTTTGCAGTCCGAAACGTCTCGCCCTGCCTCGAATAACCTCTGGTTTAAAAAAAGCACCTTCTAAATATATTGATTTAGTGCTGCCGGTAACAGATGAATCAAGACCCCCCATAATGCCAGCAAAAGCAATTGGACCTTCCCTATCCGCTATGACCAAACAGTCTCTATTTAAAGTAACTTTTGATTCATCCAATAAAGTCAGTTTTTCGGATTCCTTAGCAAATCTAACGTGTATATCTCCTACCAATTTATCATGATCAAAAGCATGTAAAGGTTGTCCCAATTCAAGAAGAATATAATTGGTAACATCAACCACAGGGTCAATGAGTCTATGGTCGCTGGTTTCCAGTCTCTCTGCTATCAAACTTGAAGTTTTTAAAGATAAATCAACATCCTGAATATAACGACCTACGTATTTAGGACCATCCGAACAAACCGATATTTTTGTTGGGCTATCAATCGTTGAAGCAACACTTTGTATTTTTGGAAACTTTAATTTTACATTATTTAAGATAGCCACTTCTCTCGCCACTCCTAGAATACTGAAGCAATCTCCTCTATTAGGTGTTATATCAAGATCAATAATGGCATCTTTACCTGTTAATTTTGATTGGAAAGATTTGTAACCATCCACTTCAAGGCCGGCCATCGTTAATTGATCACACAGCTCTTCGGTTGATATATTGATATCAACAAATTCTTTGAGCCAATTCTTGCTGAACTTCATTTTAAAATTGCTTCAAGAATCTGTGATCATTTTCAAAGAAAGCTCTCAGATCAGGTATATCATACTTAAGCATTGCCATCCTTTCAGCACCCAATCCAAATGCAAAACCCGAATACTTCTTAGTGTCTATACCGGCCATTTCTAATACGTTTGGGTGAACCATTCCACAACCCAAGATCTCAAGCCAACCTTTTTTCCATCGTATATCAACTTCTGCAGAAGGTTCCGTAAAAGGAAAATAAGATGGCCTAAAACGTAATTCCACCTCTTGTCCAAAAAAATCCGTAAGGAAATCATTTAACAAGCCCTTCAGTTGAGCAAAAGAAGCACCTTCCTCTAATACAAGCCCTTCTATTTGATGAAACATAGGCGTGTGAGTTAGATCAGAATCTTTTCTATAAACTCTTCCAGGACAAATAATACGAAGAGGCGGTTCTTGCTGCTCCATGGTCCTGATTTGAACAGGCGAAGTGTGCGTTCTTAGAAGGCTCCCATTCCCTAAATAAAAAGTGTCATGCATATCCTTGGCAGGATGATCAGCAGGGACATTTAAAGCCTCAAAATTGTAATAATCAGTTTCAACTTCAGGGCCATCAGCCACTTCAAAACCCAGAGATCCAAAGAAGTCGCTTATTGAATGGATGGTTTGTGTAACCGGATGTAATCTTCCTTTTTCTTTCTTAACTCCAGGAAGTGTTACGTCAATTCTTTCATTCTGCAGTTTGTTTTCAGCATCAGAATTGACCAATTCAATTTGTTTTTTAGAGCAAATAACTTCTATCTCTTTTTTTAACAAGTTAAGAGATTGGCCGGCTTCTCTTCTTTCATCAGCAGGCAAAGAGCCCAGTGTTTTTAATAATATGTTGAGTTCGCCGCTCTTTCCTAAAAAAGATTTGTAAACAATTTCAAGACCTTGAAGGTCAGATGATGATGCAACAGCATCAATGGCTTTTTTTCTTATAGAAGTTATATCCATCTATTTTCTCTTATCAGACGAAGTCTATTATAGATACAAACCCTCGTTTTAAGGGAATTATGATGAGAGAGATGTTAAGCAGCTAATTGAGACTTTGCCTCTTCAGCAATCACTGTAAAAGCCTCTTTATCATTCACTGCTATTTTTGCTAGCGTCTTTCTGTCCAAATCAATACTAGCTTTCTTCAAGCCCGCAATTAATTTGCTGTAAGTAATTCCATTATTTCTTGCTGCGGCATTAATTCTAACAATCCACAATGCCCTAAACACTCTTTTCTTAACTCGCCTGTCTCGGTAAGCATATTGACCAGCTTTCATGACAGCCTGCTTAGCTACTTTATAAGTTCTGCTACGTGCACCTCTAAAACCTTTAGCCTGTTTTAAAACCTTTTTGTGCCTAGCCTTAGCCTGAACACCTCTTTTTACTCTAGCCATTATCTTTCTCGTTTATGTGTTTGTTTTAAGCATTCTATCAACTTTCTGTTGATCGACTTTGTCAATGGAAGTAGTTCCTCTCAATTGTCTTTTTCTTTTTGTCGTCATCTTAGTAAGAATATGACTCTTATTAGATTTCTTTCTTTTCAAGCCATTTCCGGTTTTCTTAAACCTCTTACTAGCTCCGCTATGTACTTTTAATTTTGTCATTATTTCTTCTCTGATTTAACTATTTCTTATTTGGAGCCATCATCATAACTAATTGCCTTCCTTCTAGAACAGGGAACTGTTCAACTTTTGCCATTTCTTCTAGATCTGCTTCCACTCTTTTTAATAAAGCCATTCCAATTTGCTGATGAGCCATCTCCCTTCCTCTGAACCTTAGAGTTATCTTGGCTTTATCTCCATTTTCTAAAAAACTCTTTATTTTATTAACCTTAATTTGGTAATCGTTTTCTTCAGTTACTGGTCTAAATTTTGTTTCTTTAACTTGTTGTTTCTTTTGTTTCTTCTTAGAAGCTGCTTTTTGCTTCTTAGCATCAAAAACATGTTTCCCGTGATTGAGTAATCTGCAAACAAGAGGATCTCCATCCTTCGCCATCTGAACTAAATCTAGAGAAGCTTGCTCTGCTTGTTTCAAAGCATCTGCAAGGCTGAGAATTCCTAGTTGTTCTCCTGACTCACCAATCAACCTAATTTTATCTGATTTTATTTCACCATTAATTGGCAATCTTTTTTCAGGTTTCCTAAAAGACTTTCTTACTGCTATGTGCTACTCCTATTAATTTACTATTGCTTGGACTGAACTTTTTCAAGAACCATGCCTTTGAAATCTTCCAAAGACATTTCACCAAGATCTTCTCCACCCCTTGCTCGGACCGAAATAGAATTATTTTCTACTTCTTTATCTCCTACAATTAAAAGATAAGGAATCTTATTCATTGAGTGGTCGCGAATTTTATAAGCGATCTTCTCTTTCCTCAAGTCACTTTGTGCTCTAAATCCACTTTTTTGCAATAAATCACGTACTTTTTGGCTATATTCACCTTGTTTGTCCGTTATATTCAAAATTACCGCTTGTGTGGGTGCCAACCAAACCGGAAAAGCTCCTCCATGATTCTCTATCAAAATTCCAATAAATCGCTCGAAAGAACCCAAAATAGCTCTATGAATCATAACCGGTTGATGTCTTTCTCCGTCTTCCCCAATGTATTTAGCATCTAAACGCTCTGGAAGAATGAAGTCTGCCTGGAAAGTTCCGCACTGCCATTCTCTACCCAGAGAATCCGTGAGAATAAAATCTAATTTAGGTCCGTAAAAAGCTCCGTCACCTTCAACAATTTCATAAGGCAGATCCAAGTTTTTTATAGCTTGCTCTAAAGCCGACTCTGCTTTATCCCAAACTTCATCCGAACCAACTCTCACCTCAGGTCGAGTGGAAAGTTTAATATCAAACTTATTGAACCCTAATTCAGAATAGGTTTCAGATAAAAGCCCTATAAAATTTTTGGTCTCTTGTTCAATTTGATTTTCAGTACAAAAAATATGACCATCGTCTTGCGTAAAAGCCCTCACTCTCATTAAACCATGAAGAGTTCCTGACGCTTCATATCTATGGCAAGAACCGAACTCAGCAAAACGAATCGGTAAATCTCTATAAGATTTTAATCCTTGATTGTAAATTTGAACATGACAAGGGCAATTCATTGGCTTTAAGGCATTGGTTCTTTTTTCATTAGCATGCTCTTCATCAATCTCTGTGATAAACATATTCTCTCTGTACTTGTCCCAATGACCTGATTCTTCCCACAACTTACGGTCGACAACCTGAGGGGTGTTAATTTCCTCATAACCCGACTCTATCTGTTTATCTCTCATGAAGTCTTCTAGAACTCTGTATATTGCCCACCCTTTGGGGTGCCAAAAAACCATTCCTGGAGCTTCTTCTTGAAAATGAAAGAGATCAAGCTGTCTTCCTATTTTTCTATGGTCTCTTTTTTCAGCCTCTTCTTGTTGTTGAAGATGATTTTCTAATTCTTTAGTTGTTCGCCAAGCCGTTCCATAAATTCTCTGGAGCATTTCATTTTTAGAATCTCCCTTCCAATATGCTCCGGCTACTTTTGTTAATTTAAAAGCACTTAGGTGCTTGGTGTTAGTTACGTGAGGCCCTCTGCACATGTCTATGTATTCTTCGTGTTCATACAACGCTATGATTTCATCTTCTGGTATCTCATTGATTATGGATTGCTTGTAAGGCTCTTCCCTTTCCTTAAAAACAGATAGTGCTTCTTCTCTTTTGACAACTTTTCTTACAACGGTGTAATTCTTCTTGGCCAACTCAATCATTCTCTTTTCTATTGCATCGAGATCATCCTCGCTTAATGGAGTTTGCAATAGAACGTCATAGTAAAAACCATTATCAATCACAGGGCCAATAGCTAATTTAATTTCTGGATACAGTTGCTTTAAAGCATGAGCCAATAGATGAGCACAAGAATGACGCACAATCTCCAAGCCTTCTGCATCTTTTGCAGTAATAATCTCAACCTCAGAATCTTCTGTGATAACTTCTGAAGCATCCACCAGCTTGCCATTAATCCTACCTGCAACAGTAGCTTTTGCTAAGCCAGGACCTATATCAGCCGCCAACTCTTCAATTGTTAAGGATGAGTTAAAGTCTCTTGTTGATTTATCTGGGAGGGTTATTTGAGGCATATTCAGTGGTGGCCGCTACTAAAGGACACGTGTTTTTTTATAATTTTATTTATCTTTGTTATTAAAATCAATCTTTATGGTGATAAAAGGGAGATTTTCCATTGCTCATCTTCTAATTTATACAATTTTCGTTTGTGTAATCTGTTCTTTTGATCCACCCAAAACTCAATCCGCTCAGGTTTTAAAATGAAACCGCCCCACCGCTCAGGTCTTTCTAATTTTTTACCTTCATTAGAGCTTTCAATTTTTTTTACAACTTCTACTAAACTTTCATAACTCTCAATTTCCATGCTCTGATGAGAAGCCGTCGCTGATATTTGAGACAACCTAGGTCTCAATTGAAAATACTCATCAGATTCTTCTTGAGTAACTTTTTGACAACAACCTTCTATGTGGATTTGTTTATTAGTCTTAGCCCACCAGAAGTTCAATGCAACTTTTTTATTATTAATTATTTCCTGCCCTTTTTTTCCCTCGTAATCTGTAAAAAAAACCAACCCTGCATCGGATAAACTTTTTAATAAGACCATTCTTGATGACGGCTGTCCGCTGGCATTCACCGATGCTAAATTCATGGCATGAGGTAATCCAACTGAAGATTCTTTAGCTTCTTGTATCCAAGAATGAATTTCTAAAATAGGTTCTTGAGAAACCTCGAGTAAATCATAAAGGTCCACTTACTTCTTACTAGAAACCCAGTAATCTAGGCTGAGATACTTGCCGGCTCCAGAGAGCAGTAAAACAAGGAGCATTAGCGCATAGATTGCAGCGAATTCAATCCCATTATTTTCATGAGACCAGCCATTATCTATATGGACAAGGTAACCAGCAAAGAACATAACGATAATCATTGGTACTGTCGCCCACCGAACAAATAAGCCCACCAAAAGGAGCGCCGCACCCCCGGCTTCAGTGATAATTATCATCCAAGTCATGATCTCCGGAAAAGGAACACCCAAAGTGCCCAGCCACCCTGAGAATTTATCCATATTTTCTATCTTACCTGTACCTGCAAACCACATTACGTTAAAAAGGTACAGTCTAATAAGAAATAATCCAATAAAATCAAGATTTTGTAAGCTTTCTAAAAATTTATGTAGAGACTTTATTATTTTCATTCAATTCTTTAATCCTTTCTTATGATTATACTTCCTACCGAATAACCTGCCCCGAAAGAACAAATGACACCCAATTGCCCTGAGACCAAGTCTTCTTTATTTTTATGGAAGGCAATTATAGAGCCTGCAGAGCTTGTGTTTGCATATTCATTTAAAATAACAGGAACTTCCTTAATGTCAGGCTCCCTGCCCAGAAGTCTTTTGGATATTAATGTGTTCATATTTGAATTCGCTTGATGCAACCAAAACCTGGAGACCTCTTCAATAGCTATATTATTTTCTTCCAAGTGTGTGGTTATCATCTCAACCACCATTGGAACAACTTCTTTAAAGACGCTCTTCCCCTTTTGAATAAAAAGCTTATCCGGATCATCTGCATCAGAATTCTCCGACTTATTAAGAAAACCAAAGTTATTCCTAATATTATTTGAGAAGCTAGTCTTTAACTTTGTTCCGACAATCTCAAAACAATCTTTTGAATGATTAATACCTTTCTTCTCTAGGAGAATCGCAGTGCAGGCATCGCCAAAAATAAAATGTCCATTTTTATCTTGGAAGTTTAAGTGGCCACTGCAAATATCAGGGTTAACAACCAGAATGCAGTCAGCGACCCCAGATAAAATATCATTGACGGCATTTTGCAAAGCAAACGTTGAAGAGGAACACGCAACATTCATGTCATAGGCATAACCTTCAATTCCAAGTTCTTTTTGAATCTCAATCGCAACAGCAGGATAGGCCCTTTGTAAATTTGCGCATCCACAAATAACGGCGTCCACATCGCTTGCTGATTTTCCTGCCTGGTCCAGAGCTTCCATGCAAGCAGATATAGAGATTTCTGCCTGTATAGAAATTTGATCATTCGGCCTCTCTACTAGATTAGGTCTCATTCTATTAGGATCCAGAATGCCTTTCTTATCCAACACATACCTTTTTTCTATACCGGATACTTTTTTAATAAAAGCAGCGTCTGAATGGGTCAGGGCCTCTAATTCTCCAGAAGCAATCTCTTCTTTATTATCAGAATTATAAATATCAGCGTACTTGTTATAACTTTCAACAAGCTCTTGATTTGTAATGAAGTCTTTTGGTGTAAAAAGACCCGTTCCGCTTATAACTACTGACATTTACCTACTCTAATTGATCAACGAAGGTAACATAAATAAGAGTCTAATTAGAGTTTTTCTTTTCAATTATTTCAAAAGCTTGTTGAATCTCAATAAACTTTTCTTTGGCCTTGTCCAATAATTCATCCGGCAGACCTTTTGAAATTAAAGTATCAGGGTGAAACTCTCTTCTTTTCTTCTGATAGATTTTTTTGATTGCATCAAAAGGCATATCACTCGTTACACCTAAAATTTTGTATGGGTCTGATGTGTTGCCTGAGAATTGATCCTTAAGTTTATTAAATAAATTTAAATCTATACCAAAAATACTTGGGGTCATTCTTAATAAATTTTCTTCTGCAGGGTCAAGCACTCCATCTGCCATGGCAAGCTCAAAAAGCAATTCATAGAAAACTACAAGGGCATTCTTATTGCTTGCCAATAAAGCAGCTAATTGAGAAGCATATTCTTCGTAAGAGACATTGTCGTCTTTCGCATGATTAAATACTTTTATAGCAAATAAGCGCTGTTCAGATGGGAACTTAAACCGCTCTTTAATAAAATTATCAACCTTTTCCACTTCTTCCTTGCTCACAATTCCATCTGCTTTAGCTAACTTAGCAAGACAAGCAAATAATGCTGCGAAAAAAGCAGCTTGTTGTTGTTGATTAGAAGTAAACCTATTATTTGAATTAGCGTGCTTCGTGCCAAATTTTGAGCCGATAACAGCGCCAATCAACCCTCCAAGCGGTCCTCCCAAGCTAAAGCCTATTAAACCACCAATTGCTGATTTCCAAATACTCATAGTCAAATTTAATTTAGTTAAATAATAATATACCTACAAATACTATTGTAATGATCTTAAATTTATATAACACTTGTACTCATATTTATTTAAATGATTGAGGAAAGAAATGGCTTTACCTGTAGTTGACTATCTAAAGTTACCTGAAAATGGAGACCCCTTCCTGGAAGGACATAAATGTTCTAAATGTAACGCCATGTTTTTAGGTGAAAGGAAAGTCTGCTCAAGCTGCTTTTCAAGAGGTAGCTTGGAAGCTGTAAAGCTTAATAATACTGGTAAGCTTTATTCGTATTCAATTGTTTTTAGATCTTTTCCAGGAATAGATGTTCCTTATATTTCAGCAATAGTTGATTTAGACGGTGGTGGAACAATAAAAGGTAATTTAATTGATGTAGAGCCTGACCCGGAAAAAATAAAATTTGATATGCCTGTTGAAGTTATCTTTGATGATGCTTTAGGCAGGAAAGATGCTGATGGGAATTCCTATATTAGCTATTTCTTTAAACCAATTTCTTAAGGAGTAAATTATGAGTGATGTATTTGTTTTAGGTGTGGATATGATTAAATTTGGTCGGTTCCCGGATCGAACAGTCCCGGACTTAGGTGCCGAAGCAGCACTTCTTGCACTTGATGATGCAGGTTTAAATATAAATGACATGGAAGCATTCTATTGCGGTAATTTAGGACAAGCCAATGCAATGGTTGGACAAAGAATATTGCAAGAAATAGGACAAACAGGTATTCCTGTTGTTAATTGTGCTAATGCTTGTGCAACAGGAGCCACTGCGTTTAGAGAAGCTTGGACCTCTATTAAAGCCGGGTTATATGATGTTGTGTT
>Ga0209089_10004197_pt1 | contig 12071 bp, 16 predicted proteins | sample ArcticOcean_MG_C_FD_187431 | JGI IMG/M metagenome (GOLD analysis project Ga0209089, IMG submission 187431) | Marine microbial communities from western Arctic Ocean - ArcticOcean_MG_CB2_150 (SPAdes) (version 2) | ecosystem: Environmental > Aquatic > Marine > Oceanic | place: Arctic Ocean: Canada...
TGTTATTTTAACTGTCAAATTTATTATATGCTCATTTGTTAATTAATTAAGATTCTCTGTTTTCCTTAATAGATCCCCATGGAGAGTATTTGCGCGAAGCTCGGTTATCTTTATATCTACGAACTGTCCAATTAAACCCTTTGTTCCTGCAAAATTAATTATTTTATTATTATTAGATCTGCCAAACAATTCGCTGTCTCTTTTAACTGATATTCCTTCAACAAGGACAGTTTCTTTTTTTCCAACCATGTTTTTAGAAAATTCCGCAGACTGTTTTTTTATTAAATCTTTTAGTTTCTTTAATCTCTTTATTTTAGTATCTATCTTAACACCATCAGGTTCATATGAAGCAGGTGTTCCAGGTCTTGCACTATAAATAAAGCTATATGCATCACTAAATTTTAAATCTTCTATTAAATCAAGTGTTTGCTGAAAATCATCATCTGTTTCTCCTGGATAACCAACAATAAAGTCTGAAGTTAGATTTATGTCAGGCCTAATTTCTCTTACTTTCTTTATTATTCTTTTAAATTCTAAAACAGTGTGTTTTCTTTTCATCTTTGAAAGAATTATGTCAGATCCAGATTGTACAGGTAAATGTAAGTTATTTGCTAATTTAGGATTTCTATATTCATCTATTAAGTCATCAGAGAAATCAATTGGGTGTGAAGTAGTATGCCTAATTCTTTCAATGCCATCTATATAAGAGATATGTCTTATAAGTTCAGCTAAACCAACTATATCTCCATTATTTTTTGTAGATTTATATGCATTGACATTTTGGCCAAGAAGAACTAACTCTCTGGTTCTTTTCTTACTCAACAATGATGCTTCAAATAATATATCATCAAATCTTCTATTTACCTCTTCTCCTCTTGTGTATGGAACAACACAAAAAGTACAATACTTGCTACATCCCTCCATTATTGATAAATATGCTGAGGGTGTTTTTTTGTTTGACGATGGTAAATAGTCAAATTTTTCTATTTCAGGAAAACTAACATCAATAGCTGTTTTAGTTTGAGATGAATAAATTTCTTTAATCATTTTTGGCAATCTATGAATAGTCTGTGGGCCAAATATTATATCAACCTGAGGTGATCTCGATCTTAACTTTTTTCCTTCTTGAGAAGCTACACAACCACCAACAGCAATCAAGATGTTTGGGTTTTTATTTTTTAATTTTTTCCATCTTCCTAATTGATGAAAAACTTTTTCTTGAGCTTTTTCTCGAATAGAACAGGTATTTAAAAATAGTAAGTCTGCCTCTTCATACTTATCTGTCTCAACCATATTAAGATTATGCTTAAGTATGTCTCCAAGTTTATCAGAATCATATTCATTCATCTGACAACCTTGTGTTTTTATAAAAAATTTTTTAGTTTCCAGCATTAACTCTAGAATGGGATGTCATCATCTTTTGGTGTCGGGGTATCTTGAGAAAAATTATTATCTGTTTTACTACTATTGCTTCCTGCAGAAGTACTTTGATTATAATCATTGCTTTCAAAACCACTAGATTTAGCACCACCTACAAATCTGAAAGTTTCTGCGATTATATCAGTTGAATATCTTTCTATTCCTTCTTTGTCAGTATATTTTTGAGTTTGTATTCTTCCTTCAACATAAAGCTCTTTACCTTTTTGTACATATTGTGAAATAGTTTCAGCAGACTTTCCAAAAAATACAACTCGATGCCATTCAGTTTGATCTTCCCAGTCACCCGAGTCTTTATTTTTTTTACGATGGTTCGTTGCCATGCTAAGCTGAACTAACTGCATACCGCTTGGCATGGTTTTTAGTTCTGGGTCTTTCCCAACACGTCCCAATAATATTGCTTTATTTACTGACATTTAACTTCATTTAAGCCCTATTTCTTTAGATAGTAAATTCAATATCTACATAGCTGATATTATCCTACACACAAGAAAAATTCCACTTAAACTCGAATTTTAAAGAACAATGATTCAATAATAGGGCCTCAGATATTTAATTATGCCTATTTGATGATATCATTTCTCTAGGATGAAAAAGAATATTTTCGTAAAAGGCGCTAGGACACACAACTTAAAAAATATTAATGTAGAAATACCTCGAAATAAGATGGTAACTATAACTGGCTTATCTGGATCAGGCAAATCATCGCTTGCATTTGACACTATTTATGCAGAAGGTCAAAGACGCTATATGGAATCTCTATCTTCTTATGCTCGACAATTTTTATCTATGATGGACAAACCAGATGTTGATACCATTGAGGGTTTATCCCCAGCAATTTCAATTGAACAAAAATCTTCTTCTCATAATCCAAGGTCTACGGTAGGGACAGTTACTGAAATTTATGACTATTTAAGATTATTATATGCCAGAGTAGGAACTGCAAGGTGTCCAGAACATGACATAGAATTAGATGCGATGCCTATTGGAGATATCTCGGAAAGAATTATAAAAGAATATAATGGTATTCAAATAGCAGTGCTAGCTCCAATTGTGAAAAAACAAAAAGGAGAACATATAAAATTACTACAAACATATCAACAACAGGGTCACCAAAGAATCAGGCTAAATAAAGAAATAATTGATTTAAATGCTTCTAAGCATCTGCTTAATCACTTAATTGATTCAAAGAAGAAAAATGATATTGAAATAATAGTTGATAGACTAAAATCTGTAGAGGGAAATAAACAAAGGTTAGTTGAGTCTTTGGAAACAGCTGCCAAAATTTCTAATGGAATTATATATGTTTTGGATTATAAAAAACCAAATATAGTTTTAGATATTTTCTCTACAAAGCACTCTTGTCCACATTGTGGATATTCAATATCAGAATTAGAGCCTAAACTTTTTTCATTTAATAGTCCTACTGGTGCATGTGAAGCTTGCGATGGACTTGGTGTAAGAGAATTTTTTGATCCCTATAAGATAATAGTTAACCAAGAACTTAGTTTAACAAAAGGTGCAATATATGGATACGATGATAAAAGCGCATACTATCATCTATTACTGAAAAGCTTATCTGAACATTATAAAGTTAATATTAAGTTACAGTATAGAAAACTACCTAAGCCCTTCAAAGATATTTTATTTAATGGAAGTGGGAAAGAAAAGATTAAAATGAAATATGTTCGAGGATATAGAAAAAGAGATGAGAGTGATTTTGTTATAAAGGAAGAAGTATGGGATGGGATAATAAAAAAGTATGATAAACAATATGAAAATGGATCATTTTCAACACGTGATAGATTATCTAAATATTTAAGTACAAACACATGTACAGAATGCAACGCTACAAGACTAAATGAAAAAAGTCGAAATGTTTTCATCTCTAATAAATCTATTAGCAATATTACATCTTTGACTATTGAAGAGTGTTATAATTTTTTTAAAAAATTAAAACTAAAAGGAATGAAAAAAGAAATTTCTGAAAAAATAATTTCAGAAATTAGCAGTAGGTTAAAATTCCTAGTTAATGTTGGGCTTAATTATCTAACACTGAACCGAGCTGCGGAAACTCTTTCGGGTGGAGAGGCTCAAAGAATAAGACTCGCAAGCCAGATAGGTTCTGGTTTAGTTGGAGTGATGTATATACTTGATGAGCCATCAATAGGCTTACATCAAAGAGATAATGACAAATTATTGCAGACCCTTTCAAATCTAAAGGAGTTGGGCAATACAGTCATAGTCGTTGAGCATGATGAAGATACTATTTTAGCATCAGATTATATTATTGATGTTGGTCCTGGCGCTGGAGACTTGGGTGGAAGCATTGTTTATTCTGGAGAACCAAAAGGAATTTTAAATGTAAAATCTTCGTATACAGGACAATATATCTCAGGAAAAAAGAGGATAGAAGTTCCAAAAATAAGGTCAAAAATAAATACAAAAAAAATGTTGTCTATTAGTAATGCAAATGTAAATAATTTAAAAAACTTCAATGTGGATATTCCATTAGGTGTTATTACATGTATAACTGGGGTTTCAGGTTCAGGAAAATCTACATTAATAAATAATGTTTTATTTAATTATATTTATAACCATTTATCTGAAAAAGATAATTCCCAAACAGGTTGCGAAAAAATTACAGGTATAGATGAGAATATCGACACAATCCATGAAATTGATCAGAGTCCAATTGGAAGAACTCCTAGATCTAATCCCGCAACATATACTGGGATTTTTACCCATATAAGAAATTTATTTACCATGATAAAAGAATCTAGGGCTAGAGGATATAAAGCAGGTAGATTTAGCTTTAACGTTAAAGGAGGAACCTGTGAAGCATGTGGTGGCGATGGTGTAATAAAAGTAGAAATGCACTTCCTTTCTGATGTATATGTTAAATGCGATAAATGTGATGGTCAAAGGTACAATCAACAAACACTTGAAATTCTATATAAAGGAAAAAATATTAGCAATATCTTAAACTTATCAGTTCGTAAAGCCCTAGATTTTTTTGATGCTGTGCCAGTTATAAAAAGAAAATTAAGTGTGCTTGATGAAGTTGGTTTGTCATATATAAAACTTGGACAAAATGCAACAACACTTTCTGGCGGAGAAGCACAGAGAATTAAATTAGCCAAAGAATTAATAAAAAGAGATACCGGAAAAACATTGTATCTATTAGATGAGCCAACTACAGGGCTACATTTTCATGATGTAGCAAAACTTCTCACTGTGCTAAATAAATTACGTAATAGAGGAAATACATTGATAGTCATTGAGCATAATCTTGAAGTTATAAAAACAGCTGACTGGATAATTGATTTAGGACCAGAAGGTGGTATTGGTGGAGGCAAGATAGTCGCTCAAGGTACACCAGAGACAATTTCAAAAAATAAAAAATCTTTTACCGGTTTGTTTTTAGAAAAAAAACTTAGGAATTAGAAATTGATTTTTCAGTCAACTCTATATATGCCTGTGGGGACGCATCGCCAAGAGTGTGCCCAAATTTAAGAATACGCAAATAACCACCGGGACGATTTTTAAATCTTGGCCCTAAGTCTTCAAATAATTTTTTTACAAGTTTTTTGCTTCTTATTTTAGAATATGCCAACCTACGTCTCATTAAAGAATCAGTTTTAGCTAAAGTGATTAACGGTTCTGCTACTCTTCTTAATTCTTTTGCTTTTGGAAGTGAAGTTTTTATTTTTTCAAATTCAAAAAGTGACAATGTTAGATTTTTCATCAATGCCTTTCTGTGTGATGAATTCCTATTTAATTGTCTACCGCTTTTATTATGTCTCATGTTCTTTTTTCCATACTTTTTGGGGGCCAATCTTCAAGCTTAATTCCCAATGATAAGCTATGTGTTGCAAGAACATCTTTTATTTCAGTAAGTGATTTCTTACCAAGATTGGGTGTTTTTAGTAATTCGTTTTCACTTCTTTGAACTAAATCACCAATATAATAAATATTTTCTGCTTTGAGACAGTTAGCTGACCTTACGGTTAGCTCAAGGTCATCAACTGGTCTTAATAAAACTGGGTCAATTTGAGGGCCATCAGCATCCTCAACCATTTCTTCTTTAACTTCTAAATATGTAAATACTTCTAGTTGATCTCTTAAGATTTGTCCAGCCTTTCTAATAGCATCTTCAGGCTCAATAGTTGCATTTGTTTTTAAATCTATAATAAGCTTATCTAGGTCAGTTCTCTGTTTAACCCTCGCTGTATCTACATTGTAGGTAACTTGAACAACTGGACTAAATGATGCATCAAGCTGCATTTTTCCAATTCCTAAGTCTTCTTGCTCATTAAATCTTCTTTTTTGTGCTTGTTGATATCCTCTGCCATGAGAAACAACCATATGAATTACTAATTCAGTATTATTATTTGTAATATTAGCTAAGCAAAAATCAGGATTTTTAATTTCTAACAAAGGATTGCTGGCAATATCAGATGCCAATACTGGGCCTTTGCCTTTTTTTCTAAGGGTTACCTCAATAGACTCTTTTTCATGCAAAACTAGCGCTAGTTTTTTTATATTAAGAAGTATCTCTAATACATCTTCCTGAACACCTTCTATAGTGCTGTATTCATGTAAAATATTATCTATTGTTACTTCTATTACCGCGCTACCTGGCAATGAAGATAGAAGCACTCTTCTTAATGCATTACCTAGAGTGTGCCCGAAACCTCTTTCAAGTGGCTCTATTGTAATTTTTGCATGAGATGGAGCAAGCACCTCAATATCAACAAGTTTTGGTCTTAAAAAGTCATTTTTTTTCATATGTCACCTATTTTGAATATAATTCTACAATTAAAGATTCATTTATTTCAGAAGGAAGCTCTTGTCGTTCTGGTATTCTCATAAATGTACCTTTAAGATTTTTTGTGTCAACTTCAACCCAGTCATTAAATCCACGAGTTTCCGCTAAACTCATAGCATGTTTAATTCTTAATTGTTCTTTTTTATTATCTCTAATAGATATTTTGTCTTTAGGGCTCACTTGATATGAGGGGATATTTACTATATCTCCATTCACTTCAATGTTTTTATGGTTTACTAATTGTCTAGACTCTGATCTTGTAGATCCAAGTCCAATTCTATAAACAACATTATCAAGCCTTGATTCAAGCATGGTTAGGAGATTTTCACCTGTTGACCCTTTCTTGCTAGCAGCTTTTTTATAGTAATTTCTAAATTGTTTTTCCAAGATGCCGTAAATTCTTTTTACTTTTTGTTTTTCTCTAAGTTGGAGAGAATAATCTGAATTTTTTACTCTTCTTCCTTCTCCTGTTTGACCAGGTTTTTTTTCTAAATTACATTTAGTTTCTATAGATCTAGCTCCAGATTTTAAATATAAATCTGTACCTTCCCTTCTCATTAATTTGCATTTAGAACCAGTAAATTTTGCCATGATAAACTATACTCTCCTTTTTTTAGGTGGTCTACATCCATTATGTGGAAGAGGTGTTATATCGGTAATATTAGTTATTTTATATCCCGAACTATTAAGAGCTCTTACAGCTGAATCTCTTCCTGGCCCAGGGCCTTTAACTAAAACTTCAAGGCTTTTTACTCCAAATTCAGCAGCTTTAATGCCAGCTTTCTCAGCTGCTATCTGAGCTGCAAAAGGCGTGCTTTTTCTTGACCCTCTAAAACCAGACCCTCCAGAAGTAGCCCATGAAAGAGTATTTCCTTGCTTATCCGTAATTGTAACAATAGTGTTATTAAACGATGCATAAATATGCGCCACTCCTTCATTTACTACTCTTTTTTCTTTTTTCTTTTTTGTTTTTGTAGTTACCATTTTATTTAGCCTTTAAAAGTTTTCGTGGTCCTTTACGTGTCCTACTATTGTTTTTTGTTTTTTGTCCTCTCAGCGGCAAACCTTTTCGATGCCTGATTCCTCTATATGAACCTATATCCATAAGTCTTTTGATATTTATTGAGTTTTCTCTTCTCAGGTCTCCTTCAAGCTGATATTTATCAACAAAATTTCTTATAACCTCTAAATCTTTCTCATCAAGATCTTTTACTTTTTTGGTTTTATCTACCCCAGCGTCTAAACATATTTTATTAGCTCTAGTTGGGCCTATGCCATAGATAGCTGTTAAAGCTATCCATATATGCTTGCCAGTTGGTAAATTTATCCCTGCTATTCTTGCCATTTATTGTCTCTCGAAACGATGATTTTATATTTCATTTACTATTAATACAACCTATATTAGCCCTGTCTTTGTTTATGACGAGGGTCTTTGCATATAATCCTTACGACCCGATTTCTCCTTATAACCCTACAATTTCTACATAATTTTTTGACTGATGACCTTACTTTCATAATTTCTACCTCATGCCTCCGCCAATGCCTTTCAGATTGGCTTTTTTCATCATACCCTCATATTGATGTGATAATAAATGGGACTGTATTTGAGCCATTAAATCCATAACTACTATAACCACAATCAACAAAGATGTTCCGCCAAAATAGAATGGAACATTAAAATACAAAATTAAAAATTCAGGTAAAAGACAGACAGTCGTAATATATATTGCTCCAACGGTGGTGAGCTTAGTTGAAATATCGTCAATGTATTCTGCTGTTTGCACGCCAGGTCTTATTCCTGGTATAAATGCACCTGATTTTTTTAAATTATCGGCAGTTTCATTAGCATTAAAAATAAGTGCGGTATAAAAATAGCAAAAGAAGATTATAGCAAAAGAATATAATAATATGTACAACGGCTGACCTGGAGATAAGGTTAAAGCTATATTTTGGACTATACCCCCCTCTTGTCCTGTCCCAACCCAGCTAGCAATTGTTGCTGGAAATAAAATTATTGCAGAAGCAAATATTGGTGGTATAACTCCAGCCTGATTTATTTTAAGAGGTAAATGAGTGCTTTGAGCTGCATACATCTTTCTGCCTTGCATTTTTCTTGCATAGTTGATGGGTATTTTTCTTTGGCCTCTTTCAACAAAGATAACAAATGCTATTATTAGTAATACTAATAAAAATATTAATATGACAGTAAAATTTTGTAACTCACCATTTCTTGCTAAGTCAATTGTATTGCCAATTGCAGAAGGTAGTCCAGCAACTATACCAGCAAATATTAGTATAGATATTCCATTACCAATTCCTCGCTCAGTTATTTGTTCACCCAACCATACTAAAAACATTGTTCCTGTGACAAGAGTTATAATTCCTATCATTATAAATAGACTGCCAGGTTCAATAACAAGGGTTGTACTAGCAGTATTTTGATTTTGTAGCGCATTGACCACACCAGCTGATTGTACAAAAGCAAGCAAGACAGTAAAGTATCTTGTATATTTAGTAATTTTTTTTCTTCCTCTTTCGCCTTCTTTTCTTAATTGTATAAGTGGTGAATAAACATGAGTCATCATTTGCATTATTATGGATGCCGATATATATGGCATAACACCAAGAGCAAATATAGACATACGTGATAATGATCCTCCAGAGAACATGTTAAACATATCTAATATGCTGCCTCTTTGCTGATCAAAAAGTACTTTCATCACTGAAGGATCAATTCCCGGTAAAGTGATAAAACTACCCAAACGAAATATAAGCAAAGCAAAGATAACAAAAATCACTCTTTGTCTTAATTCAGTAGATTTAGTAAGTCCACCTAATCCACCTGTCATATTTGAGTTTGATCTAGACATAATTAATTATTTTTTGATAAACTCCATTACGGATTTTGTACATCCCATATCTTTAAAAGATTTTTTTCCTTTAATAGTACATGGTCCAATTATTTTCACTTTTTCTATTTTTGATTTTATAAGTTTATATTTTTTCAAAATTTCAAGAGTAATTTCTTTTTCTTTAATGTTGACTAACCTGTCGTACTTTAATTCTACTGAATTAATATTTACGCGAGAAGAAAACCCAACTTTAGGGAGTCTTCTTTGTAATGGCATTTGTCCGCCCTCAAAACCTACCTGAATAGTTCCTCCGGTTCTAGATTTTTGCCCTTTATGCCCACGACCACAAGTTTTCCCGGTACCATTTCCCATACCTCTTCCAACTCTTTTTTTATTAGTTTTACTAGAATTTTTCGGTTTTAAATTATTTAACATCACAGTTATTTGTTTCCAATTAGTTGTTTGTTTCTACCATATGTTTTACTACTTTTATCATCCCTCTGACTTCAGCAGTATCTGTAAGCGTTACTTGATGATTAATTCTTCTTAACCCCAAACCTTTGATACATGAGATTTGTTTTTTTGTTTTACCTATCAAACTCTTCTTTTGAGTTACTGTTATTTGTTTTAAATCTTTCTTAGCCATTTTAAATCTCGTCAGTTTTTTTTCCTCTTTTTGCAGCAACATATGCTGGATAGAACATAGACTCTAGTCCTTTTACAGTTGCTTTCACAACATTTATTGGGTTAGTGGAGCCAATACTTTTCGCTAGTACATTATGAATTCCAGTTGCTTCAAATACTGCTCTCATTGCCCCTCCAGCAATCACTCCAGTACCTTCTCCTGCAGGCTGCATGTATACTTTTGCAGATCCATGAGAATGAGTAACAGAATGGTGTAGTGTTCCATTCTTCAAAGAAACAGATATCATGCTTTTTTTAGCTTTTTCCATAGCTTTTTGAATTGCCATAGGAACTTCTTTGGCTTTCCCGTAACCATATCCAACTCTTCCATGTCCGTCACCTACAACTGTCAGAGCTGTAAAACCGAACTTTCTTCCACCTTTTACAACCTTTGCTGTCCTATTAACTGCAACAAGTTTTTCTATATAATCAGATTTTTTATCATCATATGCCATTATATTTTTACTCCGTTTTCACGAATAGAATCAGCCAGAGCTTTAATCTTGCCATGATATTTATATCCTGATCTGTCAAATGCAACTTTTTTAATTTTCTCTTTTTTTATAAAATCAGCCATTATTTTACCTATCATCTTTGAAGATGCAATATTATTAGATTTAATTTTCTTCTTAAGATTTTTTTGGTTTGTTGATATCGTAGTAATTACTTTATCACCATTTGATGTCAATAATTGAACATATATATGTCTTGCAGATCTGTAAACGCTTAAACGATGACTGTTAGATTCACTAATCCTTTTTCTTGTTTTGAGTGCTCTCCTTAAACGAGAATTTTTCCTATCTTTATTTACGCGCATCATTTCTTTTTAGCCTCTTTTTTAATAACATGTTCATCTTTATATCTAATTCCTTTTCCTTTATACGGCTCAGGTGGTCTTACAGCTCTAATCTCAGCGGCCGCTTGCCCTACTTTTTGTTTATCAGAACCCGATATTACTATTTCTGTCTGCGTCGGTGTTTCTATTTTAATATCTTCCGGAATTGGGTATTTAACTGGATGAGAAAAACCCACTGTTAGTACTAATGTTTTAGCATCAACTTTTGCACGATAACCAACCCCTATGAGTTTTAATTTCTTTTCCCATCCTTTAGATACTCCATGTACCATATTAAATAATAATGCCCTGGTAGTTCCTGAAAGAGCAACACACTCATTAGCATTGGCTTTTATATGCAAAGAGCCTGATTCTTCTTTAACAGACACATTGTCATGTTTCACAAATAAAAGTTTACCTTTAGGTCCTTCGATAACAATTTCATTTTTAGTTATCAAGAACTTGGTATTATCTGGTATTTCAACAGGCTTGCTTGCGATTTTTGACATATTAATTATCTATGAGACAAAACAAATTATCTCTCCTCCACAATTTTTTTCTCTTGCTTGTTTATCCGTCATTACTCCTTGTGAAGTAGAAACAATACATATTCCTAAACCATTTTTAACAGTCGGTATGTCATTTGATGACTTAAATATTCTTAAACCAGGCTTACTAATTCTATCAATATTTTCAATTACCGGTTTTCCTTCATAGTATTTAAGAAAAACATTCAAAGTTCTTTTAGTATCCCCTTCAATTTCAGAAGATTCTATATACCCTTCATTTTTAAGAACGTCACATATAGATAACTTCATTTTAGAATAAGGAATTGAAACAGAAGGCTTGCTCGCTCTCTGTGCGTTTCTTATTCTGGTTAGCAAATCTGCTACAGTATCATTCATGCTCATAATATCACCAACTAGCCTTTGTTAATCCTGGAATATCTCCCCTCATTGCAGCTTTTCTTAATTTAGATCTACCCAATGCAAACTTTCTATAAACTCCTCTTGGTCTTCCTGTAAGACTACATCTGTTTCTCTGCCTAGTAGGCGCTGAATTTAATGGTAGTTTTTGTAATTTTTTTCTAAGCAAAAGCAATTCATCTAACTCCAGATTTGGATTTTTTAACTTCTCTCTGAGATCTTGACGTTTTTGTGCATATTTAAGCACTAACTTTGTACGTTTTTTTTCTCTTTGTATTATAGAAAGTTTTGCCATATTTATTTAAATGGAAAATTAAACTGTTTAAAAAGTTCCATCGCCTCCTGATTGTTCTTAGCATTTGTTGTAATTGTAATATCCAGACCTTTAATCTTATCTATTCTGTCAAAATTAATTTCTGGAAAAATTATATGTTCTTTTACTCCAAGAGTGTAATTACCTCTTCCATCAAAAGACTTTGGATTCAGTCCTCTAAAATCTCTTGTTC
>Ga0209089_10004199_pt1 | contig 12070 bp, 14 predicted proteins | sample ArcticOcean_MG_C_FD_187431 | JGI IMG/M metagenome (GOLD analysis project Ga0209089, IMG submission 187431) | Marine microbial communities from western Arctic Ocean - ArcticOcean_MG_CB2_150 (SPAdes) (version 2) | ecosystem: Environmental > Aquatic > Marine > Oceanic | place: Arctic Ocean: Canada...
CCCTGGGTATTATCCCGCACTGATATAAAATTCTGATTGTCATTCAATCCGCACTTAAGGCTTAATATCACGCGCCGAAGTGGAATATTAGGGGACTGAATCAATGAACGGTGATGGCAGCGGTAAACCGACCGTCGTTATTCTCGATGACGACGACTTGATGATTACAATCGAAACCGAATTGCTCGAGGAAGAAGGCTATGCGGTGACGGCGTTCTCCAGCGGCGAGCAGGCGCTGGCCTATATCAAGACCGCGTCTCCCGATCTGGTGCTGAGCGACATCATGATGCCCGACATGGACGGCATGACTTTTCTTACCAGCATCCGGGGCGATGCCGGCTCGGCCGATACCAAGGTGATCATGGTGTCGTCGAAATCCTTCGAGTTCGACCGCCGCCAGGCGATGAAGCTGGGCGCCAACGGCTTTATCACCAAGCCCATCGACGCCGAGCCGTTTTTCAAGACCATCAACGACGTCATGTCCGATCAGATGGAGGCGACCTTCTGGGGGGTGCGGGGAACGCTGCCGGTGGCCGGACAGAAAGCCTTTCGCTATGGCGGCAATACGTCTTGCGTGACCATCGAGTTTCCGAAAGACCGGTTCTTTATTTTCGACGCCGGCAGCGGCATCAAGGAATTATCCGGCCATGTCCTGGCCAGCCGCGGCGGCAAACTGAATGCCAAGATATTCATCTCGCACCCGCATTGGGATCATATCAATGCCTTACCGTTCTTTGTGCCGCTCTATATTCCCGGCAACGAGTTCGAAATTCTGGGTCCCGCCCAGCCGCAGATTACCATGCGCGAAATGATCGGCGCGCAAATGGACGATATCTATTTCCCCATCACCATGAAGGAATTCGGCGCCCGCGTCTATTTCCAGGACCTGACCCAGGGCGAACATGAAGTGGAAGGCATCACGGTGACGACGCTGCTCTTGAGCCATCCGGGCAACTGCCTGGGATACCGGGTGGAATATAACGGCGGCTCGATCTGCTACGTGACCGACAACGAAATGTTTTCGCCCGACGCCCCATATTACGATCCGAACTACGTCAAGAACCTGTCGGCCTTCATCGACGGCACCGATGCGCTGATCACCGATTGCACCTATACCGACGCCGAATATGCGGCCGGAAAAATCGGCTGGGGGCATTCCTCGGTCAGCCAGGTTGCCGATATCGCGCACCGGGGCAACGTCAAAACGTTGTATCTGTTTCACCACGACCCGGACCAGAACGACGACGCCATCGACGCCAAGCTGGTCGCGGTCGAGGCCGCCTTGGAGGCGCTCGGCAGCACGACCCAGGTTGTGGCGCCCTCGGAACTGGACAAGGTGCGGGTTTAGCTCATGAAATCATAATTGCCGATCACAGCTCGCCGCCATTTATGATTTCATGACCTGAAATCTCTAAACGGTTTTGGGACCGGCGGCCATCGCCGTCTCGATAATTTCAAACAGGACTGCATCGTCGATGGGTTTTTCGACATAGCCGTCGCCGCCCGCCTCGGTCGCCCGCAGCTTCCAGGTATCGGTGTTGTGGGAGGAGACGAAAATAATCTTGGTCTTCGATAGTTGCGGCATTTTTCGGATCGCTTCGCACAGCTCAAGGCCGTCCATGACCGGCATTTGCAGATCGACCAGAATACAGTCCGGCTTTTGGGTGCGTATTTCGCTCAACGACATTTCGGCGGAACTGTTCGACGTCACGCTATGGCCGCGCTCTTCGATCAGATCTGTCAAGATCATGATCATCATCGGATCGTCGTCGATGATGTAGAAATCGATCGGTTTTTCGGCGTTCATAATGTCTCCCCGTCCTTGATTGCATCTTGCATTTCCATGGAATGCACTTGGTTTCGGCCCATTTCCTTGGCGCGCGCCAACAGGCTTTCGGCGGCGGCGACAATTTCGAAGGGATGTAGCTCGGCGGCGCCGCTTACCGTTGCCGCGCCGAGGCTGGCGGTCACGAATTCGGTCGCCCCGGAACCGGCGTTGGCAATTTCCAGCCCGGCGACGCCGCTCCGGATCACCTCGCCAACCAGCTTGGCGCCTAACAGGTTGGTATCGGGCAGCATGCAGGCGAAGCTGCCGCCGCCATAGCGGGCGCCCAGGTCCAGCGGCCGGTGAATGGATTGGCCGATCACCGCTCCGATGCGCGCCAGGCAATCGTCGCCGGCCGGGTGGCCATAGGCATCGACGAACATCTTGAAATGATCCACATCGATGCGGATGATCGAAAGTTCGTTCTCGTGGCGCCGCCGGCGGCGGCATTCGGGGCCCAGCAGTTTCTCGAATTGGCGCCGGTTGGCCAGTCCGGTGACCGCATCGGTCACGGCCAGTTCCGCCAGCATGGCGCGAGCCTCAATGAGCGCCATGTGATTGCGCACCCGCGCCTGGATCATCGGCGGATTGACCGGCTTGGCTACATAATCTATGGCGCCCAGCTCCAGCCCGCGCGCTTCGTCTTCGGGCTTGCCGAGCGCGGTCACGAAGATCACCGGGATATCCGCCGCCGGCCCGCCGCCGGTTTTCAACGCCTCGCACACCTGGTGGCCGTCCATACCCGGCATGACCACGTCCAATATAATCAGCGCCGGCAATTCCTGTTGCACGGTGGCAATGGCGGCCTCGCCGTTCAAGGCGAACAGAATATCGTATTCGGCCTCGAGCGTTTCGCTCAGCACTTCGATATTCGCCGGATCGTCATCGACAATCAAGATGGTGGCGGGTTCGGTCACGTCGTTTGCATCTTTCCTCGGAATCCCGGTGTCCGGCGCGATCAATGATTGCACGCCAATCTATTTAATTATCGATTCTATACTTTTTTACCGGGTAAAAACATTAGGGTTTTCTTATATGGCGAAATTCCATGCCCGACGTTCTCTTTATGGTACGTAAAATAAAATCGAAATCTATATAGGTTTTTTATCTAATGATTGAATTATTTTCCTTTGTTAGAAATCGAGTATATTTATATACTGTAATAGTTGTACCGCATTCCGAATGGAAGCATAAATTGCAATTTAGGGAGGAATATTCCGATGTTAGGTGATGATAAAAATAAACCCACAGACCCGAATTATCTTGATAACGAAAGATCGACCTATCTATCACCAACCTATGGACGCGGAAATTTTACTTTTCCGGCGCCGTCCGATACGATTCCAGAGGACTCCTCGACGCCGCGCGCAACCTTGCGTCTGATTCTCGACGAGATCGATCTGGATGCGCCCAATTCTTCCGATCTGGGCTCTTACATTTGCGACTATATGGACCCCGAAGCCGACGAATTGATCCGAAGAACCATCGGCAAGGTGTTCATCGACCAATCGGAATATCCGAAAACGGCAGAGATCGGCCACCGGGTCGCGAAGATGATCCAGCGCTGGTACCACGGCACCGGCGAGCCAACCATGACCGGCGAGCACCGGAAGATTTTGGGGACCGTGACCATTGGCTCGTCCGAAGCCATCATGATGGCGCTCATCGCCCACCGCCATAATTGGATGGTGAAATGGGAAGAACGCAGGGGCGATCCGGTAACGTTAGCCGTTGATTGCCGCCAACAGCGCGTCATGAACGGCGTGCGGGGTATGGGACCTCGGAATACGCTGGTTGAAATCACCGGCGATGACGGATGGGATATTGGCGTCCAATCCGGCCAGGAAATCCTGCAAGCCCTGCAAGTACGCCAGGTGGATGGACCAGGGCTTGGGCCTGGGTGTGACGCCCATCGGCGCCGCCATGTGGTAGGGGATGCAGACGCCGGTGATGCGCATGGGGCCGAGGGGCGTTATCGTCATGCCGGACACCAAAGCCTCGGTGCCGGTTGCGCCGTAAACCACATCCGACCAATCATTGGGGCTCCACAAAAGCACCTTGCGCTCGGTCTCGGCGGTTTTTGACCAGACCCGGCCGGCCGCCGAAAGGACGTGGCCGCCCAGATCATCCAGGCTGCCTGCGTGCGCTTCGGTCAGGCAGATGATGTCCGCCTCCGTAGCCTGCGTCCGCGCCAGCAATTGCGCTGCCTGCCAGGATGCGGGCAAGCGGCGCTCGAAATTCCAGTTGAGGATGCGCAGCGAGCCGGTCACGAACCGCCGGCTTGTGCGGCGGCGATTTCGGTTAGATTGCGCTGGTCCACCTTGTCGCCGACCATGGGCAGGGCGTCCAGCGTCACCAGCCGCTCCGGGATTTTGTAATAGGCGAGCCCACGCGCCGTGAGGTACTGGCGCAACGTCTCCAGCGTCAGCTCGGCGCCCGCCGCCGGCACCACGCAGGCGCAGACCCGCTCGCCCAATATCGGGTCCGGCACCGGCACCACCGCCACTTGGTCAATATCGGCGTGGGTGCGCAAAATGGTCTCGATCTCAACCGGGATCACCTTGTCGCCGCCGCGCACGATGACGTTCTTCATGCGCCCGATGATCGCATAGTTGCCGTGCGCATCCCTTTGCGCCAGATCGCCGGTCTGGAACCAGCCGTCGATCCAACTGTCCGCACCGGCCGCGCCCAGATAGCCGCCGACGCAGCAGGGGCCGCGCCCGATCAAATGGCCGATCTTGCCCGCCGCCACGTCGGCGCCATCCGCATCGACCAGCCGGAACTCGGTGCCGCCCCGTGGTTTGCCGACGGTATGGCGGCGCACATCGGGTGCATCGTCCGGCGCCGGGCAGGCCCAGCCGCCGAAATCAGCGCCGCCATAGGTGGAGACGACGCTGGCCCCGGTGACGCTCTCCAACTCTTCGGCCAGCGACGCCGGCATCACCGCGCCGGACGTATACCAGATGCGGACGCTGCCGGTATCGATGCCGCCAAGACCGGGGGCCATCATCGCCAGTTGCGCCGGCGTCGCGCAGACCAGGCTCGGCCGCTCGGCCTCAATCAAGGCTAACGCAGTCTCGGCCGCGAATATGGGCATGGTGACGATACTGGCGCCAATCATCGGCGCCGCCAGCCAGGCGGGCCGCGCCGGGCCGGTGCCGTGGGACAGGACCAGGAAGATGTCATCGGGGCTTAAGTCCAAAATCTCGATCTGGCCGAGGGCGCGGCGGCCAGCCGCCTCGCCGGTGTAATGGGCGATTTTGGGGATGCCTTCGGAGCCCGATGTAGCCAGGGCGTGCACCACCTCTCCTAAGCCCAGCGGCGGCGCTGTCGGCACCGGGCCGTCCAGTTTGGGCAGGGTACTCTCGGGCAGGGTCAGACGCTCCGGCGGAATTTTAAGAAGGCTGCAAACCGCGTCGCATTCGGCCTCAAAATCCCGGCGCCGGAATTTGCCCTTGGAAATCAGCAGCGCCGGGTTTGTACCTTCCAATATGGAGGTCAGCTCGCGCTTGCCCTGGCTGGCCGGCACCGGAATGAAGGGATGGCCGGCGCGCTCGGCGGCGAAGCGCAAAAGGTTCCATTCGGCGCAGTTGGGCAGCCAGGCAACCACCGGGCGGCCGCGCGCGAACCCCTTGGCGGCCAGCCATCCGGCCGCCGCTTCCATCCAGGCGGCTGTCTGCCCCCAAGAAAGCCGGAAGCGGTCATCGGCGAGGGCGGCGGCGTCGGGGCGCTCCAGCCCATGGCGCGCAACTGCCTGGGGGATGGTCTCCATCAGCCCTTCTCCAACGCCTCCGTCACTGTGAAATAATCGGTGTAGGGCGCGGCATCGAACACGGCCGGCAAATGTTCGGTGATGCGGACGCTGCACGGTTTGGCCTCGCGGACGCCGACCACCGAGCGCAGCCATAAATGGGGCTCGCCCTCCTGCGGCGTCTCGGAAATGACGGCGCGCACATTTATGCCTTTATATTTATGCCGCCCAGGGCTCAGATCGCGCAACGTCAGCACCACTTCGGAACCGGAAACGGCGTGGGCGCGGTCGCGGACGAAGGCTTCGTATTCCTGTGTCATGATGTTTCTCCCGCTAAAGTCCCAGTTTATTCCAGCGCGCATTGACCCGGTCCTGCACATCCTGGGAATACATGGAATCCAGGGTGGCGCGGATCGGCGTCGAGCCGGCGGGCCAATCGGGCGGCCAGGTGGCATCGAAGGCGACACTGGCGCCGCGTTGAGCAACCCGTTCCTCCTGACTATAGGCCGGGGTCAAGGCGTTGGCACGGCCTTCGTAGGTATGAACGTGGGTGCCCCGCTCGGGGTGGCATTTGGTCGAAAAGGCGTGGATCACGGCGGACATGTTGAAGACATCCACATCGTCATCCACAACGATCACCTTGGACATCAGGGCGCGGCGCGCGGTCAAAATCTCGACCACCTTGCGGGCGATATCGGGGCCGCCCCGGCGCACCGAGACAATTGCCATATGGACGCCGCTTTCGGGCGGAATATAAACCTCGGACACCGGGATATCATAGCGTTCCAGGCGCCGGCGGATGGCGATGGCGCCGGAGATCGAGGTGGTGACGGCGCTCGAATCCATGAAGCCGGTGGTGTCGATGGTGAAAATCGGATCGCGCCGATGGGTGATGGCGGTGACCCGGGCGCAGACCGAATTGCCCATCTCGCCCGAGCGGTAGCCCGGATATTCGCCGTAGGGGCCTTCCTGGGCGATCTTGTCGGGATAAATCTCCGCCTCGACGACGATCTCGGCCGACGCAGGCACGAACAGGTCCGAGGTTTCGCACTTGATCAATTCCACCGGCCGCTCGCCCAAGCCGCCGGCCAGCTCGACCTCGTCGCCGCCGATGCGAAAAGTTGCGGTCGAGGATAAATGGCTGGGCTGGTCGGCGCCGATGACGATAGCAATAGGCATCGCCTCGCCGGCCGGCACATAGCCGTCGAGCAGCATCTTGCCGAGATGGCTGTTGGGCCGGGGATAGCCGGTCAGGTGGCGCTCATCATGGACCATGAAGCGGTACATGCCCCAATTAACCCAGCCACTATCACGGTCCTTGGAGATCACCAGATCCCAGGTGCCGAGATAACGCCCGCCATCGCCGTCATGCACCATCGGCACCGGCAGATCGAACAAATCGATGTCGGCCTCGGGGATAATGACCTCTTTGCAGGGCGAGGAATTGACCAGCGTGGGCTTGATCGGGTTCTGTTCGCGCTCGGCATAGATCTTGTACATCTCGCGCACAGGCGTGGCGGCGGGCAGCCCGAGCGCCACCGCATAGCGCCGCCAGCCGGTCACCGGATTGGCGAGAACCCGCCAGCCCGCATAATCCTTGACGTTGTTGAACATAAAGGCAGGGCCGTCCCGCTCGCAACTGAGGCGGCCGATGCCGGCCAGTTCCTGATCCCAATCCACCGCGTCGTCGATGGTGACCAGATCGTTTCCCGATTGCAGCGCTTCGGTGAATTCTCTGAGATCCTTATGTGCCATTTATTGTTTCCCTCCTTGGTGCCACCCCGAAGTGATCCCTAAAATGGGAGTGCCTGTTGCGCAAGACATCATTTGCCGCCGCACCGTTGATTACGATTTCGGGTGCTCGTCAATGACGGGCGCGAATGATAATGTGCCGCCGATTGGCGATTTACACCACACAACAAGGAGGACGGAATGGCGCATTTTTCCATCGTCGTGACGATCAAGGTCAAACCGGGCGAGGCGGACAAGTTTCGCGGCATCATTTTGGAAAACGCGGCGGCGTCGCTTCGCGATGAGCCCGAATGCCACAAATTTGATGTGTTGAATTACGAAGACGATCCCGAAACCTTTGTCTTTTACGAGGTCTATAGCAACGCCGCCTCCCTCGATGCCCACCGCGATACGCCCCACTTCAAGAAATTCGCCGCGGCAACGGGCGATCTGATCGCCGAGCGCGACGTCAAAAGGTGCCAGCTTATATCCTGAATGCGCCGCCCGACGACGTGCCGGAGATATTGGATCTGGTGATTTAATTTGTTGCCGACGTAAAGGTAATACGGGAAAGTTGGCATTGCCGCGCCCGGCAAGGAATTATTTGCGGTAAATATTTCGCGCGTATTGTTGCGTTTCGAGCCTACCGGAACCAGATAACAATAACGCGTCAACATCAGAGACCGCCCCATTGGACGACCAGTACGATATCGAGCGCTTGAATTTCCTTATTGTCGACGACAATAAGCATATGACCATGCTGGTCAAAAATCTGATCCATGCGCTCGGCTCGCGCAATGTTTCCGAAGCCAACGACGCCGCCGAAGCCTTTACCGAGCTGACCCATTTTCCCGCCGATATCATCATCGTCGATTATCAGATGCAGCCCCTGGACGGGCTGGATTTCGTGCGTCTGGTGCGCACCGGCTCGGACAGCCCGAACCCCTATGTGCCGATCATCATGCTGACCGGACACACCGAGATGTCGAAGGTCTTGAATGCCCGCGACGCCGGCGTTAACGAATTTCTGGCCAAGCCCTTGTCGGCCCGCTCGCTCTACGCGCGCATCCAGAAGATCATCTCCCAGCCCCGCGAGTTTGTGAAAACGCGCACCTTTTTCGGACCCGACCGCCGCCGCGTCACCAAAAACTGGGACGCACCCGAGCGCCGCAAAAACCCGCCCAGCCCGGCCACCGCCGAGGCGGCCGCAGCGGAAGCGGAAGCGGCAACGCCCGATGTGACCATCGCCGCCGGCACCAATGAAGAAGCCGGGCTTTCCCAGTCCGAACTGGACGCGCTGTTCGATTAGCCAGGCCTGGGCCGCTGCGCCTCGCCGCTGGGATTATAGTATTCTGCCATCGCCTTATTGAGCGCCCGGCCGGTCTCGCTGTCCTTGTTCTTGACCACGCCATCGACGTCTAGGCCGTTCGCTTTCTGAAATTTCTCCAGCCCGTCGAACAGGGCGTCGGGTTCGTTTTCGAGAAATAGGGTCGGGTGGGGTTTTGGGGCGAAGCCCAAATCCTGAAGCACGCCGTCCAGACCGCGAAGATCAACCGCGCCGTTGCCGCGATCCTGGCGGCGGGTGCGGGGGCGAGGCTGGTTGGGCGGTCGGCGGCGGGTTTGAACGGTCGGCCGGCTGAGAGGATTGTGGATATTGAAATAGGTTATCATAAAAATATTCCTGTAATATTCTCTGAAAGTGTAATATCATAGACAAATTACACGAACTGGTTGCGGATAATTCATGCGCTTGCTGATTGCCATATCCCTTGCCGTTCTATTGGCCGTCTGGCCGGGAATCGGTGGACCGCTCGCCTTCGCCGAGGAGGTCAATGGCGGCATCAATCTTGCGCTCCTAAAGCAGGCACAGGCGGGCGATAAGGAGGCTCAGATGAAGAGCGGGACGCTCTACGCCATGGGCAAATCGGTCGGAAAAGACTTGAATAAAGCGGACGTCTGGTTCCGGCGCTATGCTGGCGGCGATGGCAAATTGAACCATAATGTCGGTAAGATTTATAGTCGGATTGTCAAAGATTCTGGACGCGCCAGAATATGGTTTGAGCGGGCGGTCAAGTTCAATTACGCCGCCGCCCATGTTGGTCTTGGCAAACTTTATTTGAGCGGTGATGGCGTCGAACAAAATTTTGCCAAAGCCAATATGCATTTACAGAATGCATTGGCAGCAGGCGAGATTGGCGCGCACGGACTTATCGGCAGCATGTATTTTAATGGAAACGGGAGGCCCCGCGACTATGCCGTAGCGCGCAAACATTTCCTTCTCCACGTTGCTCCATATGACTATGCCCGCGAACTGGCCCACATCTACCGCCAGGGATTGGGAACCAGGCGTGATCCGGTCGAAGCGCTCAAGTGGTATCGGATTGCGCTGATCAACGGATGGAACGGCGCAATGTACGAATTGGGCACCATGTATTGGAACGGCGAGATCGCCCAACTCGATCCCCGGATCAGGTCGCTGGCCTGGTTCCTGCTCGGCGCCGGCCACGGGGGCGAGAAATCGGCGCGCATGGTCGAGAGATTGAAATCAGAGCTGCCCCGTCAAGTAGCGGAGCGAGCAGTGACGCAGGCGAAAACCCTTTCTGGGAAAATTAATTGGTATTCGGAGTTGGCCGATTATTTAAATGAAGCGCCGGCTGGGTTTCAAAATTAGGTGAGATCGAAATCCAATTCCCGCCTCAATAATTATTGGCTGCGCAGTTCGATAAGTTCTCTTGTGATCTCGCCCACGCGCAAAAATAGATCCGTCAATTTTTCTTGTATTTCTCCAAGCAAGTCATGGTCGTTTGTATTTCCCATTTGCTCGCGAAGATCGACGATTTCGTCGGCGATATCATCTCGTTCATCTAGCAATCTTTCGATCTTCTCTTCCGTGGATTCATCAGGAGGTTCAGGCGGTGCTGGCGGCAATTTTGCTTCTTCCGGCCCATCCTGAGTCCCACCCGCCTTCTTCCGCACGCTGGGATTATAATATTCCGCCATCGCTTTATTGAGCGCTCGGCCAGTTTCGCTGTCCTTGTTCTTGACCGCGCCATCGACGGTGAGCCCGTTCGCTTTTTGAAACTTTTCCAATCCATCGAACACGGTACCGGGTTTATTCTCGGAAAATTTAGTCGGATGAGGTTTTGGGGAAAAGCCCAATTTCTGCAGCACGCCGTCCAGACCCCGAAGATCGACCGCGCCGTTACCGCGATCTTGGCGGAGGGTGCGGCGTAGAGGATTCGAGATTTGCGGAATGGGTAATCAACATTTCCCCTATAATAATTCCTCAAAGTGTAATATAATAAATTGATTACACGATATGATTGCGAATTAAACATGCGCTTGCTGTTTGCCATATTCCTCGCCGCTATGTTGGCGGGCTGGCCCGGTCCGGACGGATTGCCGGCCAGTGCCGGGCAAACCAATGTTACTCCGCAAGCGTCGGAGTGGACCGATGCCCGCCTGGAGCACACCGATCCTCTCAAGCTGTTCGACATAGGCAAATCCCACGCGCTCGGCAAGGATGTGCCCATAATTTTAGGTTTGGCCACCCGGATGTTCGAATCGGCGCACCAACGCATGGCTTGGCTGGCCAGCGAGATTGGCCGGTTTTATACATACGAAGCCAAGGATGCAGACCGGGCGATCTATTGGTATAAGGCGGCAATCGCGCAAGGCGACAAATTGGCCTACGCATCGTTGGGTAATTTGTACTTTTCCGGGCGGCTCGTATCCCGGAATTATGCGATGGCGCGCCACTACTATCTTAAATCTACCGGGTGGCGGGCTCCAATACTCCTGGGCAAAATTTTTCTAAAGGGTCTGGGCACGAATCCTAGTCATGAGAGCGCCAAACAATGGTTCCTGGAGGCTGCCCGGCGCGGCAACCGATGGTCCATGCAGGAAATCGGTGAAACTTATCTCAAAGCTAATGGCATCGATTCGGAATTTGATACCGAAGCTTTGGCTTGGCTCATTGCCAGTATGCATTTCAACGAGAACCGTATCAGCCCGCAAGTCGATGCCCTAAATTTCGGATGAAGGCGCGTGACATCCAGGAGGCGAAGCGGAAGGCAGCGAAAATAATAGATATCGCCGCTCCCGCAGTCGAAGATTTTGTTAAAAAGCGAAAATCCATACAGGCTGAAATCGAGCGTCGGCGAACGAAATTTGATCAAACCGGTGAGCAACGAAGAAACCGATGAGAGGCGTACTTACGGATGTTTTACACCAAGTGCCCCTAGTGCCCTTTCAATGTCCCTTCTTTGCTTTTCGAGTTTGCGGCTTAGGTCGGTATATTCTCGATATTCTTGATCCGTAAATGGTGCAACGAATTTCTCAATCATTTTGCCTATTTTGTCGAAGACGGCCCACCATTGGCGAATTAATTCCTGGGCGGTTCCACTGCCCGTTTCGGGTTTAGGTTTTGGTTCCGGTCTGCCAGGATTGGTACCCGTGAGAATAACTTCGGGCCGTTGTTCACTTTCCGGCCCATCTTGCGTCCCACCGTCCCGCCTGCCCTCGCTGGGATTATAAAACTCCTCCATTGCCTTATTGAGGGCGCGCCCGGTTTCGCTGTCTTTGCTCTTGCCCGCGCCATCGACGGTGAGCCCGTTGGCTTTTTGAAATTTTTCCAATCCATCGAACAGGGCGTCGGGTCCGTTCTCGGAAAAGATCGTCGGATGGGGTTTTGGAGCAAAGCCCAAATCCTGAAGCACGCCGTCCAAACCCTGAAGATCAATCGCGCCGTTTTTGCCACCGCG
>Ga0209089_10004202_pt1 | contig 12062 bp, 8 predicted proteins | sample ArcticOcean_MG_C_FD_187431 | JGI IMG/M metagenome (GOLD analysis project Ga0209089, IMG submission 187431) | Marine microbial communities from western Arctic Ocean - ArcticOcean_MG_CB2_150 (SPAdes) (version 2) | ecosystem: Environmental > Aquatic > Marine > Oceanic | place: Arctic Ocean: Canada...
GAGGTATTAGTGGTAGTAGTTTAGGTTCAGAAAATACAATTATTTTGACTTTGGACGACTCAAGAAAAGTATTGTGTGATTTAAAAATACCTGAAGTTTATGCAGCGATTTTAAAAAAAGACCTAAAGCTTAGAGCTAAGTTTTCAGCTTATAAAGATAAAACCTACGAAGGGATTATACAATCTGTCGCCTCTCGTGTAGATGCTCAAACTCGAAGTATACTAGCAAGAGCTCAAGTTCAGAATGAAAATTCTGAAATAATTCCAGGGTCTCTATTAGAAATTGAAATATTATATAATGATAAAGATGCATTAAGTGTTCCTGATACTAGTGTTATGTACGAAGGAAGTAAAAAATTCGTTTATAAAATAATTGAAAATAATATGATTGAGAAAGTGGAAGTAAAAACTGGAGTTAGAAGTGAAGGCTCCCTTGAAATTTTAAGTGGTTTAGTTGAGGGCGATAAAATAATAGCTGAAGGTTTAACAAAAGTTAGACCTGGAATGAAAGTAAAACCTATTATTAAATCACAACAATAAAAACAATAATGTACATAACCGAACTTAGTATTAAAAGACCTGTGGTTGCAGTAGTTTTTTCAATGATACTTGTTGTCTTTGGTTTATTTGTTTTTTCTAAATTACCTGTTAGAGAATTACCTTCGGGCCTTCAGCCACCAGTTGTGCAAGTTCAAGTAGATTATCAAGGTTCTAGTGCAGAAGTTATTTCTAGTGAAATTACAGAAATTATAGAAGATGTAATTGGAGGAGCAGAAGGCATAAAGAATATAGACTCAAAATCAGAAAATGGCAGAAGTACAATTAAAATTGAATTTGAAACTAGTATAGATTTAGATGCCGCCGCAAATGATATAAGAGATAGAGTGTCAAGAGTCTCTGATAATTTGCCTGCCGATTCAAAACCTCCTGAAATACTAAAACAAAGTGCTGGTTTTACAACTAGTATGTGGCTTAGTGTCTCAAGTTCTACTTGGACTGATTTAGAAATAGGTGATTATACCAGAAGATACTTGGTTGACAGTTTTTCTAATGTAAAAGGTGTTGGAAGAATTCTTGTTGGCGGCCTAAGAGAATTAAGTGTAAGAGTTTATATTGATCCAATTAAACTAGCGGCAAACGATCTTACAATTCAAGAAGTTGAGCAATCATTAAGAAAAGAAAATATTAGCTTACCAGCAGGAAGTTTAGAAGCAACTAATATAGATTTAACAATTAACCTCGATAAAGCTTACAAAGACTTAACGTCTATAAAACAACTGCCAATTAAAAAAAATAAAAATAGTGTCATACGTCTAGAAAATATTGCTGAAGTTAAATATGGACCCGTTTCAGAAAAGACTCTTTTCAAGTCAATAAGTAAAGTTGGAAAATCTAATGATAAAGTTGTTGGAATTGGAATTTATGCAAAATCAGGTACATCTACAGTCGAACTATCAAAAAAAGTTAAAAAAAGAATAAAAATTGTTCAAAAAACTTTACCTGAGGGACTTAGGTTGAGTGTTTCCTTTGATAGAGCAACTTATATTAATGCCGCTATATCTGAAGTTTACAAAACCTTGGCTATAGCCTTCATTTTAGTTGTAGTAATTATTTATTTATTTTTAGGTAATTTAAAAGCTGTAATTGTCCCAGCAGTAGCTTTACCTGTAAGTTTAATTAGTTCCTTTTTAGGACTTTGGTTATTTGGTTTATCTATTAATATTTTTGTGCTTTTAAGTTTTATACTTGCAATTGGAATAATAACTGATGATAGCGTTATTATGACTGATGCAATTTATCATAGGGTTGAAAATGGTGAAACACCATTGGTGGCTGCCTTTAATGGTTCAAAAAGTATTACCTTTGCAATTATTTCTACTACTTTAGTTTTGGTTGCTGTTTTTTTACCTTTGATTTTTATTGAAGGAATATCTGGAACATTATTTAAAGAAACTGCAATTTCTCTGACTTTTGCAATTGTTGTATCTTCTTTTGTTGCCCTAACTCTTTCGCCAATGCTAGGTAGTAAGTTCTTAAAAAAGAATACAAAAAAAACAAAAATTGTTTTAAAATTTCAAAAATATTACAACTTATTTTCGGAATTTTATGCTGAAACTTTAAATTACTGGATAACAAAAAATAAAACTATAGTAGGGTTTATGCTGTCCTTAATCTTTATATCTGTATTACTATTTATTTTTGCACCTAAAGAATTGCTTCCGCAAGAAGATAGAGGTGTTTATTTAGTTATAGGAAAAACTGATGAAGGTAGCTCGTTTCAATACACTTCTGATAAAGCTGAAGAAATAGAAAGAAGACTTACCACTTTAGTCAAAAGTGGCGAGGAATCTTACAAAAGAATGATTATGCGAGTTCCTGGTTTTGGATCAAGTAACTCATATAACAGTTTTATCATTATTGCTTTGCTTGATGATTGGAATGATAGAAGTGAAAGTTCTGTTACAATTATGAGAAAAGCTATTGGGAAAATTGTAACTGTACCACAAGCTTTAGCTTTCCCCATATCTCCACAAAGTATAAGAGTCAGCAGTTATAACAAACCAGTTCAAATGGTATTACTTGGAAAAAGTTATGAACAACTAGAAATATGGCAAAATTTAATAATGAGGGAATTGAGAAAAAATAAGAATTTAGCTGCAATTGAATCTGATTATTCAAAAAATAAACCTGAAATAAAATTAATAATTAACAGAAAAAAAGCTCAAGACTTAGGGGTATCTATTGAATCAATTGGCAAAACTATAGAAACTTTATTTTCAGGAAAAACTGTAACAACATTTAATAAACTAGGTAAAGAATACCCAATAATTCTTCAAGCAGATATCAAAAATAGGAGAAAAAGTGAAAGCTTGAGTAAAATTTTTGTACGTTCTGATTCATCAGGAAAGTTAATATCATTAGCTAATCTTGTTGAATTTGAAGAAGTAGGGTCAGCGAAAATACTAGCAAGATATGACAGACAACGTGCTGTTACAATTAGTGCAAGATTGACTGGTGATTACTCTTTATCTGACGCCTTAAATTATCTTCAAAAAACTGTAGATGAAACTGTGCCCGAAGCAAGAATAGACTGGAAAGGTAAATCTGAAGAACTAAAAGAAACTAGCAATGAATTATTTATTATATTTGCTTTGGCGCTACTAACTGCTTTTCTTGTTATGGCAGCAAATTTTAATAGCTTTATTCATCCAGCTGTAATTATGTTAACTGTACCTTTGAGTGTATTTGGGGGGATAGTTTTTATTTTATTATTTAATACAAGTATAAATATCTTTTCACAAATTGCATTGGTAATTTTAATTGGAATTTCTACCAAAAATTCAATTTTAATAGTTGATTGGGCAAATCAACTAAGAAGAGCTGGGAAAAATATTCAAAGCGCAGCTTTAGAAGCTTGTAAAAGAAGATTTCGTGCAATTATTATGACATCGCTTTCAACTATGATTGCAATGGTTCCTTTATTAATTGGTAATATCGGACCTGGAGCTGGTGAAGGAAGTAGGTTAGCTGTAGGCGCAACAATATTTGGAGGCATGCTGATAAGTACTTTTTTTACCTTATACGTAACACCTGCAATGTATGTTTTTTTAACAAAAAATACCAAACGAATTGATGCTGTTGACCTTCAACTAAATAAAGAGCTTAGAAAATAATATACTTTTTTCTATCTAAAATTTTTTTACACTCTTTCAGTTGACCACGATAAATTTTAGATTGCTCTTCTACTTTTTTTGCAAAAATAATTGATTGTTTATTTGTTATATAAGTTTTCTTTGCATAATTACCCCAGCCTAAATAATAGTTAAGGTATTGCCGATATGAATCATTAAGAGGAATTTTATTAATTTTATTTGTTTTTTTCATATACCAGCCTATGAACATTACACTATCTTTGAAACGTGTTCGTAAGGCTAATTGATTATCAGTTTCATTTTTATAAAGCTCCCATGTTTTGTTAACTGCTTGAGAATACCCAAAGGAAGTTGATGGCCTTTTATAAGGAATAACTTTAAATAATTTTGTTCTTTTGGGTTTCGCCCATCTATTAAAACCTGATTCTTTATTCACAAAAGCTAGAATTATATGAATTGGAGAACCATATACTTCTGAACTTTTTTTTGCATGTTTATACCAAAGGTAGTTTTCACCAAAAATTTTACATGCATTTGATGGATATTTAGGAATAGAGCTACAAGATGCTATTAAAAAAAAAAATATTAAGTAAATTAAATGCTTATTTAAAATCTTCTTTTGCACTAGATATTGCTTTCTCCATTTGGTCTCTAATTTCTGATTCTTCTATTGCTATCGAGGCTGACTGAAAATCTTTTTTTATTTTTCTAAATACATCTTCTTGACCAGCTTCTTCCATGTCAGCTTTTATTATTTCTTTAATATAAATTTCTTTTTCTTCAGGTTTTTTACCTAATTTTAGACATACAAAATCTGATAAATATTTATTGCTACGAGCTTGAATCTTAAATTGCAGTTCTTGATCTATTTCAAACTTTTTTTCAAAACCTTTTTCTCTATCATTAAATTTATTCATAACTTCTTTAAGAATAAATAAATCTTTATTGCGTAATATGCAACCAATACACCTAAAATATTTGCTATTAAATCATATAATTCAAACGATCGATTGGGCACAGCAAAGTGCAAAATCTCAAGTAAAATAGATAAAAAAAGTAGGTAATAAACTAAAACCTTAAAATTTTTTTCTTTCAAATAAACAACAAAACCTAATAAAGAAATATAAAAATAGTATATGAAATGATTAATAGATGTTCCAAAAGGATTTTTAATTAAATTAGGTTGTTTACTGAAATCTTCGTAGATTAAATATCCAGCTAAACTTCCTGGATATAATGAAATAATTATTAATAAAATTACAGAAAAATAAAAAATTAATTTTAGAAATTTATTCACTTTTATAATATATATTAGTTCTAATGATTCGTATTATATTTTTAGTAAAATGCAAAATTTAATTTTAATTCGTCATGGACAAAGCCTATGGAATAAAGAAAAAAGATTCACAGGTTGGGCAGATATTGATTTAACTGAAAAAGGTAAATTAGAAGCTGGAAAGGCCGGGCATCTTGTTAAAGATTTAAATGTTGATTTTGATATATGTTTTACTTCTTCATTAAAAAGAGCTCAAAACACATTAAAAATAATTTTAAAAATTTTAAACAAAAAAAATATCGAAATTGTTAAAGCTGCAGAACTGAATGAAAGACACTATGGAGGTCTTACATCTCTTAATAAAGATGAAACAATTAAAAAATTTGGAGTTAAACAAGTACAGATTTGGAGAAGAAGTTTCGATGCGCACCCTCCCCCGATGGATAAACAACATTATTATAAAGATAAAATTAATTCAAATATATTGAGTGAGTCTTTAAAAGATACCTTTAATCGTGTAGTTCCTTTTTTTAAAAAAAAAATAGAACCACAATTACTAAGAAAAAAAAATGTTTTAGTAACTTTCCATGGTAATAGCTGTCGCGCTTTATTGATGAAAATTTTCAATATTTCAAAAAAAAAAATTATTAAATTAGAAGTGCCTACAGGAAACCCGCTTTTAATTAAATTTGATAATAATTTAAAAATAAAAGAATATAAATATCTAGATCAAAATAGATCAAAAAAAATTATTTAAATTTTCATTCTTTAATAAACTATTATAGACACTTACTGTACTGACGTGCAAAAAGTTAGTTTTACTTTCAATTCCTAATAATTCATTCTGTTTAATTAAATTGTCCCAAATTTCGTTTAAAGAAAAAACTTTTGTAGAAATCTGGGAAAAAACTGCAGGTTTAATTATTTGTAGTCCTGTATAAATATAATTAAATTCTTCTTTATTTGTTTTAGTAATTAAATTATTTTTAAGATTAAAATCTCCTTTAAAAGACTTGTCAAAACTTTTCTCTTTATTAACAACAAGTATAGTACATTTATTTTTTTTGTTTTTCTCAAAATTTTCTTCCATTAACTTTAGCTCTTTAATGTGATTTAAACTCCATAGAGTGTCAGGGTTAATGGTTAGAAATGAATCCTTTTGGAAGAAATCGATAGCATTTAATATGCCTCCACCAGTATTTAAAATTTTATTCTTTTCTTCAATAATATGAATCTTAGTGTTAAAATTTTTTTTTTTTAAATAATCTATAACTTGATTACCTAAGTAGTGAACATTAATAACAACCTCTTTTATTCCAAATTTTTCTAAAAAATTTAAAGTATTAGATAGTAAAGTTTCATTACCAATTTTTAATAAAGGTTTTGGGCATGTAAGAGTTAATGGATTAAGGCGTTTACCAAAACCAGCGGCAAGGATCATTGCTTTTTCAATCATAATTATTGTATTAACTTTAGAAGTGAATTGGCCTTTTATCAACAGCCATTGCTGCTTCTTTTACTGCTTCACTGTGAGTTGGATGGGCATGACACGTTCTAGCAATGTCCTCAGCACTAGCTCCAAATTCTATTGCTAATGTTAATTCTGCAATCATACTTCCCGCTAAAGCATTAATAATAGATACACCCAAAACTTTATCAGATTTTTCGTCCGCAATTATTTTAACAAAACCTTCGGTTTCGTTATTAACTTTTGCTCTCGAATTGGCTAGAAAAGGAAATTTTCCAACTTTATATTTGATTTTTTCTTTTTTTAGCTGTTCTTCAGTTTTGCCAACCATTGCAACCTCTGGCGAAGTATAAATTACTGCTGGTATTGCATCGTAATTAACATGGGCAGACTGACCAGCAATTATTTCTGCCACAGCTATCCCTTCATCTTCAGCTTTGTGTGCAAGCATTGGGCCTTGGTTTATTACATCCCCGATAGCAAAAATATTTTTTATAGATGTTTCAAATTTATTGTTAACTTTAATTTTTTTTTGATTATTTAACTCTATACCTAAATCAGATATGTCTTCATTAATATTAGCTTTTCGACCTACAGCTACTAAAACTTTATCACATTCTATTCTTTCTCTCTTCATACTTTTATTGTTTGTAAAATCTACAATAGCTTTATTTTTTACTGTTCTAACTTCTGTTACTTTGGAATCTAGTTTAAAATTAATCCCTTGTTTTTTAAGAACTTTTATAAACTCTTCTGAAATATCTTTATCCATTCCCGGAATAATATGGTCTAAAAATTCAACTACCGTCACATTTGAGCCCAGTCTTTTCCAAACACTGGAAAGTTCAAGTCCGATATATCCACCACCTATTACAAATAATTCTTTAGGTACTTTATCAAAAGATAATGCGCCTGTAGAGGAAACAATATTTTTTTCATCAATGTTTATTCCTGGTAATGAAGTTGGTAAAGAACCTGTTGCTATAATAATGTTCTTAGTTTTATAATTATTTGCTTCGCCCGTGGCGGTAAGAACTGTTACTGTATCTTCAGATGATATTTTGGCTTTACCCTTTAAATGAGTAATTTTATTTTTTTTTAATAAATATTCAACTCCTTTAGTAAGTGTTAATACTGATTTCTTTTTATTATCCATCATCTTTGATAAGTTTAACTTAACTTCACCAGTTTCAATGCCTAAGTTTTTAAAATCTTTTTGTGCTTTATGGTATAATTCAGATGAATTAAGTAAGCTTTTTGAAGGTATACAACCAACGTTTAAACATGTTCCTCCCAATGTTTTTTTAGACTCTACACACGCAGTTTTAAGTCCTAGTTGAGCCAATCTTATAGCACATACATAACCTCCTGGGCCGGATCCAATTACAATTGCATCAAAATTGTCGTTCATTATTAGATATCTAAAAACAATCTACGTGGTTCCTCAAGGCACTCTTTTATAGTTTTTAAAAAAGAAACTGCTTCCTTGCCATCTATTATTCTGTGATCGTAAGATAAAGCTAGATACATTATAGGTCTTACAACAACATTTTTATCAATAACTACTGCTCTTTCCACAATATTGTGCATACCTAAAATACCTGTTTGTGGTGGATTTAATATTGGCGTAGATAACATTGATCCATAAATTCCACCGTTGCTAATAGTAAAAGTTCCACCTTGAAGATCACTAATTGTAATCTTTCCTTCTCTTGCTTTTTCAGAAAGTAAATAAATATTTTTTTCTATATCGGCAAATGATAATTCGTCCGCTTTTTTAAGAACTGGCACCACTAACCCACGATCTGTTCCAATAGCAATAGAAATATTGTAGTAATTCTTATAAATAATATGGTCCCCTTCTATCTCGGCATTAACTGTTGGAAAGTTTTTTAAAGCTACAATAGATGCTTTTACAAAAAATGACATAAATCCTAATTTTACTGAATACTTTTTTTGAAAATCATCTTTATAATCTTCTTTCATTTCCATAATAGATTGCATGTCTACTTCATTAAAAGTAGTTAGCATTGCTGCTGATTCTTGAGCTTCTTTTAATCTTTTAGCTATAGTTAATCTTAATCTTGTCATTTTTAATTTTTCTTCTGGGCCATGTGTAATTTTTCTTTTAGATGTTCCAGGAGAATTACCCATTAAATCCATTAAATCTCCTTTTAAAACTCTTCCATCTTTTCCTGTTCCCTTTACATCGGTAATGTCAATATTTTTTTCTGCAACCATTTTTCTAACCGATGGAGATAAGTGCTTTTTAGTTTCTGTAGGAGATGGAGGTATGTATTCTTTTTCTTTAAATGTTTCTGATGTTTTTTCTTTTATAGATTCTTCAGCTAAAGTTTCTAAAATCAAAACGCCATTAGAATTTTTTTCTTCTTTTTGTTCTACAAGTGTCAAAATTTCATCTTCTTTTATTTTTTCTTTTTTAACTTTTGGTGCATTACTTTTTTTAGGAGGTTCATAAGATTTTTTTTCCTTTTTTATTGGTAAATCATATTCGTTTGTAATATTTTTTTCTTCTGATAAAAGGCCCAATAACGCACCAACTTCTACTGTTTCACCTTCTTTAGCTTTTATAGAAGATAAAGTTCCTGATAGAGGTGACGGAACTTCTACGTTCACTTTATCTGTTTCTAATTCTACTAATGGTTCGTCTGAATCTACTTGTTCGCCTACTTTTTTGAGCCATTTAGATACAGTTGCTTCTGTTATAGATTCTCCAAGAGAAGGTACTAAAATTTGATTCGACATATCTAGCTAAGTACCTTTTCTATTATTTCTTTTTGCTGTGCAAGGTGTTTTTTTAGATATCCTGTAGCAGGAGATGCTGCAGATTTCCTACCAATATAATTAACTTGTCTATTACCAGCTTTTATATAATCTAATGTCCATTGAATATAATTTCTTGCACTATTCCATGCCCCCATATTTTGTGGCTCTTCTTGACACCAGTAAAATTTGGCATTTTTTTTAAATCTTTTCAACTCTTGTGCGAGAGTTTTGACTGGAAAAGGATACAGTTGCTCTATTCTAATGAAAAAAACATTATTTTTTTTTATTTTTTCTCTCTCTATCAATAAATCAAAATAAATTTTTCCTGAACAAATGACTACTTTTTTTATTTCACTATCTTTTTTAAGTTTAATAAAACCATTTTCTTTAAAATCTGCATGATCATTAAGCATTCTATGAAATGTATTTTTATTACTAAAATCTTCTATATTTGAAACACAATTTTTATTTCTCAATAAGGATTTTGGTGTCATAATTATTAGTGGCTTTCTAAAATCTCTGTGTATTTGTCTTCTTAATGCATGAAAATAATTTGCTGGAGTTGTACAATTCATTACTTGAATATTTTCTTGAGCACATAATTGTAAAAATCTTTCTAATCTTGCTGACGAATGTTCGGGTCCTTGACCTTCATAACCATGAGGCAATAACATTACCATTCCATTAGCTCTTAACCATTTTCTTTCTCCAGGAGCAATAAATTGATCTATAACAACTTGAGCTCCATTGGCGAAATCACCAAACTGAGCTTCCCAAACAACTAGTGTAGTAGGCTCTGATAAAGCATAACCGTACTCAAAACCAAGAACGGCTAACTCTGAAAGCAAACTGTCTATCACCTCATATCTTTTTTGCTTTTCTGAAATATTATTAAGAGGAGTAAAATAAGTGCTATCATTTTGATCTCTAAGAACAGAATGTCTTTGACTAAATGTTCCTCGTCCGGAATCTTGACCAGAAAGTCTAACCGGATAACCTTCAACCAACAAGGTTGCAAAAGCTAACTGTTCAGCAGTAGACCAGTCAAAACCTTTCCCTGTTAAAAACATTTTTTTTTTATTTTCCAAAATTTTTTTTATTGTAGGATGTATATTAAAATTTTTGGGAATAGTGGTTAGCTTATTACCAATTTTCCTTATTTTATCTAACGATACTCCTGTGTTTCCTCTTTTATCTTTTCCTTTTTCTGGCCTAAATCTTGACCAAACTCCTTCATACCATTCTAACTTTGGTTTATATTCTTTTGCGGTTTTAAACTGTTCTTCCAACAAATTTTTAAAATTTAATTTCATTTCTTTAAATTCATTATCAGAAATTGAACCTTCCTGAATTAAATTTTTTGCATAAACATTTAACGTTGTTGGGTGACTTTTAATTTTCTTGTACATGACTGGTTGAGTAAACGAAGGTTCGTCTCCTTCATTATGGCCAAATCTTCTGTAACAAATCATGTCAATTACAATGTCTCTATTAAATTTTTGTCTAAAATCCATTGCTATTCTTGCGCAATGCACAACTGCTTCAGGATCATCTCCATTAACATGTAAAATTGGGGCTTCTACCATCTTAGCTAAGTCTGACGGATATGGTGAAGATCTTGCAAATTTTGGGTTTGTGGTAAAACCAATTTGATTGTTAACTATAATGTGTATTGTTCCGCCTGTATTGTGCCCTGGCAAACCTGAAAGCGCAAAACATTCCGCAACAACACCCTGTCCTGCAAATGCAGCATCTCCATGAAGTAAAATTGGAATTACTTTTTGTCTTTTCCTATCGTTGTGAAAAAATTGTTTTGCACGGGATTGTCCTAAAACAACTGGATTAACAGCTTCAAGATGAGAAGGATTGTCTGATAGTGAAATATGTACCAAATTTCCATCGAATTCCCTATTTGATGATGCTCCTAAATGATATTTAACATCTCCTGTGGAGTCTGCGCTTGAAAATTCAAATTCTCCAGCAAACTCATTGAACATTCTTTTGTAAGATTTTTGTAATAAGTTTGCTAATACATTTAATCTACCTCTATGAGGCATTCCAATCTTGATTTCTTTTACTCCTAACTGCCCTCCACGTTTAATTATTTGTTCTAAAGCAGGAATCAATGACTCTCCCCCATCTATTCCAAATCTTTTTGTTCCTACAAATTTTACTGCTAGGAATTTTTCAAAACCTTCGGCTTGTATAAGTTTATTTAAAATAGCTTTCTTTCCATTTTGAGTAAAACTTATTTGATGTTCTTTTTTTTCCATTCTTTCTCTTAACCATATTTTTTCGGTAGGATCTGAAATATGCATATACTCAATACCAATAGATGAACAATAAGTTTTTTTAAGAAATGAAAGCATTTCATTAACTGAAGCGTAGTCTCGGTCTAAATAACCATTTAAGTAAATTTTTTTGTTATAATCTTCTTTTTTAAAACCATGATCATCTGGATGTAACTCATGAAGATATTTTCTTTCCATCATTCCTAGAGGGTCAAGGTTTGCTATAAGATGACCTCTGATTCTATACGCTCTAATTAAAGCAATAGCTTTTACTGATTGCTCTTTTTCTTTTTCATGTTTTCCTATTGAATTAGAGATGTCTATAATATGATTTTTTATTTTATTTTCTAAATTTTTTTTTGTTGTATTAACTTTTAAATTATTATTTTTTTTGGGAGCCCAGCTTGGTCCATTTATTTCTTTTCTTACAGTTTCTTGATCATCATCTAGACCATCAAAAAAATCTCTCCAACTTTCAGGTATTAACTCAGGATTTTTTAAATATTTAAAATAAAGCTCCTCAATAAAAGGGCTATTACCACCCTGTAAAAAAGAAGTTTTTTCAAAAACATTTTTATTTTTTTCTGA
>Ga0209089_10004206_pt1 | contig 12055 bp, 10 predicted proteins | sample ArcticOcean_MG_C_FD_187431 | JGI IMG/M metagenome (GOLD analysis project Ga0209089, IMG submission 187431) | Marine microbial communities from western Arctic Ocean - ArcticOcean_MG_CB2_150 (SPAdes) (version 2) | ecosystem: Environmental > Aquatic > Marine > Oceanic | place: Arctic Ocean: Canada...
TGACCATCAATGAGCGCAACTCCATGGCCATGGTGGGCAACCACACATCAGAAGCCAAAGACCTTGGCGCTGATGCCATGATTACTCCGTGCCCGCTCTGCCACTTGAACCTGGACAGCTTCCAGCCTAAGGCGGCAGCCCAAGCCGGACGGCCGATCAACTTGCCCATCCTGCACATGCCCCAGGCCATTGGTTTGGCCATGGGCCTGAGCGCCAAGGAGATGGGCCTGCAACGGCACATCGTCAGCACCAAACCCCTACTAACTAAGATAGGTGCCGGGGTATAGCCGGTACCACCATCGGTGCGTAAATAAAAACACCAACACGGCACCTCACTAGAGCGATTGCATAATAAGACAAGGGGCGGCTGACAACAGCTGCCCCTTGTTGTTTCAGAGCTGTTCAGAATTACGGAGTTAGCATATGCCGCACAGCACGCTGACTATTGGAAATGTAGAAATCACTGTATTGCACGACACTGAAGTGGCGTCGCCCTTCATCCAGTCGTTTCCCGACGTTCCGGCTGAGGCCTGGGAACCATATCTCAAAAAATATCCCGAGGCGTACATCGGCAGAGACAGCCGGCGCAGCCATTTCGAGTGCTACTTGGTTCGCTCTCATGGCCAAACGTTGCTGGTGGACACTGGCTTGTGCACTAAAGCCACCAATCCCGGCACCGTAATCCAGAGGTTCGGAGGAACCGAAGGAAACTTGTTGGGAGAGTTGGAGTCGACTGGGACGCAGGTCGGCGACATCGACACTGTGTTTCTTACCCATTTGCACGTGGACCATGTGGGCTGGAACATGACCCTGAGCGGCGGAACGAGGAGAGCCAACTTTCCCCAACGCCCGCTATGTGGCGCACCAGGCTGACTGGGATACATTCAACACGCCCCGCGACTCAGAGATATTTGGCTACGAATGGTGGTGCGATACCGTTGCTCCGCTCAAGGAAGCAGGCGTCTTGGACTTAGTGACGGGTGAGACCAAGTTCAACAGTGAATTGAATATCATACCCACGCCGGGACACACCCCTGGTTCCATGAGCCTGATAATCAACTCCGGCGGCGAAACGGCCTACATCATGGGAGACGTGTTTCATGGTCCGGCCCAGGTGACCGAAACTGCCTGGTCGTTTCGCTTTGACATGGATCCAGAGCAAACAGAGCAGACACGTAATAAAATGCTGGACCGGGCACAGCAGGAAGATGCCGCCATCTCCATCTGCCATCACAGCGGTTTTGGCCGGGTAATCAGAGAAAGCGGCAAGCGGTACTGGCAGGCGTTGTATGTTCAGCTCAACGGGTTTGACCTGCGCCAGTTGGAGCCATTCGACAGGACCAGGATGAGCGAAGTTAGGGCATAAACTCTGCCACGCCAACTCTCGTAATTCCTGCGAAAGCTGGAATCCACTGCGCCTCTCGGTGGCGTGGGTCAGAAAGTCTTCGCCGTTGTCTGGTTTGCTCCGCCGAAACATGCTTTACCCGCAGTAACCTGGATTCCATCCTTCACTGGAAAGACGAAGACCGGGCGCTTGATTTGGTTCGCTTTTGGTGACGTTCTGATTAAGGAAGTAGAACAACCCAAACCTAGCGTCAGCAATGTTTGAACCAATCAGTCCTTTGACAACCTCACCTTGAGCGCGCACCACCTGCAACATGATGACGCCATAGCGCATAGGCAAAAAGAGGTGTATCTGGGTCTGACCGTGACCGGTTTGCCTTCCCTCAAGCGTACCTCCTGCTACCTTCCCTCAAAACCCAGTCCTGGCAATTGGGAAGCAAGAAATGGTGTCGGCAGCGAACGAATCAGTCTCGTCCTCGGGCTAGTGAGCGTGGAAACAGAGCTCGCACGACACATATACGCTCCAACCCTGTGAGAGAATCTGCGGTGTCCACTCAGCGGACAGCCGCTGTACCTGCGATATCGGTTAGACTGACCTAAAATGGACAACAGGTACTCCGTCAGTCAATGCAGGCAACCTTTAATTCCCCTCTAACAGGAGAGATAGAACCTGTCTTATTTCTAATGCGGGAAATTACAGACTTGTCAAGAATCGCCCTTTCTGTAGTTATTGGGATATCTACGAGCGGCACCGTGGTACCATGGCCAAGAAGCAGCAGTAACTTGACTTAATAGGAAGCGCACGCGCGAACGACGATTACTTGATGCCTTTGATATACTAGCCTCCGGAATTAAGCGTCAGCAATCAAGAATAAGACATCCAAAAGCAACTTATGATGGCATAGCCCTATGAATCTACAAGGGAAAACCATTACAACACCAATTACCAACTATTGAGGCAAGATGCAACGGTACATTTTAGTACGGTTATTGCAGGGGGTAGTCACTCTCCTAGTCCTTAGCATGGCAGTTTTCATAAGTTCCCATCTGACTGGTGATCCGGCTCTATTCCTCTTGGGTGCAGAAGGCACCCAAGAGGATTATGAGCAGCTCAAGAAGAATATTGGCTTAGACAAACCTATTCCAGTCCAATATTTAGTTTTCTTGGGTAATGTTGTCCAGGGAGATTTTGGAACTTCACCCATTACTGGTCAGTCGGCTCGAGATACACTCATGGAACGACTACCGGCTACGCTGGAATTAGCTGGGGTCGCGTTTCTATTAACCCTTATAGTGGGTATTCCTTTGGGTGTTTTGTCTGCGGTGAAACGCGATACCATCTTTGATCACATTGGGAAATTCTTCGCGGTGCTAGGCATTGCCGCCCCTAGTTTTTGGGTAGCGATCATGCTTATTCTACTGTTCGGTGCTATACTCGGCTGGCTTCCTACATTTGGTCGCGGAGGCATCAGTCACTATATACTTCCCGCCTTCGTGCTTTCCTGGGGGGGTATGGCTGGGATTGTTCGCCTAGTACGCTCAAGTATGCTTGACGTGTTAGACACCGAGTACGTTAAATTTGCGCGGGTCAAGGGTCTCCCAGAGCGTATGGTTGTTTATAAGCATGCGCTAAAAAATGCCGTTATTCCGGCCCTCACCTTTAGCGGACTAACTCTGGCTGGGCTGCTTAACGGCTCGGTGGCGATTGAAGTGGTCTTTGCCTGGCCGGGAATCGGCCGATTGTTGCTCCAGGGCATCACTCAGCGGGACTTTCCCATAATTCAGGCCACCGTATTGGCTGCAGGACTGTTCTACGTTGTCGTCTCCCTGCTTGTGGACATACTATACGCCTACGTGAACCCACGGATAAGGTATGAATAGCAAGGTGTGCAATGGCAACTGCAATTAATGCTGAGCTTGGGCCAGGCTGGTGGCGGATAGCGTACCGACGAACCATGAATCTAAAGCTGCCGTGGATTCCTGTGTTCATCATGCTTATTCTACTGGTTTGCGCTGGTTTTTCCCCACTGGTGGCACCCCATGATCCCACTGAGATCAATATTCTGAATGGCAAATTGGCTCCCGGAGAAAACCTAAGCTACCCACTAGGTACAGACATACTTGGGCGGGACATGCTGAGCCGCCTGATTTACGGTGCCCGCACAACTGTGTTTATCAGCCTGGTGGCTCTGGGCACTGGCGCGGTAGTTGGAACGGCGGTTGGCCTGGTAGCTGGTTTTCGGGAAGGGTGGTTCGACGCTATTACCATGCGCACCGCTGACGCTGCGCTTGGTTTTCCAACCATTTTGGTTGCCATGGTGATTGTGGTGATCATGGGGGCGGGAATCGAGAGCATAATTCTTGCTGTAGTGTTGACTGTATGGGCGCGATTCGCTCGCATGATTCGAGGCGACGTGCTCAGCATAAAAGACATGGACTTCGTTGTCGCCGCCAAAATCGCAGGGGTTTCCATGCCCATAATCATCTGGCGTCATATATTCCCTAACACCGTCAATACTTTGATGATTATCACCAGTCTTCAAGTGGGTCAGGTCGTCCTGTTGGAGGCGTCACTTAGTTTTCTGGGCCTGGGACTACCGGTTGGTGATCCCGCCTGGGGTATCATGGTATCGGAAGGCAAAGCGGTGATCCTGGAGGTCTGGTGGCTGTCTCTTTTCCCTGGTATTGCCATTACAGTGGTGGTGTTGGCCTTTAACTATTTTGGCGATTGGATGCGAGACGCCTTGGACCCTAAGTTGAGAAGACTTTAGCGTCGCAAACGACGTTTCAAATTAACGAACATAGTGGAATCGCTTAATAACAAGGAGGACGTTACGGCAAGCCCTTGATCTATTCTGGCTATTTACCGGAAACCTACTTTTATGATGGAGAAAATTATATGATTGCAAAGACTATTCTAGGATTGTTCCTAGTTTTGATGTTCGCTTGCGGTGGTTCAGAGGAGCCTGCGGCAGACTATACCAGCGCACCTACCGCAGTTTCTGGCGGAGCGTCTCAACCCACCACCGTTCCCGGATCCGCTGATTCGCCAACTACGGCCACGGTGTATTCTGGAAATTTGAAGATTATGGTGGGAGACTTTGGAAGTGAACGATTCGATGTTGGTTACTCGCTTGGATTGGCGGGCGATATGAACTATGGGCGAATCATGCACGGCTTCCTCATATCCGACAATGTAGAACGCGAGATGGTGCCAGGAATCGCCAGCGCCTGGGATCTTTCTGAAGATGGTCTAACCTGGACCTTCACCATTCGCGAAGGCGTGAAGTGGCAAGACGGGACAGAGTTAACCCCGGAAGACGTATATTGGACATTCCAACACCTTTACAGTGCTGATGCGAAAGATTTCGTCATCGCTCCGTCGTCACTTAGGATGTCTCGTCAATCCGATGGTATAGAGCTGGACGGGCGAGACGTATTGTTGAAGACCACTTTCCCGGCCCCGGAAATTGCAAGTACATTGTCTGAAACAGGACCGGGTTGGTTCCATGTCATGCCAGCCAGATCTGACTATCACAATACAGACGCCGAGACTGCTTACGATAAGGATCCCATTGGCGCTGGACCCTTGAAGCTAGTGGAGCACGTTCGGGCCAGTTCCATGACATTTGAGCGGTTCGATGACTTCTACTATCAGCCCGACAATGGTTTCCCAGAGGACAAAAGGATACCTTTCGAAGAGGTGAAGCTATACTTAGTGCCGGAAGAATCTACCAGAGTGTCGGCTATACGAGCAGGCGATGCTGATATTGCCCCAGTCAGTTTGGCCGCGAAGGGCCAAGTGGAATCTGGTGGGGGGCGTTTGGTATTCGGTGAGGAAGGTAACTATGTTTGGCTGCCCTTCATGCACTGTTGGGCGGATCCCGCCTTATCTTGTGCCAAGAAGGATTTTCGCCTGGCCCTGCACTACGCTATAAACAAGGAACTCATCCGAGACCAACTTTATGGTGGTGAGCAAGTATTCCAGGTAAAAGGTTGGGGCGCGGTCACGCCTAGTACCATCGGGTACACCACCGACCTGGATCCATTCCAATTTGACCCCGATAAAGCGCGAGAGCTTATGGCTGCTGCGGGTTATCCTGACGGCAAGGGAGCGGACAAAATAATCCTGCATACCTGGGAATCCACATCAATGCCCTTCCAGACCGAGGCTGCCCAGTTAGCAGCCGACTCCTGGAGAAAGGAACTGGGTCTGGATGTAGAAGTCAGAGTCGGTAACTCTCAAGCCATCAGAAAGGCCTGGGGTGATGGCGAGCTAAAAGGTCAACTCATCTGGCGGGATAATGAAACCCGTCGCGACGCCCTCAGCATAACGGTGAACGGCTATGGAGACGCCGAGGGAAATATCCGCCGGAGCGATGACCCGGAACTTCAAGCGCAAGCACAGATCGCTGCTCGCATTGTGGACAACGATGAAAGAGCAAAGGCTCTGACCGAGTTCTACAAGGTTATTCGAAATGAAGGCTACGAGATAGGTATCGGATACGTGAACGTTCCATGGGGAGTGGGGTCTCGTATCGCTAATTGGGAACCATACCCACTAGCACCGAATATCTCCGGTCTTCATACTATAACCCTTAAATAACTAAAGAAGACCAAGTTCTTTGATCCCAAGCTCCTCAGGGAACCAGCGAGCAATTTAGCAGTTCTCTGGGGAGCTTTTCATTTCAGCATATTCGTTATTTGACGTCCCATTGGGACGCCGCATCATAGTTCGAGGCATTCTAGCGAGTACAGTGGCCTGTAGCTTCGGTCTCATGTTGGGGCTAACGGTTACTTAATCCAAGTTTTTAGCTCGGTGAGTTTATATATGGCAGACATTCCGGTCTTAGATGTCCAGGACTTGAAAACCTATTTCTTCACCCGAACTGGAGTCGTGAAAGCCGTGGACGGGGTTAGCTTTACCTTGATGCCCGGAGAGACTCTGGGCATCGTTGGCGAGTCTGGGTCCGGGAAAAGCATGACCGCGTTATCACTGATGGGGTTGGTCCCAGAACCCGCAGGACGGATTGTAGGAGGAAAGATTCTGTTCCAAGGAGAAGACCTGGTGCAGAAGACTCAGTCTGAAATGCAGGCCATTCGCGGTCGTGAAATTTGCATGATATTGCAAGACCCGATGACTTCTCTCAACCCGGTATTCACCGTTGGTAATCAAGTGATCGAGACGGTGCGGCAAAACAAAGAGCCACACCAGGCAAGTTTGATGGCGCGCGCGATAGAGTTGCTGCAAAAGGTTAAGATTGCCTCGCCGGAGACTCGCATAAACAACTACCCTCACCAGATGAGCGGTGGCATGCGGCAACGGGTTGTCGGGTCTATTGCTATTGCTGGCTCCCCCAAGGTGCTGATTGCTGATGAGGCTACCACTTCACTAGACGCTACGATTCAATATCAATACCTAGCCCTTCTAAAAGAGCTTCAGGCCGAGACGGGCATGGCCATAATTTTCATCACCCATGATTTTGGAATCGTGGCCTCGATGTGCGACCGAGTTGCCGTAATGTACGCAGGCAAAGTCGCTGAGATAGCCGACGTACGGGACCTATTCAACAAACCTGCCCATCCTTACACTGAAGCATTGATGCGTTCGGTTCCCAATGTGGACGAAGAGGTTGAATACCTCTACGCAATAGAAGGCCAGCCCCCAGCATTGGATAATTTGCCGCCTGGTTGCACCTTCGCACCGCGTTGTCCATACGTTTTCGATCGTTGTAACGAGGAGTTCCCGGATTTGATTAACGTTGGCGATGGACACTCAGCTACCTGTTGGAAACTGGCCAAATAATAAAATAACTATGACTACAACTCTCGAAGACTCAAATCAAACTGTAATTCAACTGGACAACTGTCAGAAATACTTTCCGGTAACCAAGGGGCTGATTATTCAGCGTTCCATTGGGCAAGTGAAAGCTGTCGATGGAATTTCTCTACAAATCCGTGAAGGACAGACCTACGGTCTAGTCGGTGAGTCCGGGTGCGGGAAAACGACCACCGCCAAGATGGTGCTTCAAATTGAATCACCCACCGGCGGGCTGATCAGGTTCAACGGCAAGAATATCGCTGATTTCAGCGCGGCCGACCGCAGTCTATACCGGTCTTCGGTGCAAGCCGTGTTTCAGGATCCCTGGAGTTCTCTGAACCCGCGAATGAAGGTTGGCTCGATAATCTTAGAGCCTTTGCTTGCCAATCAATCGATGAGCAAGCATGAAGCCCGAGAAACTCTACTTCGGCTACTGAGAGAGGTTGGACTGCACGACTACCAAGCTGACTATTACCCTCACGAATTCAGCGGCGGACAACGGCAGCGCATCGCCATTGCGAGGGCTTTGTCCTTGCAACCAAAAGTCATCGTATTGGACGAGCCGGTGTCGGCCCTCGATGTATCCATCCGCGCTCAAATAATGAATCTCCTCAAGGAGCTTCAGGAACGGTACGGGGTAAGCTATCTTTTGATTGCCCACAACCTGGCGACAGTTCGCTATATGAGCCATTACGTCGGGGTGATGTACCTGGGCAAGATAGTCGAGGAAGGCCCAACCCGGGAGCTGTTCACCAACCCGATGCACCCATATACCAAAGCTCTGATTTCCGCATCATTGCCGGCGCATCCGGACATCCAACGTGAAGACCTCGTCCTCTCCGGTGAGGTCCCATCACCGCTCGATCCTCCAACCGGGTGCTCTTTCCACCCGAGATGCCCAATGGTCATTGACCAGTGTTCCCGGGATGATCCTGCGTTGCAAGAGTTAGCGCCCGGTCACCGCGTGTCTTGCCACCTTTACTAACACCAAACGGTAGTTGATTGTTGACGAATATACTCCGGCTCCAAACAGCAGGGGATCCGGGTTAACATTGGGCAAGACACGTTGTTTCGTTTCACCCTTCACATACCTTTCGTGCAATCCTTCTAATTTCCGTTGCCGTGGCCTTCCATAGTGAACACCAGGCCCGCTCATGGTGAGCCCGTCGAACCACGCATGCTAGGGTATTACTACTGCCGATCCTTCTATAACCTAAGGATGAGCGGGGGATCGTGAATGCTGTAGTTCATACCCAAGCTAAGAAAAAGGAAAAGGGGCACGAGATAATCGTGCCCCTTTTCTTTTTTGATATTGCCCTCTTGCAGGTTTACACCCTGGCCAGCGGAATAACCTCCCGCATGGCTTGGATGGTCTTTTCTAGGTCCTCTTCAGTGTGGACGGCTGAGGGGTAGTATTTCTGTCCGCCTTTTAGGATGCCCCGCTCCAATAACCCGGTGTTGTAACGTGTCATCATGCCACCATCAGCGGCCAATGTGTCCCGGTAGTTGGATACTGGTACCTCAGAGAAGTAAACGTCAAAGATGGCGTTCTCGCCGCAGCTCTGCACTGGGACTCCGTTCTCTTTGCAGATATCCACTAATGCACCCTTGATGGCTGAACCATTTCTGTGGATTTTCGTGTAGGTGTCTTTCTCGCGCATCACTGTGAGGGTCGCAAGACCGGCGGCGCAGGCAATGGGGTTGCCGTTCAGCGTCCCAATTCGATTTACATAACTGTCGTCATCTGATGCACTCCGGTCGAAGACAGCGAGCACTTCAGCCTTGCCCGTTAGAGCTGCCAATGGATAACCGCCGCCCATGATCTTTCCGGTGGTAGACATGTCTGGTGTCACGCCAAAGAACTCTTGGGCACCGCCGTAAGCCAGCCGGAAACTGGTGACAACCTCATCAAATATCAGCAGCACGCCGTATTTCTTGGTCAAATCTCGGAGCCCTTGCAAGAATCCAGGGGCTGGGGAAATCACCCGCTGCACCGGTTCAACGATTACCGCCGCTAGGTTATCCAGGTGGGCTTTGATGATTGCTTCGGTGGTGGCCAAGTCGTTGTACGGGGCAATTAGCATCAGGTCTTGGATGGCTTTGGGGATGCCGGCGGTACTTGCCACTGACTGGGGGTACTCGACCGAAGCCGGCGGCGTGAGGCTCATCTGGGCGTAGTCGCTGGTGCCGTGGAAGGCGCCTTCGAACTTAAGGATCTTCTCTTTGCCGGTAAAGGCCCGGGCGGCGCGCATCCCCTGGAAACAGGCATCGGTGCCGCTGGTGGTGAAAATCACCTGATCGGCGCAGGGAATGGCGTCCACCAGGACTTCGGCCAGTTCCACTGCTTTGTCGTTGGTGGTGAAGAAGGTGCTGCCGAGCTCAACCGCTTTAATTACGGCTTCAGTGACAACGGGGTGGGCGTGGCCCAAAATCATTGGCCCGGAGCCCATGAGCCAGTCAACGTACTCGTTTCCGCTTACGTCATAAACGTGGGAGCCCTTGCCGTGGTGAGCGAGAAACTCAAGTTCCTTGGGGAGGGCAAGGTTTCCGCCATTCCCTCCCGGCAGGTAACGCCGCGCTTTCTCTAAAAGTTCCTGTTCAGCGTCGTTTCGATTGGCCATCTGCCAACCTCCTGCCGAGAGATTTATTTATTATATTCTATACCTTAATATTAGCCTTCAGCCCTAGCTTTATTCATTACTTCTACTAGTTCTTGAACGGTATCTGCAGAGCTTTTCAGCGCGGCTTGTTCGTCGGCGGTCAGTTTAATCTCCATGACCTGTTCCATGCCACCGGCGCCAAGCTTGACGGGAACGCCGACGCAGAGACCATTGATGCCGAATTCGCCTTCAAGATAGACGCAAGCAGGGAGGATGCGCTTCTTGTCCAAGAGGACTGCTTCGACCATCTGGGTGATGGCTGCGGAAGGAGCATAGTAGGCGCTGCCCTCTTTCAGCAGTTCAACAATCTCGCCACCGCCGCTGCGGGTGCGCTTGACCAGTTGGTCGATCTTCTCTTCAGCCATCAACTCGCTGATGGGAATGCCGCCGACGTTGGTGAAACGGACCAGGGGTACCATGTCGTCGCCATGGCCGCCTAACACGAAGGCCTGAATGTCTTCCACAGAGACGTTTAGTTCTTCAGCAATGAACGTTCGGAAGCGGGCGGTGTCGAGTACGCCGGCCATTCCGAACACGCGGCTCCGGGGGAACCCACTGGCTTCGTAAACGTTTTGAACCATGGCGTCTAGCGGGTTGGTTACCGGCATGATGACGCAGTTGGGAGAGTACTTGACCACCTGCTCCGTCACAGAAGTGGTGATTCGCATGTTTGTCAGCAGCAGGTCGTCGCGGCTCATGCCGGGGCGGCGGGCGATGCCGGCGGTGATGACTACCACGTCGGAATTGGCGGTGGCCTCATAGCTGTTGCTGCCCACGATCTTGGCGTCGGTGCCCATGACGGGGGCCGACTCCAGCATGTCTAGAGACTTACCCTGGGGTAGGTCTTCAACTACGTCTACCAAGACTACGTCTGCGTAGCCTAGTTGGTGAATTCTCTGAGCGGTTGTAGCGCCCACGTTGCCTGCGCCGACGACCGTTACTTTGCTTTTCATATCTTGGTTGCTCCTCTGTTTAACAAACTTGCCAGGCGGGAGAAATCCCCCCAACATCTCTCAATCAAAAGAGAACTGCGGGAGGATTTTATTGCTCCAAATTCCGAGGCAATTATACATGTGAAGCGGGCGTGACGGTACCCCTAGCGCACGACTGGCAGAGATGGGTATCCCCAACTTAAATGTTGGGGATCTGAAAGGTGTTCTAGGAGTTTAGTTTCTGGTAAATCTGTACTCGGTGGCGGTAGCAGTCTGCTACGTAGACCTTGCCGTCATCTTCAACGTGGACGGAAACGGGACGGTAAAAACGCCGCTTGGGTTCAATGTTTTGGGCAGCTAGTTCTAGTTTCGCTTCTACCTCGGGGCTGGCATCCAAGAAATTTCTGGCCCATTTGGACATGCCGCTGTGGCCGATGATTACGTCTTTGAACTTGCCCTCGGCATCAAATACTTGGACGCGGTCATTCATCCAATCGCAGACATAGATGTCGCCAGCCGAATCCACTGTGATGCCGTTGGGACGGTTGAACTGACCCTCTCCTTCTCCGGAAGAACCGAAGGTCATCAGGAAATTGCCGTCTGCGTCGAATTTTTGGACGCGGTCATTGCGCCAATCAGAGATGTAAACATCCCCGGCTTGGTCAATGGCGATGCCCCAAGGCATGTGGAACTGGCCTTCCCCGTCACCCAGGGTGCCCCACTCTGAAATGAACTGGCCATCTGTTGTCAGGACTTGGACACGGTGGTTGAGTGTGTCGACCACGTATAGGTTGCCGCTGGGGCCAAAGGCCAACCCGGATGGTCGGTCAAATTCACCGGGGCCGCTGCCCTGTAGTCCAAATCTGCGGGAGAAATTTCTTTCCAAGTCGAAGATGCTGATGCGGTGGGAGTTTTCGTCGGCCACGTAGACTTCACCCGCTTGGTTAAAGGCGATGTCGGTGATCCAGATGAACTCGCCGAGTTCGTCACCCCAGGTGCCGAACTGATCTAGGAACTCGCCGTCACGGGTGCAGCGGGAGACTCGGACGCCCTCCGGCTGGTTGGGATTGGCTCGACAGGCCACGTAGAGCATGCCGTCAGGGCCGACAGTCACCGACACCGGGCCGCTGAATCCTGGTCCGGCTGGAGAAAGGAGGCCAATTACGCTGTCGTATTGGTAGAGTCCGTTGGTGGATGTGGGGTTTTGAGTCTCGGTGGTCATTTAATTCTCTGGGTTGTTGGATACGGGAATGATTAGGCGAACTGGTACTCTCGGGTTGAGCCGATCATTTTCATAC
>Ga0209089_10004207_pt1 | contig 12055 bp, 17 predicted proteins | sample ArcticOcean_MG_C_FD_187431 | JGI IMG/M metagenome (GOLD analysis project Ga0209089, IMG submission 187431) | Marine microbial communities from western Arctic Ocean - ArcticOcean_MG_CB2_150 (SPAdes) (version 2) | ecosystem: Environmental > Aquatic > Marine > Oceanic | place: Arctic Ocean: Canada...
ACAGCTATTTTCCTGTTAGTTGTTAGCCGCATACGTTTGATGGAGCAGTAGATAAATAAAACAAGCTATCGTCAGGAAGCCTGAAGACCAAGGAATCAGTAGAGGCATCGCTTTCACAGGCTGGTAAGTTACTAAGTCTTTGAATCGATGAAGAACAACTTGCCCTTGAATTTGCTTTGTCATAAGAATTCTTCGAATATTTTCTTTGTATCAATCATCGCTTCAAGACCTTTAATCGTCGTCATGATTACTCGTGACTGTTTGTCAATCTCTGTAAAGCTCTTAAAATCTGCAGCTACTCTGTCTTGGGGTTGAGCACCTGGTCTGCTTTCTATTGAGAATACTGCTCCCAATTTAGTATGATGTCTTCCAGTTTTATACATTGCACTTGATCTACGCTGGGCTGAAATGAAATGCTTCATTCCTTCGTAGTATTGCCTGTATTTGGGGGTCGTAAAATTCAACGGCCATGTTTAGGTTGGTAAATGCATCGCTGGCCTGACGTGTGCGGATTGAGATTTCAGTTATAAGAGCTTCTGGGGCTGTGATAAATATCGAGCTAAGGCTCAGGTAGATAAAATCTAGGTGGGATATAAACAGTAACGAGGGTATTCCAACAGCGAATATCAAAGTCATCTATGAATTTGCTTCGAGAAAATCCAGAGGGTCTAACTATTTCCTTTCTTCTTTTTAACAGTTTTAGTGAGTTCCAATAGAGATTCCTGCACCATTAAGGACAAGGACCTGGCGGCATTCGTAGCTAAAGGTGGCAGAATTTACCTGAGTGCCGATTTAGTTTGTATCCGTTATAATCTCGGCTCTCACTTAGCTTAATAAAGCTTATTATGACAATCGCATCAAGACAGGATAGTAGCCATTCTGGCTCCAGGCAGTTAATGCTGAGTGCTGCGAATTTATTTTGTGAAAGAGACGATAGAGTTCTATTCCAAGGGCTTAATTTCGATATAGAAGAGGGGCAGGTTCTGCAAATTGTTGGTAGTAATGGTAGTGGAAAAACAACCTTGATGAGAATTCTCTGTGGTCTTAATGACGGCTACAAAGGAATGATCTCTTGGTACGGCGAGGAGATTTCTGAGCAGATTGAAAACTTTTATCAATCATTGCTCTATATAGGTCACCGGGTTGGAGTAAACAAAGTTTTAACGCCAATTGAAAACCTCCGCTGGGGTTGCAGCCTTCAAGCTCAACTTGAGGATGAGCAATTGATGGAGGCGCTCTCAACAGTTGGTTTACGTGGTTTTGAAGAATCTCAGTGCTTCACTCTTTCTGCCGGACAACAGCAGCGTGTTTCTTTGGCGAAATTATTAGTAAGCCCAGCTAAGCTATGGGTATTGGATGAGCCTTTTACAACCTTAGATTTACGAGCCGTACAACACTTAGAAAATCTCGTCGCCGCCCATGCTGATGCTGGTGGTGCGGTGATGATAACAACTCATCACGATCTAAAAATAACAAACCTCAGTAAACTAGACCTCGGGTGAAGTTGATGACGGTCGGTAATTCCACCCCTACTTCCGCAGCGTTTTTATCGACGCTAAAAAGAGATCTGCTTATCGCCTATAGACGGAAGAACGATGTTGTTAATCCCTTTATGTTCTTCTTTATTGTTGTTTCCTTATTCCCTATCGCGATTAGCCCTGATGCTGACAAGTTAGGAGAAATAGCGGCTGGTGTGCTTTGGATTGCTGCTCTGCTGGCGGGAATGTTGTCGATGGATAGTCTATTTCGGGCAGACTATGAAGATGGCTCGCTCGAACAATTGTTGCTTAGCCCACATCCACTTTATTTCATGGTGCTGGCAAAGAATATTAGTCATTGGTTGGTGAGTGGATTGCCCGTGGTATTGGTTTCGCCCTTACTCGCTTATATGTTAAACCTTCCGGCAGAATCCTACATGACTCTGTTCTTAACCCTGCTATTGGGAACTCCGGTATTGAGTTTGCTCGGCTCAATTGGTGTCGCTTTGACAGTCGGCTTAGGAAGTAGAGGATTGATTCTAGCTGTTATCACACTACCGATGAACGTGCCGGTACTGATTACCGGAACACTAGCGGTTCAACAGACTCTCAATGGCGCCACTTTAGCTTTTTATCTGGCAATTCTCGGTGCAATGTTGCTGGCTTCTATTGCTTTGGCACCGCTAGCTTCAGCCGCGGCATTAAGAATCAGTGTGAATTGAATCAAAATAAGGTAATTTTAGTTATTACTCCGTAATTACAATAAGTTACAATACGTAACATGGCCCAATTTTGGGGCATGGTATATTTGTGTTCCGGCAGCACTTGATCAAGGGTATCCGATAGTGTGGTTGTGGTTTTCCAAGTTGGGTTCACCCAAGTGGTTTTATGAATTGTCAGGTCGATGGCTACCTTGGCTGGTTGCCGCTATGTTCGCCTTTCTGTTTGTAGGGGTAGTTTGGGCATTGCTTTTCGTGCCGCAAGATTATCAGCAAGGATTAACCAATCGTATATTTTACGTTCATGTGCCTGTAGCCAGTATCTCCTTAGCTTTTTTCCCGCTAATGGCAATAGCTGGCACCATTACTTTAGTTTGGAAAATGAAATTGGCAGACATTGTAGTGAAAACAGCGGCGCCGTTAGGGGCCTGGTTTACTGCCTTTGCTTTGGCATCAGGCTCAATCTGGGGTATTGATACTTGGGGGACTTGGTGGATTTGGGACGGCAGGCTTACCTCACTGCTTTTTCAATTTTTCCTCTTGATCGGAGTAGTCTCTTTACGCTCGGCTCTGGAAGATAGTGATGCGGCTGCTAAAGCTTGTGCTCTGCTCTCAATTGTCGGTTGCATCAATGTCGTGGTGATTAAATATTCAGTTGATTGGTGGAATACGCTCCACCAACCCGGAACAGATTTTGTGCTTTCTTCCAATAAAGCTAACGGTCCTGATATTTGGGTGCCGTTGGTTCTAATGATTGGTGCGGTGTACCTGTTTTTTGCAGTCAGCATGATAATGTCAACTCGAAATGAAATATTAGAAAGAGAACGCCGATCTCAATGGGTTGAAGAGCTAGTTGATAACTTGTGATTGCTTGTGTAGAACAGAATTTTATTTGATTATAGAAATGCATTATTGAATTTATGTTAAACGCTATACAATTTTCTAGCTTTAGTGAGTTTCTCAATATGGGAGGCTATGCCTTCAATGTTTGGAGCGTATACGGATTATTTACAATATTCCTTGGAGCAAACTTACTTGTTCCGATGTTTAAGAAAAAACAAATACTGAAAGACCTTAAACGTCGAAGAGTGGTAAATAAAAACTCGCGACCAGATATTGATGAATAAAAACAATGAGCAGAAAGAGAATAGTGAACGAATAGACACAAAATAGACGGAAAGGGCGCTGGCTTTTTTATTAGAACCAGCCGTCCTATTGGAGAAAATTAGTGAAACCTCATCGACGTAAACGACTTGCTGTTGTGGCCTTTATTGCTGTCAGTTTAAGTATGGCAACGGGGCTTACCTTGTTTGCACTAAGCCAGAATATTGATTTGTTCTACACGCCTACACAGGTTGCTGGTGGTGAAGTCAATATTGGTCAGCATATTAGAATTGGTGGTATGGTGAAAGAAGGGTCTTATGAGAGTGCTAACGACACTATGAGAGTGATGTTTTCTGCAACTGACTATGTGAACGAAGTGCCTATACAGTTTGATGGAATTTTACCTGATCTGTTCCGCGAGGGGCAGGGTATTGTTGTCGAAGGTGCTATTGATAGCAATGGCTTATTTGTTGCTTCAAGAGTGCTAGCGAAACACGATGAGAATTATATGTCCAACGAAGTGAAAGCGGCTATGGAAGCTGCTGGCGTCAACACTGAAAACCAATCCACCCTGGCTGAATACTAGTGATTCCAGAGTTAGGGCAATTCTCGTTAATTCTGGCTTTCTGCCTGAGCATATTGCTGGGTAGCATTCCCCTTGTTGGTGCAGCTAAAGGCAATCAACTGTGGATGAGCTTGGCTCGCCCACTTACTGCGGGCGTATTTGTGTTTTTAGCAATAAGCATTCTTATACTTGCTTATGCATTTGTCGCCGATGATTTTTCAGTCCAATTTGTTGCTCAACATTCCAACACTTTACTCCCCACTCGCTACAAGATGACTGCAGTTTGGGGAGGGCACGAGGGTTCGTTTTTACTGTGGACTTTTATGCTTGCGGGCTGGATGCTTGCAGTAAGTATTTATAGCAAGAGCATGCCAATAGATTTCGTTGCGCGGGTATTGGGAGTTCTTGGAATACTTTGCACGGCCTATATTCTTTTCATGCTGGCGACATCTAATCCATTCGATCGCATTGTGCCATTACCCCCTCAGGATGGGGCTGATCTAAACTCAGCGCTTCAAGATATCGGTTTCATCATTCATCCGCCTACTTTATATATGGGATATGTGGGCTTCTCAGTCGTTTTTGCATTCGCAATAGCCGCATTACTAAGTGGCAGGCTGGATGCGGCTTGGGCCAGATGGTCAAGGCCCTGGGCAAACGTATCTTGGGCGATCTTAACTATTGGCATTGCTTTGGGAAGCTGGTGGGCGTATTACGAATTGGGATGGGGAGGTTGGTGGGCCTGGGACCCGGTAGAGAACCCACCATTAATTACCTGGCTTTTTGGCACCGCTCTGATTCATTCGTTAGCTGTCACAGAAAAACGTGGAGTATTTAAAAGCTGGACTGTACTACTGGCTATTCTTGCTTTTTCCGGCAGTCTGTTAGGCACATTCATAACTCGATCTGGATTATTAACATCTGTGCATGCCTTCGCCAGTGATCCGTCAAGAGGCGTTTTTATTCTTGGTATTCTCGGCTTGGCTATAGGCGGTTCGCTAATACTATTTGCCTTTCGCGCACCATTAATGAAAAGTAATTTTGGTTTTGACTTAGTTTCCCGGGAAATATTCTTGCTGACCAATAACGTAATCTTGGTGGTCGCTGCTGCTTCGGTATTCTTAGGCACTCTATTCCCTATGTTTTATCAAGCCATCACCGATGATCTTATTTCGATTGGCCCGCCGTATTTTAACGCCATTTTTATTCCATTAATGAGTTTGTTAGTTTTGGTGCTTGGGGTAGGCCCAATGTCCCGTTGGAAAAAAACATCGGTCAGTTATCTGATAGAGCAGTTAGGAAAAGTTGCGCTGACAAGTTTGGCAATAGGAGTTGTGTTGCCGACTATAATTCTTTTGCAAGTGTCATGGGTGGCAATCGTGGCAGTGACGCTTGCTGCTTGGATAGTGTTATCTATGCTTAAAGACATGGCGAATAAGACAGCAAACAAAGCTGCAAGATTGGCTGGTTTGCGTGCATTATCATTGAGTTATTATGGTATGCAGGCGGCACACTTTGGCATGGCACTAATGCTTATCGGTGTTGCCTTTACCAGTGAATTTAGCGAAGAAAAGAGCGTTCTGTTGGCTCCAGGAGAAAGTATCGATGTGGGGTCTTATAATTTTACTTTTAACGACACCCAAGCAATTACCGGCCCAAATTATGTTGGCACCCAAGCTGATTTTAGTGTCAGTAAAAATGGTAATGAGTTGGGTAACCTCAATCCAGAGCGGCGAATTTATCTTGCAACAGGAACGCCTTCTACTGAAATGGCGATTGATGCCGGTTTTCTCAGAGATCTTTTTGTCACATTAGGCGAAGAAAAAGAAAACAGCGCCTGGACTATGACTATTTATGTAAAGCCTTTTATTCGCTGGATTTGGTTAGGGGCAATTTTTATGGCTTTCGGTGGAACAGTTGCTGCCGGCGATAAGCGCTATCGTCGTGTTCGAGAGCGCTACTTAAAAAGAGAGGAGCAGGCTTTAGCTACAAATTTGCAAGTAGCCTCCTGATTTCTAAATGAATAGGTTTAATTTTTTTATTCCGGCGATTGGCTTCTTTGTATTGGCGCTAATCTTGTGGCGTGGGTTATACCTAGATCCGAAAGAACTTCCTTCCATGCTGATAGATAAACCTATGCCTACGTTTGCCCTGACTACAGTCGATGGAAATGAGATTAGCAATGCAGATTTACCTAATAGTATGTTTCTCCTTAACGTTTGGGGTAGTTACTGTTTGCCTTGTCTAATCGAACATCCTACTTTGATGCGTCTTGCGGAAGAGGGCGAGATTCCAGTTGTAGGGATTAACTATAGAGATAAAAAACAACTGGCTCTGGATTGGTTGGGTGACAATGGCAATCCATTTGCTTTTAGCATTCTCGATGAAAGCGGTCGCTTTGGCATTGATCTTGGTGTTTACGGTGCTCCTGAAACCTATTTAGTTGATGCCGACGGTGTGATTCGTTACCGGCATGTCAGTGTGTTAGATGAGAATGTTTGGCGACAGGACTTTCTGCCAGCGATAAATAAGTTACAAGCAGAGAGCAATACTCAGCAATGAGGATATTTCACAAATTCTCATGGGAATTTAAGGTCTGCCGGCCCATAGCAGCGTTGTTGTTAATTCTAAGCGTTTCAGTAATGGCTACTTTAAACGCCCAAGTTGATACTTTCGAATTTGAAAATGAGGAACAACAAAAAAGATTTAGAACTCTCTCGAATGAGTTGCGTTGCCCAATGTGTCAGAACACTAATTTATCAGGGTCTACAGGGGGTGTAGCAGAGGACCTGCGTCGAGAAGTTCACCGTATGATAGTTGATGGCTTTAGCGATACGGAGATAGAAAAATTCATGTTTGATCGTTACGGAGACTTCATATTCTACCGTCCGCGACTTCGCGCTGAAACTATTCTTCTATGGTTTGGTCCGATTATGTTTTTGCTAATTGGAGGGTATCTTGCATTAGGAATATGGAGAAGGGCAAGCTTGAGCAGCGTTGATTCTACTTCGCTTGACTCTGAGCAAGCAGCCCAATTGCAAAAATTACTCCGCAGTAAACACTAAATAAAAAGTCATAAATATTAATTCATTAAACAAGTTGGAATAGATGTGTTCTGGGTATTAACCGTAGGTCTTCTTTTGCTTGCTTCGCTTTTCATTATTCTCCCAGTGTGGTTGAGAAGTCGAGAAGAAAATGGGGAATCAGCTGAACTTAGAAAAGAGGCGAATATTGCCCTTTTCCATGAGCGCAGTTTTGAGCTTGAAAATGACCTGTCTGCAGGTAACTTAGATCAAGGTCAGTTTGATTCCTTGCTAATAGAACTACAAAAAAGTTTGCTTGCAGATACTTCTTTTAATGATCAAGACGAGCCAGCCTCCGTTGAAAATTTTATAGTAAATTCAAGCCAGAAAAAAACCTTCAATAAAGTAAGCAATAGAAAGAAAGATTCGGTTTCACGGCTATCAGCTACAAATCTTATCCCAGTTATATTGGCTATGTTGATTCCAGTGCTAGCATATAGCTTGTATGACCAGTGGGGATATATCGATGATGTTGAGTTGATGGACTTGTTTCAACGCTCTGTAAATAGTACAGGCGACCCTGGGGAGGCCATAGCTATAATTGAAAGCCTTGTCGAAGCAGTGCAAGCTGATGAGGAGCGCCCGTGGGCTTGGTATTTTCTTGGAGAGAATTACTTCAATTTAAGCATGTTTACTGAGTCAGAAAGCGTAAGACGAGACTTATGGCTTCGAGCTGTGGCCGCTTATCAGCAATCGTCAGTGTTATTTGATGAAGGGCCAGAAAAAGCTTTGGTACTAGGTCGCGTAGCTCTCGCTAAATATATGAATGCGGGGCAGGAGTTTAATCAGGAGATTCTTGACGTAATAGAGCAAGCACGTGAAATAAATCCCAACGAGAACACAGTATTACAACTGCTGGCGGCAGATGCAGAACAGAGGGAAGACCATACTGTTGCAATACAATATTGGCGATTACTCATTCAGGCCAATCCAAATTCAGCAGAAGCTCAGATGCTGCGGCAAAACATAGCTACAGCGCAACAGGTACTAGCAGCGAATGGTGAAGAAATTGATGTTGGCCCGATTGTTGAGATTAATTTATCAGTGGCTGATGGAATCGTATTGGATGAAAATCTTAGAGTTTTTGTTGCGGTACGTAATGCAGCGAGGGAAGGTATGCCGCCTTTGGCCGCGACGGATTTGAGAGTTAGTAATCTACCACAGACGATTCAGCTCGATAATAGCTCAGCTGTTGGTCCTTTTAACTTAGCCTCTTCAGATACAGTCTATGTGTCCGCTCTGGTCTCTTTTGCAGGCGTAGCGAATCCTCAGATTGGTGATTATCGTGTTGTTTCGGAAAACTTTTCCCACAATGGTCAACATACGGTTATTGATCTGCTAATTTCAGAGCAAGTTCAATAAGTTCTCCACTTTTTAAATATTGGTTCTAAACTCAAATTGAGGTTCTTTCTTAGTCGTGTATTGGGCAGAATTTTTCACTATAGCTGTCGCTCATTTATTTGCGGTTGCATCCCCGGGGCCGGATTTTGCGATAGTGACTCGCCAGTGTATGAGTGGGGGAACTCGAGCGGGAGTTTGGACTAGCCTGGGAGTTAGTTCAGCAATACTGCTACATGTAACTTATTGTATTTTGGGTGTAGCTCTATTGCTTGCTCAGTCGACTACATTGTTCAATAGCATGAAATACCTTGCTGCTGCTTATCTCGTATATTTGGGTGTGCAATCTATTAGAGGATCATTCAGGCAAACAAATACCGCTCTCTATACTAGAGGTGAGGTAGCAATTTCTCCGTCGAAGGCATTTGCAATTGGGTTTCTAACTAATGGATTAAACCCGAAGGCGACGTTGTTCTTTCTTGCTCTGTTTACAGTGGTTATCGATTCAAATACACCGAGTTCAATACAGATTCTCTACGGCTTGTATCTCGCAATCGCAACATTTCTATGGTTTTCGATGCTTTCGAAAATACTGGGTCGGTCAAACGTGCGAGCATTTATAATAAAAACCGGTAATTGGGTCGAACGTGGCATGGGGGCTATTCTAATACTGTTGGCTCTACAAATATCCATGAGCACTTAAGACGTTTATCAAACAGGTCTTAGGCTTAAGGGCAAGCTTTTGTGCTTATGGACCTAAATACGGTGCATGTAAGGGTTCAACTGCGATATAGTTGCACTGAATCTTAAATATTATTTCAGAGATTGAATTTTCCAATGGGCAATACAAATCATCCAAATAAGCTAGTTGATAAGTTTGGGCGCCATGTCGACTACATTCGGTTAAGCGTAACCGATCGTTGTGATTTTCGTTGTGTCTACTGCATGACAGAGGACATGACGTTTTTGCCGCGGAAGGAAATTTTGTCTCTGGAAGAGATTTATCAGATTGCTCAAGCTTTTACTGAGCTCGGTGTACGCAAGATTCGGCTCACTGGTGGTGAGCCGTTAGTGCGTACTGATGTTATGAGTCTCGTCGAAAGGCTTGGAGCGCTGCCAGGATTGGAAGAGCTATTGCTTACGACAAATGGTGCGCAGCTAGATAAATACGCTTCAGCTTTAAAAGCAGCAGGAGTAAATAGAGTAAATATCAGTATTGATTCTTTGGACGCTGATCGCTTTAAGCGAATTTCCAGAGTTGGTAAATTGGATAAAGTCCTAACAGGGATCGACGCTGCAATCGCTGCAGGCTTTGATCGCATTCGACTTAACACAGTCATAATGCAAGGCTATAACGAAGACGAAGTTATTGCCCTAGCTGACTACGCGATAGCGCGTGGAATTGATATTGCTTTCATTGAAGAAATGCCACTTGGTGAAGCGTCAGATCATAATCGAGAAGATACGACCTGCAGTAATGATTGGGTGCGCTCGATAATCGAAGCAAAATATGGTTTGGAAAACAGCGATGATACAACCGCGGGCCCATCGCGCTATGTCGAAATTGCGGGTAAAAAAAGTCGAATTGGTTTTATTTCCCCAGTCACTCATAATTTTTGTGAAGATTGTAATCGGGTAAGAGTAACCGTAGAGGGTCGTTTACTTCTTTGTTTGGGAAATGAACATTCAGTAGATCTGAGGACTATCCTTAGAGATGAATCTCTGGGTATGGACGATTTAAAGAATACACTAGTAGCAGCTATGGATATTAAACCTGAACGGCATTACTTCTATGATAAGGACCACCCTCAGCCGGTTCGCTTAATGAATATGACTGGAGGCTAATTTAGACCGAGCCAATGAATTCTACTACTACTAACTCCTTAAACATCGCAGTAGTCACAGTATCTGATACGAGAACTGAAGACACGGACAAATCAGGTGCTGTATTGGTCTCCAGCTTGCAGGCTGTGGGTCATAAGCTGTCGAGTAAATTCATAGTAAGAGATGATATTTACCAATTGCGAGCAGTGATTTCCTCGCTCATCGCTGATAAGGAAATTCAGGCCGTATTGATGACTGGGGGCACTGGGTTTACTGCAAGAGACAATACCTATACTGCAATCACGCCGCTATTTGACCTAGATATTTATGGTTTTGGAGAATTGTTTCGGCAATTATCTTACGAAGAAATAGGTAGCTCCACGATTCAATCTAGAGCATTTGCAGGATTGGCTAATGGCACAATTGTGTTTTGCTTGCCTGGCTCACCCGGAGCCTGTGCAACAGGTTGGGATAAGATAATAGTCGAGCAATTAGACAGTAGCCACAAACCCTGCAATTTTACCGATAAGCTCTCATTTTAAGAAACTCACTCCAAAGTTTAGTCTAGGGTTTTGTGTCTATTAGACGACTGCTCTGGGTTGGCGGTTTCTCTTTCGCTTCCATTTCTTTAGCGGCAGACCGTTCTTGATTTCGTTTCAGATTTTGGTTCGCCGCCTGCAGCCGGTTTTCAAAACACGGCAGCGGTTCCGCGCCAATCAAAGTATCCGGTTACTTGCGGAGATTAGCCACGTGTCGAATAGCGAGTTAAGTTTTGGCTTGCTTGTTTTTGGTCTACGAATTATCCCTGGTGGAATTAGTACTGCTAATCCTGCCTCAGAAATTCTCAACTCTATCAAAAGGCTGAGAGCTCAAGGTAAGGATCAAGTATCAGCCAATATTGTCCTGAGTATGGGTTGCGCTTTGTTTCTTTTAAGTACCTTAAAAAGAATTACCGTCAAAGTTGATATTTTTGATTGAGGAAATGCTGGAAAGAGAAGAAATCGGACTTGGGGATAATTTAAAAATAACGCTAGCCTAAGTTGGGTATCCGAAATATGGACCTTAGACCAGCGTTCAGTCAGTGCTTAATTTAGTGATAAATGGGCGTTAGGCCTTCCGCTCATTGGCAAAACTTGATGAAAGGAAAATCATAACCTCCTTCAATGTTATGGTTATGCAGCGGTGTAAAGAATTACTGCAGGAACTGCGAGGGCAGCTAATAGTAAAACTAGGCTCACTACAGTTGCTTCAGCGATAGGCCGTAGTTTGGCTATTGTCTCACTCATACTTATTCTCCAAATTTGGTTAATTGTAATCTTTTAATTGGGCTGATCTTTGTCTTCATCGATCAATGGCGCGTATAGTAACACAAAATGTCCTAATAGGTAACATAAATGCAGAACATTTTCTAAATATGTTAATAAAGGTAACAAAAATTAAAGTCGAGCATAAAAATCTAGAAATATCTATCAATAACGATGGGCTTTGCAAAGTCTATGAGGCCGCTTATAAAAATTCTTTACGTCGGAGGGAATTATAACTTATTGAAAAATATGATAAATCCTAGACTTTATTTTTTATGATGGTCTAGCACTACTTATAAGGTATGAAAATGTAACCATATTTCACATATAAGAAAATAACCTGTGCGAAACAGTTGGGAATCTCTAGAAATCAAGCTAACTCTCAGGAAAAATTGATAAAGTATCTGCGAACGCTTGCGGGTTTTCTTCTCATTTATTGCACTTTGTCTAAATACGGTGTTCCTGACCTTTCAGGCTTAATTCCGATAAAATGGTCCATGGACATGAAACCTCAGCTGCAATCTCCGTTAAAGGGCAAAGTGATTGCGCTCCCAGAGAGTCGGCAATTAGATATTCTATCTGCCTTATTTCAAAGACGTGGTGCGTTGGTAGATCGTATACCTTTAGTCTCAATTATCGA
>Ga0209089_10004212_pt1 | contig 12031 bp, 9 predicted proteins | sample ArcticOcean_MG_C_FD_187431 | JGI IMG/M metagenome (GOLD analysis project Ga0209089, IMG submission 187431) | Marine microbial communities from western Arctic Ocean - ArcticOcean_MG_CB2_150 (SPAdes) (version 2) | ecosystem: Environmental > Aquatic > Marine > Oceanic | place: Arctic Ocean: Canada...
CGTCGCAGCTCTCTATATCGATCTGGGTGAAACCATCACCGCAGGAAGCTGTCTCGCAGGTCGCCAGGCAGGCGTCCGTGTTATCAGCGTTGCCGTCGTCGCAGCTCTCTACATCAAGCTGGGTAAACCCATCACCACAAGAAGCAGCCTCGCAACTTGAGAGGCAGGCGTCCGTGTTATCAGCGTTACCGTCGTCGCAGCTCTCTACATCAAGCTGGGTGAAACCATCGCCGCAGAAAGCTGTCTCGCAGGTGGACAGGCAGGCGTCCGTGTTGTCAGCGTTGCCGTCGTCGCAGCTCTCTATATCGATCTGGGTGAAACCATCACCGCAGGAAGCTGTCTCGCAGGTCGCCAGGCAGGCGTCCGTGTTATCAGCGTTGCCGTCGTCGCAGTTCTCTACATAAGCCTGGGTAAACCCATCACCACAAGAAGCAGCCTCGCAACTTGAGAGGCAGGCGTCCGTGTTATCAGCGTTGCCGTCGTCGCAGGTTTCGCCCGCGTCGACCACACCGTCGCCGCAGGATGCCAGCCGGCAATTACTGCGGCAGGAGCCAGCAGCTACATCGTTGTTATCCGCCCCGGAGTCGCACTGCTCAAGGTTGACCTGGAGAAAACCATCACCGCAGGAAGCTGTCTCGCAGGTAGACAGGCAGGCGTCCGTGTTGTCAGCGTTGCCGTCGTCGCAGACTTCGCCCTCGTCAACCACGCCATCACCGCAGGATGCCGGCTGGCAGTTTGATCGGCAGGAGTCTGGCAGAAGGTCGCTCACCAACACACCCGTATCGCAGAGTTCAAACTCAGCCTGGACAAACCCATCGCCACAAGCAGCGGAGTGGCAGTTGGCAAGACAAACGTCGCTGTTGTCGGTGTTACCGTCGTCGCAACTCTCGCCCGCGTCGACGACATCGTCGCCGCAGCTGGCCACCGTGCAATCGTTGCGGCAGCTGTCAGCCGTTACATCACTATTACCCAGGCCCGCGTCGCAGGCCTCCACTTCCGCTTGGACAAAACCGTCACCGCAGGCAGCAGCCACGCAGCTCGAAAGGCAAGCGTCCTGGTTGTCAGAATTGCCGTCGTCGCAGGACTCGGCGGTGTCGACCACGCCGTCGCCGCAGGATGCCAGCATGCAATCGTTGCGACAGCTGTCACCCGTTACATCACTATTGGCCAGGCCCGCGTCGCACGCCTCCACTTCGGCCTGCACGAAACCGTCGCCGCAGGACGCAGCTTCGCAGTTGGAGAGACAATAATCGCTGTTGTCCGTGTTGCCGTCGTCACAGCTCTCGCCCACGTCGACCACACCGTCGCCGCAGCTGGCCGCCGTGCAATCGTTGCGGCAACTGCCTTCCGCCACATCACTGTTGTCTACGCCCGCATCGCAAGCCTCGACTTCCGCCTGCACAAAACCATCACCGCAGACAGCCGTCGCACAGCTGGCGAGGCAGGCGTCGTTGTTGTCAGTGTTGCCATCATCGCAGGCCTCGCCCGCGTCGACCACACCGTCGCCGCAGCTGGCCACCGCGCAATCGCCTCGACAACTGTCTGCCGCAACATCGCTGTTGGCCAGGCCCGCGTCGCAAGCCTCTACCTCATGCTGGACGAAACCGTCACCACAGGCAGCCGTCGTACAGCCGGCGAGGCAAGCGTCGCTGTTGTCAGTGTTACCATCATCGCAGGCCTCACCCGCGTCGACCACACCGTCGCCGCAGCTGGCCACCGTGCAATCGCCTCGGCAGCTATCTGCCGCAACATCGCTGTTGGCCAAGCCCGCGTCGCAAGCATCTACGTCAAGCTGGACGAAACCGTCACCGCAGGCAGCCGCCTGGCAACTGGCAAGACAGGCGTCGTTGTTGTCGGCGTTGCCATCGTCGCAAGCCTCGCCCGCGTCGACCACACCGTCACCGCATCTGGCCACCGTGCAATCGCCTCGGCAGCTATCTGCCGCAACATCGCTGTTGGCCGGGCCCGCATCGCAAGCCTCTACTCCCACCTGCGCAAATCCGTCGCCGCAGAACGCATGCTCACATCTTGCTGTGCAGCTATCATCGTTTGAAATATTGCCGTCGTCGCAGCTCTCGCCGGCATCGACAATTCCATCACCGCAGGAAGCCACGCGACAGTCCGTGCGACAAAGATCGCCGATCCGGTTGCCGTTGCCGGCGCCCGCGTCGCAGGTCTCGACATCAACCCGTACGAAGCCGTCGCCGCAGAACGCGTGTGCACATTTGGCTGTGCAGCTATCATCGTTTGAAATATTGCCGTCGTCGCAGCTCTCGCCTGCGTCGACAACTCCGTCACCACAGGAGGGCAACGAACAGTCGTTGCGGCAAGCGCCGGCAACAATATCACTGTTGGCGTCTCCGCCGTCACAGGACTCCACGCCAACGGACACAACCCCATCACCGCAAGTTGCCGAGACGCAGGTGGCCAGACAGGAATCGCTGTCGTCAGCGTTGGCGTCGTCGCAAGCTTCGTCCGAATCGACCACGCCGTCACCACAGGTGGGCAGAACGCAATCGCTCCGGCAACTGCCGGGGAGCAAGTCGCTGTTGAAGCTCCCGGAGTCGCATTCTTCTATACCCGCCTGCACCACGCCGTCCCCGCATGAAGCCGCGCGGCAGTCGTCAAGGCAGAGGTCGCTGTTGTCACTATTGCCGTCGTCACAGGATTCGCCGGTGTCGACCACGCCATCGCCGCAGGAGGGCCTCGTGCAATCCGTCCTGCAGACATTGGGAAGCCTGGCACTGTTCCGGTCGCCCTCGTCGCATTCTTCCATGCCCACGAACAGGTAACCGTCGCCGCAAACCGGGCGAGTGCAATCTTGGATGCAACCGTCCTGGTTAGAGCTGTTTCCGTCGTCACAGTTCTCGCCGGAATCGGCCACGCCGTCACCGCAGGAAGGCAGACTGCAATCAGTGCGACAAACGTCGGCAATACCGTCGTTGTTGTCTGCACCAGCGTCACACTGCTCTACGTTGACCTGTATAAAGCCATCGCCGCAAACCGCTGCCGCACAACCGTCGAGACAAGTGTCGTTATTGTTGGCGTTGCCGTCATCGCAAACTTCGTCGCCATCCACCACGCCGTCACCGCAAGAGGCTAAGCGGCAGTCGACCCTGCAAGAATCCGCCGTCGAGTTGCTGTTGGCCTTGCCATCATCGCACTGCTCAAGCGAAGCCAGGACCTGCCCGTCTCCGCAACGAGCCTTGCGACAGTTATTGAGACATTCGTCGCCGTTGTTCGAGTTCGCGTCGTCGCACTCTTCGAAACCAGCGTGCACGAAACCGTCGCCGCAACTGCGGAGCTCACAGGTCACCAGGCAGGCATCGGTGTTCGACGGGTTGCCGTCGTCACATTCTTCGCTTTCGTCCAATTCGCCGTTCCCGCACAGGTCGCCGGCCAGAACGACTACCACCGAGGCATCATCCGCCAGGATGTTTTCCACCGAGTGATCGCCCGTAAGGTCGCTTTCTACCAAGGCGCTATCCACAGCAATGTTTTCTACCAACGCGGCGGCCGCCACGTCGTCGGCTTGCACAGGTGCCACTGCTGCAACAAGCACCGGGACTTGCAGGCTATCAGCCAAACCGTCCTCGCTGACGATGGTCTCGGCCACGGTTGTTTCACTAGTGGTTTTCGCCTTGGAAACCCCGGCAAGTGTGTTGTCGGCCAGCTCGCTCTGCCTTTGAAGTTCGTCGAGTGCCAGCTGCACCGAGTTCGAGTAGCTCGGCACTGGCTCAGCTCCAGGGGCCACTACGTTCGTAACACTGCCCAGCCAGTTGTTGGTCAAAAGCACGGCCACCGCTGCAGCTGCGAAAGCTGCACCACCGTATCCCGTCCACCGCAACGCGGTAGCCGTAGATCCTGAGTCCTCGCCCCTTAGAGTGCGGCGCTGTTCGGCCTCGGCTTTTCGAATGCACGAAGCTGGCACCAAGGGCAGCCCTTTCTCCAGGGCGATCTCCATGGCTCTCGCAGCCAAGCTGTTCACGCTGGCGGGAGTGGGCTTGCGGCCGCCGGAAAGACGGCGGATAGCACCACCACTGAAAATGTCTTCGGCTCTCGCTTCCCATGGAGCCAGACGAGAGTCGATGTAATCAACGACGTCGTCCTTGGCCAGCGGCTGGAGAACTGCTCGCATGCCTATGCGCTGCCTTACCTGCCGAAGCGAGTGGCGCTTGAGCTTGGTTTCGAGAGTGCGCTCTCCGCACAGGACTATCTGCAGTATTTTCTCTGTGGAAGTTTCGAGGTTGGTGAGCAGGCGAAGTTCTTCGAGCAGCCTCTCATCGATCAGGTGAGCATCGTCGATCATGACTACGACGTTGCCCCCCTCTACGAGCGAATCGAGCAGGTAAGCGTTCAGCTTGTCGAGCAGGCTCATGCGGCGCCTGTCGTCGGTGCCAAGGCCCAGCTGGACGCAGAGGTACTCGAGCAGTTCGTCGAAGCCGAGCCCCGAGTCGAACACGCATACTACCTCGGCCTCGCCCGCGAGCTCATCGGCGACGCGCTGCAGCAGCGACGTCTTGCCGGTCCCCTGGTCACCCACGAGAGTGATAAAGCCCTTGCGGGACCGTATTCCGTGCAGCAACGAAGCGACCGCCTCACGGGTGTTGGAGCTATCAAAGCATCTCTCATCCTGCCGATCGTTGCCGAAAGGCTTCGAGTTCATATCAAAAATTTTGTCATCCATTCCCCTGGTCTCCCTGGATTGGCCCGTGTCAGGGCCAAATACCCATATCTGCATGAGCAATGGACGTGCCACCGTATGGGTTGGAAAAGAGGGAGCGCCGAAAAGCGGGCTAAGTGCCGTAAAGCCCTGTTATCAAGGCTGTTTTACAGACTGGTGGCAGACTGGTGGCAGGCTGGTCGCGGGCTGAAAGACAAGCAACAAGGGTTCAACAGCTCCCATTGCTGCACATTTATGAACAGCAGGTAGCTGGGCGGCAGGCTAGCGCCGAACCTTCAAAAGCGAGCCCATGCCTGCCATGGCCAGCGTGTGCTGTATGACCTCCGCCTGCCCGGCGGTCGGGTAGTGTCCCAGGACGACCCGGTACAAGGTCTTGCCGTTTCTTTCGGTCCGGCCCACACGCACGCCAGGTACTACCTGGGCGGCTGCTTCCATGAACTCCTCGGCATTGGCCAGCGAAGTGAACGCACCCAGCTGCAGACTGAAATTGGCAAGGTCCAGATTCTCGGCCTGCGTAGACAGCTCGGGCAACTCGGCCGGCGCAGTCTCGCAGGTCGCCAGGCAGGCGTCCGTGTTAACCGCGTTGCCGTCGTCGCAGCTCTCTACATTAACCTGGGTGAAACCATCACCGCAAGAAGCTGTCTCGCAGGTGGCCAGGCAGGCGTCCGTGTTATCAGCGTTGCCGTCGTCGCAGCTCTCTACATCAAGCTGGGTAAAACCATCGCCGCAGGAAGCAGCCTCGCAGGTGGCCAGGCAGGCGTCCGTGTTATCAGCGTTGCCGTCGTCGCAGCTCTCTACATCGACCAAGGTAAAACCATCACCGCAGGAAGCAGCCTCGCAGGTGGCCAGGCAGGCGTCCGTGTTGTCAGCGTTACCGTCGTCGCAGCTCTCTACATCAAGCTGGACCAGGCCGTCGCCACAGCGAGCACTACGACAGCTGGCCAGGCAACTGTCGGTGTTGTCAGCATTGCCGTCGTCGCACTGCTCAAATCCAACGTGGATAAATCCGTCTCCGCAGCTCTGCAGCTTGCAATTAGCCAAGCACTTGTCCGAGCTGGAAAGGTTGCCGTCGTCGCAAGCCTCGCCCTCATCCAACTGGGCGTTACCGCAAAGGGCGTTGGCCGGCACTACCGCGACCGTACCGCCCGGGCTTTCAAGCAGCCGTACCGATTGCGCCGACTCTCCTTCCCGGAGCTGCAGCTTATCGTTGGATGGCATGACCGCGGCCACTGCCGCCACCACCGCCACCAGCCCCAGTACGAACCCGGACCAGCGCAGTATACCCATCGGCGATTGCGCTGCGGGCTCGTGACCTGTTGAAAGTGGTGAATCCCTGTCTGAAAACTGGTCGCCCATAAGACTTCCCCCGGGTCTGCCTGGGCTCGAGCCCAACTACCCACTGCTGCACCAGCAATGGACGTGCCAGAAGCCTGCACCCGCAACAACAGCAGCAGCGTTGACCATGGTGCTTCACTCGACCCGGCAAACGAACATTTGTGAACGCCGGGCGGGCAGGAGCTCGAAAAATCAGGAAAATCAGTGGGCGAGAATGGCTGGGGAGGAAGGATTCGAACCTTCAGTTGCCTGAACCAGAATCAGGTGCCTTACCAATTTGGCCACTCCCCAGCGGCGGCCACCCCGGCTAGCGCCGCTTGCGAGGCGTGCGGGGGGGCGTTTTCTCTCGCCATATTATCCGACCCCTGGTCAGGTCATAAGGCGACAGCTCCACCTTGACGGCATCACCCGGAAGGATACGGATATAGTACTTACGCATCTTACCCGAAATATGGGCGAGCACGGTGGCGCCGTTCTCCAGCTCCACCTTGAAAAATGCGTTCGGGAGGTTCTCTTTGACCGTCCCGTCTACCTCTATACCGTCTTTACCCATATACGCGTAGCCGCTCCGGGGAACGGCTTATCGACATTGAGTACCAACTTTTCGTCAAGGTAACAAACCATGCACGATAGGGGGCGACCGGCCGCAGGCCACGTTGGAATCTGCCCCTCGCGCTGACATGATGCTTTTCATGGCCTCCGAAAGCCGCAACAGCGACAAGCCCGGGGCGCTTTCCGGGAAGCATACCGGTGCCACGGGGGTGCTCTCGGCCGTGCTGGTGCTCAACCTGTCGGTCGCGATTGCCAAGCTGGTGACCGGTACAATGACGGCCAGCATCGCCATCCTGGCCGACGGCTACCACTCGCTGTTCGACAGCCTGGCCACGGTGGTCGGCATACTGGGCGTGACCGCGGCTTCGCGGCCGCCCGACGCAGACCACCACTACGGTCATCGCCGCTACGAGGTAGTGGCGGCGCTGGTCATCGCCGGCTTCCTGGTGCTGGCGGCCTGGGAAGTGCTGGGCGCGGCGCTGGACAGGTCGCGCAGCGGATCTGCCCCCACGGCGAGCCCACTGGCGTTTGCCGTCATGATCGTGACCCTGCTCGTAAACATCGCCGTAACCCGCTGGGAACACTCTGCCGGCGAGCGGCTCAACAGCCGGGTGCTCAAGGCCGACGCAGCCCATACGCGCTCGGACGTATACGCATCGCTGGCGGTAATAGGATCGCTGGTCGCCACCGCGCTGGGCTACCCGGGCCTCGACGTCCTGGTAGCAAGTGGCATCGGTGCCCTGATAGCGCGCACGGCTTACATCATCATGCGCGATGCGCTGGCCGTACTGTCCGACGCGGCCCCCATACCCAGCGAGGAAATAGCCGCCCTGTTCGAGAACAACCGGGCCATGGGCCGTGTGCACGGGGTTCGCTCGCGTAGCAACGGCAGCGACATCTACGTTGACCTGCAGCTCTACCTGCCCGACGACATGAGTGTACTCCGATCGCACCACGTCACCGAGGAAATCGAGGACAGGATAAAACAGAGCTACCCCGCGGTGTTCGACGTGGTGGTCCACGTCGAACCGGCCAGCCTCGACCCGACCACGCGCCGACAACGCTGAGGCCGGCCAACGGCCTCCCCCGGGTCTACATTTTCGAGCAGTACTGCACGCTTACGTCCGACCCTTGCATCTCTGAATATCGAGATTCCCTGTTTACATGCCTTTTTTGCTACTTTTAGTTGGGCAAGCATTTTGCTTCAGCCCGGGCATGGCTTCGACTGGCAAGACCGTACGAAAGACAACCCTGCTCGATCTGCTCGTCACGATCGAGGGCGAAAGCCACGGGCGCTGCACCGAGGGAACCCTGGTATCCACGGCTCTCAAGCTCATCAACTCGGGCAAGGTCAAGCTTTCGGGAACCTTTGCCAACGCCAGCCTCCCCCTGAAATAACTCCCCCTGGAACAGGCCCCACCCCGCCTCTGCGGCTGGGTTTTTCAGCCCTGGCTTCCACAAAACCCCCGGCAGCGCTATATAGCTGTCAGCGTGAACAGCACCGAAGAACTGAAGAGCTCGATAGACGGTGCCGTTGGCTGGCTCAAAATCGACCGCCCGCGGAGCCGCGGAGCCATGACCCGGGACATGTGGCAGGCGTTTCCCGCTTTGCTACAAGACCTGGCCTCGCACGAAGAAGTGCGGGTGATCGTGGTGACGGGCACAGAGGGTAACTTTGTTGCCGGGGCCGACATAACTGAGTTCCGTGCCCTACGTTCAGACCCCGAAGAAGCGCGGCGCTACGACGAGGGAAGCCGCGACACGCTCGTCGCGCTTGAAAAACTCTCGGTCCCCACCATCGCCATGCTGGGCGGGCCCTGTATAGGAGGTGGCTGCCTGTTGGCCTTCGGCTGCGATCTCAGGATAGCCGCGCAGGACGTAAGCATGGGCATCCCGGCCGGCCGCCTCGGCCTGGCCTACCCGCACCACGCGCTCGAGCGGCTGCTGGCCCTGCTCGGAGAGGCCACGACGCTGGACCTGCTGCTTACCGGCCGCTTCGTGCAAGGCGAAGAAGCGCTGCGCATGGGAATGCTGCACCGCTGTGTAAGCTCGGACGAGCTCGAAGAAACCACCAGGAAAATGGCTGCCCAGGTAGCGTCAAACGCTCCCCTCGCGCTGGCCTACTCAAAACAGGCCTCGCGCAGAGTCGGCCGCATATCTCCCGATGAGGTCAATGACCTTGTCTCGCTCTGTTTTCAGAGCGAGGACTACGCCGAAGGCGTGACCGCCTTTCTCGAAAAACGCAGCCCTCAGTTCAAAGGCCGCTGAGGCGGACAATCCTGTACCGCGCGGTTCATTGCCGTGCCCTTTGCCATGGCGCCTGCGAGGTCACTTCTCCTGCAATTTCAATAGTTTAACTATTTTTAACTGCCTGCCACGACGCTGGCACGAGCCCTGCTTTTATCCACCCACAGTCTTTCGGGAGGAAAAACGAGCATGGCAAAGCGTAACGAAAAAAGTGGTTCAAAGAGGTCTTCTTCGCGGGTGGTTTTCACCGGCAAGCGCGTAAAAGGTTCCTGGGTAATGGAGACCCTGCTGCCCTTCGCCAGGGAGCGCTCGCACAACGACGCTTCGGTGGCCGGCGCCAGCAACGAGCGCGTACGCACCCTTCACTAGACCGCCGACCCCGCCAGCCGGCCGGCTACGTTGTAGCTGGCTACTAGAAAGCTGGCTACTTGAGAGCCAGCCCGGGTGATGCGGGATTAACGCCGACGGTAGCCGTGAAGAAATCTATGTATCCCAGCACTCGCCTGATCAGGGTAAGTGTTTCGGGGTAAGGGGGCGGCTGGTTTCCATAGCGTCGCACCGCCCCGGGCCCGGCATTCCAGGCCGCGGCCATCAACTCAATCTGTCCATCAAAACGCTGGTTGTAAGTGGCGTTGAGATAACAGGCCAGCAACACGTTCAAGCCCGGATGGTAAAGATCGTCGGCCACGAAATCCTTGAACACGCCCTCGTCTACGTACAGGTAGTCGTAGTTTTCGCGGGCGAGGTGAGCCACGGCCCACCTGGCCGTAGACGGCATGATCTGCGTCAGGCCCCTTGCACCCTTGCGCGAGCGGGCGCGTATGTTGGCGCCCGACTCGGTGAGTATCAAAGCGCGAATGTAGTCGCCGTTCACGCGCGCGTCGTCGGGGCCGTAAGACAAGGAGGTGAAGTAGCGAATCAGGGGCTCGAGCCGGTCCAGCCTGTTGAGCTGCTGGCTGCTCGGCCGTCGGGGCGCCTCCACTGAGACAGCCTGGCCTGGTCCTTCCGGGAGCGAACCGGCCCCCGAAAACGAGGGAATGACGAGCAGCGCGCAGGCCAGCGCGGCCACGGGCAGCGCCGCGCTCTGTACACGCAACACCTTGTACTTATTTAAACTTCTCACTCGGTACACCAACCGAGCGCGCAAAAGCGCGCAAGGCACTACCCGGTGCACGAAAAAGAAACCAGTGGATGTCAGTGACTGTCGCCCGAAGAACAGCACGCGGCAGATGCCGCTCCCTCGCTACTCGTCGGGCTCAAAACCAAAAACGCGGACGCGGGTCCTGCCACCGTGTTCGACTTCGTCGACCAGGTTGCGACCCCTGCACTTCGGGCACGGAAAAAACCGCCTCCCCTCAACCTCATCCGCCAGAAGAATCATGTTACCCATGAGAAATCCTTCATCCGTTTCCTCGAAGGCCAGGAGGCCATCGCAGGATTCCGACTTACAACGCAAGGGATTTACCTTGATCTTGCGCCCCGGCTTGGCCGGTGCACCCGCTGCAGGTGCGGAATCCACCCGGTTAATTACCGCAGCGCGAGCGGGCACACAAGCCCCCGCGTCGCCTGATGTTGAACAACCCGAAAACATGCTTAGAATAGGCCAATGTCCGCCACTGGAGTAATAGAGACCCTCAAGCAGGCCGCCGCCTCGGCAGGTGGCTTCGTTGAGCTCAGATACCACGCCAAGACCTCCCGCAGTGTGGTCGTAGAAAAGGGCAAGGTCGAAAGCAGCAGCTCGCGCTCGGTTGCCGGGCTGGGGGTGCGCGTGCTCGAGAACGGCGCCTGGGGATTCGCATCCACCGGCAGTTCAGAACCCGCCGACGTCAAGCGAGCCATCGAGTCGGCGCGGGCCGCCGCGCGCTCGGGCGCCTCGCTGCGAAGCGAGGCGGTAGCCGACCTGCCCGAGGTCAAGCTTGCCACCGGTGACTTCAGCCAACCGGGAGTCGAGGAGATAGAGCAGCGCTCGCTCGAAGAAAAAGTCGGCATGGCCCGCAAGCTCGAAGAAACCGTACGCGGTTCTTCATCGTCGGTATCGTCTGCTACCTGCGGCTACTCGGAGATCTTTGAAGAAAAAGCCATCGTCACCACCGACGGGGCCGCTGCTAGTTTTCGCCTGGTGCGACCCGAGCTGCGCCTGCAGGCGGTGGCGGAAAGAAATGGAGAGATGTCGACCGGTTTCGAAGCGGTGGGCACTACCGGTGGCTGGGAGTGCCTGTTTCGCCACGGCGACGGCGAGTACTTTGCCGGCAAGGCGGCGCGCACCGCGGTTGACCTTCTGTCGGCCGGGCACCCACAGGGCGGCCGTGCCTCGGTCATCCTCGCGCCCTCGATAGTGGGACTGCTGGTGCACGAGGCCATCGGCCACACGGTCGAAGCCGACTTCGTGCAGGCAGGATCGGTAGCGGCTGGGAAACTGGGCCAGCGCGTGGCCAGCGACCTGGTTACGCTGTGCGACAGCGGCGCTTCGGAACTCGAAGACGGCGCCGGCGGCACCATACCGGTGGACGACGAGGGCGTGCTCGCCGGTCGCACGGTAATCATCCGCGACGGCATACTCGAGTCCTATCTTCACAACCGCGAGAGCGCGGCGCGCTACGGTGTCGCGCCCACGGGCAACGCCAGGGCCTGGGAGTACGCCGACGAGCCGCTCATAAGAATGCGCAACACCTACCTCGAGCCGGGGCAGACCAGCCTCGAAGAGATGATCGCGAGCACGAGCCACGGCTACCTCCTCGACGGCCCTCGCAACGGCCAGGCCGACGCCACCGGCGAGTTCATGTTCGGCGTGCAGGAAGCGCGCGAGATCAAGGACGGCAAACTCGGGGCGCTGGTCAAGGGAGTCACGGTGACCGGAATCGCCTTCGACGTGCTGTCGACGGTGGACAGCGTGTCGGACAGTTTTCGCTGGGACCTCGGGTCGGGCTACTGCGGCAAGGGGCAGCCAGCCAAGGTTGACGCAGGCGGACCCTACATTAGATGCAAGGCACTGCTCGGGGGCGAGCAGTGAGCTCGACAGGGGGGAGTGTGTCACCCCGGGATCCGCTGGAGATCTGCAAACAACTGGTCGACATGGCCATTGACGCCGGCGCCGAACAGGCCGAAGCCATAGTCGAAAGCGGCCGCGGAGTAGAAACCAACATCGAGTCGGGCGAAGTGCACACCGTTCAGTCCCGCGAGGAAACCGTGTTCGGGCTCAGGGTAATACGCCAG
>Ga0209089_10004225_pt1 | contig 12008 bp, 15 predicted proteins | sample ArcticOcean_MG_C_FD_187431 | JGI IMG/M metagenome (GOLD analysis project Ga0209089, IMG submission 187431) | Marine microbial communities from western Arctic Ocean - ArcticOcean_MG_CB2_150 (SPAdes) (version 2) | ecosystem: Environmental > Aquatic > Marine > Oceanic | place: Arctic Ocean: Canada...
TTCTCTTTGGAGCTGCTTTGCGTTTTACTGCTGCTTTTCTCTTTGGAGCTGCTTTGCGTTTTACTGCTGCTTTTCTCTTTGGAGCTGCTTTGCGTTTTACTGCTGCTTTTCTCTTTGGAGCTGCTTTGCGTTTTACTGCTGCTTTTCTCTTTGGAGCTGCTTTTCTCTTTGGAGCTGCTTTGCGTTTTACTGCTGCTTTTCTCTTTGGAGCTGCTTTTTTAGTTGCAGTTTTTTTAGTAGCTGTTCTTTTTGGTGCTGCTTTTCTTACTGCAGCTTTTCTTTTTGTAGCCATGTTAAAATCGATATTTTCATTGTTTTTCAGTGGTTAAACTAAAAAAATTTACACAATGTGATCACAATTTGTAAAGTAATTTTTTGTTTGAAAATTATATGTGATCGTGTTTTATTCACATTCATCTTTATTTTTTTTACTTTCATCAACACTTTGATTTTTTTAGAACAAATGATATCTTTTTTTTAAAAATTACGCTCACTAATTTGTATTTCTAAAACATTTTTTACTTTTTATTTTTTTTAAATTCAATTAATTTCTATTTTTTTGATCTGTTATGGTTTTTTTACTACGTTTATGGTCCTGGTCTTTTAATTATTGTAATTACATCCTCATCTAACATAATATGTGTCAAACCTACTCTTTGTCCTCCAAATTTTACACTCTTGCCCCAAACTAATCCATATCTAAATTGTCTTTTCAATCTACGATGCATTTTGTTACAAATATCTTCTACTGTATCTCCTTCTCTTGCAATAAACGGTTCTTTGAAATCTGCTTCTTCGCCTTTAGGTTTCATGTATATTCTAATAAATTTTAATTTTTCATATATTTTTTCTTTTAAAATTTCTATGTTGATGTCTGAGTTTGCTGATACTTCTATTACGTTTGATTTTATTTTTGTTTTTAAATCTGCTAGAAATTTCTCGTCTACTAAATCTATTTTATTCAAAACTGTAATTGCTTTTGAATAACTAATGTTTCCTGCAATATGATCTGCAATTTGTTCTGATGTGATATCTTCTCTAACCACAACTCGTGCACTAACTAACCCATAAAGATGCAGAATATCTTTGAGGTGTTTTTCTGTAATTTTTGTAAGCTTAGTTTGCTGTGCAATTGCAATCCCTCCCATTGATGCCTTTTCAATTGTTATGTTTGGTGGTAATTGATTTAATCTAATGCCTATGTTTCCTAATTCATTAGTTAACACATCTTCGTGATACGGTTGAAACACATCTAGTATTAGTAAAACTAAATCTGCTGTTCTTGCAACTGATAAAATTCTTTTTCCTAATCCTTTACCTGATGATGCACCTTTGATGATTCCTGGAAGATCTAAAACTTGAATATTTGCACCACGATAATTCATCATTCCTGGGACCACTGTTAATGTAGTAAATTGAAATGCACCTATTGTAGAATTTGCACCCGTCATTTTATTTAGCAATGTTGATTTTCCAACACTTGGTAATCCTATGAACACAACTGTTGCGTCTCCTGTACGCCTTACATCAAATCCATCTTGTTTCATTCCAGATTTTTTTGTAACTTCTGCTTCTTGCTCTCTTTTTAATTTTGCAATTTTTGCTTTTAGTAATCCTATGTGGTGCTCAGTTGCTTTGTTGATCTGAGTTCTTGCCATCTCATCTTGAATGGATTTAATTTTTTCAGGAATTCCCAATATTGTTCACTTCTTACAATATTCTTTTCCATTAAAACCGTAGCACTTTGTTATTTTTTGCTAGGTTTAACATGATTCTTGTTTTGGTTACTTTGACATGAATTATTTCTAATTGATGAAACATGTTTCATTTTTTAATAGTGAATTTTTATGAATTTATGTGAAGAAATTTTTAATTTATTTGAGTGCTTTTGTAATTTTATCATTATATTTCGTTTTAACTATCTTCATTTTACCCTCTGAATTCTTAATGACTGAGCAATTAGTTCCTGAACCGTCTTTTACAGCCATACTTTCTGAAACCAATATCACTTTAGGTGATTCATTTCATCTTGATATTGTTTCGATGAACAGTGGTGATTATGCTGATATTCATATTGTTTCTGTGGCCTTTCCAGATCTAAATACAATTGACGATGTCGTAAAAATTACTACTTACGATTTTACACTATCTCCTTCTTACATCTATGTTGATGAGGAAATTGGTTCAAAATATAGTGGAGGTGTTGAAACCACTCTTGCACAATACCCTTCTATTGAAGCAATGAGCAGACCTCTAAAACCTGATGTACAAACTCATTTTGATCTTCTTATCACTCCTCAAGAATTAGGTCTTTTCAATATCTACGTTAAATCTATTGGAATTCCTCATACCAGTGATCTTTCCCACTACCCTCATTCTGGATTTTTGGATCATCAAAATGAATATGTTTCAGTTTATTCGGTAAGTGTAAATCCCTAATATTTTGTAAATAATAATTGATACTATGACCATTTCAACCTCAAAACCATCTGAAACTTTTCTAAAATCTAAATCAGAAATCATTTTTCTGATTGGAAGTATTTTGACTAGTCTTGGAATTCTTTTAGTTACTGTTGGTGGAAGTTGGGATATTACAAATCATTTACTTAGTAAACCTGAAACCTTCTCCTCACCTCCACATGCTTTAATGTATTCTGGAGTTGCTGTAACTTTATTCGGTGTTATTTTATCTTTTATTGGTTGGAAGAATTTACAAAAATTGAAGACATCATATTTTTTACCACTTAAAATTAAATTAATTGGTATTGGATTGCTTACTGGTGCTGGACCTTTTGATTTTATCTGGCATTCTTATTTTGGTTTAGATGGGTTGCTAAGTCCTCCTCATTTTACTTTGATTACTGGGATGTTCTTATGCAGTATTGGTGGGATGATTGGAATTTCTCGATACCTAAAATTCAATAAATCTAAATCTGTTTCAAAACACTTGTTAATTTTAGCTGTTATTCCTGTATGGCTATCTGCTTCTGGAATAATTTCTTCTTTATCTTTACCTTTTTCTAGTACTGATTTTTTTCAATTTAACCCTGAACCTACATTTGCTTTTATTGTTGCATCTTTGGCATATCCTTTTTTAATTTCATTTTCACTCTTTATGGTTTTTAGATTATCTAATTACCAATTTGGACTTGTGAGTATTTTGGGTGGTTTGTTTTTACTAATTTACAGCTCTACTGCAATTGTTCCTAATTTTGCAATGCTTGATACCGTTCAATTTTATTCTCTTAACTTGATTCCATTTGTAATTGCAGATGTATTTCTTAAATTAAGTCGTTCTAAACTTTCCTTATATTTTAGTGGTGGTTTGATAGGTTCTGTATTCTATATGGTGTATTATCCATATGTGATGTATACCTACAATGAAATTTTGTTGGGTAAATTGGTCTCTCCAAGTTTGATTTATTTTGTTTATTTTGAATTAATTGAAACTGTATTACTCTATACTTTAATTCCGTCTATTGTGATGGGTGTTCTAGCTGTGATAATATCTGCTAAAATTGCAAAAAAGATTTTGATCAACTAATTATTACATGTAGTCGAATTTTCATAACTACACGAAATGCTTCACTACTAGATAAATAACCAAAAAAAATCAAAGGGTTATGACAAAATCATTTAGTTGTAAAGATGTAGGTATAGATTGCACTTGGTCAACCACCCATGAATCCGAGGAAGCAATAATGTCAATGACTAAAGAACACGTTTCATTAATACACAAAGAAATTGAATTAAGTCCTGAAAACTATTGCAAATTCAAATCACTAATCAGAGAGGCAGATAAACCACGAAAACGGGTAAGTAAAGATTCAAAAAAAGTGGCTTAATCTAGTCCTAAATTAAATATCCAAGCATCAATGTTCGTCTACAAAGGTATACATGAACGATATGGAAATCCCAGGTATGACTAAGAAATTACCTCAAGGACATAATATTGGTGGCGGAAATAGACAAAAAAGACGTCAAGCCTACAAATTAGAGAAAAAAAATTCTGAATAAAATTACTAGTTTTTATTAAATTAGTTTTTTCATTTCTGTTTCCTTAAATTCTATGTTTTCCCATATTGTCACATGACCTGAATGTACCATCTATTGATACAAAGTTTCACCTGTTTAGTAACGGAATATGTGAAACATGTTATTATTTAGTTAGAACAATCAGATTTTATGAAAAAGAAAACCTTTGCAGTGGATATTGATGGAACTATCACTGAAAATGGCGGCGGTAGAATTCATTTGGATGCATTAGAAGCACTTCGAAGATTAACTAACATGGGTCATGATGTAATCTATGTAACTGGTAGATCTTCTGTTGAAGCATATTTACTTTCAGTCTTTGGTGGAACTAAAAAAATTGCAGTTGGTGAAAATGGTGGTTGTATTGCTATGGATACTGATGATACTATTTTGTTGGGAGATATTGATGAATGTAATAAAGCATTTGAATTAATTAAAAATAATATTGAAGGTGTGCAAAAAAAACATGTATTTCCTAGATTGACTGAAGTTGTTTTAGAACGAACTTTTGATATGGATGCTGCACGAAAAATTCTTTCTGAAAATAATGTCGATGTTAATTTATCTGACAGTCAATATGCTATTCATATTAATTCAAAAGGTATTGACAAAGGAACTGGGTTTACAGAAATAATGAAAAAATTTAATATTTTAAAAGACGATGTTATTGCAATTGGAGATAGTGCTACTGATGTTCCTTTGTTTAAAGTTGCAAAAACCAGTATTGCTTTAGGTAATGCCTCTGATGCCGTACGATCTGAGGCTACTATGACTGTGTCTGGTTGCAGTGGAGATGGTGTTCTTGAGGCACTAGATAAATTAGCACCTAAATTATCTGAGATATAGTATGACATTTCAATTAATACTTGATGAAATTAAAAATAATCTTAAAAAAATACTGGATGATCTTTCCATCTCTGATGTAAATTTCTCTGTTGAAGTTGCAAAGCCTGGATTTGGAGATGTCAGCTCTAATATTGCATTTTTACTTGCAAAAGAACTAAAAAAAAATCCAAAAGAAATCACTCAAATGCTATTTGAAAAATATTCCCAATGCTCTAGTACACTTGTTTTAAAAACTGAAGCACATCCGTCTGGCTATCTTAACTTTTTTGCTGATTGGACAAAATTAAGTAAATTAATTCTATCTGAATCATACCTTGATACATTTGGTGATGTTGACATTGGAAACAATTCAAACATTATAGTTGAACATACAAGTGTAAATCCTAACAAAGCATTACACATTGGTCATATTAGAAATATTGTAGTTGGTGATACTGTTTCTAGAATTTTAACTAAAGCAAATTACCATGTCCATGTTCTTAATTATATTGATGATTCTGGTTTACAAGTTGCTGATATTATTGTAGGTTTCAAACATTTTAAATTTGATGAAGAACCTCCCAATGGAAAAAAGTTTGATCATTACTGTGGTGATGATGTTTATGTTAAAACAACTCAAAAATATGAACTTGATTCTTCTTTAGAAGAAATTAGGAAAAACACTTTGAAAGAACTTGAAGATGGCAATTCTGAAACTGCAGCGTTTGGTGATATGATTACTCGTAAAGTTCTAGCAGGACAATTAGAAACATGCTGGAATCTGAATGTATCTTATGATTGCCTTAATTTTGAATCTCAAATTATTCGCTCAGGGCTGTGGTCCAAAATCTTTGAAAAACTCAAAGAAATGGGACTCATAGAATTTGAAAATGAAGGTAAAAATGCCAAATGCTGGGTAATTCGTGGAGATAACAATGAAGATGATAAGGTAATTGTTCGAAGTAATGGCACTGCTACATACATTGCCAAGGATATCCCATATGCTGCATGGAAATTAGGATTGTTAGATGATCCGTTTTATTATCAAAAATATGATGCCAATCAACCTAATTCTAAAACTCTCTGGCAAACTAGTTTGAATAACGATGCTGCTACCCCTCAAAATTTTACTGCTCAGAAAGTTATCACTGTAATTGATTCACGTCAAGAACGACTACAAAAAATTATTACAACACTAATGGAAAAGTTCAATTCAATTCCTAACAGTTATGTTCATCTTGGTTATGAATCTGTAACGTTAAGTTCTGATACTGCAAAAACCCTGGGATTGGAAACTGATGGAAAGCAAGCTCAAATGTCTGGTAGAAAAGGAGTGTATGTTAGTGCTGATTCTGTATGTGAACTTCTAAAACAAAAAATTACCGAAGAAACTAAAAAACGACATCCTGAAATGGAAGATTCAGAAATTGAGAAAATTGCACAATCTGTTTCAATTGGAACTTTGCGTTATGAAATGATTAAACAAGATTTGGATAAAATAATTACATTTGATTTAGCAAAATCTCTTAGTTTGGAAGGTGATACTGCGCCGTACATACAATATGCATATGCTAGAGCGTCAAGAATTTTAGAAAAATCTGGAATTAAACCAACTACTGATGTTGATTTCTCATTACTTGAAGAAAAATCTGAACTTAATTTAGTTAAAACAATTGGTCTTTTTAATTTACAAGTTCGTGATGCTGCAAATAATTTTGCTCCTAAGGTAATTGCTAGATATTGTCATGATTTGGCAGTAGCCTTTAACTCATTTTATGAACATGTAAAAGTTTTAGATTCTGACAATGATGAGTTAAAGTCATCTCGTATCTGTTTGGTTAATTCCTTTAACATTACTCTGGAAAAGGCACTTAATCTACTTGGAATCTCTGCTCCAAATAGAATGTAATTTTTAGGTGAATTTGTGCCTATTTTCATCATTTTGTTATGATTATAATCATTAATTTTTTGTAAATTCTTATTTCTCAATCTTCTTAAGTCTAAAATTTTATTAAAAAAATTGTGAGATTTATTCTAATTATTCCAATAATTGCTTTGGTTAGTATTGTAATTGGAACTGTTGGTTTTGAATATTACAACCAATATTCCCAAGAGCGTGAACTGGAAAGTTTGATTGTTTCATGCATGGAACAATTTGGTCATTATAGTGATAAACTTGTAAATTGTTTAAATGATAATTCTCTATCTAACCCTTAGATTAAATTTTACCACTATCAAATTTTATTAATATTCTTGATATACTTTTATTTTAAAATTGGATTGTGGTGATGAAATTGGATGACAAGAAAACTTTGTTATTGGGATTATCCCTTACCTTGGGTATCACTGTATTCGGTGGATTTATCATAATGTCTTTTTTGATGCCTCATTGCAAGGATGTTGCCTGTTGATTATGAAATATTTTATCATCACCCTTAAGTTATGATTGAATCTATCAGACACATGAATTGTTTTGTTTGTGGAAAAGAAAAAAAAGATTTTGAAGTTTGGTCAAACAAATTAGTTATTGGCATTACATTTGATTCTAATTTTCAAAACAATGATATCATATCCAACATGTCTGATAAATCTATAATTTGCCATCAATGCATTATTGAGATTCAAAATAAAGTGAAAGATGATTTAGATTGCAAATAATATTCATTAGATAGAGATTGGAAAAGTTTGTACTATTTTTTATATTTTGATTTTAATTCTTAATTGCTCGTTTATGTTTTCTATGACACTTGACATGATGTCTAAATTTGTTGTAAAGAATCCTCTATAGTCTCCTTCGCCCATATCTTCCGCAACTAATCCAAATGGACCTTTTTCACCTTTTGTGACTACGATCCACATTGGTGAGATATTTGTTCCATCACAACTAACCACTTCTGCAGATGCTGGGTGAACAACTAAATCTGGATTATTAAAATTTCCAATTATCCATGCTTTTGAAATTTTAGTAAGAATTTCTTTATACCTATCTTCAACATACTTGTATCTAGCTTCAGTCTCAAAAGTTGCTAATAGTGGAGTGTTATGTTCGACTGCATAATTTTCTAATAGTATGCTAAGTCTGTAAAGTTCTTTTTTACCTGTTTCAAAATTAACATAATTTGCTTTTTGATATTCTTCTAAAGTCCATAGTATGTTATGGTCAGTAAGATCTGTATTTTTTACTTCTGCAAATTTTGGAAATTTATTCCATATATCATCAATAAAGTTCACATAATGATTGCTCATGATATTATTATTTTTTTTGTGTATATAATGCACTGATAATTTATTACTATAGTGCCAACTTCTTTTTTGTTTATTTTATTTTTGTGACTTAAAAATTAATTTTGTTTTTTCTGCTTCAATTTTATGGGTTAACATTGGTTTTGGATATTCTAAATTCGTTGGAAATTTTTCCCATAACTTATGAATTACTTTTGGTTCTATTTTTTCTAATTCTGGGACCCATTTTTTAATATAATCACAATTCAAATCAAATCTTTCTTGTTGTCTCCATGGATTAAAAATTCGAAAATAAGGTACTGAATCACACCCTGTGGAAGCTGCCCACTGCCAATTCCCTGAATTGACTGCTGGATCATGATCAATCAATTTTTCTTCAAAATATTTTTCCCCTAATCTCCAATCCATGTGTAGGTCTTTAGTTAGAAATGATGCTACAACCATTCTGACTCTGTTGTGCATAAACCCTGTTTGGTTTAATTGTCTCATTCCTGCATCGACAATTGGAAATCCTGTTTCCCCTTCACTCCATTTTTTAAAAGATTCTTTGGATTTTGACCATGGTATTTTTTGAAATTTTTTTCTAAATGTTGTTTTTTGTGCGTATGGAAAATGAAACAAAATATGGCTAAAAAATTCTCTCCAGTATATTTCCCCCATTATGGTATGATCTGAGCCTAAAACTTCCTTGATTTCTTTATGGACCTCTCTGACTGAAACTGTTCCAAATTTGTTATGTGCTGAAAGCATTGTTGTTTGATTTAAGCCTGGAAAGTCTCTGACTTTATCATAATCTCTAAATTTATCCAAATTCTTTAAAATTTTTAGCGCCTCTTTGCGCCCTCCTATGATTTCATCATTTCTTATTTCAGACTTTTTAATTTCATTATCTGAGATAATTTCTTTTGAATAATTTTTTTGAATATTTTTGATAATTTTTTTAATTGGAAACTGTCTTGCTTTTTTATAAAAAAATGAATAAATTGTATATGGTGAACCCTCATTAGTTTTTATTTCATTTGGATTATGAAGTAAAAAATCCAATGTGCTATGGAATGATATTTTATTTTTTTTACAAATTTGAAATATTTTTTCATCTCTCCGCTGTGCATAGTTTGTAAAATCTGTGTTTAGAAATACTGCATTTAAGTTGTGTTTCTTAATCATACTATCTAATATTTTTTCTGGTTTTCCTTCCAGTATTTGTAAACTTGTTCCTTTTTTCTTTAATTGATTATCTAGATCTACTAATGATTCATTAAGAAAAGACCATCTAAATTTTGAATCTTTTAATTTTTTTATTATATTTTCATCATAAATGAAACATGGAATTACTTCTTTTGAATTTTGAAGAGATTCTATCAAACCTATGTTGTCTTCTATTCTTAAATCTCTGCGGAAAATAAATAATGTTTTTTTGTACATTGGATTTTTTTAATTTTTACTAATTACTGTATATCAAATTTAGAACCTAATGTGTTACCCATTACATTTAGGGCATGTCTACATACATTGGAATTAAGTGTAAAGAAACCTCTGAATTTACCATCTTCATATTCTTCTGCTATTAATCCAAATGGACCATAGGGTCCTCTGGTGAAAACTGACCATACATTTGCCAAGTTTGTATTGCTGCAACTTATAAATTCTGAATTAGGTAATACTACGTCTGCTGGTATCACCTCATCATCAAAATCTGCAATTATCCATACTTTGGGCATGTCCTTGACCATTTCCTGATATCTATCTTTAACGTATGAGAATTTTGCAATTTTTTCAAATGTTGCTAATAATGGCTCTTTGTGATCTTGAGCATATTTTTCAATTATTTTACTTAGATGGTATAGTGGTTTTCTATCTGCATCAAAATTATGATAACCTGCTTCAATGAATTGTTCTAATTTCCATATTGGTAAAATTTGGTTATCTAAATTATGCCATTCAGCTAGTTGTGGAAACTCTTCCCATATTTCATGTACAAAGTTACCATAAGGATTTTCCATGATATACTTCATAATCAATTCTGATATAAATTAATTTTATTGTTATATACTAGTGCCAATTATTTTTTAAATTAACGATTCTTTTTATTCTATAACTATGTCAGTTAGATAATGTCTAGATATGAGAAACTTCTTCATATGTTAATGGATTATGATGCCTCCATCATGTTCACTGCTATTAGTGATACCTCTGGAAATATTTTGTGGAATACTGTTAGAGATGACGCAAAAGTTAAAGTTCCTTTACCTGAAATTAAGAAAACTCTTGTTCGTGAGTCTGTTGATTGGATTGCACGTTGTAAAATTGAAGATTCTGATGATCTTGGTAGAGCATTGTATCACCTTGCATCTTTTGAAAAAATTAAACAAATTACTGTTCCCCTTGATTCTTTTCATTTGTTAATGGTTTACGTTGATAATGCACCTCTTAACAAAACAAAAACAAAGAGTTATGGTCGTTATGTGGAAATGGGTAAAATAATGTCTATTATTGACTTTGTTAATACTTTTGAGGAGTGATTTTTTATGAAAACTTACTTAGCACTAGAATTCAAAATTTCGGATATTATATTAAGTAAAATGTTGGTAGAGAACTAATGGAAAAATATCAACAACTTTTGAACATGATAATGGATTTTAATCAATCTGTTAGATTTGCAGCTGTATCTGATGGGAATGGTCAATTGCTTTGGAATAGTCAAAGAAATGGAGTTTCCAATATTGTTCCTATAGAAAAAACAAAATCTACTATGTCTAGATCTAGATCCGAATGGGATGAGTATGCCTCATCTTCTGAACATATTGGTAATGGTTTGTACTCTATTACATCTTATTCAAAAATTAAAAGAATTACTATTCCTCTTTATGATGGCAATATGCTATTCATCAGTGTTGATAACAAACCTATGAAAAATGCAAAAAATACTAGTTACGGCCACCTTGTTGAAATGGGTGAAATTCTTTCAATTGTTGAATTCGTTGAATCTAAAAATTTTTAATTTTATTAAATTGAAATACTTTTATTTTTTAATTTTAAATCCTGTTTTATATTGACAGATAATTTTATTGCTAAATGTAGAAAATGTACTTCTAAAATTATTATTCCTGACCAGGGTCCTTGTACTGATTTAGAATATATGGATTACATCAATGCTTATGGAAAGCAATGTGAATGTGGAAAAAATGATTGGGAATTACTTTCAGTTTAATTTTTTTAAAATTTTAATTCTTTTTTCTAGGTCTTCGACGTGGATTTAACTCATAAAATCTTTCTATATTGTCCAACCATTGCTTAGTTTCAGGTAAGCGTGAACGTGAATGAGGCTCTTTCCATTAGTTGATAACATTTCACTGTGATCCTTGTAGAACTCATCTATCTCCTTTACTAATACGTCAAGAAATTCTGATGCTTCCTTGGCTTCAGTACCTTTTGGTTCTCTGTGACTCATAATGGATTTGGCTAATACGTCTACTTTTGCTATTTTTAATTTAAATTCACTTAACACTCTATGTTCAAAAGAAATCATTTCATTTATTCCTGTTTTCTCCTAGTCTAAGTACATTTTGGTATGTCTTAAAAAATTCTATTTTTTTCATATTTTCATCCATACATTGATTTATTCATTGTTTCATCTGATACATTATTTTTTGATGCAAAACCGCTAAAATTTGAACGTAAAATCTTTTGAACATGCCCTGAAACTCTTGCTACATTATCCCAAACATTGTGAAATGCAATCCTCTCTAAATTCTGCTCATCTATGTGTGAAAATATTGCTAAACCTGCAATGTTTTCTCCATCCTTAATCCACTGATGACCCATCTTGCATATTGTACAAATCTCACTAATTTCGATAACTGCTTTTGAAAATGATGGATTTTTACTAACTAGTAATTTTGCAT
>Ga0209089_10004227_pt1 | contig 12004 bp, 7 predicted proteins | sample ArcticOcean_MG_C_FD_187431 | JGI IMG/M metagenome (GOLD analysis project Ga0209089, IMG submission 187431) | Marine microbial communities from western Arctic Ocean - ArcticOcean_MG_CB2_150 (SPAdes) (version 2) | ecosystem: Environmental > Aquatic > Marine > Oceanic | place: Arctic Ocean: Canada...
AAAAAGAATCACATTGGATACGGCGGATAAACCGGTTAACATGCCGTTTTCAGTGGCTTTATCTCCTGAGAAACATATTTTGTATGTAGCTAATGCTGGTAGTAATGATGTATCTGTTATTGATCTTGGAACCAATAGAGGTCTTGCAAATATTAAGGTTGGTTCAAATCCCAGAGGGATTGCTATAGTTCCAGATGAATCAATTCTATTTGCTAACAATGTTCTTGATGGGACACTATCTGTTATTGATACTAAAAAGTTAACTGTAACTAATACAATAAAAATCACGAATATCCCGTTGAACCCTACACTTTTGACAGGAAAAAAACTGTTTAATTCAGCATTAAGCCCTGCCTTAACAAATGATAATTGGATTTCGTGTGCCACATGCCATTTTGACGGAATGATGGATAGTCGTACATGGCTTGGTTTTCCAGATGGGCCTCGAAATACACCTGCTCTGTTTGATGTCGCACAGACTATGCCTATGCACTGGTCTGGAGATTTTGACGAACTTCAGGATATAGAACTTACTATCCAAAAAATTCAATTTGGAAAAGGTTTGATTGGCCATACATCTTACGACTCCCTGGGAGAATCACATGCAGGGATTTCTAAAGAGCTAGATGCTTTGGCATCCTACCTTGCTTCTCTTGTTAGCCCTAACTCTCCTTATAAGAGCGAAAAAGAGATTATAGCCCTGGGGCAATCGGTCTTTGAGGAATTAAATTGCCAGACATGTCATACTCCTCCACTTTATACAGATAATAAATTACATGACGTAGGTACCGGTGACGATAATAAAGAAAAGAATTCTCATGGTAGAAATACATCATTCGACACTCCGTCTTTGTATGGTATATGGATGACTGCGCCATATTTTCATGATGGAAGTGCGAATAATCTTGAAGAAGTTTTTCAAACTGGATTGATACATAATATATCTCCTGAAATAGAGAATGCAGAATTAAAAGCACTGATTGATTTTATTATGTCTTTGCCAATTAACGAATAGATGGTATATGTAACCTTGTCTATATGAAAGCCCAAAAAATGGTAGCGCGTACGGGATTTGAACCCGTGATCTCCGCCTTGAGAGGGCGGTGTCCTAAGCCACTAGACGAACGCGCCGGGAATATAAATTAATCTTAGTATACAGGTTATTTGAGAAGAGTTAATTATAAATCCATATAATATGGATTTCAGACATTTCTTTTTTTTAAACAGGTCGGTATCCTAATGTTAGTTGAAAGTGATGGGGGTATTCATGACCAGAAGAGAAGAATGGAATTCTTTTCGTCAAAAATTTCAAGACGAACTAGATGAATTTAATGCTTTGCTTGATGCGATAGACCTAGATTCAGATAATCTAGGATCTAGGGATTATTTTCATGCAACAGTTCGTGTTAGAGAGTCGTTTAGGAAATATACTAACGCAACCGGTAGGCTTTTCGGCCAGCCTAGCGATAAATAGGATAATTAATAAAAAGAATCTCCTAATGATATTCCATTTACATGTCTAAGCTTTTTTCACCAGACAGGTATGATTGAGGATCCTTGCTGAATGCGACTCTACAACCTGGGCCACAAAAATAGTAAGTTTTCTCATCATGTATGTGGGTTCCACCTGACGGGTTTTTAGGGTCTACTTTCATGTGGCATACAGGATCTTCTTCCTCTTTTGCACGGCTTAAAAAACCAAGAAATTTACTAGTCATATACTAACTCCTTGCATCTATTTCTATTTTAGTTTACACGAATTCTATATATACCGTTTATACTATTCTAACTTCTTGGCTTGAATCTTGTTAACCTTAATGAGTTCATGACTACACTAACACTTGAAAAAGCCATGGCTAGTGCTGCTAAAGTTGGGTTCAAGAATCCTTGGGTTCCAAAGAAGAAATGTAAATTATCAGGTACCCCATTTGACTTAAATAGGAAATACATGACTCCAGCAGCTATGGGAATTAAGACGATATTATATATGAAAGCCCAGAAGAAATTACCCCATATTGTGTGAACGGTATTTTTTGCGAGTAAAAGAGAATTAGCTACTCCGTTTAGGTCATCACTAATTAAAGTTATACCAGCAGATTCTATAGCTATGTCTGTACCACTGCCCAGAGCAATACCGACATCAGCTTGTGTTAACGCAGGAGCATCATTAATCCCATCACCAACCATAACAACTGTTTTACCTTGTGACTGCAAGCTTGTGATTTCATTTAGTTTGCCTTCGGGGGTTAAATTGGCTTTAACATCTGTTATTCCAAGTTCCTTGGCGAGGGAATCAGCAGTTTGTTTTTCATCTCCTGTCAGAATAAGGGTGGGTATTTTCATTTGTTCTAATCTCTCCAACGCTTTTTGTGCTGTTGGTTTGATGGAGTCTTCGATTGCAATTAAGCCTGCTATAGAACCACTGATCGCTATATAGATAACCGTTTTGCCAGTTGAAAACATATCGGATGTAATATTATAAGTGGATTCGATTTCTACTGAATTATCAGCCATTAGTCTTCTATTCCCAACAAGTATTAATTCATCATTGACGTATGCTTTGAGTCCTTGGCCAGTGATCTCCTCGAAATCCTTTATTGAGGGGTGGGTTTTAATTTTGTTTTGCTTGGCATATGTATTTATTGCTTCTGACAAAGGGTGAGTAGAGTACTGTTCAAGTGTTGTAGCAAATGACACTATTTCTTGCTTGGACCATCCAGTGAGAGGTTCGATTTGCGTGATTGAAGGTGAGCCGTTAGTAAGAGTACCGGTTTTATCGAAGATAACAATGTCTGCTTTTCGAGCCTTTTCTAGTTGTTCAAACCCTTTGATCAGAATTCCGAATTTTGCTCCCGTTCCGGTACTTGCCATTGTTGCAGTCGGAGCAGCTAATCCAAGGGCACACGGGCACGCTATGATTAACACGGTAATCATATTCGATATTGCATACGAGATTGTGGGATCTGGACCCCAATTAAACCAGATAAAGAATGTTAATAAAGATATTCCTATTACTATTGGAACGAAGTAGCTGGCTACTTTATCAGCTACTTTTTGAATAGGCGGTTTAGATTCTTGTGCACGTTCTACAATTCTAATGATTTGCGAAAGCACTGTATCCCCACCAACTTTAGTTGCTATAAATTCAAATGTCCCATTTAAATTTATAGTACCTCCAACTATCTCATCATTTATTCCTTTGCTAACTGGATTACTCTCTCCAGTTAGCATGGATTCATTTACATTGGAAGCACCGGAGATTATTTTACCGTCTATCGGTATGGTTTCACCTGGTTTTACTATTAAAATACTTCCTGGAGTAATAGTTTCTATTGGGACTTTAACCTGCTCTCCATCTCTTTTTATAGTAGCGGTCTTGGGTTGTAGCCGTAATAAAGAGTTTATAGCATTAGCTGCTTTTCCTTTGGCTTGGGCTTCTAGAAATCTGCCTAAAAGTACTAGTGCAATAATTATAATTCCAGTATCAAAATATACTATTGTTTCTTCTTGAGCTTGTTTGATTATGCCGGGTGCTAAAACAGATACGATGCTAAATAAATAGGCGGAGAATGTACCAAGAGCCACTAGAGTATTCATATTGGAAGTTTTATGGCGGGCAGCCGTTATTGCTCCTTTATAGAAAGGTGCACCAGCCCAAAACTGAATAGGAGTTGTAATAATTAGTTGTAGTAATACATTCAGATTTTGGGATAGCTTGAGCGGGGTGTTGTCTAATATTCCCATATTTAGCATCATAACTAAAAGCCCACCGGATAGTGCAACTATGAATCTACGGCGAAGTGCTGCTGATTCAGCTTCTTTTGCTAAAGCATGGGGGTCAAATTCTTCTTCAAAATCAAGGATTTGGAGATCATTTTCTGTGGCAATTTTCCTTAAATCTGTTCTTTCAACAGCCATTGAGTAGCTTTCGATCGATAGTTTGTTATCGTCAATAGAAGCCCAGCGAACACCTTTTATTGAAAGGTACTCTTCTACCAAGGAATCCTGGTTCTCGGGTATTTTGTCTAATACGATTGTTTGTTTTTCAACTCGGGCCCCGTAGCCTGCTTCTTTGAGGGCTTGAGCTAAAAGTTCTGTGTTACTTTCAGGGCTTAGAGATATACTTGCTTTCTCAGTTGCAAGATTCACACTAGCTGAGTTGACACCTTCAACCTCTACAAGAGCTGTCTCGACATGGAGCATGCAAGCCGCACATGTCATACCTTCAATACTAAGGGATAGATTTACTAGATTTGATGTCATACTATCGGTCCCATCATTCATCCTGTGAGTCTATTTGATGAATTTCTATATAAGTTTATACTACTCGTGGAGTTATTTAATTGCAAAATATCAGGTGGTTCTGAATTTAGAAATATTTAGGAAATACCCTCTTATTGGGCAAGAAGTCCCCCGTCAATTATTAATTCCGTTCCAGTGATAAAAGAAGCCTCATCTGAAGCTAAAAAAAGTACGGCAGCAGCAACTTCCTCTGGTCTACCCAATCTCCCTAGAGGTATCTTGTCTTCGTAACTTTTCAATAAATCAGGGTTGGATGTGATTGAATTCAGCATATCTGTATTTATCGGCCCAGGGTGGACTGAATTGCATCGAATATTATCCTGAGCATGCTGTAAAGCTGTTGTCTTTGTCAAAAGATGCATTGCCGCTTTTGAAGCTGCGTAAGGTACTCCCAGAGTAGAGCTGGAAACTAAAGCACCTGTAGATGATATATTAATAATCACCCCACCTCCCGAATTGCGCATTATTGGAATTACGAATTTAGTGCCTAAGAAAGCACTAGTTGCGTTCACTTCCATTATAGTTTCCCATTCTAACTTGGTTGTATTTTCTATGTTGTTTCTTGCTACAATTCCAGCGTTATTGATTAATATATCTATAGTGTTAAATTTAGCCAGAGTTTTAGCATAAGCTTCGATCCATTGGTCTTCTTTTGTAACGTCTAGATGTAAATATATAGACTGCATACCTTCCTTTCGGAGTTCTTCTGATAAAGAAGTACCTAACTCGTCCAGAATATCGGTGATTACTACTTTAGCGCCTTCTGATCCGAACATCCTTGCTTCTACTGCACCTTGCCCTTTAGCAGCTCCGGATATGAAAACTACTTTATTTTTAAAGCGGTTCATACTAACTCCTATTTTCGTAAAATCGTTATAATGAATATGTTGATTGTACAGTTAAGATAGAGTATAAGTATTCTAATAAAATGCAACAATTTAAGCTCTGGAGTTTTTAGAGTTTGTTGAGGAGGATTTCTATGGATTATAGTTTTTCTAAAGAGAATGAAGAATTTCGCCAAAATGTGAGAGAGTTTGTTAAATCCGAATGGGATGCTGATTTGTATCATATGAATGATGTTGCTAACGCCTCATGGCACTTAGATGACCCAAAAGCACTAGCAGCACTCCGAGAGTTTCAGAGAAAGTTATCAGAAAAGGGCTGGTTTACGATGCATTGGCCCGAAGAATATGGCGGGCAGTCTTCTAGCTTTGCCGAGAATTTGATTTATAGAGAAGAGATGGCTTATCAAGGACTCCCTATAAGTAGTGCATTTTCTGGTGATTCAATAATTATGAACGGCACAGATTGGCAAAAATCTCAATGGCTACCATCTATTAAGTCTGGTGGAATGAGAATAGCTCAAGGGCTTTCAGAACCAGGTAATGGTTCTGATTTGGCCGGTGTTCAAACGAGAGCCGTAAAAGATGGAGATGACTGGGTGATAAATGGGCAGAAGATGTGGACTTCTACTGCTCATATGTCTAATTGGATTATGATGTTAGTTCGAACTGATACAGAGGCACCAAAACATCGCGGGCTATCGATTTTCTATGTTCCGTTAGACTCCAAAGGTATAACTATAAGGCCTTTGTACGACATGGCTGGTCGTAGGAGGTGGAGTGAAGAATTTTTTGAAGATGTTCGTGTTCCATCGACTCATATGCTTGGAGAGGAGAATCGTGGATGGTACGTCATGGCCTCATCCCTCACTACTGAGAGAGTGGAAGTTGGATCCCCCGCAGCTCTTTTACGAGAATGGGAAAGATTTGTATCTTTTGCAAAAACCTACAAATTGAATGGTGAACCAATATTGAATGACCCTGTTATTAGGAATTCACTTGCAGATATGAGGGTTAAAATAATGATGTTTAGAATGCTCTGTTACAACGGAGTCTGGGAAAGCCGAGAAGGGAAAGATATCAGTCGAATCTCTGCTAGTGCTAGAGTTCTATCGGGCGAATTGGTTCAAGAACTATGGAGAGGGCTTACTAAAATATTAGGTAACCCCGCCTTAGTAATGCCTGATACTTGGTCGGATGCTCCGATGAATGGATTTATCGGGGTAAACGCGCTCATGAGCACGGGAAGAACTTTTGGTCACGGGACCAAAGAAATTCAAAGAAATATATTGGCCCAGAGAGGTTTAGGGTTGCCACGATAAACTGTATAATTTGGAATTACTGGCATAGTATTTCTGTATTACTTAATCATGGGAGGAATCATGCAATTTGAACAAACTAGATCTGCTTCTGTATTGAACGATATTAGAGTTCTTGAAATTTCTAGTGGCCAAACAGGTCGTTATGCAGGTAGGTTATTAGCCGATATGGGAGCAGAAGTCGTCAAGGTGAATTTTGCTGTAGATCATGGTCCAATTGGTATACCAGAATTAGCATATGATACTAATAAAAAGAGCGTCTCATTAGATACTCAAAGCGACGACTTTCGAGATGAATTTGAGTTGCTTATCAAGTCTGCTGACGTGGTTATAGTTGGTGGAGACTATAGTGATTTACTAAGATTAGAGAATTGGGGATTTAGTTTTGAGCGCATGAGGGCAGTAAACAATAGGTTGATTACTGTGGCCATAACACCATTTGGGGAAACTGGACCATATAGTCGGTACAACGGCCTTGGTATTCAAGCCATGGCAATGAGTGGCCTTATGATGATTCAAGGAGATGATCAAAAAGCTCCTGTTAATGCTCCCGGTAACCAATCTTATTTAATGCCTGATATTCATGCTGTTAATGGTATATTTTATGCTTTGATAGCACGAATTTCGAATAGCACGGGACAACATGTTGAAGTATCTCAACAAGAAGTACTAGCCAATATATTTTTTCAGGTGATTAGGTACTCTGCTACTGGTGAAATTAGTGAAAGGATTGGAGCAAAATCTAATCTTGCACCATATAACATGTACGAATGTAAAGATGGTTGGGTTAGTTTAGCAGTTCTTTTTGGACCTCAAGCAGAGAAGTTCTTTAAATGGGTTGGAGACTCAACTTTACAGGATGAATTTTGGTATCCTCTTGAAAGTAGGACAGGTGAGAATATGGAATTTATTGATTCTATAGTTCGCCCTTTTATTAAGAAATTTACGGTTGCAAATTTTGTGAAACAAGCACAAGAATTGAGATTGCCAGCTAGCCCTCTAAACACTCCTGGAGAATTTGCTGAGAATGAACAATTTGAAGCAAGAGACTATTTTATTGACGTTCGAGCTGAAGATAATTCTGAGTATAGATTACCTGGCCCCGCATTTAGAATGAGCGAAACACCCTTATCGATTTCTAACCCAGTACCGCTGAATGGCCAGCATAATGGGCTAATTAACCAATCTAATAATGCATCAAAACGAGTAATAGGTAGTCTCTCTGAAGATAAAATAGTTAATAAACCTTTAGAAGGTATAAGAGTTGTGGATTTTACCCGTGTATGGGCTGGTCCGTATAGTACGAGAATGCTAGCTGATTATGGAGCTGAAGTAATCAAAATAGAGTCTTCACTTTTTGATACAGATAATCGATTAGGTGATGTTCCTTATATTGCTGATCTCAATCGGAATAAATTGGGTATTACTTTAGATTTGCATAAAGAGGAAGCAATTGAGGTAGTAAAGAAACTTGTAAAGGAGAGTGATGTTGTTATAGATAACTTTGCTTTAGGAGTGATTGAAAGATTTGGCTTAAGTTATGAAGAGTTAAAGAAAATCAACCCTGAAATTATTCAGGTGTCTATGCCAGGTTGGGGATCTGTCGGCCCGTACAAAGATCATGTGGCTTTTGGATTCAACCTTGTGGCAGTATCTGGCCTTTCCTATTTATGGGGCCACTCAGACTCACCACTTAATGCTAGATGTAAATTTGATTACCCAGATTTCTTGGTTGCTAGCTTGACTACATTGGGTACTTTAGGTGCCTTATATTATAAAAAAACATACGGGATAGGGCAGAAGGTTGAAGTGTCTCAGGTAGAGGCTGTTGGAAATACTTTAGCAGAATATTTCCTTGATTATTTCTTAAATGGGGAAAAGGGAACCCCTAAAGGAAATCAGCATTCTAGTTACGCACCTCACGGCGTTTATCGATGCGCAGGAGAAAATCAATGGTGTGCTATAGCCGTGACCAATACAGCACAGTGGGATACATTATTTGAGGCTATGGGTAGACCTGAATGGGCAAGCGATCCTAAATTTCGAGACGAAATATATAGGAAGCAAAATGAAGAATTGATTGATCGAAATATATCATCATGGGCAGAGAATATGACTAAACGTCAGATTTTTCATGTACTACAGAAAGTAGGTGTCCCTTCAGCACCAGTCTTAAATAGTGAAGATCTATTTTGGGATCCGCATCTAAGATTTAGAGATTACATAGTATCGATGAACCATACTGATTGGGGAATATTAGAACAACCTGGTATTACGTCTAGACTCTCTGACACGCCAGGAGGATCTTGGGAACCTTCACCAAGTTTGGGACAGCATAACATGCTTGTTTTAAAGGATATATTGAATATGAAGGATGAAGAAATTGAGATATTAAAATCTAGTGGTGCCTTAACTTAATTAATGATAAATTGAGTACTTAAGCTAGAAAAATTGGTGGGGGAGGATATATGACGAACTTAGGAGAACCACAAGCACTAGAAGATTTAAAAGTCCTTGACTTAGGTGGGATAGCGACAGCGTATGGAACCCGACTATTAGCAGATTTTGGAGCTGATGTTGTACTAGTTGAACCTCCATTGGGAGATGCAACCAGGCATTTAGCACCATACGCTGAATCAGTTGATGAACCTGAAAACAGCTTAACATTCCTCGCTTTTAACACTAATAAACGCAGCATTGTTTTAGACATCAATGATGATCAAGATAGAGTAAAATTATTGAATATTATCCGAAATATGGATGTTGTTTACGAAAGTTTCAAACCCGGTTATTTAGCTAGTATCGGTCTAAGTTATGAAGAGATTAAGAAGATTAATCCCTCTGTAATTTTATGTTCAATAACACCTTTTGGACAGACCGGGCCATTTTCATCGTATTTAGGTGGTGATTTGCATGCAGAAGCTATGGGTGGAATTATGAAACTACAAGGAGATCCTAGCAAAGCTCCATCGATGTCCCCTGCTTGGCTAAGTTATTCATTAAGTGGAATCCATTCTGTTACAGGAGTTATGCAAGCGATTTTTGCGCGAATAAAGAATGGATCAGGTCAACATGTCGATGTTTCTATGCAAGAGTCAGCAGCCCATATTTTATTCATAGTTTCACAATATGGATATAATGGGGCGATTGCACAAAGGCCAGGTGCTGGAGCAGGAGGTGGTAGTGGCATGTTCGAGTGTGAAGATGGGTATATCGGGTTATCGCCTATTATGGAACCTCAATGGGAAAGACTAGTAAAATGGATGGCAGAGCCTGCACTTGAAGACCCGATGTTTCTTGATTTAAGAGTTCGTGCTGAGAACGCAGATTTCATCAATTTCTTGGTAAGTGAATTCACGAAAAAATTTACCGTCGATGAGTTTGTGGAAAAAGCTCAAAGCCTTCGTATTCCGGCAGCACCAGTTAGTACACCTGCCGGATTAGCTAATAATGCTCATCTATTAGCTAGAGACTATTTTAAGAAAATTGATCACCCGATAATCGGGGAATATACATTACCAGGCCAACCTGGTAATTTCTCTGAAACTCCTAGTAAAATATCGAGGCCAGCGCCTTTTCTAGGTCAACATACTGAAGAAATCATTGATCAATACAGTAATGTTAAACATAAAAAGGTAATTACTCCGAATATTGGAGTGGGGGAATCATTTTTGCCACTAGAAGGTGTGAGGATCACAGATTTAACTAGGATTTGGGTGGGCCCATATGGAACAAGGCAATTAGCAGATTTCGGAGCTGAAGTTATTAAGATAGAGTCTTCTTTATTTGATGCAGCTTCAAGAACGACTGGTTTATCTCCTATGCATCCCGAATTAAATCGAAATAAAATGAGTATTACAGTTGATTTACATCATGAAGAAGGCCAAAAAATTGTAAAAGAACTTGCTAAGAAAAGTGACGCACTTACAGAAAACTACGCAGCTGGCGCCTTGTCAAAATGGGGATTAGATTATGATAATCTCAAAAAAGATAATCCAGGGATCGTGTATTTAAGTATGCCAGGATGGGGCTCAACAGGACCTTTTAACGGGCACGTGCTTTTTGGCTTACAAGCCCAAACAGCATCCGGAGTGACATACCTTTGGGGTCACCCAGACTCACCACCAGATCTAAGATGTGGTGCATATTATGCCGATTTTTTTGTAGGAGCTCAATCAGCTTTTATGCTGGAAACAGCACTTTATTATAAGCAGAAAACTGGTATTGGGCAGCGCATAGAAATATCACAAGTTGAAGCTCAAGCTAATGCTTTAGGAGTGCCAATATTGAATTATTTCTCAAACGGTATAGATGAAAAACCTGTTGCAAATATGCGTGACCACTCTGCTCCACATGGGGTTTATCCATGTATAGGAGAAGATCAGTGGTGCGCGATATCCTGTAAAAATGAAGAAGAATGGTCAGGCTTTGTTAAAGGGTTGACCCCAGAAAATGGAGAACCACCAGAGTGGTTAACTGACCCTGATTTTGCAACATTTGAGGAGAGGTTAAGAAACCGCGATAAACTGGACTCTTTGATTACTCAATGGACTCTAACTTTAACTCCAAGACAGGTTATGTTTACTTTACAGAAGAATGGAGTTGCAGCCACAGTGGTTCAGACTACAGAAGATGTTTATAATGATCCTCATTTGAATGCGAGAGGATTTATCGTTAATATCGAACATCCCGAACCTCAATGGGGAACAGTTGGCCATGCTAAATTTTCTGCACAACTCTCTATGACTCCGGGATCTATTCGAAAAGGTGCCCCAGGATTGGGTCAGCATAATCAGTATGTTTTAAAGGAATTATTAGGCTATTCCAGCTCAGATATTGAAGATTTAGTAACAAGTAAAATACTGGTATAAGCTTCAAACCGATTAAATAAGGATAAAATATAATTATTGGCTAGAAGGTTTCTCTTTTAGAGCTTGGTAAATCTTTTCTGAGGTTATAGGAAGGTCTCTAATTCTTATTCCGATTGCGTCTTCGATAGCATTTGCTATAGCAGCTGCTGTTGGAGTGTTCGAGCTTTCCCCAGCTGATTTTATATTATAAGTACCTGAACCTTCATTGTTTTGCAACAAGGATGAGTTTAAGTAGGGAATATCCTTTTGAGTTGGTATTTTAAATTCTGCCAAAGAGGGGTTAGCAACTCGCCCGCTCTCATCAATAATAACCTCTTCCATTAGAGCAAACCCAATCGCTTGAATTACACCTCCATCAATTTGACCTTGATGGCTTACAGGGTTAATGATTGTTCCGACATCATGCGATGTAGTGAAATTCCTTATAAATATCTGGCCAGTATCCTCATCAATTTCCACTTCTGCTATTTGAGCACCGTAAGATGTTGATTTTGAATACTTAGTGTCTTGAATATGACCCTTGCCAACTATCTCTATACCAGTTCTTTGGATTAATTCATGTATGTAAATTGACTCTCCATTATTATTTTCAACCCTACCTTCGGTTAGAGATAATTTTTCCTCTTGCCATCCTAGTAATTCTGCTGCAGTTCGGAAAATATTCTCCTTT
>Ga0209089_10004234_pt1 | contig 11990 bp, 10 predicted proteins | sample ArcticOcean_MG_C_FD_187431 | JGI IMG/M metagenome (GOLD analysis project Ga0209089, IMG submission 187431) | Marine microbial communities from western Arctic Ocean - ArcticOcean_MG_CB2_150 (SPAdes) (version 2) | ecosystem: Environmental > Aquatic > Marine > Oceanic | place: Arctic Ocean: Canada...
TACACCTCATCAAAGCTGGTCGCATCACTGTCAGAGAGTTTTTCAAATGCCTCGTCCAGGCCATGTTCCATGACGCCTTTCTTGGCACCGGTCGTCATGGCGGCTGCATTTGTGGCCAGACAATCGCCAATTTTCTTGCCCGGGTCCCAGCCCTGCCAGTATTGACTCACGTATTGCGCCACGAATTCTGCAAACGCCTTGTCTAACTGCGGGTCGACCAGGACAGATGAGCTTGTTTGTGCAGACGTCGAGCTGTCTGAGGTAGTCTGCGTTTGCTCGTCTTGCTTATGTGACGCTCGAAGCTGCAGAACGCTGTCGAGTTGAGGCCTCATCATTTGAACAGACATACTGGCATGGCGACACTCGCGCAGACGATCCGGCAAGAGTGAGGTACACCCCGCGTACAAAGCGTCTGACTCCTCGGCAACCTGTACCATGCCGATGCCCTTCTCCTCCCGCCACATGCAGTAAGTAGGATGGGGCCCAATACTCCATTTTGACCCTCTTTTGAGATCGTTATCAAAACCGTGATGAATACCAGGGTAGATTGTGATCTTGAAGTCCTTGCCTGCCTTGCTTAATCGGTTGACATAGTCTTCACAAGGGACGTACCACCCAGTTTGATCTTTGTCTCCCATCAAAATTCTGACCGGTCGATCGGTGACCAGGTCTCCTTCGTCCCAGGTATAGTTACACGCCGGATAGAAAGAGACATAGGCGGCTGGTTCCTGTCCTTCCGGCGCCCACATACGCTGGAAACGTTTCACGGTGGCATATAGAGTCGCAATTCCGCCAACCGAGAACCCCATGAGTGCAATCCGCGCCGGGTCGATGCGTGGGTGGGTCGACAGAAGCGCCATCGCCCGGAATGCATCAATGATGTTCGGTAACCCCTGGTTGAGGTTATAACACTTCTCCCGGCCCCTACATCGGATCTCGTTGCTGTCTATAACGAACGTTGCAAGTCCGATGTGTTGCATTTTCTCCGCCCATTTGTAGATGCTGCAATCACGATCGGCGCGGCAGTGATGGCTTATCCCCTTCCCGCCGTGCAACAGAATGACGGCCGGCATACGCTCGGCACCACTACTTGGGAATGCCAGGTATCCACGGACTTTTATTGATGGCCCCACCGCCCCCCCCTCAAGGAACTGTTTCAAACCCATAAATGGAGGTGAAGAGAACGAAATGTATCCCGCCTGTTCCGCGGTCAGTGATTGGATGTTCCCGCCGGCCCAAACGCTCGTAACTGCAGTCACGAAACACAAGGATAGGAAAATTTCTAGAATTCGTCGCATTTTGTATCTGCCTAATTACCACAACAATATTAGCAGTTCCTCAATATTCCAGACATCGTCGTTCAAGACCGGAATTCGAAGCCTACTAAACCGTCCTGAAACCTTGAGGATTGATAGTCTTCCCACCCTGAAACAAACGAAAACACTAAAGCGTTATTTGTACTTGCCACCCTGGGCTTCGTCAGTGATGTCGTGTTTAGCTAAAACAGCTCGTGTTCATCCTGGGGATTCTGGTACTGTGACCGTCTGGCCAAACGGCGGCCAGATTTCAGTCGACTCCATCGACCCCCACATCCCCAAACGACAATGATCAGTCAGCATTGCATCAACCCGTATTCGATCTACCATCGGTAACACCACCAAAGCGATCAACCACTGACAGGCAAACAGCAACCAGAGGCCCGACCCCAAAGGCCATGATCAGAGTGCCGATACCCACCACGCCACCGAGTCGCCAACCAACAATCAGAACCGTGATCTCAAGCCCCGTTCTCACCCAGCCAATCGGGTAATTTGTACGCTTCTGGATCCCAGTCATCAGCCCGTCACGAGGACCTGGACCAAGGTTGGCTGTGAGGTACAAAGCACTGCCAAAAGCCAGTAGAAAAATGCCCAGTAAACTCTGCGCCATTGCCATAGCGAAGCCGGTTGGCTGTGGAAGCATTGGTATAGTGACGTCGATCGCAATTGCGACCACGATGATGTTCGCAATCGTGCCCATCCCGGGTCGCTCTCGTAAGGGAATCCAGATCATCAGAACCAGAACACCCACAACCAACACGCAAGCTCCGATAGACCACCCGGTTTGTGCAGAGACACCTTGCGCGAGGGTTGTCCACGGGCTGACACCCAAACCTGACACAATGAGCGAGGCGTGTCCCATGCCAAAGATCCATAATCCGACCAACAGGAAAAGCACACTCTTGAACCTAGGACGCAGCGTCATCGGATCCGCTGCGCTCCAGGTTGTGGTCGGCACAGCCCGGGCCAACTGAAATAACGCCCGCTGTTTCTGTTGCATTAAGAGTGCGTCAACATCAGTTCATCGCCTATCACGCCGACACGGCTTCAATCGGCTCCCCCTCAATTGCACGGGACGTTGAACCATCTACTGCCGTAGGCACTTCTCCCAGAAGCGTAACTCGATAGAACTGTCGGTCAAAATCAGTCTGGTAAATGTCACTGGGTGCCAGATGGGCCGTTGCGCGATTATCCCAGAAAGCAATGCTGCCTCGTTCCCACCTGAAGCGCACTGTGAACTCAGGACGCACTGCGTGCTCCCAGAGCAATTCCATAATTTGCTGACTTTCACGGGGAGTCAAACCAGTAATCGATTTAATATAGCTTGGGCTACAGTACAGCACCCGCTCGCCGGTTTCCGGATGAACTGTAACCAGCGGGTGTTCGCTGACCATCAGTCGCTTTTTTACACGCGTCTCAAATTCCTTAACACTTTCCCCGTCCGCAGTAGATTTCGCTTCGAATCTGTGAACCCCGCGTAACTTATCAAGCATCTCCCGGAAAGTTGGTGACAAATTTTCGTAGGCTGTCACTAGATTGGTCCACTGGGTATCGCCGCCATAAGGCGGCACGACATCACCACGAAGAATAGACGCTGCGGGTGGGTTGAGTGCAGCAGTAACGTCCGGGTCGTGGCTGGAGCCGCATTCTGGGTAGCTGTTCTGAATTTGCTCACCGAGTAGATTTCAGGATAGGTCTCATCGTGACCGAATACGACGTGCCCTGGCGTTAAAGCACCAAAATGGCGCGCAAACTTAACGTGCTGGGAATGGTCAAGATGCTGGTCTCGAAAAAACACGACTTTCCATTTCAGAAGTGCTTCGCGGATCTTGCTGACTGTTTCTGCTGAGAGCGGCTGAGTAAGCTCAACACCTTCGATCTCCGCACCAATGTGTACAGACATTGGTCGAACATTAATCTTAGAATTTGTTGCTGGCATGCTATATAGGTTGGATCGATCGCGGCCTGTCAGGGGCTTACCCATCCGCCACAAACATCCAGCGTGGCACCGGTCACGTAAGAGGAATCATCAGACAACAGAAAGATGGCGGCACGGGCAATTTCTTCGACCTGCGCTGGCCGGCGCATTGGGATCTGTTCGATGACCCAGTCCAACCACTGCGGATTCTGCTTGGCCCAGTCCACACTCAACTCTGTCATCGTTGCTCCTGGTCTTAGACAGTTGACCCGTATTCCCTCCTCAGCCTGCTCTTTTGCCAGACCGACAGTGAATGTGTCAATAGCTCCCTTGGATGCGGCATAGTCGGTATAGGTGCCAGGCCCACCGTGTTTGGATGCCGCCGAGGAGACATTCACTATTACTCCACCGGAACCCCCATGGCGCTTGGCCATTCGCTTGACGGCATACTTTGCACACAGAAAGGCACCCAGCACATTGACTTCGAATACTCGCCGAGACGCGTCTACGTCCAGGTCTTCGACACGGGTCCCGCCACCATTGACACCGGCATTGTTTACCAGACCCTTAACCGGGCCAAGGTCTTGTTCTACCTGGTCAAACATCGTCGACACCTCGGTCTCAACCGAGACGTCGGCCTGCACTGCCACCGCCACACCACCTGAAGTTCTGATCTGATCCACCACAGCCGCTGCTTCATCATGTGAATGCCTATAGTTTACACAGACCGACCACCCTCGCTGTGCGGCCAGGCGGCAGATCTCTGCCCCGATACCACGACTGCTCCCCGTGACGATCAGACCACCGCCGGTTGTGGAACTTTGAGGCTCAACCATAAGCACCCCGGTGTAACGGTCGAAGATCGGAAGGCACTGCCAACTTCTCGGCTGTGATCCGAAGCGTACTGTGAAAATCACCGCGTTTCACTTGTATCCATCTCAGCCATCGCCGGCCGGTTATGGTTAAAGCGGTACGGCCATGAAGCACCCGGTGATTGTCGAAGATGACGGCGTCACCGGGTCTGAGTATCTTCACAATGCAACGAGCCGGATCCTCCGACAGACTCAGCAATCGGCGCATACCCCTGTAATACTGCGGCACTTCGTGCGATGGAATAGACAACGGTGCACCCACACGATCATTAATCCGCACACCATTGATGTGACCGAACTCATCCAGAGAAATGACTGGAAACTCGGTAATCAAGTTAACATCACCAGCGAAATGTCGGCGGAAAACTTGTCGATTTTGGATCAGTGAATCAAATGCCTCCGGATCCTCAGAGCGTAACGTTTCAGCAATTTCAAACCCGTCGAGAAAAATTGATCCGCCACCATCGGTTATATCGGTTTCCAAGCAGTGAAACATGAGTAGCCCCGGCGGTGATGCCCGATAAGGTTCGTCTGTATGTGGTTTGAGCGCGGCAACATCATTGGCAATACTTCTCTTTGAGCGATCTACAATGAGATCCTGAATTCGACCGAAATTGCTCTCCTGTGGAGGTCCGATCCGGCGGGCCAACTGCTCGAGCGCATCAGGATTCAGTGGCGCATCGTCCAGAAAACAGATTCCGTGATCCCGAACGCCGTGCAACATTTCAAGAAAGGCACAATCATCGTCTAACACGTCCGAGTACAGCATCCGTGCCGGCGCTTTTCTGAACTCATCGGTCCAAAGCAGAGACGAAAACGAGCGGGAACAACGGGACTTATCATCGTAAGCATGTGTTTGAAGCCAGCCATTGTCAAAACAGCTCTTGTGACCATCTGACCAGCTGATGCTCAAGCTGCCGGTATCATCGATGCAAACCGTATCCGCTGATATGGTTAACGCAATATCAGTCAACCGTGTGGTACGGCGACCGATGGTTGCGTCGCCACATTGACCACAGTAGCAGTTGTCTCGAAGCCAGATCGAGTGGAAAAATGACTCCCGACCATCACTCCAGACCGCTCGAACACCCGCCTCAACGGCCTCCACAGCCTTTAACGGTAACTCGGTCGCTATTCGGTCTATCATGTTCCCCAGTATTTCGCTGGATTGCCCAGCATCGAGTCAACTGACCGTGAACCTGCCGCAGTCACACCAGGGGTCGCAGGAGCATTTGATAATTCTCATCGGTAAACGGCATGGAGCGGCCTGTTTCGGTGTCAAAAAGGTCACGTGAAACCGTGCTTAATCGCCCCAGGTAAATATGTAACCCAATGCTTGGCATCGCGCCCTCGGTATGAACTGCGTGGATGCCATCACCACCGATCGACATCGTATCTCCAGGATTCAAAACCCGGCGCTTGGCCAGTTCCAACTGGCCTGATTCTACCTGCCGGTAAAGCAGATTAACCTCGGATCCTTCATAGACACCCAGAAATGTGTGCATCCGATGATTGTGGGGGGGCACCAGTTCGTGTGGTGCAAAACGCACCCAGTAAACCGAGACCTCGTCATCCTCGTACAGACATTCATCCGCCGAACTAAAAGAACCGACTGCCTTGGCGATGCTCTGAGGATCTGCGAATGTCTGTGACATAAGTGTTTTAACAGCCGTCACAGGCCGTGTCTCAACCGCCGCAGAGCGTGCGGAGCGCACAAACTCAGTCAAAGAAAACGACATATCGATCTCTCTTGGATCACAAACAGCGATGACACCGTCATGGTGTAGAACCTCCTGCTGGCACCAACACCTTCATGATACCAATGAACCGAATGTGAATGAACGCTATGATACGCCATGTGATAAGCCTTTCTGTTATTACGTTCGTCGGTCAGGCCACCTGACCAGGTTAGCAACCGGTTTACGCAGTACCGCCATACCCGAGTTTACCGATCATGACTCCTGAAGCCCTGCCAATCTCGATACCCACGGAAATTTTCGACCTCCCGGTTCACGAAATCCGCAGGGGTTATCGCAGCGACGTTTACTTCTGGCGCGCCAAGCGAACACTTGAGGCCAGTCATCGCAGTAATACAGCAACTGTACAGGTGTTTCAAAAAGGTGAGGCTGTGGTGTGCGGAATCGAGGAAGCACTGGCGATACTGATGCTTGGGATTGGCCATTACCGAAATTCCACCTACGCATTTGAACTGTTCGATCACTACATCGAGCAGAAAAGACGAATTCGTTCGCTCTATCGCGCTGATCCAGAGCAGCTTCGGGAAGCTCTGGATCAGCGACAACGAATCGAAACTGCACTTGATGACGAATGGGTCAGCGACCTCGGCCAGATCAGTGTCAGCTCTCTGCGTGATGGTGACTCGATTGTGCCGTGGGAGACTGTACTACTGATTGAAGGACCTCTTTCAGAATTTATACACCTGGAAACTCTTTATTTGGGTGTACTTGCACGACGGACACGAATTTCAACCAACGTCGCACAGGTTGCCCATGCGGCCAACACCAAGCCGGTATTCTTTTTTCCAGCGCGTTTCGACCACTGGGCTGTACAGGGCGGAGATGGCTATGCGGCCTCGATTGGTGGTGCAGCCTCTGTCTCCACAGATGCCCAGGGCGAGTGGTGGGGAATGAAGGGTGCAGGCACCATACCGCATTCCCTGATCGCCGCTTGCGGCGGGAGCACAGTCGAGGCAACAAGATCGTTCGCCCAGACCTTTCCCGATACATCGCTGGTAGCTCTAGTTGATTTTGACAACGATTGCGTCAAAACCTCACTGGAAGTGGCTCATACGATGGGTGACCGCCTCTGGGGTGTTCGACTCGATACCTCTGAATCGCTGGTAGATGTATCACTCGAAGGTGCAGCCGACCTTACCAATAAGACCGGTGTAAACCCAGCGCTGGTCCGCAACGTACGTCAGGCACTGGACGATGCCGGGTTTGGACGTGTACAGATCGTGGTTTCTGGCGGTTTTGACGTCGAAAAGATTGCAGCATTTGAATCGGAACAAGTACCTACCGACGCCTATGGCGTTGGCTCTGCCTTTATGAAAGGCAGTTTCGATTTCACCGCGGACGTGGTGAAACTGGACGGAGCCCCGATGTCGAAAACCGGCCGTCAATTTCGGAACAACGAGCGCCTGGTGCCACGGACTTTGATTACCAACTGATCAGGCGATCTGGTCAGTAGAGTCGTTCTGAAATCAGGTTAAGCATTGTGGCTGATGCTCATCCGCCCGGCCGTCCGGCCCTGATCCAGTGCCTCGGTGAGTCCGGCTGGGTTTCGACAGTCACCGATAAATGTTTGTGGACACGACAAAGCCCCTGCTAATTGAGGAAGTGGATTATCGGGCACTGATCCCAGGGCAAGAACCAAGACGTCAGCTTGTATTCGTTGCTCGTCTTCTAACGGGTTACAAACTATAACAGCCGATCTCTCACACCGTATCAGCTGTGACTGCAACATAATGTTCACACCGTAGTGTCTGAGCGATGCCAGACGCATTTTGCACAGATTCCATTCCAATACACTGCCGGCCCGTGATCCCTTTTCTATGATGGTTACCCGATCAGCGGTCGTTGACAGAACCTCGGCAACATCCAGGCCTACAAGCCCACCACCGACAACCACCACTTCACCGTTCAGCGACTCACGTGTGGCAAGAACTTCAGTCGCCTGAACCACGTGACCGTGCGGTGTGCTCTCGTTCAAAATCAACGGCCTTGGTACGCCCCCGGTCGCAACAATCAGGCAGTCAGGCTGGAGTGACCGGACCAGATCCAGATTCACTACCGTGTTCAAATTAATCTGAATTTCCGCACGATCGACTTCTTCTAAAAAATAGTCCAGCAATCGTTGAAAATGCGGCTTGGACACAAAACCGGCTGCCAGCTTGAGTTGCCCCCCCAGAGTACTTTCGCGCTCAAGCAATGTCACCTGCCGGCCACGATCAGCGGCTGCTAGCGCCGCTTCCAGGCCCGCAGGTCCACCGCCGATCACCACGATATGGCTCAATTCCGGGTCCGGTGGGCGAGTCGTTTCTTGACCCATTTCTGGATTGACAGCACAGCGTGTCTGTTCTACACCAACAAACTGAATGCAGACGTTGCAACCCAGGCACGGTCGTATTGCCGAAGCGTTCTTCTCTGCCGCTTTACGCGGAAGGTCAGGATCTGCAATCAAGGCTCGCCCCATTGATACCAGATCTGCAGATCCGTCTTGGAGGAGGCGCTCGGCTGTATCCAAATCGACGATACGACCGACCGCAATCACAGGAAGATCAGACTCCTGACGAATTGCCCTAGCCAGGTCACCAAGGCACCCATGCGCCTGGAGGTAGGGCTGAACGATCCATTCCATACTCGAATAACACCCAGCGGACACGTGCAGCGCAGAAAATCCCGCCCTCTCAAACAACGGGACCAGGCGGCGTGCCGCATCTAAGGTGAGACCACCCTCGAGCTTTTCGTCCGCTGAAAAACGCAATAGAACCGGGAAGGCATCACCGACCGCTTCACGAATGCCACTGCCAATTTCTAGAACAAACCGGGCCCGACGTTCACTGCTACCGCCATAGGCATCTGTCCGGTGATTGGACAGTGGTGAGAGAAACTGTGCCCCGAGATAGCCATGAGCGGCGTGAATCTCGACCGCATCGAAACCAACCTGCTTGGCTCGAACTGCGCCTGCTACAAAGTCAGCAATCAACTGGCGTATTTCTGCACCGCTTAATACTGAAGGCACAGCTTTCATAACCGGACAAGGGATCGCGGATGGAGCCACCAATAAATTGCCCGTATATTTCGGATGCATCTGTCGACCCGGATGAAATAACTGTATGGCAGCTCTTGCACCGGTGCTTTTTATACCTGCCGCCAACCGCGTAAGACCTTCCTCATACCCCGCGTGATGAATCTCAAGCGTGCTTGGATAATTTACCGATCTCGGAGTCACAGCTGTGTTCTCAACGATGATGAGTCCAACTCCCCCGCGGGCTCGCCGACTGTAGTATTCGTAGAGTTGGGATGACACGCTCCCGTCGGGTGCGCCGTACAACGTTGCCATGGGCGGCATCACTATCCGATTTCGAAGCGTAAGCGAACCGATGGCCGTACTCTGGAAAAGTGTCATGGATTACGGCAGGTGCTGCTGACGACTGGCCATCGTTCAGTTACTGGAACTGACATTCAACTGTTGAAGCCCCGTGCGCGTGATCTTGCCCGAAGATGTCTTGGGCAACTCGGGTAGAAACACAACGTCTTGGGGGCACTTGAATGTCGGCAGTCGATCGAGACAGTAGGCCAATAGATCTTTATCGGATACCTGATAACCCGGGCGTACCACGATGTAAGCCCTGGGGCTTTCGCCCCAATCTGGATCAGCGACACCACAGACAGCGGCTTCCAGCACTGCAGGATGATCGAAAAGAACTTCCTCGATCTCCTGCGGGTAGATTTTTTCACCACCGCGTTTGATCATGTCGTTCTTTCGCCCAACAATAAAGATATATCGTTCCTCGTCCATATAAGCCATGTCCGCTGTGCGTAACCAGCCGTCACGAATTACCTTGGCGGTGTTCTCCGGATCCCTCCAGTAACCGACCATCACACTATCACTTCGAACACAAATCTCACCGATTTCTCTACAAGGCACTTCAACACCGTTGTCATCCATGATAGAAATTTCATGGCCCGAATGAGCGCGACCGCAGGATTTCAGGCGTTCCAGATCTTGTGCAGGTGCGCTGAGATCATGGATTTCGGGCCCTAGTATGACGATGTTGGCTGTACTTTCTGTCAGACCGTATCCCTGAAATAGAGTCGAACCAAAAAGCGCGATGGCTCTTTTTAATCGATCTAGCGGCATCGGTGCTGCACCGTAGCCGACTCGCCACAGGCTGGACAGATCGTAACGATCGGCGTTGGGTACCTCCAACATCCGAAACAGCATCGTCGGCACAAGAAACAGATAGGTAATCTTTTCACGCTCAATAGTTTCCAACACCTTCACTGGATCGAATCGATCCAGAGTGACGCTGGTACCGCCGAGGTAGTAGGTTGTGAGTGTCTGAAAAACAGCTGCAGCAACGTGATACAGTGGACAAACATTGAGATTCACTGTCTCATCCGAGAGCTCGACACCTCGGGCCGAATCGATCACGTTCGTACAGACGTTTTGATGATTCAACGCCACACCTTTCGGCTGCCCCGTAGTACCGCTCGTATACACCAGTAACAGCAGATCATCTCCGTAAACCACAACCGGCGACTCCTTGTCGGACGCGTCAGCAAGAAACGAGCTGTAGTCCCAAGCGAAATCGACTGGGCCGCCCAAAGAAATAAAGTACTTAAGCTCAGGACAACTTGACCGAATTGCATCAACAGCTTCTGCAAACTCCGGTTGGAAAAAAATAATCTGGGCACCACAGTGCCGTAGAATATAGGACAACTCATCAGGCTTAAGCAGGAAGTTAAGCGTGGTGAGCACAAATCCGCCTCTGGCTGCTGCCAGGATACCCTCGATATAGATGTGACTGTTGCGAGACAGGAAAGCGATGCGGTCACCTTTCACAAGACCGAGTTCACCCAGAGCATTGACAATTCTATTCAACCGCGGGTCCAGTGCTCCATAAGTGACGACGCTCCCGTCAAATCGGGACGCTATTCTGTCCGGAATCATCTGCGCGTTGTTGCGAATGATCTGATCGAAAGTATTTATGGACTGCCCTGGCATTGTCGGCCTTACCGGATCAAGCCGGATAAATAGAAATCGTTCACTTTAAACAAACCTCACAAAAGCTGGATCAGCAGTCCAGACTGGAACAATCCAATAAAGAATATAGAATTGTCTTCCGCAACACAAAACCCTGGATCTGGTTATGACTCATTCGGCTGAGTGGTATTTCGACTTTATCTCGCCATTTTCCTATCTGCAATTTAAGCACTTCGGCAGACTGCCTGATTCTCTGGAAATTCGACTGGTACCTGTTCTGTTTGCCGGGTTACTGAACCATTGGGGTCAGAAAGGCCCTGCAGAGATTCCTACGAAGCGGATTGAGATGTACCGATACTGTCACTGGTGCGCCCAGCAGAATGGTATTCCCTTTAAAACGCCACCAGCCCATCCATTTAATCCACTCAAGGTTCTGCGACTGGCCATCGCCCTGAATGCCAGCCACAACGCAGTCGCTGGGATCTTCGACCATATCTGGGGCGATGGCAACGACATACATACAGATCTCGGATTTCAGACGCTGGCTTCAAGTCTCGGGGTCAGCGACGCAGAAAACCTAGTCTCCTCAGATACCGTCAAGAAAACACTTCGGGACAACACTGAACGAGCGGTCTCAGTGGGTGTTTATGGTATTCCGACCTTTGTCATCAATGATGCGCTATTTTGGGGATTCGACCGCACAGATATGCTACTGGAGTACCTCAAGGATCCCTCTGTGCTGCAGACACCCGAAATGCTCCGTCTGACCACAATACCATCAGCCGCTGAACGAAGTCGTTGATTCCAAACATACGATCGTCAGCTGTCGTCGACCTACCATAAATCTAGGGTTCAGCCTCCGCCCGCAACCGACTTTGAACAACTGAAATACCATCGACTACAGGAATGTGTCTTGGATTCCAGAACCGGAGGCAGCAAAGATCACGCTACTCGATATATCAGCTGATAAAAACAGCCGACTTGCCAAATAACATTTTTGTTTGCACGCAGTTCGCAACTACGGATGTTCTGGGCCGGACAGTGGTCATCATTACTGTCCTCCTTATAGTTGTCATTGTGCCGCGGTAGAATCCAAAAGTTCTACCGTGTTTTGTTTGCATCAGCCTACAAAGACGGTTCTAAGTACTG
>Ga0209089_10004248_pt1 | contig 11969 bp, 13 predicted proteins | sample ArcticOcean_MG_C_FD_187431 | JGI IMG/M metagenome (GOLD analysis project Ga0209089, IMG submission 187431) | Marine microbial communities from western Arctic Ocean - ArcticOcean_MG_CB2_150 (SPAdes) (version 2) | ecosystem: Environmental > Aquatic > Marine > Oceanic | place: Arctic Ocean: Canada...
CATATAGTAATGGCTTGTATCCTTGGTATGTTTATAAGGGATATGGTCATTGAATTTAAACCAAAGAAACAACACAAAGTAAAGATAGAATCAATAAACATAGAAAAGGAGAAGTAAATGAGATATTATTTTGAGGTTTTATTCAGCCAAGAGTATTTCCCGTATTGGGAATTTTCAATGGTAATGATGTTAGGCATGTTGCTAAGTATCTTATGGAGGTTAAATAGAATGGAGCGCAAGATAGATATACAAAATGAACTATCTCATGTTATAATAGATGAGGTTGAGTGATATGTGGACTTGTTGCGAATGTGAAAACGAGTACGACGAAAGCACGGGTGATGTGGACGAGAGGATGTGTAATGAATGCCTTGACGGAGATGGTGACCTGACTGATTTAGATTTCTATCAATCCACCATACAGAACTTGATTAATTTAGCAGATAGGTCTAGGGAAAATAAAATAAAGGAGAAGATAAATGATTGTACTGAAGAAAACGCTTGATGATATTAAGACGGAACTTGAATCAGCAGAAAAAGAGATACTGTTCCTGAATCGGTTTAAAATACAGGCTGAAGCGAAGTTCCTTGCCATTGAAGAAGCAATTAATAATTCACTAGATGGTAGAATTGGAAAACATCGTACAATGAAATATATTAAACGAATACTGGAGGCTGAATGAACGTACCTGACTTTATAGAATGGGCTGAAGAAATCCAATCACGGGAGAATAAAATCATGCTCCTAAAAGGCGAGGAGTATACCGTGAGTGATGAAGATAAGTTTAAGAACTTTAAGAGCATAGCCGACAGGACGGATTCTACTGCTGAAAAAGTTGCCTTGATTTATTTATTAAAACATATGGACTCAATTAGGAACTATGTTCTACATGGTAAAGAAGCATCGGACGAACCCATTATGGGACGTATAATGGATGCTAGAAATTATTTATTACTACTAGGTGGAATTATAAATGAAAATGGAGACTTAAGCCCTGAAGCCAAAGCCTTTCTCGATAAAGACATAGGGATTAAACGTGCTAAACTTGAAAATCAATTAAAAGTCCATGAAGAAATGGGTGGCAAGGTTTATTCTGAGGGAAATGAATGTCAAGAGTAATCCCGTCAAAAGACGATTTGTTAGAGCGTTTAAGAGAACAATATAATGAAGGCGAAGAGATACACCCACACTTGGAAGAGTTGCTCAAAGCCAATCCACCAAAACGGAAACATGAATCTATCCAATGGGTCATTGACGCATTGACACCATTGCCCGGACTAAAATCTCTCAGAGTGGCTACGAGCAGAACGCATGACCCACATAAGATGGATGCATCTAGAGCAGATGAGGACATTTCGTGGTGTCCGGGTTGTGAATGCAAGTGGAATATGTATGAAGGTCGGGTATGGAAGTCCCGTGATATTAAACTATGGAAGGATGGTATATGCCCCGGTTGCGATTTTCCTGTAAAATAAAGAATGGAACAATGGTTCTTGACAACAGGGACGAATTTACCAAGTCTATAAAAGACTTATCTGGGGATTATTATATAGAACTCAAGCCAACGGGCGTAAGGTCGGGTCAGCAGAACAATTATTATTGGAGTATAGTAAAAATGCTGGCAGATGAACTAGGTTATACTGAGCAAGAGATGCACAAGACCTTAAAGGGTCATTTCAATATAGAAAGCACCAAGACATTAACCACTAAAGAATTTGCAGATTTAATTGAACGTATAATCAGATGGTCAGCAATGGAATTAAACATTGTAATCCACGACCCGAAAAAAAGTTAAGCAACTTAACTTCCTACGTAACACGGCTTACCATGTTTCGGTAATCTTTAAATCAATATCCCAGATTCTATGAGCAACCTGAGTCGATTTAAATGTGCTATCATCCAACCTAAATAAACCATAATCTCCCGTTATACCTGACGTTCCATCGATTGTAAATAAAAAAGGAAGATGTTGCCCCAGTATTCTTTGGTAGAACTGGGAATGTAGGCTACTATCATCGTCAAAGAACTGGTTTGTTGTGGATGATGATTGGTTGTAGGTAAATATATCGCTATCCGATAGATATTTGAATTTCATTGAGTGACTCATTCTCCCGGCTCTTTGATTAAAATAATAACCAGATGTGTCGGGTGCAGTATTAAACGTCCACGGTGTCACTACAGCCCAATCCGGTTGACCAAGGTGCGTAGAAGTTGAATATGTTGAGCCACCAATCGAGTTATGTAAATTTGTGCCATCGTAATCGTAAGTTGTGACCACCCCTAATTCTGGCGAATGAGTCCAATCTACTATTTCCCCATACAGGATTGAGCCAATTTTTACATCGTCTTCAAAATCTTTAGAGTATCCGTTGTCATCAGTAAAAGTAATCTTTAAGTATTTATTATTCACCGTAACGGTTGGAAAAGTCATTAATGTCCATCCATTCTGAAGTGGGTTAATTTCACCAGTAGAAGTACCTACACCGGCATTTATAACATCGGTATAGTTGCCTTCTGTTGTGACTCTGGTTGTGGTGTTATAAAATGTTATGTCTCTAATCTCTGTATCCGCATTGAGAGTCTCAGCCACAAATAACTTATCACCCGAAATATTATCTACCGTATACCATCCGTCATTGTCATCATCGCTCGGGTCTTTTATTTTAATTTTCATCCCAGCAAATCCAGAGTTCCATCCAAGTCCCAACCCAGACTGAAACCAAAACTCAGAACCATTATTCCCAGTAATACACTCAATATCAGTATCGCTTGTCGGGTATACTGGAAATGTTGTGTCGTCACTTATATCAACATTAAATACCACACATGAACTATAGAAATTGTGATTTAAGATAGCAAGAAATGATGATTCAGCTAATGCATCTGTGGCAAATTCAGTATCATATTGGATATAAAATTCTTTATTCTCCCTTTCAATGGTTATGTGATTGGATGGCTTCATATCAAACAACTCGATTATACCACCGGAACCAGAAACTAAACTAACTGCTGTTGAGCCACCCCTCCTAAAGGATGTTATGTTTGTTGGTTCGCTCCATCCAGTTGCTAGATTATAACTTATCAAATCCACAAATGCCCTTGGTATCCCAATTCTATTATAACTCATATTTCCCTCGCTTCAAATTTTAATATCCCGATACTTCGGGCGGTTGATGTAATCATAAATTTTAATCCAGACCATGATGTATTAAATGCCTTTACTGGATGCATATCGTCAAAGGCTAATATTTGACCCACTTCTAATTCAAAGTATTTTGGATTGACAATTGTTGCACTAACGATAAGTTTTATATCCCCAAAGATACTATAGTAATAAGCAAAAAAGTTATCATTGGGAGAAGAAGAACTAGCTTGTGTTGAGCCACCGTATTCCGTAATAGACGGCTCAATATATGCGTCTAATTGAACTTGTTTTTCATTTTCTTTAGTTGCAATATTCCACTTTGTCCTCTCTGTTTGAGCTTCTACTTCCTTGCTCACAACATACCCACCTTCTGCCGGATGTCTCTGATAGTCAAGTTTCATTTTTGTTAATAGTTCATTAAATGGTGACGGTTGAATTGTTATATTATCCAAATCATGTTTCGTAAGCGTTTCGTCAACTGCCATTGAATCTTTAATATGTATATATTGTGGGTTACCAGAGCTAGAAAACCGAAATATAAATCCACCTTCATACTGTAGCTTCTCTAGGGCTTTTTTTAGTTCAATTGGCTCATGTTGCCACCACCTAATCTTCCAATCGTTCTTGGATGTATTGAGGTCAGACCAATCCGTTGGAGTTGATGTGCTGACCCCACAATACCTAATTAACATATCTCTATGTGCTTCGTGTATTAGAGTTATATCTGGGGTTCCACTCCATGATGCTTTTTGACCATTACCACCACAGTAGAACTGCTCAATCTCCGTAAGTGTCTCCATGTCTTTTATACCCGATGCTTCAAGAGCAGATAAAGTAGACCCAGTCCCATCCGATACGGGAATAGCACGAACAAAATGCATCTGTAGAGACTTTATATACATTTTACAATCTTCCCCATCGCCACCGACCGCCCCTCCACCATGGGCTATCGAAGACACTCTAATCAATAGGTCATCTGGACACATACATCCATCTAAACCTAAAATATGATTGTCCGATTTACCATCCATTGTTACAGCCCCTATATAGCCTAGGGTAACTCCAGAACCTACCGTTTCATTATAGTCTCTTCGCACGGGACTTGAAAATAAATCATCGCTGGTCGCAAATCTGTTCCCAAAAGCATCAATATAAAATACATTGGGATAATTGAGAGTACCGTCATCTGCTATTAAAATCACATTTAAGATAAATGCTTTTATATATTCTGTCATATATTTCTTTTGTGGAGTCTTGACCAATAAATGGATGTCCTCCCCTGAAGATGTGTCGTAATTTCCCATAGCTCCGGGATTAGACGATGTAGTATCAAGAGTATCGTCTTCATTGTACTTAAATATATTTTCTGGTTTAGCAAACATTGTAATGCTCCCAGCAAAATCTGGTTCAGCTACTTCTGTTGTCATATAACCTTCAAAGTTACTTCCATATTTAGTGCCAGAAATGGGATGCATATATCTAGACCCCAATACATTAAGATTGCCATGGGTCTCTATTTGTGTCGTAACTGAATCTACTCTATTATTGGGGGATGTTCCACTCCAGACAGCCGAAGATAATCTAAGTGGAATAAATTGATTGAAACCAGCGTAATCATGTATAAAAGCATTATCCGTAGCCACATAACTCCTAGGCATTAATGAGAATATCTTTGAGTTGCCAGATGAAATAACTTGTACAGGAAATACACCCATACGAACTGCTGTACAATCAAGTGCGGTATTTGTATTCGGTGATGGTGTAAACCCACCATAGACTACTGGTTCGTATACACTAGCCGTTGGGTGTTTATTATTGGCTATTGATATATTATCCCAAGGTCGTTTTGAAGCCATTGTAATAGTGATTGTGTTACCGTCGGTTGAGAGATTCTCTGTTCTAAACTCACCTATTTGGACATATGAAGTAGACATGGAAGAATAAACTTTTACATCTTGGTTAATAAAATTTACAGAACCATCAAAGAGGAATTCTGATACGGGGCTTCCTTGATATGTAAAGTCAGCGATTGTGATGCTGATATTGGACGACTTAGCCGTAGACTTACTGAGATTAATCGATTCCCGTATAGATGGTTTATTTAAAATAACACCATGATAAAAAGCACCTAAAAACGTAAAGTCTGCAAAGGATAGATTTAACGTCCCACCACCAGAATCTTCAAATTTAAAAGCCCAATTTTCATTGATATTCCCCAGCTTTAATTTATCATCGTAAGCACCCATTATGCGAGATTCATTCTTTGTGCTTTATTTATTGCTGGTATAATGTGGTCTATAACTGTTTCATCCACAAGCGGTGCAGATATATTTATTGTAATTGCTCCACCACCGCCTTGATTCATATTATTTAATGCTGATGTACCTATAGATTCAACCGCACTTCTCGACATAACGAATTCTCCACGTTCAGCTTCAATCATTGTACCGCCCTGTTCGTGGCTTTGACCGCCAACTAATCCACCCTGTCTATATGCAAGTGGTGTAGCGACAATAGACGCAACTTGAGCCATACCAAGACCAGCCATCATAAGAGATGCTGGAATTTTCCATGGATGTGGTATTTTTGCATATGTTTCAGTTACTGCTTCATATGTATTCATTGATGCAGATGCAACAGCGGATGCCTTTTTAAGTATTTCACTCCTTCTCAGGGATACCATATTCTTTCTTCTTACATCTTCTTCCATTACTGCACGTTGTTCTGCGGATGCTCTCTGGTAATCATCCCTAGCCTTCAGGGCATTTATATCAGAGTCTACCGCACCCTGTACAAATGAGCTATAAGCACCAGTTGCTTGTTGAAATTGTTGCAGACCTATATCAATAGATTCTGCCATCGATGCTTTTTTTGTCTCATTCAAGTCTATAAGGGCATCTTTTTGATTCTGAATTGCTTCGATAATAGCATCGTATTGCGCCAACTCATCAGTTGTATCGGGTCGAACTCCAACATTCTCACCCAATTGGATACTCATTAAAGTTTTTTCAAGCTCTAATTGTTCAAGGGTGACACGGATAGCTTCCTCTTTCATTGTAATGGTGTTTGCTATTGCCGATGAAGCATCTTTCTCTGCTACCGTCATTTGAGCTTTTGCAAGCCCATCCAGTTCTTCTTTTGTTGCCTTTATTGCTTGAGCGAGTGCCTTTTTTTGAAATACTTGCTCTTCGGTATGCCCAAGATTTAAAATACTAGCTTCGGCTTCCGCTATTAATTGAGTTAGTTCTTTAAATCTACCAGAGCCACCTTCTAGCGATTCTGTCCCTAGTGTTTGCTCATTGAGAGATGCACGTTCCCCTTCCCATAGTTTTAACTTAGCTTTTCGTTGTTCTATGTGAGTGTCCATCCAAACAAACTCTGCGTGTTCCGCTTCCAGTAATTCTAGCGTTGCCCTGACTTCTTTTTCTTTTGACACCGTTGTAGACTTTACGGCAGACTCAGCGTTTAATTCTGCTTGAGTTTTCTTTACTAATCCGAGTGAGTCGGCTAGTGCATAATTCTCTTCAGTCAGTTTTGCAACCCACTCTGCCATTTGTTTATTTTTATCAAATGTCTTATCTTGAACAGCAAACCATTCTTTATATGTATCGACTACATTATCAACTGGGTTTTTTAGTTTTATTATTGAATTTTGAAGGTTATCCATGGCTTCTTGACCAGCGATGGTACTTCCATTCATATCTTCCTGAACCTGAATGAGTCTTAAGGTACTTTCAAGAACCAGTATCTGAGCAGATGCAGTAGCGTCAAGTGCTGATTTAATCCTATTAGCTATTGCGAGTTCTATCCTAGCTCTCTCTTCTCTTCGTTTCTTAATTTCTATGAGCCGTTCTTCTGTCCCCATCTCAACCAACATTGCCACTACGAGTTTGCCATGAGTCCTAACCCACTCATCACCCATTTTTATCCTAATTCTTTCTAGGTTAGTCGTGGCTGTAGTTAATTCATTCTTTATCTTTAGTGCTTTGATTTCTTCATAGAATGCTTCTGTTTTCTTTTGGGTGGATTTCCTTAATTCTTCTTCTTCTTTGGCAAATTTCGCAATAGTCGCTTCGTCTAATTGTCCAGCGTGTAGTGCTATCTGTGCTTTTCTTAGTGCTTCAATTTCATCTGTGAGTTCCCTAGACTTTTTTGATGCGATATCAAACCAGCCAGATAATTCTAGCATTTTTTGTATAGTGAATCCAAGAGCCACTACCAACGCACCTATGCCTGTTCTTACCATTGCGACTTGTAACGTCTTCATAGCAAAAGTGGTTGCAGTTACTGATACAATGAATTTCTTTATTTCCCAATGCGACATAACAACAGCTAATCTAAAGGTATACCATGTAGCTGTTAATGTTACAAGATTTTTTGTAAAATTATTAATATCTTCTTGTTTAATTGTATTTGTCCACTCCTTTATAGCGGTCATAGATGACATGACTGCTGGAGTTAATACTGCACCAAATTTTTCACCTACGTCACTTATGCTATTTCCTAGTTGTATTGTTGCTAGTTCAAGTGTCCCAGACTGTTCGGACTGACCTCCATACATTTCAGTAAGTCGCTCAGTAATTGCAACGAGTTTTTCTTCTTTTGTGGTTGCGTCTCCTATCTCCACCCCATACCGAGTGAGAGCATTTGTACCACTAAAGATACTCTTAGAAACCATATCTATGGCAGATTTTAAATCCATACCACGACCAGATGCTAATTCCATAGATGCTTTCGTTACTTTCTTAATAGCTTCTTCATCCATCGTATAAGCACCCACTAGAGCCATAGCGGTGATTGTCTCTTCATCCCCATATTTTGTTACTTTCTGTTGTGCAGATGCAAAGTCTAATAGTGCTTGTGACCTATATCCCAATGCAAGACTTAAGGTTTTTTCCGCCTTCTCCTGTTCAGCTTGGAGCTTTAATAATTTTCCTATGGACATTCCAACTAAGGAAGTGGCGAATGAAACCAACAACATTTTAGACCTTAGAACAGCAAACGAACCTCCAAGTATACGAGTGTCGTGGACTGTGGCGAGTAGACCTCCCCTTAATTTTTTATTAGTAACGGTAAGTCCAGCCATAGCATTTCGTACAGCGTGTATAGCAGTTTTATTTCCCTGTAAAGCCCTCGTGAGGATACCAGAAGATAGCCCTAGCTGTTTAAAAGACGTTAAGCCTTTTGATTTTAATTCCCTATAGAGTTTGCGATTAGCTTCTGTTAATACCTTAGTTGTATTTTTGAATTTATCTGCCCTATCCGTAGCTAGTTTCATAGCATTTCTGACTTTTCTTATTGCAGTTTTATTACCCTTGAATGCTCTCGTTAGAACGTCAGTTTCCACTCTTAAGTGCTTGAAACTTGGGATACCTTTCGACTTAAGTTCTATGTACAATTTGCGATTGGCTTCTGTCAGCATTTTAGAAGCCTTAGTTTTCTTTTCTTCTGATTTTTTCAGCTTTAACTGGGTGTCTATTAAGAGCTTTGTTGCTACGTCTAGGTCTTTTATAGTTTTTTCTAGACCAGTCCCATCACCTATAAATTTGACTGTTATTGTATCTTGAAATGTTTTAGCCATTTTTCATTGCCTTTGCTTTTTGTCTCTCAATAAGGTTATTGAGTAGAAAACTCTTTTCAACCCATTTTTTAGGTTGCTCGCCATAGCTTCCGCTATATGGTGATATTTGAAATTGCTTTGAATACATATATCTTGATATATCTTGTTGTGCTTCCCTGTCTAACATCATGTTCTGACAAGCAAAAAAGGGTAGTTGTGCCATTACCGACTCTGCGATATTGAAACTCCTACCCTCAGTATTTGTTTGTTCCGTTTCCTTTGTTAAAAGGTCTATTACCAACCAAACATCGTCATTTGATGTAAAGTGTCGAGTCTCATATTTGCCATCGATTAAGATGGGAATTTGAGCTTCGTAGGGGTATGTATGAAACCTACACCCCCCACATTGTCCATCAATTAAGAAGTTAGCTCCCAATGTAAGGGTTTCTACTCCCCCAAGCGTTGGTATTCCTGTACGGCTATGGATAGTTCGTTCTTCTCGCTGTCGGATAAGGACTTGATGAATTTATCATCAGCCCCCACAACTCCTTTGCGAATCCAAGCCGTTCTTGCTTTTGAAAGATTGGTAATAGCCACTACTTCGTCATTTTCATAACGCATTTGTGGTAAATCATTACAGAAGTCAATCTCATCGACTGACATCTCTCTAAGTTTTGCTCCTTTAGGGAGTTTCTGTTCTTTCATTATGCGTGTTTAACGTAAAATGAAACCGCATCATCACCTCTTGCCTTGATACTAACACTTACCCCAAGGTAATCTCCTTCGTCCCATGCCATTTCTGTAACTGTTCCATCTGTTATTCTTATAGCTCTACTTCCACTTGTGTATGTTGCATTGTCAGCCATCTCAAATGCTGGTGATGCTAATGTCTCAGCCTGTACACCTTCGGCACTTCCACGAACATTTTCCCATAAATTATCAACATTGACATCGTATTTTACAACAGGATTTGCCGTAATACTCATTTCTGGTACAGAACGGACATATGTTTGTGGCGCACCGTTTACAGCACTACCGCCAAACCCAGCAAAAACGACAGGATTTTCAATAGAGAGAGAAAAGCTCTTTAGTAATACAGGAAACGATGCCCCTCCGATATATACATGGTCACTATAGTCCCCTAGGAAACAATAATTAACACTATGCGTTCCAGCCCCAGAAAATGCAGTTGTGGAGTATCCAGCCCCAATGGTAACAGGAGTTCTTGATGTCCAACTTGCGTCAAATTTCATTCTACCACCATCTTCATTAGGGTCACCTGTAATTGTCAGGCTTGTGATAACACAGCCGGGAATTACGATACAATCGTCAAACCCTGTGCCTCCAACGCCATTATATGCGAATGAAAGTGTTTTTTCTAGTGCTGACGTTGCCCCGTGTTCAAAATTGGCATTGTCTTTGGATGTTCCATCTACTGACCAAACATCAGTAGCCTCTATTTGCCCCAATGAATTGGGCATTAGAATATTGAATAGCTCATCTGTTAAAAATCCACTTACACTACCCTCAATAGACGCTCCAGCACCGTAATGGAACATATCTGTGGTTGCTGTCATTATACCAGAACCAGAACCACCTCTACGGTCTATTTTTATATCGTTAAAAGTTGGGGGTGAAACACTATCTGACTCTATTGCCGTAAAAGCTGTTGCCCCAGCACCTACTGTTGATAAATCCACCGCTACACCGACAGCTAATTCCTTTGAACTAAAAAATGATGCATTTATAGCCATTACTTAACTCCTTTTTGTTTTTTTTCTTTACTTGGTACAGGCTCTACAAATTTATCTAATCCCTTTGGAAGAACTTCTAATTCTACTACCTTTTTACCACTTGCTAGTGCGAATATAAGACTCTTGTGTATGCCACTTATTCTTGGAATATCGCTTTGTGATACTCCCTGTTTTAATTGAACTTTCATAGTATTCCTTTTTACTTTCCTATGCGTTTCCTGTAAATGTGCCCTTCCATTCCCAACGTATAACATTTAGACCTTCGATTTCTTCATCTTCAGTCCTATTATTAATACGGCAACTCCCTAATCTACCATCGTAGAAGTTGCCACTTACTATTACATTGTCGTGGAACAAGGCTTCAATGTGTGATACTTGTCGCAGAATATGCTCCCAAGTATCCTTTTTAATTGTTTTTTCCTTAAAGGTATAAGAAACATCCACAATATACTCTCTTGTTTCTGCTTCTATGGATAGGCTCAATAAGTCACTACCTATCGGGTTCAATCTAATTGATTGGCTACCCATGTCTTTAAAATCCCCAGTATAGACGGGGATACTACCAGCAAATTCCGTATTCAGGAATGAACGGATAGGGTCTAAAATCTTTGTTTCCCAGATATTAACAAAAGTTATCATCTACGGGTCATTCTAATCGAATTCGGCATACCACTATCTGTGGTTTCATTTCTTCCGTGTACTTCTATTTCCCACTTATCATTTAATGTTGCAGTATCTCCCGTGTCCCCGGCAAACCGTATTGACAGTCCACCACTCACGGGCTGATAAGTACCATTGATAATTTCAGCATAGTCAGCAGTTGCACCATTATTCATTCTTTCCGTACCAATATTATCAGAATTCTTTGCCCAATATGAATACTTAGCAGTACCCATTGCACCAGCAGTTGTAATCTTTACACCAATTTTATCGTACACACCGGAATATGCGCCTCGTGTATCCACCACTCTCAGGTCTCCACTTACACTTCCTTCCCGAATAATACCCATTGATGCATCGCCAGTTGTTTGCCAAGACAGTTTTGTGCTACCTTCATTGATGGAAGCAATATTTAATTCAGCTTCATTGAATAGGGCATCTGCTAGTTCAGATGTTGGATTGGATGCACGAATTAAGAAACTACAAGCTAATAGTGCGGTAGTTCGCACGATGATATAATCGTAATTCCCGTCTTGGTCTTTAAATTGTTCTCTAGGTAGATTAGCATCGAGTCTTGAGTCTAGATACTTAGATGAATTGGAAATATACCGTGTTCGTATATCCCCCCAATCGTCACCAGACTCCATGAGCATATCATTTGGATTGGTTGCATCATTGTAATAATATGCCACATCATCGGTATAGTACCATTTACCATTTGATGATACATTTGATGCACTCGACTCAGCAGTTGATAAGTTCTCACCGTTGGCAAATAACTGAGTAACCAATCCTGAATTCTCCGCTTTGTACCTAGAGCCAGAATCCACAACCCACCCATATAGGCTC
>Ga0209089_10004249_pt1 | contig 11966 bp, 8 predicted proteins | sample ArcticOcean_MG_C_FD_187431 | JGI IMG/M metagenome (GOLD analysis project Ga0209089, IMG submission 187431) | Marine microbial communities from western Arctic Ocean - ArcticOcean_MG_CB2_150 (SPAdes) (version 2) | ecosystem: Environmental > Aquatic > Marine > Oceanic | place: Arctic Ocean: Canada...
AAAATTAAACTCAGGATACGATTATACGGATAACAAATTAAATCAAAATACAAATTTCAATATAGGAGCAGTATTTAATCCAGGGGCAAGCGATATTGATAAAGAGCTAGCTAAGCTTATAAATAAAATTAATAATGGTGCTACATTTTTTCAAACTCAAGCAATCTATAGTATAAATAAGCTTGACTACATACTAGAAATTAAAAAAAAATATAATATAAAAATTATTGCTGGTTTTATACCTGTCAAATCAGCTGAAATGGCAAATTTTCTTAATACTAAAGTACCTGGAATCACTGTTCCTGAAACCATAATTGAAAAAATGAAAAAGTCAAACAATCCTAAAAACACTTGCATTGAAATAAGTAAAGAAATAATTTCAGAAATAAAAGCTTCTAATATTTTTGACGGAATTCATATTATGGCCTTAGGATGGGAAAATATTATACCAGAAATAACACAATGTGAAATATTAAGCTAATTAATATAGTTATATACAAAAAATAGTATTTATATATAAAATTTTATTTGTCACAATAATTTTTAGTGAATGTATCATTATTCAATTAAATTAAGGGAAAATAGTTATGAATATAGAAAAAGTCAAACAAGAAATTAAAGGGCCTGCATCATTGATAATGTTACCTTTCAAAAATGACCTTGAACTAGATATAGATAACTTAAAAAACAATCTTCAATATACCCTTGATGAAGGAATGGGTAACGGAAGAGGATTTTGGATAGTTCCGTGTGGAACAGGTGAATATTTAAACATAACTTCAGATGAACATAAATCAATTGTAGAAACTGCAAATGAAATCGGGAAAGGCAAAATTCCCATTGTAGCCGGATGTGCAGGAATAAATATAAAAGAAGTCATTAGCTTAATCAACCAATCTGAAGAAGCTGGAGCTGACTATGTAATGGTACCACCTCCGTATTATGACGCAATAGATGAAGAATCTATTTATGAATGGTATAGAATATTAGCTGAATCTACCAACCTTGGATTGGTAATATATGATCAATCTTGGCGAATTGGTTTAGGGACCAATTTAACATTACCACTAATAGACAAGCTTTCAAAGATTGACCAAGTTGTATCACTTAAATATGGAAGCCCCAATATTTTCAATGATACTATTGTTGCTTTAGAAGAATTTTCATCAAGATTTGCTTTCATAGATAATTCTTTAGGTTATTTAGCTTCAGTATCATCTATGCATGGTGCAACAGGATGGATTTCTGGACCATCAAGTTGGTGGCCAGAATTTGAATTACAAATTTTAGACCATCTTGAATCCGGAAATTATAAAGAAGCTGACAAACAACATGCAATAATTACACCTTACATGGCTAAATTTCATGGTGAGTTTTGGAAAGCTTCTAAATATTGGCATAACGGCGCGATTATAAAAGCATCCTTAGAATATGTAGGACTTTATGGTGGCCCAGTAAGACCTCCTTTCAGAGAATTAAACAAAAGTGAAAAAAATGAATTGTTTGCTATCATGGATGATATGAATGTTAAAAAACAATAATTCATATCAACTGGTTTATGACTAAAATATAAATTTTTGGTGTTAGTAAAGAGGATCTGAAATTTAGAAGAAGAGGGGATGCTAGTATATTAGATATCTTCATTCATATTATTTAGGGACAATAGGGAGTCGACCCGATACTAGTTCGACAAAAAATCTTCTAAGATTTTAAAATAACTTTTAGGTTCTTCATAAAAAGGCATATGCGAGCTATTTTGAAATACCTTTAATTTTGCATTAGGCAAGGAATCATTCATTCTCATCGCGCAGGATGGAGTCAATTCGTCATGCATTCCTACAGTAATTAAAGATGGAACATTAATATCTTTCATTTCTTCAATTCTATTCCAATTTTTTAAATTACCTGTATACAAAAATTCGTTTGGCCCTTGCATCGTTCCATAAACATTCATATTCCAATCATCTAACGAATCGTTAATTGATTTAGGCCAAATATTTAATCTACAAACATGGCGATAATTTAAAATAGTAATTGCAGCTTGATATTCTTCATGATCTAAAGTATCTTCAGCTTCATGTTTCATCATCATCTTAACAGTTTCACTTCCCAAGCTATTACGCAATCTGTTAAGCTCACCTATGAGATGCGGCATATCTCCGCAAGTATTTTCTAATATTAATTTTTTAATATTATTTTGGTATTTAATAGCATATTCTATACCAAGCCATCCTCCCCATGAGTGACCTAATAAAATAATCTCTCCCAAATCTAATTTATTTCTTACAAACTCAACTTCTTCAACATATCTTTGTATATTCCACAATGATTTGTCTTTTGGTTTACTAGATTTTCCACACCCTAACTGATCATAAGTAACGACTCTATATCCTTTATTTACTAATTGCAAATGAGGATCTCTCAAATAATTACATGGAAGTCCAGGGCCTCCATTTAGTAAAAATATTGTTTCAACATTTTTACTTTGCCCCGTATCATAGCAAACAAGATCAAATTCATTATACTTTAAGTATATTTCATTATATTTATAATCGCTCAAATTTCTATTTCTTTATTATCTGAATCCTGTTGAACTAATGATTTAACACATACAAAACATGAAACAGAATCTCCAGAAGATACATTCATAATTTTATTCCCCCCGGTATTTCTGCCAAGAGTTTCTTTCATTTCAGACATAGGATTAACCATAATTAATCCATTATCAGATATTATATATATATAATCAGTATCATCAGGGATAATTTCAGCATGAGACACTTTGTCAGATTTCTTTAATTTAAAAGTTTTAACACCACTGCCAGCTCTTTTCTGAATCCTATAAATCTCATCACTTCCATCAGCTTTATTAAGCCTAGTCATCTTTCCTTTCCCTTCACGGCTAATAACAAATAATTTGTCCTCTGGTAAGCCCACATCCATGGCTACAACAGTATCATTATTTTTCAATCTAATACCTCTTACGCCAGCGGCATTTCTTCCAAGCTCTCTTAAATCAGAATTAGGAAACCTTATAGACATTCCATTTGTAGTAATAATCATAATATCTTCTTCTGGTTCTAAAATTCGAACATTAACTAATTCGTCATCTTCAGACATGTTTATCACTTTTAATCCTGATTTTCTTATATTTGATAGATGTTTAATGCTAAGTTTCTTTACTGTCCCTTTCTTAGTAGCAAATATTAAGAATGATTCTAAATAATCTTTCAAATTCCCAGCAGAAATCATTGATGTTATTTTTTCATTTACTCCATCAATCTGAATTAAATTTAATATCGGAACTCCTCTTGTATTTCGATTTATATCTGCTCTAAGTTCGTATGTATTTAAAGAAAACACTCTACCTTTATTAGTAAAAAACAATAAAATATCATGAGTATCTACTACTAATAATTGCTTCATTGGATCATCTTCTTTTAAAGCCTGAGCACTTTTGCCCCTGCCGGCAGTATGTTGAGCTTGATAAGTTTTTGTTGGAATTCTTTTAATATATTGACCTGTACTTAAAGTTACTACAACACTTTCGTGTGGCTCTAAAGAAGCTCTGTCAAAAGTTCCTTCTTCTTTAATAATTTTAGTTAATCTTTTTTTGTTAAACCTTGAAGAAACTTCTATTGTTTCTTGTTTAACAATGTCTAATCTCATAGATTTATCATTAATTATAACGGCCAATTCTTTAATTCTATTTTCTAATTCTTTATGCTCTGCCTTTATCTTGTCAGTCTCTAAGGCAGCAAGTCTTCTTAATTGCATATCTAGAATAGCTTTCGCTTGTATATCTGTTAAACTAAATTCTCTGATCAAATTATTAGATGCATCCTCAGTATCTTTGGAGTTTCTAATAGTAGCAATAACTTTATCAATATCTCCTAAAGCTATAAGCAAACCATCAAGTATATGAATTCTATTTTTCGCGTTTTTTAATTCGAATTCCGATCTTCTATTTACGACTTCTTCTCTAAATTCAATAAATCCCTTTAAAGCATGCCTTAATGTTAAAGTTTTAGGAGTACCTTTATCTAATGCAACCATGTTAACTGCAAAGCTAGTTTGCATTGGAGTGAGTTTGTATAAATTATTCAAAACCACCATTGGTTGAGTAGCTCTTCTTAATTCTATAACTACCCTTATTCCGTTCCTATCAGACTCATCTCTTATTTCTGAAATCCCTTCAATTTTTTTATCTCTTGATAAATCAGCAATTTTTTCAACTAATGCAGCTTTATTCACTTGATATGGAAGTTCATTAATAATTATTCGAAATCTATCACTTTTTGACTCTTCTATTTCAGCAACTGCTCTCATCATAATGCTTCCTCGACCAGTAAGATAAGCCGATTGAATTCCCTCCTTGCCCAAAATTAATGCGCCTGTAGGAAAATCAGGGCCTTTTACAATTTTAAGTAATTCAGAGTCCTCACATAAAGGATTGTCTATCAAAAAATTTACTGCTTCACAAATCTCTGCCGGGTTATGCGGAGGTATATTTGTAGCCATTCCTACCGCAATCCCTGAACCTCCATTTATTAACAAATTAGGCAATCTAGCCGGAAGAACAACAGGTTCCTTTAAAGATCCGTCAAAATTTTCTTCGAAATCTACAGTCTCTTCATGTAAATTAGCTAACATTTCTTCAGCGATCGGGCTTAATCTTGCTTCTGTATACCTCATCGCTGCAGGAGGGTCATTGTCAACACTGCCGTAATTTCCTTGCCCATCAATTAATATTGCTCTCAAAGAAAAAACCTGAGCCATTCTAACCAAAGAATCATAAACTGCAGTGTCACTATGTGGATGATATTTTCCTAAAACTTCACCGACTATTCTCGCACTTTTCATATAAGAAGCAGTGGGTCTTGCCCCAATATCATTCATTGCGTATAAAATACGCCTATGAACTGGCTTCAACCCATCTCTCAGGTCAGGCAATGCCCTAGATACAATTACGCTCATTGCATAATCTAAATAAGATTTCTCCATTTCACTTTTGATTTCAGTATTAACTATCCCTAATTTTGACTTTTCCTCCAACTCAAACTCCTACTCTAATATATTACTTTTATTGATAAATTTATCATTTGCTTTAATATTAATTTCTTCTAATCCAGATTTAACAAATTGAACAAATAAAGGATGTGGATTTAAGGGGGTAGATAAAAATTCAGGATGAAACTGAACTCCAATCATAAATGAATGATTATTATATTCCATTATTTCCACTAATTCACTTTCAGGGTTAATTCCCGAAGTTAATAATCCCACTTTTTCTAATTCTTCTACAAATTTATTATTTACTTCATATCTATGCCTATGACGCTCGCTAATAATATCTGATTGATAAATTAATTTTGATTTTGTATCGTCAACAAGCTTGCAATCATACAACCCCAATCGCATAGATCCGCCTTTATGTAAACTTTTTAATTGCTCAGGCATTAAATCTATAACAGGATAATGAGTAGATTCATCAAATTCTGACGAATTAGCATCCTTATATCCCAACAAATTTCTTGCAGCCTCAATAACCATAATTTGCATTCCAAGACATAATCCTAAATATGGAATATTATTCTCTCTTGCAAATTTACAAGTTTCTATCATCCCTTGAGTACCTCTTTTATCAAATCCGCCAGGTACTACTATTCCTTTGATACCTTTAAATATTTGAGCTACATTTGTAGATTTTATTTCCTCGGAATTTATCCACTCAATTTGGATTTCCGATTGGTTAGAGATTCCCGCGTGGACAAGTGATTCCTTAACTGATAAATAGGAATCTTGTAACTCTACATATTTTCCAACTATAGCAACCTTTAGTGATTTTTTAGAATTGTTAATTTTTGAAATAATTTCTGTCCAATTACTTGTTTTTCCAGTTTTTGCATTTAAACTAAGATTGTCAGATATCAATTTCCCCAAATTTTCCTTCTCTAATATAATTGGGACTTCGTAAACTGAGTCTAATGTTGGCAAAGATGTTACAGCATCTAATGGAACATCACAAAACATTGATATTTTTTCTTTTATTTTTTCTGAAACCTCAAATTCACTTCGGCATATTATTGAATCAGGCTGGATACCTATACTTCTTAGTTCTCTTACACTATGCTGCGTGGGTTTGGTTTTAAGCTCGCCTGTGGTATTTATAAAAGGCAAGTATGTCACATGTATAAAAAAACAATTATCTTTTCCTACAAGGTAAGGTATTTGCCTAATTGCTTCTAAAAAAGGAAGTCCTTCAATATCTCCTACGGTTCCCCCAACTTCTACTACAACAATGTCAGATTTAGATTCGTTTGCAACTTGAATGACTCTTTCTTTAATTTCATTGGTAACATGTGGAACTACCTGTATGGTTCTTCCTAAATAATCTCCCTTCCTCTCCTTATCAATTACTTTTTTATAGATTTGCCCGGCTGTCAAACTTGATAATCCTGTTAATCTTGTTTCTGTAAATCTTTCGTAATGTCCTAAATCTAAATCTGTTTCAGCTCCATCGTCTGTTACATATACTTCGCCATGTTGGTATGGTGACATAGTTCCAGGGTCTACATTTAGATAGGGATCAAGTTTCATCAACGAAACAGTAAATCCTCTGTTTTTAAGCATTCTTCCTACGGAAGCAACGCATATGCCTTTACCTACAGAGCTAACTACTCCACCAGTAACAAAAATAAATTTTTGCATCAAAAACACCTGCCTAACAGAGTTGATTCATGTGGAAAATAGGTAATTAATACACCTCGGTAAAAACCAAGTTTAAAAATGAAATCATTTTTAATTTGGAAAAGGAAAAACATATAAATAAAGTATAATGATCTTATAGGATTATTTCAACTTATACCTTATGTTAAAAAACAGATAATGAAATATTTTAGAATAGAAAAAAATAACAAAGTTAATTTGATTGTTAATTATAAAGATGATTTAGCATTTAACATGACAAATTTTTCGTCCAATATTGACAATATTGAAATTCTGTACGCAGAAGCTAAATCAACAAATTTAAATAGAATCAAATTTGTTGAAAAATTCATGAATGATTACTTAATTGAAAAAGAATATTTGACTAATTTATTAATTGGAAACAATCTTTTACCTCCTTTTATGCCGGAAGAAGTGTGGGCAGCAGGAGTAACGTATAAAAACTCTGAATTTGAAAGAAAAAGAGAAAGTATTACTCCGGATATATACTCAAAAGTATACAATGCAAAAAGACCTGAAATATTTTTCAAATCAACTGGAAGCAGACTGGCCTCCCCAAATCAAAATATAGGGATAAGATCTGACTCAAACTGGAATGTTCCCGAATCAGAACTTGCCGTAGTCTTAATAAATGGAGAAATTATAGGTTTTTCTATAGGAAATGATATGACTAGCCGTGAAATTGAAGGAGAAAACCCATTATACTTAACTCAAGCAAAAATATACAATAAAAGCTGTTCAATTGGCCCGTGCGTAATTGATTCTGAAGCTCTAAAAAATATAAATAATCTTGAAATATATTGCGAAATAATAAGAAATAACAAAATAGTTTTTTCAGGGTCCTCCAAAATAAGTGATATGAATAAAACCGTACCTTACTTATTGGAATGGCTTCAAAAATCTAATTCCTTACCTTTGAAATCGGTATTTTTAACTGGCACAGGAATAGTTCCGCCTCCTGAATTTACGTTGGTACCAGATGATACAGTGAATATTTCAATCACTGAAATAGGTACATTAACTAACACAATAATAAAAGTATAAACATGAATAAACCAAAAATTATAATAAGTTCAGGAGTCAATCAAGACGTAGATAATTATATAAATGCTATAGAGGCATATGACGCAGAAACTATTATAATATCCCCTGACAATTTAAAACAATTAGGCCGCACTGAATATGATGGATTAGTATTAACCGGAGGAGGAGATATTTCTCCTGAACTATACTCGGATAAAATGAAAGCCTCTAACAATGAAATGTGTTTTGGCACATCGATATCCCGTGATAAAACCGAATACCAACTCATAAAAACAGCTCTTGATAAGGGCAAGCCTATATTGGGTATTTGCAGAGGAATGCAATTGCTTAATGTGTATTTTGGCGGAACATTAATTCAGAATGTAAATTTAATACATTTTGAAAACATGTATAAATTTAGAAATGATAAAATAGGGCAAGGAAATTTTGATGCTCAAAAATATAAAGAGATAGAATCTGACTTTCATCATATATTTATTACTCTAGGCAGTAAATTTGCTGCGATATTAGGATCAGGAGGTATGCTTAAAGTAAATAGCAGGCATCATCAAGGTATAGGGCACAAAGAATTATCTGAAACTTTTACAGCATCTGCTTATTGCATCGAAGATGGAATAATTGAAGCATACGAAAATATAAACTCGTCTATTCTTGGAGTGCAATTCCATCCGGAAAGAACGCAAGAGCACCCAAAACAAGTAAAACGTATATTTGAAAACTTTGTTTACAAATGTAGAAGCATGTAGACTAATTCACGAATTTATGCTATTGTTTAGTTGTATTTAATAGATAAGTACATTCCCGATTTTCTTTGGGAAACCTTTTTTACCCTTAAAATTTTAATCTCATGGAATATTCTGAAATTCAATCCAAAACTAAAGAAGAATTAATTAAAATTGCTGAAGAATTAAATTTAATCAAAAACGGTGATTCTCCTAAAAAATCCGAATTGATTCAAACAATACATTCTGAATATGCAAAAAAAAATGATGCTAACAAAACATCAGGGATGTTATCTATTTTAAATGATGGATACGGATTTATAAGGCAAAGCGGATTACATCCTTCTTCCACTGATGTTTATGTTTCTCAATCTCAAATACGCAAATTCCAATTAAAAACAGGAGATATAGTTACAGGAAAAACAAGAGCACCCAAAGATGGAGAGAGATATTGGGGGTTAATTAAAGTTGAATCTGTAAATAATCTTGATCCGGAAAAATCGAAATCTAGAGTTAGATTTGAAACACTAACAGCAATTTTCCCAACAGAACAACTAAAATTAGAAACCGATTCAAAAGATATCACTAATCGGGTTATAGATCTGATAGCCCCTATTGGAAAAGGGCAAAGAGGATTAATTGTTGCTCCGCCAAAAGCGGGGAAAACCACAGTCTTGCAAAATATTGCTGCAGGAATTTCTCAAAACTCTCCTGAAATTTTAATTTTAGTAGCTCTAATTGGAGAACGCCCAGAAGAAGTAACTGAAATGAAAAAAGCAGTCAAAGGCGAAGTTTTCAGCTCAACCTTTGATGAACCCGTTGAAGATCACTGCAAGGTTGCTGAATTATGTTTAGAAAGAGCAAAAAGATTAGTCGAACAAGGACAGGATGTTGTAATTCTACTTGATAGTTTAACTAGGCTAACAAGAGCATATAATATAAATGTTCCTAGTACTGGACGTACGCTTTCAGGAGGAATTGACCCTAATGCTTTGTATCCTCCAAAAAAATTCTTTGGAGCAGCAAGAAACACTGAAGAAGGTGGTAGTTTAACCATTCTTGCAGCTTGTCTTGTTGATACTGGAAGCAGAATGGATGAAGTGATTTTCGAAGAATTCAAAGGAACAGGGAACATGGAGCTAAACTTAGATAGAAGATTAGCTGATAGAAGAGTTTATCCTGCTGTAGATATACTTAAAAGCGGAACAAGAAAAGAAGAATTACTTATTAATTCTAATTCTTTAGAAAAAGTTCATATGTTAAGAAGGTTAATAAGTATGCAAACTACTGACCCTTCTGGGAAAGATAGAGACACTTCTGATGCTACAGCAAATGTTATACGAAGAATCGCCCAAAGTAATAATAATGCTGATTTCATAACTAATTTTGAAAAATATGCTCAATTGAACGTTTCTAAAAAATAATGTCTTATCTATATATTTTAGGCGCGGGAACTCCAACTCCAACTTCAGAAAGATTTGGAAGCTCCTATGTAATTGAATTAGACAACAACAATTCTAAAATAATGTTTGATTGTGGCCCTGCTGCCACAGATAAATTAGTTAAAGCAGGCCTATGGCCAACAGATATAGATTATTTATTTTTTACTCATCATCATTTTGATCACGACATAGATTATCCTTGTTTTCTATTATGTAGATGGGACCAAAGCATTGGGGAAGAAAATATACTTAAAGTTTTTGGCCCTCCTCCTACAGAAAAACTAACCAATGACTTAATAGGTGAAAACGGTGCCTTTGCTCATGATTGGAAGGCAAGAATAAACGCAAAACCTAGTCAATATGTATATGTCAATAGAGGTGGTACTTTACCAAGGATGCCTCCTACTATTGGAGATGATGAAAAATTAAATTCTTGGATTATTCCAAAAGATATCAAGGCAGGCGATTTGATCAAGGAAACTGATTGGGTTGTTGAAACAGCACACGCAGAACATGTTCAACCATATCTTGATAGTATTGCTTATAAAATTACAATAAATAATTTTTCAATAGTATTTACGGGAGACACTCAACCCTGTCAAAGCGTTATTAATCTTGCAAAAGATGCAGATATAATGGTTTGCATGTGCTGGGACGACCAAGAATCAATGAATAAAATGAATGAATCTACAGGTCAATGTAGCGCTGAAGGAGCTGCGAAAATGGCTGCAGAAGCAAATGTTAAAAAACTAGTTCTGTCACATATGGGTAAACATATATCTACACATGGTGTTTTGGAAAACGCCTTAGGCAATGCAGCGAAAATATATTCTGGAGAAATGATTTTTGCAGAAGAATTGATGAAAATATCCTTTTAAGAACCTAGAATTAATTAACAATTCGATTGTAATATACTATAATTTTTTTAAAGATAATATCAAACACTTTGAAGAGAATAAATTTTTTTAAGATACATTTATAAGCGAGCCTGTATGGTGTAAGAAGGTAATGAGAATAAAAAAATATCATCTCTGAGTGGTTAAGCTGAAATAACAGTAAGCCTAAACGAATTAGCTCGTAAAAGCTTTAATTAAGTTGCTTGAATTTTATTCAAGAAATAGGGTGGTACCGCGTGAGAATGTTTTCTCCCGTCCCTTTTTTAAATAAAAGGGACTTTTTTTTGTCTAAAATTAAATAAAGGTAATCATGTTTAAAAAAGTTGAGTCAAATCCTGATTTTCCTAAATTGGAAAATAACCTGTTAGATAAGTGGAAAAAAAATAATACCATAAAAAAATATACCAAGAAAAATTCTAAATCGAAGGAAACTTTTTCATTCATCGATGGTCCTATAACTGCCAACAACCCAATGGGCGTCCATCACGCTTGGGGAAGGACTTATAAAGATTTATTTCAAAGATTTTATACAATGCTTGGCCGAGAGCAAAGATATCAGAATGGATTTGACTGCCAGGGTCTTTGGGTTGAAGTTGAAGTTGAAAAATCACTAGGATTTAAATCTAAAAAAGATATTCAAGAATTCGGTGTCGAAAAATTTGTAAATCTATGCAAAGAAAGAGTAAATAAATATTCAGCAATTCAACGGGATCAGTCTATTAGGCTTGGTTATTGGATGAATTGGGATGACTCATATTACACAATGTCTGATGAAAATAATTATTCTATATGGGGATTCCTCAAGAAAATGAATGAAAACGGGAAAATATACAAAGGAACAGACGTTGTACCATGGTCCGGGAGATCAGGGACCTCATATTCTCAGATGGAAATAATTGAAGGAAGAAAACTAGTTGCCCACAGATCCGTATTTATTAAATTCAAATTAAAAAATAAAATAAATGAATACGCACTTGTTTGGACAACCACTCCCTGGACGCTTACATCAAATGTATCACTTTTAGTAAATAAGGATCTAAATTACGCAAAATGCAAATTAAAAAATGGAGACATATTTTATGTCGCCGAACCAAATCTAAAACACCAAAGACTTGAAAAAGAATTTAAAGAAA
>Ga0209089_10004251_pt1 | contig 11959 bp, 13 predicted proteins | sample ArcticOcean_MG_C_FD_187431 | JGI IMG/M metagenome (GOLD analysis project Ga0209089, IMG submission 187431) | Marine microbial communities from western Arctic Ocean - ArcticOcean_MG_CB2_150 (SPAdes) (version 2) | ecosystem: Environmental > Aquatic > Marine > Oceanic | place: Arctic Ocean: Canada...
CACAAGAAGCTAAGGAATTAGAATTAAAGGCACAAGAAGCTAAGGAATTAGAATTAAAGGCACAAGAAGCTAAGGAATTAGAATTAAAGGCACAAGAAGCTAAGGAATTAGAATTAAAGGCACAAGAAGCTAAGGAATTAGAATTAAAGGCACAAGAGCTAGAATTAAAAGCACAAGAGCTAGAATTAAAAGCACAAGAGTTAGAATTAAATGCACAAACTCCTCTTGATAAAAATAAAAAAGGATTAACATTGGACATGCTTGATAAACTGAAAAGTATGAATTTTTCTAGTCTTGTAAGAAAAGAAAATAAATCATCTCAAGGTAAGGATCTAAAAACAAATATAAAAAATTTTAAGAAAAAATTTGAAACCTTTTTTACTTCAAGGGTAAGTAAATTAAGCGTGGCAGGAGAAGAAATTGCTGGTCTAGATATAACAAGAGAAGCAATTAGGGTTGCTCAGGTTACAAAAGGTAAAGATGAAAAATGGATATTAGATAAATTTTCTTATCGATTATTGGATCAAGATAAAATGAGTGATAATCTTTTAGATCATAAAGATTATTTAGCCGAAGAAATAGCTTTGGCATTATCTAATGGAAAAATTACAACAACGAATATTGCATTATCAATTCCTGTAACTAGTGCAATTATTAGGGTGGTTCCAAGTCCACTAATGACAGATGAAGAGTTACAAAAAGCAATTGAAACAGATTCTTTGTGGGAAAACTTAGTTCAACTTACTAATAATTTAAACGATTATTCAATTTTTCATCAAATTATTAATAGAAATTCAAAAAATAATACTATGGAAATTTTATTTGTTGCTTCAAAACTATCAGATGTTAACTCCTATTCGAACATAGTAAAAAAGGCTGGATTAAATCCAGTAATTATGGATGTCCGTTGTTTTACCTTAAAAAATGCCTATGATAATACTCAATTTATAGGTTCGACTGACAAACTAAATTCTGCAATTTTAGAACTTAGTTTAGATGATAATTATTTAATGGCTCTTCACAAAAGTACACCTGTGATTACTGATATATTTTTACGAACACAAGAAAAACAAAGCCTAGCAAAAATTACAGATGGTCAAGTTGATAATGAAGCAGATAGTGTTGTCAGAAGATATTCAATGCAAATCAAACAAGCAGTACAAGATTATGAAAATAAATATGAAAATAAAATTAATTCAGTCCAGGTTGTTTCGGCTTTAAAAAATTTAAATTATTTAATTCCTATATTTAAAAAAAATCTTCCTGGAATAGAAATTGTTGAGTTTAATCCTTTAGAGGGGGTTGCTGTACCTAGCTACAATAGTGAAAAAATTAATAATGAAAACACTTCTCCACTATCATCAGTTATGGGACTTGCATATAGAAAATTAGATGTTTTTGGCTACTATAAGTTTGTAACAGCAGTTAAAAATATTAACTTATTACCTAATAGAGATGCTGTACGTCAGCAAAATAAAATAAAATTTTTATCTGGCTTTGCTCTTAAAGGTTTTGCGGGTTCATTGGCTGGTATTTATTTATTATTAATTATTTTTTCTTTTTTTCAAATTAGTAGTAATAAAAAAAAGTTATTAGAGTTTGATCAAGTGCAGAATGAATTTACGATAATAAATACTAGTTATTCTAAATTAGTCAAACAAAGAAGGGAAATGTCGGATTCATTAAGCCTTGGAAAATTGATAAACACTAATCAAACTCGATCATATCGAGCCTTAGCCCAAATTTCGAAAAGTGTTCCATCAAGAGTACAGTTTATTAAAATGTCATATGATGGAAATCTGAGTCTAGTTATAGAGGGCATGGCTTTTTCTGATCAAGATATATTAAACTTTATATCAAACTTAAACGCTAAGACATTAATAGAACAGGCATCATTAGCAGCGATGAAAGTTTCAACTGGAGAAAACGCAACATCAGGGAATAATAAAAAAGGTTTTACAATTATCTGTAAATTGAAAGACGCTTAATGGATTTATCAAATTTAAAAAATATAGATTTAAAAGATATAATTGAAAAATTTAAATCGGGTGGCTTAAGCGATAAGAAATTTTTAATTAAGCTTGGTGTTGGCTCTTTTGCAATTTTAATATTTTTAATAATCTACTATGCTTTTGTATCTCCAATAGTAGATGTTCAAAAAGAAAAAATAGCATTAATGAATAAAAATAAAAATAAAATGATTGAGATGAATAATAATATAAAAAATTTAAAAGCAGCTGTAAAAAAATTAGAGCCAGAATATATTAAAAATAGTAAATTATTTCACAGCAAGAAAGAAGTAGAAGATCTTTATCAAAATATTAGTAAATTTGCTCAACTAAATGGGCTAACAATTGTTAACTTAAAGAAAACCGAACCCGTGCCAGTTAATGCTGCTGTGCCTCAACCAAGCACTCCAGTTATCACAAACGAAAATATAGAGAATAAAACAGAAAATAAAATTGTTGGGGCTCAACCACAAATCGCTTATTACAAAATACCTGTAGACTATGAAATACAAGGTAGTTACTTGGGTTATTTGAAATTTAGAAAATCGTTATCAAAATCTCAAAAAGTAATTAATTTTGACAAAGAAGAAATTAATGTCCTTCAAAAATTTCAAGGACAGATTTTATCTAAAGGAACAATATCAATAGTAGGATTGCCAAATGAATATAATTAATAAAAAAATAATAATTTTTTTAATGGCTCTAATAGCTTTTCAATTACAATTAAATAATTTGAATGCAGAAGATAAAATTATTGACGAAGAGGAACTGCCTGCTATGGATCCTTTTCTTGGGAGCTCAGGAGTAACTGGTGAAAATACAACATCTGCTAAAAATAATCAAAACAACGGATTACTAAGTGATCTGAGATTGGTAGGAACAATTATTGGAAGCAATAAAAGCTATGCAATTTTTTCTTCTGCAGATGGATCACCACTTAAATATCAAACAAATCAATATATTACAGACACAACAACATTAATCGAAATTTTAAAGGATAGAATTGTTGTGAAAGATGAGAATGATCAACTTTTTTACGAAGTTGATATGAACAATAGAATAGAATCGAATGATGGTTAAATGATAAAAATTTATTATAAATTAACAATATTGCTAATAATGATTGCTTTTTTACAATCGTGTACAACAACGCAACCTCCAAAAAATAAAAAAAATGTTCATGGGGACAAGCCTTTAATTGACACAAGTAAAATTGTCGTCGAAGGTCGTAAAGATATGGATCAAATGGTTAAAGATGGGCCCAAACCATATGAAACTGAGATTGTGCCTAGAGAAGATAAAAGAAAAACGATTACTACGCAAAACGTTAAAAACTATGTAACGATCTCTGATGATTATGCGAACCTAAAACAACAAGTGAATATTAATTTTCAAGGATTAGATTTTAAATATGTAATGTCTTTAATGGCTAATATCGGGGAAGTAAATATTTTAGTAGGCGATGAAGTTAGTGGAACAGTTAATGCAAAAATTGAAAATGTAGGTTGGGATATAGCTTTTCAAACATTATTGGATATGAAAAGTTTAGCGGCCGACATTGATGTAGCTAATGGCATTATCAGAGTTCATACACCAGCAAAACTTACAGAACAAGAAACTACCAAATCATCGAGAGCAGAAGTATTAAAAAAAAAGATAGCACTTGAAGTATCTGTCGAACCTATGTTGGCTGAAATTTTTAGACTTTATTATATTAGCCCTACACAAGCAAAAACTACCTTATTAGATTTGTTTGCCACACAAGGGGAAGCAACCACAACTTCTATGAGTAATCTCAAAATAACAATTGAGGATACAACACGATCAATAATTGTAAGAGGGCATAAACCTGATTTAGATGTTATTGATGCGGTAATAAGAGAGATAGACGTTAAAACAAAACAAGTTTTGATTGAAGCCTTTATTGTTAAAGCAACATCAGACTTTCAAAAGGCTTTAGGTACCAAAATAGGAGCAATGAGCAAGAAAGGAGTTTCGGGTGAACCTGGATCTGAAATTATAACAGGTGTTACGGGTGGGGCAGCTACAACACCAGCTGGAATAGCTTTATCAGCTGCAGCAGGCACAGTTTCTAGTCAAGGAATTACTGGAGCTACAAGCGGCATAGGAATAATAAAAACTTTTGGAACCGCTGCACTAAAACTAGAACTTGAAGCTTTGGAAACTCTTAATAAAACTCAAATTTTGCAAAGTCCTAGTATATTTACTTTAAACAACCAAGAAGCAAAAATTACACAAGGAACACAGATCCCTTATCAAACAACATCTGATGGAACTACAACCACGGCATTTAAGGAAGCCGCATTATCACTTACCGTAACTCCGAGTATCATTGGTGACGGAAATGTTTTATTAGATGTTCAAATAAATAATGATACGGCAGTCTTCACTACTGGTGATGAACCCTCTATTGATACAAATCAAATAACTACAAAATTATTGGTTAGTGATGGAGATATAATTGTAATAGGTGGAATTAAAACAAGCGATATAACAAATAATTTAAAAGGAGTTCCGGGAGTAAGCAAAGTTCCAGTTTTTGGCAATTTATTTAAAGGAAAGGAAGAAGGAGACAAACTAACAGAATTATTAATTTTTTTAGCTCCACGTGTAATAGAATAAAATGAGTAAAATTAAGCTTGATGATGCTAGCGAACAAAACATTTTAAACATGTTGTTGGATAGTTCAGTTATTAACTCTGATCAAATTAATAAAATTAATGCTACTAGTTCTGAAATAGGAAAATCAAAATTAGAAACAGCTTTTGAGTTAAATTTTACAGATGAAGATAAGATACTAAAAATACTTTCTAATAATTACTCTTTACCAATTATAGATTTAACAAAATTTAAAATTGATGAAAAAATTAAAAAAATTATCGATATCAGGTATATAGAAAATCATTCACTAGTTCCGTTTGAAATAAATAATGAAATTTTAAAGATTGCAATAGCTGATGCTTCGAAACTAAGCTTAATGAAAAACTTAAAGACAATGACAAAAATGGAACCTGAATTGTACGCTTCATCCATTAGTAATATTAATCAATTTATTGAACGACTTTCTAATAATAAAACAAAAAAAATATCATCCACTAATATTAAGATCGAAAAAAAAGAAAACCCAGATATAATAGTTGAAGTCGGATCTGAAGTAATAGTTTTTGGAAATAAATTAATTACAGAAGCAATTAATCTAGGGGCTAGTGATATTCACATTGAGAGTTTTAGAGGAAGTGCAAATATAAGATTTAGAGTGGATGGCCTTTTAAAAATAATGGATAAATATTCTAAATTTTTAAATGAAGAATTTCCAAAAAATTATCTCGCCCTTGTTGCTAGGATTAAAATAATTAGCAAACTAGACATAGCAGAACGTAGGGTTCCTCAAGATGGGGCCGCAACATTTAAATCAGATACTAAAGAAATTGATTTAAGAGTTTCAGTCTTACCTACAAAAAATAATGAACGTATCGTAATGCGAATTTTAAATAAAGATGCAGGTGATAAAGCTTTGAGTGAATTAGGGTTTGAGAATAAAGACTTAAACAAACTTGTAAAAGCAATAACATCTCCTCAAGGAATGATATTAGTTACAGGCCCAACAGGTAGCGGGAAAACTACAACGTTATATAGTATTTTAAAACACATCAACAAACCAAGTATGAATATTTTAACAGCTGAAGACCCAGTAGAATATGAGATGGAGGGCGTTGGTCAAGTTCAAGTTAAAGAATCTATAGGTTATACTTTTGAAGAAGCTCTTAGATCTTTTCTAAGACAAGACCCAGAAGTAATTTTAGTTGGAGAGATTAGAGATAAAGTAACAGTAGATATCGCTTTAAAGGCTGCATTAACAGGTCACTTAGTATTCAGCACTTTGCATACTAATGATGCTCCAAGTTCAATTACTCGTTTACAAAATATGGGTACGCCAAACTTTTTAATATCAGCAGCTATATCATTAATTATGGGTCAACGATTGGCGAGAAAAACTTGCACGGAATGCCGAATACCTGATGAAAATATAACTCCAAAATTATTGAATTCAATTGGTTTTTTACCAGAACAATCGGCAAGAGCAAAAATTTATAGAGGTAAGGGCTGTGAGAATTGTACTAATGGGTACAAGGGAAGAATGGGAATTTATGAAATTTTACCAATTGAACAAGAGTTAAAAGCTGCGATTTTATCTGGCCTTCAACAAATAGAATTGATTGCAATAGCAAAAAAAAATGGCTTTAGAACTATGCAAAACATGGGCCAGGATTTGTTATTAACTGGTGATCTAAGCTACGCTGAGTATGAAAGAGTTTTACAATCTAATTAATGTTAAATTTTACATACAAAGGAATAGCTTTAGGAAAATACGTTGAAGGTGAAATCGAAGCCCTAAATAATTCAGAAGCCTCACATAAACTAAAAGAAAAAAAAATAATCATAACTAATTTAAAAGAATCAAAAAAAAAGAAGGTTGAAGTTAAGAAAGAAAGAACCCCTATTACTTTTGGCACCGGTATTAAAGCTCAAGAAATTCTAATTTTTTGTAAACAGTTTGCTACAATGCTGCGAGCAGGTCTCCCAGTTCTAAGTACCTTAGAAATGCTAGATGCCCAAACAAAAAGACCACCTATGAAAAAAGTTATTCAAGCAATTAAAAAAGATTTAGAGTCAGGCAATGCATTGTCAAAATGTTTTGAAAAACACCCAAAAATTTTTGACACCGTTGTCGTTAACTTAATTAAAGCAGGTGAAGCTAGCGGTAAACTTGATACTTTTTTACAAAAAATAGTTATTAATCTTGAAAAAAGAGAAAAAATTAAATCTCAAATTAAAAGTGCTTTATTTTATCCAGGCATTCTTTTTACAGTTGCGGTTTTAGTTACAGTTTTTATGTTAATGAATGTTGTACCAACTTTTGTTAATATGTACGAAAACATGGGTATGGGAGATGAACTACCGACACCAACAGCGGTAATTATGGCAATGAGTGAATTTGTTCGTTCATCAGGAGGTTTTTTTCTTCTAATTTTTATAATTTCTTTTGTTGTAGGTTTTAAATATTTAATAAGTAAAAATTATAGTATTAGAAAATCATGGCACCGGATTATGTTAAAACTTCCCATCTTTGGAAATCTAATAAATAAGTCAATATTAGCTAAGGTGTCTTTAGTTTTAGGAAATCTTAACCAAGCAGGTGTTGATTTAATCGAAAGTATAGATATTGCAAAATCAGTTACAGATAATGTGATTGTTGTAGAGGCTTTAGAAAATATAAAGAAAGGTGTCTTTTCAGGGGAATCTTTAACCGACCTATTTAATAAAGAAACAATTTTTCCCCCAACTTTCAGTCAATTAATTTCAGTAGGTGAACAGACAGGTAGCTTAGATGAAATGTTTGGCTCTATCGCAATATACTATGAAGAGGAATTTGATGTAGCTGTTGCTAACTTGGCTAGCTTAATAGAGCCCATTATGATTGTGTTCATGGGCATAACAATAGGTGGATTAATGCTCGCAATGTACGCTCCTATATTCAATGTAGGGGCTATTATTGGTTAGTATTGTAATAATTCCTAAATACTATAACTATAAAAGTTGACCTTTGGTTGTAATGTACCTAAGCTAAAGGAAAATTTAATAAGAGCATTAATGAAAAAATTAAGCAAAGGTTTTACTTTAATAGAATTGCTAGTCGTGGTTGCCATAATAGGTATTCTAGCAGCAGTAGGTGTTGTTGCTTATAATGGGTACACATCAGCTGCAAAAGTAAATGCTACTAAAACAATGCATGCACAAACGGTAAAATATATCTCAGCTGAAATTCAAAAATGTTCTTTAGGCGAAAGCAAATTTATGGGAACTAATCAAGATTGTCCCGCAACAGCCGCTAAAGCTGTGACTGGAGCAGTTAACACTCTGACTGACAAAAATCCATACTTAATGGCAAACAATGCTATTAGATCAAGCACTGCGTTTAATGAAGGATATGTTAGCGTAAGTGCATCTAGCACAACATCAGTTTTAATTAATACTTGTACAAAAACTGGATGTGCTACTGCAGATAAAATGACTGCAACTATTACCGTAGACTAAATAAATTAATGAGGCACCATAGCCTAGGGTTTACTTTGATAGAACTCTTGGTTGTGGTTGCTATTATTGGAATTCTCGCAGCAGTAGGAGCTGTCTCTTATAGCGCCTATAAACCTTTAGCTGAAAAAAAAAAAGCAGAGGTAACTTTAAGTACAATTTATTTAGCTGAACAAGAATACAAATCTAATAATGGAGAATATTGTATTACTACTTGTGGATCTACCGCAGAGATAGTTACTAATTTATTTGATGGAGTAGATGATTTATCTGAGCAAACATATTCTTTTAAAACAACCAATGCTTCTACATTAAGCATTATTGCTACTAAAAAAACAAATTCAAGCTGCACAATTACAATCACTGAGACTAATAAAAAAGCAAATGTAAGCAGTAGTTGCTAACTATATGAAAAAAATATTTAAATTTATTTATTATAATATCGCTATTGGAGTAGCGTTATGGATAATTTTATTTCTTTATAAAATAAATATTTGGTTAGCGGTTATTGGCTCAATTATTGTTATTTACCTTTTTGTAATAATTACATCAAAAGTTTTAATCGGAATTAAAGATTTATGAAAAAAAACAAAGCCTTCACACTTATTGAGCTTCTAGTTGTTGTAGCCATCATCGGGATTCTAGCAGCTGTAGGGGTTGTTGCTTATAATGGATATACGGAGGCAGCGAAAAAGAAAACAATGCAGCATATCCATTCTAGTACTGTAAAGATAATAGCTTCTGAGCTGATGAAATGTCAATTAGGAGAAACTCATTTTTTCCCGACAAGTAAATATGGTGGCAAGGTCAGTAATTCATGTGGCTCTTCTGCAGCATGGAGGGCTGGAACTGCTAGAAATGGAGCATACAACTCTATTGCCTTTAAAAATCCTTGGGACACTTCAGATTTCACCATTTGGGAAAATACTTCAGCGCCTTATTTTAAGAAAGGTAAGAGTATAGTTTCTAGTTCAGGTAATGAAGTAAGTGTAAGAAGCTGCTGGGCTGACGGTTGTGACGCTTCGAACAGAAAACTAAGCACCATTACAACTGATTAAAATTTTAATGAGAGATAGGAACCAGGGTTTCACCCTAATAGAACTCCTAGTCGTTGTAGCCATCATCGGGATTCTAGCAATACCAACATCAAATCACTAAAGACAACAATGCTCGGCTTTGTTAGAGTTTAGACTATGGAAAAAGCAACAAAACTATCAGTAATCGGATTAGGTTTATCTGCAGGTCTGGCTTGGGGTCTCGCTGTGTTAGCAGGCGGAATATTAGCCATGATCTTTAGTGAATGGGCAAACGTTCAGGTGTTCACTGAATTTATGAATCTGATTTATGTAGGTTGGGGATTATCTTTCGGTCAAACTTTATTAATGGCAGTTTGGGCATTCTCACAAGGATTCGTAGCCGGTTTATTGATAGCAATATTTTATAATATCTTTTCTACAAAATTTAATTAATTTAAAATTGTATATGGGGGAAGATAAACCAATTAAGCATGGTCCTGGACCATTGCGTACGTCTATTTATATTATTTTATTTTTAATTATTGCTGGAGTAGTGTATTTTTCCTGGTTCTCACCATGGTATTATGGACGCCAAGCGAAAGTGGTAATTACAAAAGTACTCCACTCAAAAATAGTTGAATATATTTCAAAAGAATTACAAAAATGTAAATTGGGAGAATCAAAAATTATGGAAGATAAATTAAGCTGCTTTTCAATAACGCCAGTTAAAGCTATTTCTGCTGTAGTTGATGTTAATAAAATTGATGAATATTTTGAATTAAATGAATGGAAAAATTCATATAATAAAAAAGCAAAAATTATAAGAATTTCAAAAAACAACACAAACGATGAAGACGTAGGTTATGTTAGCCTTAGCACATCAGGATCAGATATAATTATAAAATCTTGTCACAGAAAACCTTGTAATGAGGAAGCTAATCGTCAATCAAGTACGGTGAGTATTAAATAATGAAAAAAATTAAAGATATATATTTAAAACATCCATTTATCTTTACTGCATTATTATGTATCTCAATAAGTGCATTAATAGAATTTACAGTAGGCCATAATCAATTTAGTAATATTTTATTAGCAATATCATTTATAATACCTTTTTTTTATCTTTTGATTGTCATGCCATTTTTATTTTTTAAAGATAAGAGAAATTTTTCAAAAAAAAAATGGAATCTAATTGGATGGATTTTATTAGTACTATTTTTGGGATATCCTGTTTTTATAGCATGGATGATGCTTAAGCATGATACTGTCGATTCTAAACGCTACGCAACAAAAACAATCCACGCACAAACCGTTAAATACATATCTGCAGAAGCAATGGGATGTACATTAGGAGAAACAACCATGATGAATGGCAATTTAACTTGTTCAGAACTCAATGCTACTAATGTTATTGATGCCGCTGCTAAAACACTTACTGCTGATAGAAATCCTTATGATATAAAAAATAACGCAGTAAGAATCTCAACCAGCAATACTCTTAAGAAAGATATAGGCTATATTAATCTTAGTGTAGCTGGTTCTAATGTAATTGTTAAATCTTGTCATAAAAAACCTTGTAGTGATGAGAATAACCGATTATCAAAAACAATTTCAATTGAGATTAAATAAAGAATAGGATTATGTGGGAAGACTTGATACTAAACTTGAACCTAGAGGCGTGATAATCCATCAAGGCTCAAGCAAAATTGTAGCTGGCACACGACACTAGGTTAGGTAAGTTTATGGGCTCATCTAGTTAGAAATCGTGCACCAACTTTAAGATCATGAAAACCTTAATTAATAGTTAAACCTTTCTTGAATCTAATCAACTGGTCTAAATTTTTTTTATTTTTGCCCAGCTGATCTATGCAAAAGCTGGGGAGCCGTGATTCAAAAACAATGTAATACGAACCCTCGTCTAGGCAAGATAGGCAGGCTAGGCAGAAATAAAAGTTTATAGAAAGTAGAATTAAGGAACAGAAATAAGGCAACACGGCTCACGGGACTTTGTAAATCTGCCCAGTTTGCCCAGCCTGCCCAGATCATTTTTTATTCTTTAATCTCCAGATACTCTCCTGCACCTTACTACTGAATTCTGGTTCTTTGTCATCTGCTGGAAAGTCTCTTTGATCTACTTCAACTGAACCGTCATTACTTTTATAAGCAAAAGGATCAGTATAATCTTTGCCCCTAATATTAAATGAACTACTTGCAGGACGCATATCAACCTTAAATTGGCTATGCCATTCTCTGTATTTTTTAGCATGGAATTTTTCATCAATTCTTTGCTGGGCCATTCCCCTCAACATACCTCCATATTTGTTTTCATCTCTAAACATTCCACTAATCTTTTTATCTTCGTCCTTACGAACTTTTTTATCTATTTCTTTTAGGCTCTCTTCATTCAGCTTTTCGAACTCTTTCCTATGAGCTTCTGACTTAAATTTTCCATTCATGGCATTCACAATTTTCATTTCATTGTGCTGTTTGAAAGCATCATTGGGATATTTTCCTTGGCCTTTATGGGTTGCTCCACGATTGATAACCTTTTTGTGGGTGGTCTTTGGGAGGTCTTCGTTCCTAGTAATCACGCGGTCTTGGACAGGCCTTTTAAATAGAAATTGTTTTCCGTCGAACCTATAATCAAGATTACATCTACCTTTACGCATACGCATACGAAGCGCATTCGTTGATATACCTAACAACTTGGCTGTCTCGGGCCTAGTAAATATGTACTCGTCAAGTTCCGTTTGTCCTGTTTTTTTACTCATGTCACCTGGTCTCCTCATATGGTCTGTTATTTAATTAAATCTATAAATT
>Ga0209089_10004252_pt1 | contig 11959 bp, 10 predicted proteins | sample ArcticOcean_MG_C_FD_187431 | JGI IMG/M metagenome (GOLD analysis project Ga0209089, IMG submission 187431) | Marine microbial communities from western Arctic Ocean - ArcticOcean_MG_CB2_150 (SPAdes) (version 2) | ecosystem: Environmental > Aquatic > Marine > Oceanic | place: Arctic Ocean: Canada...
TTCATGATTTAATTCACAAACCAACGAAGGTTCTTGGGCATGTAGCTAATCAAAGTGTTATTGGTTCAGCTTTGGGTATAATAGCTACGGGATGCTTTTTAGCAATTGAAGGTTTCTCAGGATCAGGAATTTCATATGACCAAAATGGTTGGTTTAATTTTTAGTTCAACCATACAAATAACAGTAAAGAATGCTAATCATCTGTTGTTTTACCGAATCTGCCGTGATACTTAGCGTAAGCTGAGTGAAATCGTTATGTATTGTACCAAACTTCCATTCAGAGTAAAATTTAAACCTGATTTTTCAATTTGCATTACATAAATAAATAATATATTTTTTAAAGTAGTAGAGCAAATATGATGTTAAAAGTGGGGCTAAATTGAGTTTCGACTTAACAAATCTTCAAAGAATTCCTGGTTTCAAAGTGGTCGTTGAACGCGATGCACAATGTCGCATGCGAGACGGTACAATTTTGAGAAGTGACCTTTATCGTCCTGACGAAGATGGCAGTTATCCAGTTCTGCTGATTAGAGGTCCGTATGACAAACGGGTCGGATTATCATCGTTTGGTAATTCTCATCCAGCCTGGTTTGCCGAACACGGATACATCGTGATCATTCAAGACACACGTGGCCGATTTGCTTCAGAAGGTGAATTCTATCCATTTGCTTACGAAGCCGAAGATGGCTTTGATTCTGTTGAATGGGCTGCACGTGTGACTGGTTCTGACGGACAAGTTGGAATGTTCGGATTCTCATATCTTGGCGCCACCCAATTACTCGCGGCAACAACTCGCCCTCCTTCGTTGAAGGCGATCGTTCCTGGCTTCACTGCGTCACAATACTTCGACGGATGGACCTATAACAGCGGGGCATTTGCTCTCGGATTTAATTGTTACTGGGCGAATCTGCTGGCGATGGACACTGCAGCACGAAACCAAAATATTTCTAACCTTGAAGAATTGTCATTGAGCCTCGGCTCTGCCAGTAATTGGTTCTGGTCAACCCCCTTAAAAAATTATCCTCCACTTAAAAGCAAATCTGCTGATTATTTTTTTGATTGGCTTGCACATCCGACTTATGACGAGTACTGGAGGCGGTGGAGCATCGACGAGGACTATTCACGAATTGACGTTCCAGCATTGCACATTGCTGGTTGGTATGACATCTTTCTTTCAGGATCTGTGAATAATTTCTGCGGTATTTCACGTGATGGTGGTTCTGCAAACACTCGTAATCACCAAAAACTCTTAATTGGTCCTTGGACTCATATGCCATGGAGCCCCGTCGGAAATACTGGTAAGACAGAGCCGAGCACATCAGAAATTGATGACTGGACCATTCGCTGGTTTGATGAAATATTAAAAAATAAAAATACCGGAATCTTGGATAGCCCCATTACCATTTATCCAGTCAACGGAAATCTCTTAGAACTCGAAAAGTGGCATACAGGAGAATCCCCGACAGAAACATGGTTCTTTCATTCTGAAGGACGAGCGAATTCCAAATTCGGTGACGGTAAGTTAGACAAATACTCACCGGCTGATGAACATGTTGATCTTTTTGTATCTGATCCGACAATTCCAATCCAAAGCAACGGCGGCCATAGTTGCTGTTTTGATTCAATAACGCCGATGGGTCCAGCAGATCAACACACCAGCGAATCTTCGAGAATGGTGCTCATTTATACAAGTGAAGAGTTCGCTAAAGAGACCCTGATTATTGGTGACGCAAAAATTATCGTTTACGCAAGTTCTTCCGCACTTGACTCAGATTTTGTCGCCCGGCTCTGCGAAGTTACCGCTGACGGAATCAGCACAAACATCCAAGAAGGTATTATTCGTGCTAAATACCGAAATTCACTTACTAATCCTCAACCCGTAGAACCTAACACGGTCAATGAATACACAATTTCATTGGGCCCAGTGGGCTATCTGATTGCAAAAGGTTCGAAAATCAGAGTCGCGATTGCTGGAAGTGATTTTCCTCAATGGGATAGAAATTCTCAGACTGGGGAGCACGACTTTCATGAACATTTTTCGAAATACCGTGCAGCAACGCAAATCGTATTTCACGATTACGATCATCCAAGCCGACTAGAGATTTCAATAAATAACGAATAGAAATGGGGGCAGCATAAAGCGCTTTATAGATAAGAATATTTTAATAACTGTTACTGGTAGTGGTCATCTTGCAAACTAGGGTTTAGCAAATTGGGAGATATGCAAAGAATTAGAAATTCACAGATAATTACTGTATAGGAAATGATGGCTAGGTTGTGGAGGGTGTCTGATTATGAAGAGTCTGTAGGTGTTCTCACAGTTGACCATACTCTACACTAATCATCGAATGAAGCACTGTCGTGTAACATTTTCTTTAACTGATACTATAACAAAAAAAAGTAACAATTAATAACCAGCATATTATTAATTGTCAATGATTGACAATAGTTGCCTTTATTCTGGGTCAACTGTTACAAATTTGAGACAAAAAGACGAGCACCCCAAACCTCATTATTCTCTAAGATAAAAAATCTGCGAAATTTATTTATTTTATAAAGAACAAATTACTCAACATAATAAATCCAAAAATATAATTTTCAAATCACAAAAATAGTTAGGTTAGATTTATGTGTGAATCTTGACCATAATCTTTTTACGAGGCCAACACATATAATATAAGATGATTTTATTACTTATTATTTTTTATGAACTTCTTTCCAAGTTGGTCCACCAGTATTTTCAATCCAATAGTTTTTTGCCCAGCCCACACCTTGCCAGCTTCTTAATTTTTTTGGATGCAACCTGAATAGCCAGCGAGGTTGATTTAGTGTTGGTTCCAAGTAAGTAGGTCCGTCTGGTCCAAGATAGCGTACTGCCATTTTTTCACCTATTGCTGCCCATCGCCCATCAACTACGCTTTCTTCAACAAGTTCTGCAACTCCTTCGCACATAACTTTTTCCATAGTCTGATCATCATCAATTACCCAACTGCAACGAGGATCATTTTTTAGGTATTCAGCCCATTTTGAACGACCTCTTGGAATAACCCAGTAACAACCGTTGACACAGTCGCAGCCAGATCCCTTTTCGCAGTTACTCTTTTTTTCCCAATGATGCCAACATGGCACAACGAATGGGTCACCATTGGGTTTCAAGCAAGCTAACCTAAGTGTGTAGCCCTTATTTAGAAAAATTTCCATTTCTTCGTTACTCATCTTACCTACAGGTTTCTTATGTTCATCATTAACGTATTTTTCTTTCATAAACAACTCCTAACACTGTAATATTATTTGTTTCATTTATAATTGATAATCCATTACCAAACTAAATCCATCAAAATAAATACTCTGATATAATAAATATATTGACAACGAATTATATTTTCTATATATTATACTTTCTTATTTGGTAATTCAATATTTAATTTTAATATAAATCTCAAGAGGAGTCTTTATGAAAATTCAATATAATTTCAAATCCGCTTTGCAAGTATATCTAGCTTTAATGATACTAACTATTGGATTTACAGCTCAGGGAGCAGAAGAATTTACTCAGGAAGAAATTAATTCATCACCTTATCTACAAAGTGTTCTAAAACGTAAAGGCGAACAATATGACACATCCAAATTCCGTAAACCAGGTCCTTACAGAATTGCTATTGCGGCGCAAGGAACCAGCAATTCATGGTCAGCACTTTTTGATGAACATGCCAACTGGTATACTGAGGAATTAGGAAAAGAAGTTATAAGTGAACTTTTGTATGCAGACGCACAAGCTTCTGCAGATAAGCAGGTCCCACAGGTCGAAGACCTGCTCGCACAGGAACCTGATGCATTGATACTTGTACCAATGGGTGCGGCAGCCCTATCCGCTCCAGTTGAACGTGCAATGGCTCAAGGTGTTCCAGTCATCCTTTGTGCTAGTGCCGTAGAAACTGATAATTTTGTAACAGAAGTAGGCACTAATCTTTTTGCAAGTGGTGCTGGACTGGCAAATTATATGGTTCAAAAGCTTGGTGGAAATGGGAAAGTCCTAATGATGACTGGGATTCCTGGGACAAGCACATCAGACGTAATGGAGGCCGGAGGAAAGGCAGTTTTTAAAAAGCATCCTGGAATCGAAGTGATTGCCGAGCAACCAGGAAACTGGTCAACGGCTGAGGCGAAACGTATCATGGAGACTTGGTTAGTCAAGTACGGTGACAGTATTGACGCCATTTGGTCTGGAGGTGCTCAAATGTCTCAGGGAATTGTAAGTGCATATCTAGACAAAGGTATGAAAATCCCTCCAATTGGTGGTGGCGAATTCGCAACTGGTTTTTTGAGACAGGCTATTGAAAATGACCTAGATTATGGGGCTTGGCAGTATCCTAATGCTATGGTGGTCCTCTGTATGGATGCGGCCGTAAATATCTTACGTGGTCGACTAGTTCCTCGATTTATCGATTTTGTCGACCACATTCCAGATACCGGAACTTTTTCCGATTTAGAAGGACGTAAATATTTTAACAAGGAATGGAGTGATGATGTATCTGGACCCATTCTATTTCCAAAAGAAAGACTCAAGAAACTTGGTTATTTGAGAAAATAAAACAATAGTACTTATCTTTTGATAACTTTCTCAATGAAACAAGATTGTTTGAGTAATGCTAAATTTTGAGGCGTGGTAGTCATAATATATTTAATCAATACCGATAAGTATTTAAAAAAATATGAAGCTAACTAGCGACATTCATGTTGTGGGTGGTGGATACTACGGATTTAATATATCTGGGAAACTCGATTCTCATGTTTATGTAATTAACAGCGGAACTGAGCTTGCTATCGTTGACCCTGGTTGCGGCATAGGCAATGACTTTAAAAAAATACTTTCCAACATCCGAGATGACGGTCTAGATCCAAAAAAAATTCGAAAGATCTTCGTCACACATTACCATTGTGACCATATTGGAGCCGCAGCGGAAGCCCGTGGCTGTCTTGATGCAGAAATGTATGCCTCAAAATTTGTCGCTCCAAATATAAGAGAGGGTGATGAGAAAGCCGCTTCACTGGATGTAGGCAAAGCAGTTGGTTTCTACCCTCAAGATTTTGATCTTAAACCATGCGAAGTTGATGTTGAATTGTCAGAGGGAGATTTGATCAGGATTGGTAACATGAAATTGGAAACATTTGAAACCCCAGGTCATTGTGAGGGGCACCTGAGTTTTCTCCTTAGTGGAGGAGAGAGGAAATACCTTTTCGGTGGAGACATGGTCTTCTGGGGAGGAAGAATACTACTGCAAAACATTCATGACTGCAAAATCAATGATTATGCAGAATCTATTTTCAAAATCGAAAAAACAGATTTTGATGCCTTGCTTCCAGGTCATTTACAGATATCCTTGTCTGACGGGAAAAGTCACGTACAGAAAGCAGGAGATGCTTTCCGAAAACTTGGGGTTCCCCAAAATTTATTATAGAATTTTAATACATCAGTATACCGAATAACTTTTCTCCCTAACTGTCATCCGTTTTATAAAGCGAAACCGCCGCTACAAAAATAACCCCCTTAATTATTCCACCATAAAACTGGCTAACTCCAAGTATAACTAACAGGTTGTCAGTAAATGTAAGTAATAATACTCCTCCCAATACACCTATAACTGTGCCACGTCCCCCAAATAGGCTCGTACCTCCTATTACTACTGCTATGATTGTGTTTAGTTCTAGTCCATTTCCAATCACTGGGTCTCCCACTCCCATTCTCATCAGCCAAAGTAATCCGGTAGCAGCAGCTAGGACACTGCAAAGTGAATAAACACCATACCTTACTCTCTTGACTGAAATGCCTGACAACTGTGCCACAGACAGATTTCCTCCAACGGCATAAATATGTCTTCCAAATATAGTCTTGTTTAGTAGGAACATCATCAGGAGCATAAGTATAATAAAGAAAAAAACAATGACGTAGATTCCAGCAAATTTCTCGCTGTAAAGCATGAGGAAATCACTACTTGCCCGACCTATAGGTTTAGTGCTGATTGATAGAGAAATACCCTTAAGAATGAAGAGAGAAGCAAATGTAACTACAAAGGGAGACATGTTTAGTTCGTTGATCAAGAATGCGTGAATCAATCCCACCGAAAGTCCCAACCCCAAAGTCAAAGTAACTGCTATCCATACATTATCAGGGTCACCATCCATCAGAATCGCAGAAACCAGTACACATAGTTTTACTAAAGACCCAACGGAAAGGTCAATGCCGGCAATCAAAATGACCAACATTTGTCCTAAGGCGACCGTACCAAGATAAGCTGCCTGACGCAAAACGTTAGTCAGGTTTCGAAGGGTTAGGAAATATTCAGAATTGAAAGTACCAATGACTATCATCACTAAAATTAATGCATAAACAACAAGTATTATAGCGTGCTTTTGAAAAAACGATCGGTTCATACTTTCTTTTGAGTTTTATAATTTTTAAAGCAATACTTTTTTAATTTTTTTTGGCACAGACTGTTGTATTGGTTGTTGCGAATTCAATGATCATTTCCTCGGTGGTTTCCTTAGGAGTCAACTCAGCAACAATTTTCCCCTCTCTCATTACCAGGATCCGATCACTTAGACCTAAGATCTCAGGTAATTCAGAAGAAATCATCAAAATGGCAATACCATCCTTATTTAATTGTCTGATCAACTGGTATATTTCGAACTTGGCCCCAACATCAACACCCCGGGTTGGTTCATCCATTATGATGACTTCTGGAATGGTCTGGAGCGATTTAGAAAGTACCACTTTCTGCTGATTCCCCCCACTGAGATATTGTACCTCTTGGTTGCCTGATGTCATGTCAATAGAATGTATTTGCCGTGCCCGCTCAACAATTTCATTCCCCTTTTTCTTGTCGGTGAAACCCCAGCGAGAAATCTTACTGAGAATCGGGAGTGTAATATTATTTAGTATAGAAAGTTCTGTAAAAAGTCCGTGATATTTTCTGTCTTCAGGAACAAGAGAGATCTTATTCCTTATCGCATCAGCAGGATTTTTGAAAACCACGTCTTGTCCTTTGATTTTTATGGTGCCAGAAGTCAAAGGGTCTGCACCAAAAATCGCGCGTGCCAACTCCGTCCGTCCTGACCCCACCATCCCTGCCACTCCTAAAATTTCTCCTTCTCTTAGTTTAAAGCTGACCTGATTAAGTATGGTCTTGGTTGAAATCTCATCAACCTGAAGTACAAATGTTCCAGGTTGATTGGATGACACGGGAAAAACTTCCTCTAAAGTCCTGCCTACCATCATCTTGACAAGCTCTCCGCGGCTCATATCTTTAATCGGCTTCGTGCCCACCAATTGCCCGTCCTTCAGAATAGTTACTTCATTTGCGATTCGGAATACCTCTTCAAGACGATGGGAGATATATATGATTGTAACGCCACTTTTCTTTAGGGATTCGATGATAAGGAAAAGTTGCTCCAGTTCATGTCCAGCTAGTATTGCTGATGGTTCATCCATTATGATAAGATCAGCATTTTTGGAGAGAGCTTTAGCAATTTCAACCATCTGTTGGTAAGCAACCGTCAATTCTCCCACTTCCATATCAGGATCAATCTCAAAACCTAGCTGTTTTAACAGCATTTTTGCCTCGATTTTAAGACGGTTTTTATCAATAATGCCAAAAGATTTACTGGGTTCGCGACCTAAAAAAATATTCTCCGCAACTGTCATCTGGGATACCAAAGCCAGTTCTTGGTAAATCACACTGATTCCACTGTTCAGGGCCTTTCTGGTTGAAAGGCTTTGATGCTTCCGTCCCTTGAAAATAATTTCACCACTGTCTGGTAATAAAGCTCCCGCAAGAATTTTAATAAGGGTTGACTTCCCCGCCCCATTTTCTCCTACTAGAGCATGTACGGTTCCAGGTCGACATTGAAATGATACATCTTTAAGCGCATCAACTCCTCCAAATGATTTGGAAATGTTTTTCATTTCAAGAATGAAAGGGTTTTGTGATTTTCTCATGAAACTACAGACATTATTTAATAGTCATTAGTATTTTTATTTTAATTTAACAAAATTCATCTATTTTTTTGTGCTATACTGTATAGTGAAACAGCAGCCAGAATTATAAGCCCCTTGATGATGAATTGGGTTTCTATATCTAGGCCTATTAGAACAACCATGGTGCTCAAGATTTGTATTATCAAAACCCCAGCAATCGTACCAATGAGTTTAGCCTTTCCTCCAAAAAAAGACGTGCCACCAACTACTGCTGCGGCAATGGAATCTAGATCCAGACCAGTGGCAATAAATCGATCCACATAACCCACGTACCCAGTCAGTATAACTCCGGAGATAACTGCAAGTATACTTGACAAAACATAAACTGAAATTTTAATCAAATTAACTGGGAGACCATTAAGTCTAGCTGCTTCAGGGTTGCTTCCAACTGCAAAAATTCTCCGGCCATAAGATGTGCGCCTCAAAATTATCAGAAAAAGACCATTAAGTATTATCCATATAAGAAGTGGAATGGAGATAAATCCCCATGATTTGTTTACCACACCTAATGATTCTGGGACGAATCCGCTGGGTACTCCTCGAGTGAATGCTTGCTGGACTCCCTGGACGAGGAAAAGCATTACCAGTGTAGCCACAAGCGGTGGGACTTTACGTATAGTGATTAGTAACCCGTTACACAACCCGATTATCATACCGACAATTAAAGCTATTAGAATAGCAAACGGAATCATTTCATTCCTACCATTACTCACTTCGGCCACCACCATTGAAGTCATGACAATGACTCCCCCTATAGATAGATCTAACCCCGCAACAAGCATGACCATCGTTTGGCCAATAGCAATTATTCCAAGTTGAGCACATTGCCGGAACATGACGGCAAGTGTTTCATTTTCAAACATATTTGGAGTGATCAGGGCCGAAATAATCAGTAGTATAACTAAAGTTAAATATACACCGTATTGTTCAATGATCTGTCTAAACTTATAAGTACGTTTATCCTTAATAGCTGAGTGTCCTGAATCCATTACTAAATTTTATAAATTAGGTTTTTCTTTCATTTGTTGTTTAACCGTTCCACAATATTTTTTTTTAGTAAATATTCCTGTGCCCTTGTAGACACTGTTTGCCGAGATAGATTTAGTAAATCTTCCGGAGTATCAATGTCCAAACCTAGCCCAGGAAGTTTTGGGGTTTGCAAACCAAGCCCCAATTTACGTGCAGTTTCCAAGTGGGGAAAGTAACTATTTGGACCAAAACACAATGGTGCAGCGGTTGGTGGAGAAAGGGCAATACAGTTTGACCCTAGTTCGTCATGTGCAGGTACAATTGTCATTGAGGGAGCTTTTTCATGTAATTCAAGAACTATCTTAATTTCTTCGACAGTTACCAGGGGCACATCTCCTGGAATCATCAACATACTTGTAATACCTCTGGCTTCCAAAATTTCAGCCGACCGCTCAACTGCAGCTGTTTGTCCTTCATCCTGACTCGTTGATAAAACGATTGCACCGTATTTTTTTGCAATAATACCGGCTGCTGGGCAAACGGTTGCTACAGCAACTTTTTCAAAATCAGGAACAGACATCATTGTAGATAACACATCCTCGAACATGGCCTTAAAAAATTCTTGTCGTTCTTCCGGATATAGAACATGTTTCAAGCGGTGCTTGGCTTGGTTTAGACTTTTGATTGGAATTATGCCCCACATGACAAACCGTTTTTTTGTAAATTCAAACTGCGTTTGTTACAATTATTTGAAAAATCCAAAACTATGTTTGCCAGCTTAGTCTTGGTAGCAAGATCTTTCATCAATATTTCTGCAACTTTAACAGAAATATTCATTTTCCGGATTTCGGAAGCTTCATTCTCATCTTGAGTATCTAAGATAAAACCATCAAGAAAATCACGATAATAATTTGCAACAGCAATTGCAGAAACTGGTAGACCGAGTTCCTTCATAATTTTTGCGGTTGGACCTTTTACAGAATCAGTGCCGATAATCGGAGAAACAGCAATTACTGGTACAGTACAGCCCTGCAATGCTTCCCGAACACCTTGAACAGCAAGAATCGGGTCAATGCTGAGAAATGGATTAGACGGACAAATCAAAACTGCTTTTAAAAAAGGGCTCTGGAGTATTTTTACAAATTCCGGATGAGGCAAAGCTTTGTCAGCTCCTTGAAAACGGAGGCCAGTAACGATCGGCTGACACCGATTTTGTACAAAATAATTTTGAAACGTTAAATCGCCTTCCGTGGTTTCAACAATTGTGCGTACAGAATCATTGCTGGATGGAATAATTCGTGAGGCAATTCCAAATTTATGACAAAAATCAGTCGTAATGTCTGAGAGTGATTCTCCATCCGAAAGTCTACGAGTTCGCTCAAGATGTGTTGCTAAATCCCTGTCTCCCAATTGAAACCATGTTTCACCCCCCATTTCCTCCATAGCTCGCATGACAGTCCATGATTCTCTGGCAAGGCCCCATCCTTGTTCCGGATCTGATTTTCCAGAAAGTGTGTACATCATGGTGTCTAAATCCGGTGAAATATGCAAACCACAATGTACAAAATCATCTCCGATATTTCCAACAATCATCAGTTTTTCCAAAGGCATGGCTTGAGTCAAACCCAAAGCAAGTTTAGCTCCTCCGATGCCTCCGGAAAGTGCTAGAATTGTTGACTCAGGACTCTCTGAAATAAAATGTTTAGAAGATACTTTGAGGTCAGAACTAGTCATCGAAACAAATCCTTTTCCTTCGGGCGAATCAATGTAGAAATTCCGGTTTCCGAAGATGCAAATTTTAAAAAATTAAATCCGCGAATCAAAACTATTGGAAGGCCTTCATCTGCTTGTCCTTGCAAAAGTGAGGCAGCAGATGATAGTTCATCGGCAATCGCTTCCTCGCTAACACGTAAAGGTTTTTTGAAAAGATCAGGTCGACCTCGCAGATCTAAAAGTGCGGGGATCCCAGAAACCCCAAGTGCTGTACCAGTGGTGCCGTTTCGCCAGGCCCGACCCAGACTGTCGTTGATTATGACAGCCAGCCTTACTTTGTATTTAAGTTGAAGTTCTTTGTTGATAGTTTCTGCTGATTTATCTGGGTCTACAGGTAACAGCAAAACCTTTTCATCCTCACTTTCTGATCCCACATTTGAAGAGTCAATACCCGCATTGGCCAGCACTACACCATGATGATTTTCAGCCACAACAACTCCGGAACTCTGGATTGTCCTTTTAGAATGGCGAACAATTTCACGTGATTCTGATAAAATGAGTTCCACCAAACGCGGGTCTTTACCAGTGATCTCTGCTAATTTAAAGGCGCGTACCGATGGACTAATATCTGCTAATCGGGCATAACGCCCTTCTGCTTTGGAAACAACTTTTTGTGCAATAACAAGGATATCTCCATTTTCCAAACTCAGGTTAGATTGTTTCAAACTTTGGAGAATGATCGAAACCAGATTGTCTCCTGGACTTAACAGTGGGATTCCGGATAATGCAGTCAGAGTCAGAGAAGCTGGAGGCTGTCTGCTTAAGATATTCATTAGCTAATGCCCTACAATACGGATTCCAGAGCCGTTCAATTTGTAACGCTTGTTGAGGAATATTAGAACAGGTGTAAGTGATTCTCCGACTACTGAATTGTCGATTGGCCCAGCGTGCCAGCCTTTTAACCCTGCAGCTTCAACAAGGCTAATAACACATGACCTGGCTTCTACATTGTTACCGCAAACTAGGACTTCGTTTTCTAATCCGGAAGGACTATTAACACTAGAAAGTCTTCCGCTGGATGTTTCTTTTGCCAACTCTGCAGCTGCAATAGTTTGGAAAGCAGAAACCACACGTACGTTTTTACCAAGCTTTTCTTGTGTCATCCTGGCAACCGAACCACCTTCCGGAAGTTGTACACGACTCACTTTAGGAGGAACAAGAGGAACAGTCGTATCAACCACA
>Ga0209089_10004255_pt1 | contig 11958 bp, 16 predicted proteins | sample ArcticOcean_MG_C_FD_187431 | JGI IMG/M metagenome (GOLD analysis project Ga0209089, IMG submission 187431) | Marine microbial communities from western Arctic Ocean - ArcticOcean_MG_CB2_150 (SPAdes) (version 2) | ecosystem: Environmental > Aquatic > Marine > Oceanic | place: Arctic Ocean: Canada...
AAATCAAAATCTAAATCAAAATCTAAATCAAAATCTAAATCAAAATCTAAATCTAAATCAAAATCTAAATCAAAATCTAAATCAAAATCTAAATCAAAATCTAAATCTAAATCAAAATCTAAATCAAAATCAAAATCTAACCTAAAATCTAAAAAATAAATTATTTTTATAAATGGACTATGTCCCCTACAATAACCTTGATTATTTTTCCTTTATTCTTAATTAATAATCTACCATATTCATCAATCTTAATCGCATCACCTTTTATTTTCCCATTAACTGTATCAATTTCTACTTTTTTTCCAATAGTTGATGATCTTTTTGTCCATTCTGAAATAATTTTTTTAGTTTGATTTGTGTTTAATAATTCATATATTTTTTCTAATTCTAGTAAAAATGATTGAACTAATTCAATTGCAGTAATTTTATTTTTTTGTTCACTTAAACTTACAATTCCATAATAATTTGGTGTATTTTTTAATTCTTTTTCAATTTCTTTTACATTGATATTAAAATTAATTCCAACTCCTAAAACTAAACTTTCAATTCTGTTTGATTGCATTGATACATCTACTAATATTCCTGCCAGTTTTTTTCCATTGATTGTTAAATCATTTGGCCATTTTAGCAATGGGGATATTTTACATATTTTTTCAATTGCATATGATAATGCTAGTGATGATGCAATTGGAAATAATGTTGTAATTGAAATATCAAATTTTGGGTGTAAAATTATGGATAACCATATTCCTCCCTTGGGCGAAATCCATTTCCTACCTGATCTACCTCTTCCGCCTGTTTGTTTCTCTGCAATTATTATTGCCCCGTCATTTTTTTGGTCATCTGCCATTTTTAACGCTTGATTTTGTGTAGAATCTATGGAATCAAAATAATATGCTTGCTGTCCTAATGTTTTTGTTTTAATCCCTGAAACAATTTCCCATGGTAAAAGTAAATTTGAATTTGCTGTAAGTTTGTAACCTTTTTTTTGTTTTGATTGTATTGTATATCCTAACGTTTGAATTTTTTTAATGTGTTTCCAAACTGCAACTCTACTAATTCGTAAAACATCACTAAGATCTTGCCCTGAAAGATATTCTGTGTTATGTGTTTTTAAAAATGTTAAAACTCTAATTAATCCTGTGTCGTCAAATGAATTATAAATCAATTAACTATTATTTTTTCTTCAAGTATAAAATACTCTCTAGAATCCAATATCAAAATCCATACCTCCGTCATCCATACCTCCGTCATCCATACCTCCGTCATCCATATTCTCTTGTGAAACATAATCTGACATTCCAACACCCATCATACTAAACATCATTGAAAACATCATCATATCCATTACACCAAAAAACATCATACTGGGCAAAAATGATTTATTTTCTTCCATTTTTTCTTGAAGTTTTTGTTTATCCCCACTTTGATAAAGTACCTGCATTTCTTTCCATTTGGATTGTATATCTATAATTTTTTCATCTAATTCACTTGAACCGTTATCTGTTATTTTTAATTCTATTTTTTTACCAACCATCCTTTTGATTCTTCAACTTTGATAAATTTTTTATTTTCTAATTCTTCTAAAATTAAATTTAATTCTTCTGGATTGATTTTTGTTTCATTTTGTATGTTTGAAAATTTTTTTTTGCCACGTCTAATTGATCCTAATACGATGACGTCTTTTGGCTCTGTTTGCATGTGTTATAATTTTTTTTATGACTAAAATACTCTCTGATTATAATTAAATTCTATTTTTTGATTTTAATTCTGATACGACTTGTTTAATCCCGTCTTTATAATTTGGATATTTGAAATCATATATTTTTAATATTTTTTTATTTGATACTTTGATGGGTGTGGTTAGCAATTTTATCAAATCTGTTCCTAGTACTGCCTTTGCCAAAAATACTGGAACACTTCCTGGATGTTTTGCACTTATTTGATCTGCTGTAAAATTTGAAAATTCTTTAAAACTTACTGGCATAGAGTCTGCAATAATGAATGATTCTCCAAATAATTCCTTCTCCAGTATTGCGATAATACTTCCTACTGCATCATCCACATGAACAAAACATTTGTAATAATCTCCGCCCTTGGGCATTCTGAACGTATTTTTTTTTAATCTTTTGATAAGCATTTCATAAAACCACCCATCTTGTCCGTAAACATCTCCAAAATGGGCAACTGCAAAATCTATTTTATGCTCTAGTGAGTTATCTTTTAAGTATTTTTCTGCATCTAGTCTAATTTTAACAAAATTTGTATTTGGATTATATTTCTGACTTTCATCAATTACTATTTCATTCGTTTCTCCATAAACTCCTAAACCTGAAATGTAAATTATTGATTTTGTTATTGATTTAATTTCTCCAAATAATTTTTTTGTTCCTTCTAGATTTACTTTTTCTAATATTTTTTTATTTTTTTCTAATGGTGTATGTGACGCAAGATGAAATACACAATCAAATTCTAAATCTTTAAAATCTATTTTCTCATCTGTTATGTCTCCATAAATTATATTTGATTTTAAATTTCCTTCTTTTCCTTTACGGATTAAACTCGTTACATTATATCCCTTATCTATCAATGAATTCACTAATCTTGAACCTATGAATCCTGTTGCTCCTGTCACTAAAATTGATTTTGCCATTAGTTTTTACGATTTTTTTTACCATTTATTGTATTTGTATCTATTTTACTAGTACCATACGTTAATTCAAAAATTATATGCAACATTATTGAAATATTTTTGTGAATCAAGATTCTCATTCTGATGAAAAAATAATCGATGTATTATCTTTGAAAACTGTTGCTGTAATTGGAATGTCCAAACATTCCTCAAAAGCTGCTCATTACGTTCCAAAATATCTAATTAATAATGGATATGATGTAACTCCTGTAAATCCTACTACTGATAAAATTTTGAATAGACGTTGCTATGATTCTGTAACTGAAATTGATGGCCCTGTTGATATTATTGATGTGTTTAGACCCTCTGATCAAATCTCTTCAATTATTTATGATTGTATTGAGAAAAAACCCAAAGTGATATGGTTACAAGAAGGAATTCATGATTTTGAATCTGAAGAATTAGCTAGAAAATCTGGAATTATTGTTATTTTTAATAGATGTATGTTGGCAGAACATCAGAGATTGCTAACATGACTAATTTTGAAAATTTTCGTCAAGATCTAATTGATTTAGTAAAAAAATATGAGCGTGATATACCGTTGAAGGTTGAGGAAGATATTGAAAATAATATTATCAAAATATTTGGTGCAAAAATAACTTCCTTGGCTAGAGCTCAAAACGGTCTTGATGATATGACTGAATTGGCATATACGACAGCTGAACATCATCCTTATTGGAATTTATTGTATAATTGTTCAGAAATTGCCAATACTGTTTTAGATAAATGGAAAAATTCCTTGTCTTCTGATGATTTCAAAGACATTGATTGGGCTTTGAAAGAAATTTATCAAACTTTAGAAAAAATTAAAGATAAAACACCACTTGAACATGATTGTTAAATCCTAACACAAATTTTTTGTTGTTATTGATCTTTTAACTAATAATATTTGAACTATGAATTATTCTTAAATTATCTTAAAAATTGATCTATCTGTACTTGTATTGCTTTATAAAATACCTAATCTGCTAATTGATTGATGAGTTCTACAAAAGAGGAAAAATCAGATTTACTTGGTACTATAAAAGTTGGAATTGGTACTGGATTAATTGCATGTGTTGCACTATTTTCAGCATTTCTCTCTATTGATCAACAATTGGGATTGCCAAATGGATTATTTTTTAAAACAATGCATGCTGCATTTGGTATAGATTTACTGTTAAATCTTTTCATAGGTTTCTGTGCAGCAGCACTAATTGGCATATCTTATAATTTACTGTCATCTAATTGGAAAACATTTAGAATTATAACTACTCCAAAAGGAATATTGACTGGTGCAGTTGCAGGTACAATTGTTTTTGGTTTACTCTTTTTGCCATTACATGTACTAGTTTTTCTTCCTGCTGTCGAGTCTAACATTATTTTAAATGATTCTCTTGATTTTTCATCAGAAGAAAAAGAATCCTTGAAAATTCTGTTGTTTAATAGTGACCTTGTGTTATGGTATTCTGCACTTCTACATGTAATTTTTGGTTCCATATTGGGTCTTATGTCTGGATTTGTTTTGGGTGATAGATATACATACGTAAAAAGAATTCGTTCATTTTGGTAGAATTGCATTCAATTTTTCTTTTTAATTTATTTCATAAAATCTAACAGTGTTTTTTGTCTTATTCTGTTAATCATATCTCCATTTACAATCCATTCTTTTTTACTTACACTTGTTTTTGCTGATGCTAAATTCAATGCATGATTAAAGTCTGATATAATTTGCGGTTTTTGTTTCATAGCTTCTCTGATACCCTCACGAACTTGCCATACTCCAACTGGAATGGCATATTCTGGTCTAATTTCTCTAAAAATTAAAACTCCTGATTGAATTTTATTTTTTAGTAAATATTCTGAAACTCCTAGTTTTGCAGCAAAATATGCCCCTGCAATATATGGCGGATGATCTATGCCTCGTGCATCTTCGCTATCTGAACCAAATCCTAAAATTCCATTTGAATACCACCCCTCAATCATCTCAAAAATCCATCTATGTGGAAATAAAATTACTGTAAATATATTTCCCAAATGTTCATATGAAAAAACTTTACACGTGTCAATTATACTATTTTCTAAAATTTCTTTAACTATCGATTTTGAAATTATATCATCTGTTGCAGTAATGCTCCATTTTGTTGGCACTAATTTTCTTTTCTTACCTAACATTCCAATACTAAAACATTTTTGAATTTTTGAAATCTCAATTCCTGAATTATATAATTTTAAAACTGCATCCTGTGCTTTCATATCTTTGTCATAGAATACTTTTTCAATTGGTTTGGTAGATATACTTCCAGAAAACTTTGCAGATTTTATTTCCCCTGTAGGGCCAAAAGGTGCACTTTCACCATCAATGGAAATATTTGATGATGTATTTTTCATAAAAACTAAATCTAAATCTGTAGGTTTTTCTGACATAGTAATTTCTTGAAGATTCTCAATATACCTGCCTTCTGTTTGTTCAATTGGAGTTTTTTGAACTCCTCTTACTAAGTTTAAACGAAAATTTATGATTTCTTCAAGTGATCTACCTTTCCATTTTTCAGGACTATCCAATAAACTAGTGTCCCCATGAATCGGTGGAACCATTGGACCGACAAAGACTTTTGGATAATTATATGATCCCACAAATACTGATGGTGGACTAGTCCCACTAATGGAATCTGATGAAAATAAATTTCCATATTTTGATAAAGTTTCATGCCATTTTGATAATATTGATCGTCGTATCTCTTGAGAGTCTGATGACATTGTTATTTATGCCTAAAATGAGCCTATTAACTTGACTAATTTTTAAAATAGATAATTACTGTATGTGTAATCTTTAAAGTTTACAATATCTATTTTTAAACATGGCTGTAGATAGAATTGTTTCATTTCTACCTAGTGCTACTGAATTACTTTATGAATTTGGTGTGGAAGATAAATTATTTGGAGTTACTCACGAATGTACATATCCTGACTCTGCAAAATTAAAACCTCGAGTAATTTCTTCTGTAATAAATTCTGATGAATTAACAAGTAATGAAATCAATACTATTACATGTACACTATTACGTGATGGAAAAGATATTTTTACTTTAAATGAAAAAAATCTTAAAGAGGCAAATCCAGATTTAATTATTTCTCAAGAAACTTGTGAGGTTTGTGCAGCTTACACCGCACAAGTTAAAAACGCATTAGATATTCTTCCAAAAAAACCTGAATTGTATTCTATGGATCCTCATAACTTGGATGAAATAATACAATCTGTTATAACATTAGGAAAAATTTTGAACAAAAACCAAAAAGCTTTAGAAATTGTAAATTCCTTAAAAAAAAGAATTCAAAATATACAAAACTCAAAAAATAAAATATTGCTCAAAGTACTTGCAATAGAATGGATTGAACCTTTTTTCACTGCTGGTCATTGGGTTCCTGAAATGATTGAATTTGCTGGAGGAATTAATTTAATCAGTAAAACTGGTGAACATTCTCGACGTATGAATATGGGCGAAATTATAGATTCTGATCCTGATGTGATTATTTTTATGCCATGTGGATTTGATACTTTACGTACTGTATCTGAATATAATACAATTTTAAAGAATAATTCTGGCTGGAATTCTCTAAATGCTGTAAAAAATAAACAAATTTTTGCTGTTGATGCAAATTCTTTTTTTAGCAAACCTAGTATCAGAACCGTTGAGGGATTAGAAATTTTGGCTAAAATCATACAACCTGACAAATTTAATGAATTGGTTGTATCTGAGGGTTCTTTTTCTCATATTTCTTAAAAATTTCTTTATCTATGACAAAATATTACTACTTTGTATGGTTCGAGCAAAACTAACTGAAAAAGAAAAAGAAAAAGCAAAGAAAGAACAATCAGTAAGAGCAAAACAATCTCGTGCTACTAGAAGAAGCGGAAAAAGTATGAAAATTGAGGGTAAGGTCGCTAAATCCACTTCAAAAACAAAGGAATCTAGATCATCCAAGAAAATTGCAACTATAAAAAAGAGAACCAGAAGTTAATTATCTTCATTTCTTGTCTATGATTACTAATTACATTGACAATGAAAGTTGCTAACATAAAGGAAATTGTCGATTTAACCATAATAAAATGAAAACAATGATTGATAATTCTGAAACAACTTTTTCAAATTATGGAATATATGATTTAGGTGATAATCTTGAACTATCTCTTCCAAATACTTTAATTAAATTTCAAAGAATAAGTGATGATGCTTTTTCATATTTTAGAGAAAATTCTGAAGGTAAAATAATTGAAAAAATTATTCCCATAAAATCTAATGATGTTAAAATTGAATTGGTTCCTATAAGACCTCTTAATTATCCTGCAAGAAGAACAAACTATGTTTTTTTAAAACTTGATAAAGAAATTCATCTTGGTGAGAATTCGGCTGCCAGTATTTTTGTTCACTGTCCTATTGAAATTGGAATATTTTTAATTCATGGCGATAATCATGAATCTTTTGATTGGGTAACTTGTAATCCCTTGAATTCTAGATTTAGTCTATATGGTTCTCCTGATACTGGAACATTATGCAAATATGCAAAAGTATCATTAGCTGCTGATTACGATGATTCTATTTCTTATGTAAATGGAGTAATGCACATTGTTATTGAAAATACTTTGTCTTTTGCACAAACTATCAGTAGAATAATTTTTTCTATGGCTGATAATACTCTGTACTATAAAGATTCTAAAGCAATTATTGATGGAATAAAAATAACTATGAAAAAACGTGCAGCTGTAAATATTGCTGAGGTAAAAACAACTCTTGTAGATACTGAGTGGACTTCATCTTCTACTTGGAAGGATGAAATTAGTAGTGATCACCATGTGGAGATGGACTTAGAATAATGGTAATAGAATTACTTCAGAGTTTATCTGAAATGCAACTTGTTGGGGAATTAACTGCTCTCTCATTATTGATTGGTGGCATTATAATGGTAGGTGGTATAATTATTGCAAAAATTGCAAAAATACTATTTCATAAATATTATGCACCGTCATTACCTAAAGATACTGCTCAAAATATTAGCAAATTACTCTATTTTGGAATTCTAATAATTTCTTTTCTGGGATTTACTTCTAGTCAGGGGATTGATTTATCTGGAATTATGGTTGCAGGTGGAATATTTGCAGTAGTTATTGGATTTGCAACCCAATCTGTTGTTTCCAATTTAATATCTGGTCTTTTCTTGATTGTTGAAAAACCTGCAAAACATGGAGATACTATCAATCTCCCTGATATGGGAATTACTGGAACTCTTTTAGATATTGGAACCTTTTCCAGTAAAGTTCGAAGATTTGACGGTACTGTTACTAGAATTCCTAATGACAAATTCTTTACATCCAACATTCGTTCTCTCACTTTATCTATTGTTAGACGTGCTGATGTTGTGGTGGGAATTTCATACGATTCTGATATAGAAAATGCAATTTCAGTTATGAAAAATGAGATTTTCCAAACCATGCCTTTTGTACTTCAAATTCCTGAACCTGAATTTCGAATTGATGCATTAGGAGATTCTAGTGTAAATATTCATGTATTTGTTTGGTATCCTAAAGATGATTGGGGTCAAGCTCAACCTATTCTTCTTACTACGCTTAAACGGGCTCTTGATCAGGCTGGAATTGAAATTCCTTTCCCACAAAGAGTAATTTGGACTGGAAAAGATTAACTCTGTTTTGTTTGTTTTTTATCTGCCCTTCTTTTCTTAACTAAACTAAACATAATCATACCTACATTGATAATTGAAATGATTTCAATTAAATCTACACCGTATAGGAACCAATCAATTACTGGATGAATTCTTGAAACAATTCCTGCTTCAAGCATTATGTCTGCATTCCATACCATATGTGGTATTTGGATAAATTGTATTATTGCAATTAATACAATACTTCCTAGTATTTTATTTTCATACCAATTCCAAAATTTAGTCCACAGATTCATAAATAATTTTATTTTTTAATTGTATTAAAGGCTGTTAAAATTAGATACAACTAATTAGATTAGCCTAATTTTTTTACGCTTATTATTTTATTTTTCTGATTGTATTTTTTCTTTTTTCATCCAGATTGTTCTTTCTTTATGATCAATTAATTCTACATTCATTTCATTTAGTTGTTCCCGAATTTTATCTGCTTCTTCAAATTGTTTTTCTTTTCGTAATTTCTCTCTATTTTGGATTAAATTATCTATTACTTGTTTTTTACCTTGTGTCATTTCTGGAATGATTAATCCTAAAATATTTGTCATTCTTTTAAATTCTTTTTTAATTATTTTTGCAGATTCTTTTGTAAGTTTTTCTTCTGCTGCTAACCTGTTTGTTTCTTTTACTAATTGAAAAAATGTAGATAGTGCTAAATGTGTATTAAAATCTGATTCTAACGCGTTATCAAATTCTATGCCTATTTTTTCAATATTTTGCGTATTATTTTCTTGAGTTTCCCTTTCTGCATGAATTAACTCATAATAACATGTTTCAACTTGTCTCCATTTTATGAGATTTTCTTTTAACATCTCTTCAGAATAATCTATTACTTTAGAATAGTGTCCTGATAAACAAAATAATCTAATTACATTTGCACCCCAATTTTCTAAAACATGTTTAATTGATTTTGTATTTCCTAATGATTTTGACATTTTTTCACCCATAATTGTAACCATTCCTACATGCATCCAAATTTTTACAAAAGGTAAATTCGTACATGCTTCAGATTGTGCAATTTCATTTTCGTGGTGAGGAAAAATTAAATCCCGCCCACCGCCATGGATATCAAAATTTTCTCCAAGATACTTTAAACTCATTACAGAACATTCTATGTGCCATCCTGGTCTTCCTTTCCCCCATGGACTATCCCATGTTGGATTAGTATCTGAAAATTTCCATACTGCAAAATCTGATGGGTCATTTTTTGTTTCATCTATTTGTATTCTTGATCCTGATTGCAGTTCATCTATTTTCTTTTTTGAAAGTTTTCCATACTCTAAAAATTTTGAAACTGCAAAATATACTCCATTTTTTGAAACATAAGCACTTTCTTTATCAATTAATTTTTTAATAAATTCTATAATATCTTCTATGTGCTCTGTAGCTTTGGGATAATTTGTGGCACGTTTAACATTTAACTCCTCAAAATCTCTAAAATAATTTTCAATGTATTTTGAACTAATTTCTTCAGTAGTTACATTTTCTTTAGTAGCACGATTTATGATTTTATCGTCTATATCAGTAAAATTCTGAATAAATTCCACTTTAACTTCTTTGCTTTCTAGATATTTTCTTAAAACATCAAAAACTATGATTGTTCTGGCATGCCCTATATGTGATTCATCATATACTGTAACTCCACAGAGGTAAATTTTAATTTTTTTAGAAATATCTAATTTTTGTTCAACTGCTGTTAATGTATCTTGGAGATTCATTTTACTATCTATCTAGTTTTGTAGCTAGTAATCTTTTATGTTCACTGTTTATGTTTAATTCATAAATTTTTTCAACTGTTATTTTATCTATTTTTGTAATTTCTACTGTTTCTTGAACTGAAAGTTTTTTTTCAAATAGGCAATATAATATGGAGTCTACTTCTTCATACTGAATTCCTATTTCTTTTTCTGCTTCATGATCTTTCCAAAGATGTGGGCTAGATTTTTTTAATATTATATTTTCTGGAATTCCTAAATATTTTGCAATTTCTCTAACTTGTAATTTGTATAATGAAATAATTGGTGTTAAATCTGATGCACCATCGCCAAATTTTGTAAAATATCCAATTAGATGTTCACTTTTATCACTTGATCCTAACACTAAATAATTTTCAATATTTGCATAATAGTATAAAATATTTGTTCTGACTCTTGCCCTTAGATTCCCTTTCGCTTTTTCATTTGGTTGTAAATACATAGAATACTCATTTACAATTGGTTTGATATCAATTAGTTTATGTTCAATTCCTGTCAATGAAATTATTTTTATTGCATCTTCTGTTTCATTATTTGGAGTTGTTGTTGTGTCTGGCATTATTATGGCCAGTGTTTTATCTTTTAGTTTTCTTTTACAAATATATGCTAAAACTGCTGAATCTATTCCTCCACTTAATCCTAAAATAATTCCTTTCGATTGATTTTTTTCAATTTGACTTTCTATAAATTTTTCAATTTTATCTGTAATTGAAGAATAATCTTGATTAATTATCTCATTTATGATGTTTTGATTCAATAATCTATTTAAAAAATATTTAAGAATAAAAATTGTACTTAAAATTGGATTTCTAGATATCTACGTAAAGACCGTCATCTCTTGACTGAATTGAATATGTCTCTAGTTTAACATCTTTAAGATAATCTACAAGTTCACCTGTTTTGATGTTATAATGCCAAAAGTGTAATGGACATTCTACTATATCTCCTTCTAATTTTCCTGGTGCAATTGATCCATCCTGATGAACACAAAGATCATCTATTGCATGAAATCCATCTTGATTAAATACTGCAATTTGTTTTCCATCAATTTTGAATGCTTTACCCTTCCCTGATGATATTTCGCCTTTTTCAGCTATTTTTTTCCAAGCCATTGGTCTATTCAAATATCTGTCATTTATTTAGATTCGCATGATAGCATTTTATATCCCCTATCCAAATTATGATTATTGAGTAAAGTAAAATCTAGTTCAAAATTAATCAAAGAGGGTAAGCTTTCCTATGAGTGGGCTAGATCTCATATGCAAATTTTAGATAATACAATTAATCGATTTAAAAAATCAAAACCTCTCAAGGGAATTACTATTGGTGTTTGTCTTCACATTACAAAAGAAACTTCTGTTTTACTTATGGGTGCTAAAGAATTGGGTGCAACAGTTGCATGCTGTGGTGGTAATCCTTTAACTACTCAAGACAATATTGCAGCATTTTTGGCATCTGAAGGAATTCATGTTTATGCATGGCACGGTCAATCTGTTAAAGACTATGATTGGTCTATTGATCAAGTACTCAAACACACCCCAAATATTCTAACTGATGATGGTGCAGATATGAACATCAAAGCACATTTTGATAAGCGATTTAAAGATCTGGAAATCATGGGTGCAACTGAAGAAACTACTGCAGGTGTAACTAGAATTAGAGCTGTAGAAAATCAAGGCAAATTACGATATCCTGTTATTTTGGTTAATGAAGCATATACTAAACACATGTTTGATAATCGATATGGTACTGGGCAAAGTACTATTGATGGTTATTTGCGTGCAATGAATTTACTTATGG
>Ga0209089_10004266_pt1 | contig 11949 bp, 13 predicted proteins | sample ArcticOcean_MG_C_FD_187431 | JGI IMG/M metagenome (GOLD analysis project Ga0209089, IMG submission 187431) | Marine microbial communities from western Arctic Ocean - ArcticOcean_MG_CB2_150 (SPAdes) (version 2) | ecosystem: Environmental > Aquatic > Marine > Oceanic | place: Arctic Ocean: Canada...
ATGACACTCCACGGCGCTCCGCCACCATCTCCAGCGCTGCCGCCCCAATCACACCAAAGTTGTTGTATTTGCCAATTACGTTGCCCGTCATCGCCGACTGCAACACCTGCGCAAACCACAGCCCCCAGGCCGACGCATCACCAAACACCTCAGCAAACGGCGCATCAAGCGCCGCAAGGTCCAGGAACGTCTCATTCACATCAAAAACTATGGTTCTGGGCATGTTGCTACCGCTCTTTCCGGTCAATCTCGATGAAATTACCACGCCCTTTTGATGCTGAACTACACGAATCGCTGCTGATTCAGCCAAGCGCGCATATACTGCCCACTCTCACGAATACCCAGTAAACGTTCAGCAAAGGACCCACAACCTTGGCACTCAAAGTTGCGTCAATAGGCCGCCCAAACCCACGCGTAGACATCTTCAAAGCCGCCGGCATTGAAGTAGTCGAAGCCGAACCCACCACGACTGAAGGCGTGATCGACGTCCTCAAAGATGTAGACGGTGCAATGATTGGAATCTGGCCGCTAACCGATCGTCAGGTCCTTGAGGCATCTCCGAAGCTCAAGGTAGTAGCCCGCTCCGGTGTCGGCGTCGACTCCATCGACCTCGATGCCGCAACCGAACTTGGCATCTGCGCATGCAACACCCCCGGCATCAACACCTCGGAAGTGGCCGACCATGCCATGGCGCTACTGCTCTCCATCACTCGCCTCGTCCCGGAACAGCGCGCCGCCATCAAAGACGGCAAGTGGAGCGACGACCCCAAGCTCATGATGGAGTTCAGGGGCAACCTGCGACGCATTGCAGGGCACACCATGGGCATCTTCGGCCTCGGAAACATCGGCAAAGCATTCGCCAGCCGAGTCCGTGGCTTTGGTCCCGAGCGGATCATCGCCTACGACCCCTACGTGCCACAGACCACCGCTGACCTCTACGGCGTTCAACTGGTTGATTTTGAAGAGCTGCTCGCCGAATCAGACTTCATCACCATCCACACACCCGCCACAGAAGAGACCAACCATATCTTCGACCGCACCGCCTTCGACAAGATGAAGTCCACCGCCATCCTGATCAACTGCGCACGCGGCCCAATCGTCGACCCCGCCTCACTCTTCGTAGCCCTCAAAGAGGGTGCGATCGAAGCGGCCGGAATTGACGTCACGGAGATGGAGCCAATTTCGCCCGAAGACCCGCTCCTCACGCTGCCCAACCTGACAATCACACCGCACACTGCTGGCTCATCGCCTACGTCCGGTGCGGCCGGTTCAATCAAGCAGGCTGAGAACGTGCTGCGAATCCTCCAGGGTCAGGCCCCACACGGCCTCGCCAACCCTGAAGTCATCAAGCGCATCGCAGTGATGCGAGCCACCGACCCCGGTCGCTGGGCAGGCACTCCAGACTTCTCGACAGCTCTGGCTCTCTAGCACGCAACTTCGATAATCAGGCTTGCAACCGTCGCCCACGGCGGTTGCAAGTCAGATCGACCCATACGGGTCACATAGTCGAGCCAGGTTCACCTGTCTTGCCGCGCTCCATCCATCCAAACTGCCATCACGGGCATCATGCCCGCCGCAACCCCCCGGCAAATATTTCAGGATGGACAGATGGATTTCGCGAACGGCGATTTTTCATTTTTCTCTGCACTTGGCGACACCAACGTCACAGTTCTCGTGGTCGATAGCGACCGCGCCTCCCGACTGCGAATTGCTGCGTGGTTAATTGCCAAGGGCCACACCGTGCATCAGGCCGCAGACGGCGGCGATATCCCGTTTCGCCTGCGAGCGATGGTCCCCACATGTGGTGCTCATGGATGTTGCAGCGCCAGACGTAAGCGGTCTCCAGGCCCTCATCCGCATGAAGGCAGATCAGAGAACCAGCAACATCCCGGTAATCCTCATGTCCGGCTACGGCGACCTTGACCTGGAACCAGAGTTCAGAGCCATGGGCGCCGAACTCTGCATCGACAAGCAAGCCCACGACACCGTCATTCGCAACGCCGTAGAAACAGTGCTGGCCTAGCTCACAACCGGCCTAATCCCCGCCCACGGCGAAACCTTCTCAAGCGCCGCCGAAAGCCACAACACCCCCAGGTCATCGCCAAACTTGCCCGCTATCTGTAGCCCCACCGGCAGTCCCCCGGTAAGCCCCGCTGGCACGGATGCCGCAGGTTGCCCCGTCATGTTGAAGATATACGTGAACGGGAAGTAGCCATACACCCCGTCAAACTTCTTCCCGCCGACCTCTTTCGGTCGATTATTAGGATCAAACGCCGTAATTGATGTCGTAGGAGACGCGATGAAGTCATACCGCCTCATCACTGCTGACATCTTCAGCTTCAGATCGGCGACTCTGCGCACAGATTTCGCGTAGTCAGACCCTTTGACCTCCGCGCCCAGCCTCATCGCCTCACGCCCATCTGGCCCAAGCTCGACGGGAGTCTGGTCTTTCAGGTGGCCGAACGCCGCAAATGCGTTGGCAGAAAATATTGTCCAGAAGTGGTCGATCAATTCCGCCTCAAGTGGCAAATCCACCTCTTCGACCACAGCGCCAAACGCCCGCAGCTTCTGCAGAGCCATCAGCACCGTATCCGCAACGTCAGAATCGACCACGCCATAGCTAAAGTCAGGCGACCATCCAATGCGTATGCCGTTCAAGTCAGGCTCGCGTTCTGTGGCCAGGTCTATGCCAGCGCGATGGCGCAAGGAGTTCGGGTCTGCAGGATGCGGCCCAGAAAGTATGCTCAGCAAAAGCGCAGCATCCCGGACGTCCCGCGTCATTGGCCCGGACTGCGCAAACTGATTCGGCTCCGGCTCACCGTAGCCGTTAGCCCTCGGCACCCGACCGTGCGATGGCTTGATGCCGTACACACCACAGAAGCTCGCAGGAATGCGCATCGAGCCGCCGCCATCTGACCCCGTCGCAAACGGCAGCATCCCAGACACCACCGCCGCCGCCGAACCTCCACTGGAACCAGCTGTAGTTTTCGTAAGATCCCACGGGTTGTGGCAGACGCCGCTGATCGGGTTGTCAGTCGTCGTATTAAACGACATGCCTAGCTCGGGCGTGCTCGTCTTACCAATGATGATCGCCCCGGACGCCCGCACCCGCTCCGCCACTACCGAGTCGACTTCGGGCACGTGATCGCGCAGTGCAGGCGAGCCCATCGTAGAGCGTATCCCCGCCGTCATCTCCAAGTCTTTCAACGCAATCGGCACGCCAAGCAGGGGAGGGAGGTCATCGCCACCCTCAGTGAGCCGCTTCTCCGCGGTTCGTGCCGCTTCAAGAGCCTGATCACCCGCCACCGTAATAAAGGCGTTGAGGGTTCCATCAAGCTTCGCAATCCGACCCAGAAAATACTCAGTCGCCTCTACCGGCGAAAGATCACCAGATCGAATCCGCTCCGTAATCTGCCATGCCGGCTGAAACGCTAGCGCATCCTCAATCACGTGGTGCCTGCCGCACGGGCACATTTAACAGCCACTCGAGTGCGCGCGCACTTCCGATATGTCATCCTGAGCGAAGGTGGCTCCGCGCCGTAGTCGAAGGACCTGTTACACGACATTCGTCATCAACCTCACGTCACGCAACAACCACCCCAGATCCTTTGATTCCGCTATCGCTCCACGCAGGATTACACAGTGTGGCATATCGCTGCACTTCGTGATCACATTTACGGATCATCTGTTCGGCGCCGCAGGCAAGTGCCCGTGCGGCAGGCACCCCTCAAGAAAACGGATGCCGATGTGAGTACGTCTGCTCCTCAGACGTCATGAACTCCAGCAGCGCAGCGTCACCATTTCGGTTCGCCTCTACCGCTCGCAGTATCGCCGGACCCACATCTGCGGGGTCCGACACACGCTCGGACCAACCACCAAGCGAGCGCGCAATCTCTGCATACCCACCGCCCAGATCACGAGTGCCGTACATCTCGTGAGATGTCTCCATATGCGGAATCTCAACTGCCATAGTGCCGTTGTTCAACACAACCGTGGTGATCGGAAGATCTGACCGCACCGCGGTCTCGAAGTCCAAGCCAGTCATGCCGAATGCCGCATCGCCCATGAAATTCGCACAGATCTTCGATGGGTCTGCAAGCTTCGCCCCAATCGCCAAACCCAGCCCCGTGCCAAGCTGGTGCGACTTGCCCCAGCCCAAATACGTCCGAGGCCCGTTTGATCGATAGAACGGCAGCATTTCGAAGCGCGGGTTCCCTGAATCGTGCGTAACAATTGCCTCCGCGGGATCAACGTTCAACATGAACTCCCGTATGACCCGATACGGATTGATCGGCCGTTCATCAGACTCCAACAGCGGAAGCCATGAAGCCATCCACGCCGACCGGCTGGCATCAATCTCCGCCACCGGCCCATCATTCGGATCAACAGGCTGGTCGCCCGTCAACTCCGCGACCACCTCAATCAACTGCCGCAGCACGTGCTTCGCATCACCCAGAATGGCGTGATCAACGTCGTAACTCTTGCCAATATCAATTGGGTCGTTTGTGACATGAATAATCCGCTTGCCCGGCGGAATCGGCGTCACCATCCCGTGAATCGTCAGGCTCGTGCCCACTGCCAGCACGAGGTCTGCCTCGCCAAAGAACTTCACCGCCGGGCCGCTCATCACCTGCGACACGCTCCCCAGCGCCAGTGGATGCGTCTCTGAGAAGGCACTCTTTCCCGCCATGGTCGTGGCAACCGGCACCTGCAGGTACTCCGCAAGCTCGGTCAGCTCATCCCACGCCTCGCCGTACAACACGCCAGCACCTGCCAGAATCACCGGCCGCTCAGCCCCCAGCAACGACTCCGCAGCCGAGGCTGTCTCCTGCGCGTCACCCATCGACTTCGCAACCGGCGCCGGTCGATACGCGGCAACCAGTTCAGGGTCGATCTCCGATGTCGCGATGTCAGCCGGTATCTCCACCATCACCGGTCCCGGCTGTCCGTTCTGAAGCTGCGAAAACGCCCGACGCATCGTGGCAGGCAATCGCCCAGGCACCGTCAGCTGCTCAACGCTCTTCGTAACTGACTCCATCGAACGCATCGAACTAAACAGCGGATGCGTATCCTGCGTCGCCCGCGGATGTCCCAGCGGAAGCAGCAACACTGGCGATGAGTCTGAGTACGCCGTCGCAATGCCCGGATAAGCGTTCTCCACGCCCGGCCCGTACTGCATCGCAAACACAGCAGGGGTCTGCCCGTTGGTCACCCGAGCGTAGCCATCAGCGATTCCGACGCCCACGCGCTCCTGCCGACAGATAATCGGCCGGATTCCAACCTCGGCTGCCGCCTCAATTACAGGCGTTGTCGGGAAGCAACTGAGGTACTCCGTGCGCTCCCGTTTGAGAATTTCCGCTATCGCCTGTGTTACCAGCATATTCAAACTCCATTGCGACCCGACTAGCAGGAATCAGGCCAAGCATCGCACCCACCTCACTCCATGTCGAGGAAGCAATAGACGATAATGCCCGCAAACGCCCTCACTTAATGAATCAGGAATCCAAATGAATAGCGATACCTCCCACGTAAAAGCACTTGTATTCGACGTGTTCGGCACAGTAGTCGATTGGCGAACTTCGATCACCCGCGAGATCAGCGTAGTGGGTACACGCCTCGGCGTCGATCGCGACTGGCAAGCCTTCGCCGACCGATGGCGCGGCGGCTACAGCGATGGAATGCAGGAGTTCCGGGACGGCAAGCGTGAGTGGCGAACCGCCGACCAGATGCATCGCGAAAGACTGGACATCCTGCTGCCAGAGTTCGGCATCACTGGCCTATCGGAAGAAGAGACGGAATATCTCAACCGAGCATGGCACAGGCTCGACCCATGGCCTGATTCTGTTGAAGGGCTCACGCTCCTGAAGTCAAAGTTCGTCATAGGCACGCTATCCAACGGCAACATCGGACTCCTCGTCAACATGGCGAAGTACGGCGGTCTTCCCAGGCGATCTCGTCAACAGCTACAAGCCAGACCCAAAGGTCTACCTCTCCGCCGCAACCTTCCTCGGCCTCGAGCCGCACGAAGTGATGATGACCGCCGCCCACAACGGGGACCTCCTCTCCGCCCAGGAATCCGGCCTCTCCACCGCCTTTGTAGCCCGCCCAACCGAATACGGCACAGGCGAACGCAAGGCCGAACTCGAGGCAGCTTCCGGACTCGACATAGGCGCAACAAGCTTCATAGACATGGCGAACAAGCTCGGCATAGACGGGTAGGGCAGATCGATCACCGCAGTCTCTGACCCGGTTGCAAATAGTGCGGTCTTGCAGCCCGCACGAGTGATCCAACGACCCAAGAATGTTGTCATCCTGGGCGGCTCAGCGACCGGGATCTCAGCCTCGTCAACCGCCACGCGCAAACAACCATGCTCATCCGCTGATCGCCTTCGGCCCGCGCTCCACACGGAGATCCCACGGCCCAAGGCGCCCGCAGGATGACAATCGTGACGGCCGGACGTCGCGACGTGGGACTGGCAACCTTGAACGCCCTTTCCGAGTAATCTCCCGTTTACCCGGTTTACATATGGCCCCGTACGATCACTTGCACTAAACTTTTACCCCAATGTCATCTCTCTTCCACAAAGCCAGCACCGCCTACTACGGCTGGTACGTCATCGGCGCACTCTTCTTCACCATCTTCATCGGTGTTGGAGTGCGTGGCTCATACGGCGTCTTCGTCAAAACGTGGGAAGACGACTTCGGCGCATCCGTCACGCTCATTTCAGTTGCGGCATCCCTTGGCTGGCTCATGAACGGCGCGTCGCAGCCGCTCTTCGGCAACCTGACCGACAAGTACGGTGGCCGACCCATCATCATCCTCAGCTTCATCCCCATGGGCCTTGGCACAATCGCCATGGCCTTCGTCACCAACGCCTACATGCTGATCTTCATGTACGGATTCGTGATTTCCTTCTTCTCGGGCGGAATCATGTTCTCTACAGGCGGGCCAGTCGTCGCCCAGTGGTTCAGTGCCAAACGAGGTACAGCCATGAGTATCCTCGCCTCGGGAGGCTCTGTTGGAGGGTTGATTCTCGTTCCATTCGCCGCCTATCTTCTGATCCAATTCAGCTGGCAGACGGCCTGGGTCGTCATGGGCATAATCATGCTTTCACTGGGCTTGCCAGTCCTACTTCTGTTACTCAAGAGCAGGCCAAAAGACATGGGACTGAAGCAGGATGGCTACGAGCGCACACGAGATATCTTCGACACTCCACCCCCTAAGGAACTGGCCGGCCCGCTAAACACTGATCGTTGGCAAGACTCATACGCCTCAGCCCCAATGTGGCAGCTCTCTATGGCATACGTCGTCTGCGGCATCACGACCGCCAGCATTTCTGTTCACTTTGTGCGCTGGGCCGTGGATCAGGACATCTCCGCAGGCAAGGCGGCAGTAGCGTTTGGCCTGCTGATGGGCATCAACGCTCTTGGCGTACTCACCATCGGGTACCTATCCGACAAGATGCAGCGGAAGACCCTCCTCGGCATGGTCTACCTAATCCGATCCCTCGCGTTCCTCTCATTCATCGTCTTGCCTCCGAACGTTGCGCTGTGGGCGTTCGCCGTAATCGGCGGTGGTTCATGGCTCGCAACCGTGCCGCTCACAACATCTCTAACCGCTGATGTTTATGGAGTCAAAACGCTGGGCACACTCTCAGGGCTGATCAACCTCGCCCATCAGTTGGGCGGAGCAGGCGCAGTGCTCGCATTCGGCATCGTTTTCGACATGTTCGACACCTACGACCCTGCCTTCGCCGGAGGCTTCATCACGCTGCTCATCGCAGGAGTTATCAGCCTCTCAATCAACGAGCGTAAATACTCCGGCCGCTATCAGAAGCCCGGCGATACCGTCCTGCAGCCGATCGCTGAAGGCGACTAACCCGCCATGGCCACGCCCCTCGCCCCGGTCGCCCACCACTCTGAGTCCGTAGACCCCACACTCTGGAAGTGGATCCAACACCAGATAGACGTGACGACGGGCCTCAGTGCCATAGCTATCGTCATCATCTTGGGCATCATCATCGTGGCCATCCCGCTCATCGTCATCATCTTCGCTATCCGCAGTAAAAAACACGCAGAGTCAGAACGCTCATCGAGCGGCTCTGATGACTATCCCGCCTGATCATGCGGAAGCCGGAACAGGCGGTTCAGTCGTATCCGCGTATACGACTGGCCTGGAACCGATCGCTAACTAGGCGTTAATGTAATAGCCACACTGACCGCTCGATAGAAGAACTGATCCACAAAGTTAATGGCGTGAACACCACTCGTAATTACAGAAATATCCTACTGTGGGCATTTGGCCTAACGCTGGCTGCCGACGCGCTCTCCAAAGCGCTGATCTTCCACTTCCTTGGCAACTCCGTGGTCGGTCTCTTCGGCGACGTCAAATTGAGAATTCTGTACAACTCATCTGCCCCAATCGGACTCGGCAACAGCATGCTCGGCGTTCTGGTTCTCGGGATCGCCGGAATCGCAGTCGTCCTCATGCTCCGCTGGGCGTGGCAAACCAACAGTTCCGGATCACTCTACGTCGGCCTCATGACTGGAGGCGCCTTCGGAAACCTGCTCGACAGATTCATAGGCGGCTCCGTACTGGACTGGATTGACGGCGGCTTTCACGGTGTATTCAACCTGGCGGATGTAGCGATCCTCGCCGGGATAGTCCTGTTCCTGATCACGCAGCTATTCGACTCATCATCATCGGAATGCGATGTCCGATCACCAACAGAACTGCCTCTCGTAGACGACCCGATCTGACCTCTCTGCCAAACTATTCAGGAGCCCGCAACAACTCCGGCAGACCATCCAGCAACTCCATGGCGTTGTCGAAGTAGCGCCCCTCAACCAACAGCACCGCACTCAAAGCGGCGTTGAGCGCGCCGTACAGATACTGACTGTTGTCGCCATGCACCACATGCGGAACATCGTGATCCGTAAGAATCTGAGCAGCAATCGCCATCGACCCAGGATCAGTCATAGACATGATCCTGATCAGCCCGCGGTCTTCATTCACCGGAATTCAACACGCGCCTCAGCCTGCGTCCTACATGCGAGAATCCGATGCGCTCATAAAAGCGCTCGGCATTCGCCCCACCGGGCGGCGTGCCCAGTTCCACAATCCTGCATCCGCGACTAGCCGCCTCTGCCGACACTGCGTCCACCAGTTGGGCACCCAGCCCACCGTTTCGATGCGCCGCATCGATATACATCTCCTGAATGATGGCGTACTTGCCCAGCGTCCTGATCGCATCCTGAAACGAGACCGTGCAAACACCCACAACGCGATCTCCATCATCGGCAATGACAATCGCACCGTCAGCTTCGCCCGAAATGACGCGATCACACATCGCCTGTGCCTCGGCGACCGGCAGAGCACCACCACCCAGCTCCAGGATCAGCGCGTTTATCGACGCGGCAATCTGTCCAGCATCTTCTACATTTGCGAGTCTGATATTCAACGAGCCAATCCCATCAACACGCCACGCCCAATTCATCGTCCTGAAGACGGCGGCTCCGCAACCGACGTGAGGATCTCATCCCCAACGCCACATCAACGCGCCACTTCCCACGCACAACCTAACCCTTCCACGTAAAGAACTCAGAAACCTCCAGCAGCAGTCGATCCAACTCATCTGAGTCCCGAGAATCCATGTGCTTGCGTGCCGGCCCCCGCATGTATGGAGAATCGATCACCCCTCGACGATGCAGCACGTTCTTGTACACAGCAGCGCCAAACGCGCTCTCAAACAAGAGCATCGGCGCCATCTTGTTGTAGATACGAATCGACTCCGCCTCATCGCCGCGCTCCAGCGCACCCCACAGCGCCGCGTGAACGTCTGGCACGTGGCAGCCCGGCATCGTGCCGCTGGCGCCGCGAGCGTACTCGTCCAGCAAGTAACGACCGCCCATGCCGCCCATCACGCCTTCCAGCGCCTCGCCAGCAGCTTCAAACTCTGCGGTGATCGCCTGACCCGGCGGCATCGTCTCTTCTTTGATGTAGGAGATCGTCTTCACATCTTTCAGCAGGCGAACCATCACATCAAGCGGAATCTTCTGGCCTGCTGGCGGGTCGTGATTCTGGATGAACACCGGAATCTCAACCGCCTCACCTATGCCTCGGTAGTACTCCTCCATCACGAACGGCGACACGCTACGAGAGATCGGCGGCAGTGCCATCAACGCGTTCGCTCCGGCCTCCTGCGCCGACAGCGACAGCTCAATCGCATGTTGGACAGACACTCCTGAGATACCGGCTACCAGCGGCAGTGCCCCGGCATTCGCATCCACCCCGGCCTTGATGACCGCAACGCGCTCAGAGTCAGAGAGTGTGAAAAATTCGCTGGCGTTGACTGGCATAACAATCCCGTGCGAGCCAGTAGCAATGCAGTACTCAACGCACTTCGACACGCCTTTGAAGTCGATCGATCCGTCTTCATGGAACGCCGTCACAGGAATCGCGTACACGCCCCTGAACTTCGCCCGAGACCGCAGCATCTCCGCTTCTGTCACCAATTGATCCTCTTCTCTGGACCCGGGAAGGGCCTCAAAATGTCCGGTTCTTTTTGCGCAAGAACTCGACTGTAACGCAAACGGTTGCCTCTTCGCGGGTACAATCCTGCATCCACACCACTCCAAATTCTTAATTGATAGCAATAAATGCTGAGGTAGGACATATGCCGGACATAATGCGCGGTGCGCTGCACGATGGTGGCGACAAGGTTAATTTCCGCGACGATCTTGCGATGCCAGCGCCGTTCCCCGGCTCCGCACTTATCCGAGTCCGCCAGTCCGGCATCTGCGGCTCCGATCTCCACATGAACAATGAGCGCACTGAACAGCAGGTAGTCCCCAGCGGGCATGAAGTCACCGGCGAGATTGTTGAACTGCCAGATGGCGAAACAGACCTGCAGGTTGGCGACCGGGTGGCTATCGAAACAATCGGGGCAGGGCAGGCGTGTCTCAACTGCTGGTACTGCCGCTCAGGCCAGTACCGCCACTGCCAGAACAAATCTGGCGATACAGGTGGCGGATTTGCTGAGTACATGACCCGCAAACCTGCCGGTCTCTTCAAACTCACCGACGACATGGACTGGACCGACGGCGCTCTAGTCGAGCCGTTGGCCGTCTCCGTGCACGCCGTCCGATGGGGTGGCATGGCCCCCGGTGACACCGTTGCCGTCGTAGGCTCCGCCACCATCGGCCTCACCGCCATCGCAGCCGCCCGCCACCTCGGTGCCGGCAAGATCATCGCCTCCGCCAAGTACGATCAGCAGAAGATGGCCGCTGCGGCAATGGGCGCCGACATCGTCGTCGGCTCTGAGCCGGGAGAACTTGAAGAGGCAGCCCGCGATGAAACCGATGGCCGCGGGGCAGACATAGTGCTGGAATCTATCGGTGGCACAAGGTCAGACACACTCGTCCAATCACTGGAAACGTGCCGACCACAGGGCAAAGCCATCATCATCGGCGGCTTCCGCGATCCGTTTGAATTTGATTTCATGCGCCCGATGCTGCAAGAGAAGACGGTCCTGCTATCGTCCTGCTACGGCGTTGTAGACGGACACCACGACTACGAAGTGTCGATCGACATCCTCGCCAGCGGTCGGACCCCACTGCGAGAGATGGTCACGCACAGGGTCTCGTTGGAAGAGATTCAGGAGGGCTTTGACCTCGCGTACGACAAATCTTCAGGCTCACTCAAAGTGCACGTGGAGGTCTAGATGCAAAGCGCGATTTCAATGGCCTCAACCGAGGGTGAGCCAAACGGCTCACCCTCACGAGCCTGAATGAGCCGCCTTCGCAACCGCAATGCCTGATGCTGAAGCCCAGTGAACACGCAGTTACATCTCCTTGGCCGGAACAACTGCCCAATTCTTAAAAAGTAATGGGAACCTGCAACCATGACTACTGTTGAAGTAATCGAGAGAATCGAGCGCCCCGCACGGG